>JAESGW010000658.1_pt1 | contig 20446 bp, 20 predicted proteins | sample 9269791 | NCBI WGS metagenome assembly JAESGW01 (sample SAMN16773120, study PRJNA677053) | algae metagenome | isolation source: Aphanocapsa lilacina HA4352-LM1 and co-occurring heterotrophs from near cave... | place: USA: Maniniholo cave, near Haena, Kauai, HI | collected 2009-07-28 | reverse complement strand
CATGCGGCGTGATCCTGAACTGCGAGGCGGCGCGGTCCTGCGCCCGGCAAGGCTTGCGACGGCAACGACGGAAGCCGGCGCGAGAACCCGCCGCAACGAAAACGTGACAGAAATTGACTACGTATGCTGTCCGCCATCAGCGCCCTTGAGACCGTTTAGGGGTTTTTGGGAAGGGAGGATTTCTGGATCATCGCAGCCATTCAGGAGCGCAGATGAGACAGAAATCGGTGCCGGAGAAAGCTCCGGCAGAGCAGGTGGTGAAGGACATCCGGCGCGCGACGCGCCGGCAGTTTTCCGCCGAAGAGAAGATCCGCATCGTGCTGGAAGGCGTGCGCGGCGAGGAGAGCATCTCCAGCCGGGTCACAGCTCTCGACACCGTCCCCGCCGACAACCCAAGGTCATTTGCAGCCGCCGCAAAAGATTTGCGTTCGGCCACCTTGGCGAAGACCGCCCATGCCTCGAAGTCCGGCATTCCGCTGCGCATGGAAATTGTGTCCTTCAATTATTGCCGTTTTTTCTCGAATAAATGGTCATATGTCGAGGGAGGTTTTGCAAGCGGCGAGGGATGCGGCGATGGCTAAAGTTCTGGTGCTTTACTACTCTGCTTATGGGCACATCGAGGCGATGGCGGAGGCCGTTGCGGAGGGCGTTCACGACGCTGGCGGAATTGCCGAACTGCGGCGCGTTCCCGAACTCGTGCCCAACGCAGTCGCGCAATCTAGCGGCTACAAGCTCGATCAGGCCGCGCCCGTGGCGACCGTTGCCGACCTCGAGAACTACGATGCGATCGTCGTCGGCACGGGCACGCGCTTCGGCCGCATGAGTTCGCAGATGGCGAGCTTCTGGGATCAAGCCGGCGCCGGTTGTACTCCCGGGCGCGCCCGACGAAGACCGTCTCCACCGCCGTCTTCATGTTGTCGTAGATGCCGCGCCGGCAGACCCCGCCGTAGAAGGCGAAAGCCTTGTCGTGTGCATCGAAGACCATCTCCTGCGTCTCGCGGAAATAGGCGCGCACGATCGGCATACGGCTATAGGAAAGCCGCATCTGCGCCACCTTCACCACGACGGGCAGGCCGTGAAGCTCGATCGCCTCGTGGCTCCAGTCGAACTGATAGGCTTCGCCAGGATCAAACCGCAGCGGGATGAAAGCCTGCGCCGGCAGCCGGGCGCGATCGGCACGCCAAGCCTTCACGAACCGGTGGACGCTGTCATGCGCCCCGTCATATCCGTGCCCGCGCAGTTCCTCGAAAAGCCGGATCGTAGAGCGCCGCTCGCGCCGGGGCAGCCGGTCTTCTGCCTCAAGGATGCCGGTCAGCGTCTCCACCCAGGCCCCGAGCTTCCGCTGCGGCTGAACCTCGCGCTTGTAGGTGAACTCGGTCGCGCCGGAGCGGAGCACCTTGCGGACCGTGTCGCGCGCAATGCCCAGCTCGCGCGCGATCCGCTTGATCCCCTTGCCGTTCTGGAAATGCTCGAAACGGATCCGACCGATCGTCTCCACACCCGTCATCCCCAGACCCTTCCGAAAACCGGAAGGATCAGCCAGAGCCAATAACAGGGGGACTAACCTTCAACGCGATAAGCGCCCCTCACAGGGGCAACATTGCAGGCGATCTCACAGCGAAAGGAGCCGCTTCCGTAGAAGCCGAGCCGGCGTTGGTGATTCAGAACGGCGGCAGCTCAGGGCATCGTTTCGAGATCGGTCTGGCGGAATTCGTCATCGGTCGCCAGGATCGGCACGCGATAATATTTGGCGCAGGCGTAGTGCAGGCAATCGCCCAGGTTCAGACCCCGGCGCCCGGTCCGATAGCGATGAGCTGCCGACAGCGCGAGCCGCGTTGCAGATTTCGCTGGCGGCATGTCGCGGATCTCGATCCCACGATCCTCGAGAAACTCCAGCACCAGCGGCTCGACTGCTTCGACCGACAGGTTGAACTTGTCTGGCCGCGCCAGTCCGAGAACAGCTTCCAGCACGGCAACCGGAGAGGTCAACCGTTCGCTTGCGGCAGCGAGCGCCTTGGAGACCCGCTCCGCTTCGCGCTCATCGGACAAGACAGCAATGATGGCGCAGGCATCGACGAACATCAGCTTTCGTTCCACATCTCGTCAAAGGTCTCGCGCGGAAGCGGCCTTCTCGCCTCCTCACTCAAGGCGACACCGTGCTTCTCCCGAAGCCGAGCAGCGGTCTGGCTGGGCGTTTCCGCACTGCGTCGGCGCTCAATCGCCTCATTCATTGCGACGAGGATCGCCTCGGTGATGCTGAGCCCCTCCATCGCCGCGAATTTGCGCGTCAACGCATCGACCTCGGGATTGTTGACATTGATGGGCATGGTCTTCTCCATGTAGAACAGTTCTCGACTTGATGTAGATACCATGATCTACATATGGGGGATAGTGTGGGAGGCGACGAGCGGGGCTGGGCGCCCCGCTCGCCTCAAGCTCACCCGAGCGCCGCCATCTGAGCTGCGGCCGCCTTGCGGTCGACGGATGGACTTGTGGTCGCAGCGGCTCGCTCGAACGGCTTCCACCGTTCGCCGATGACCTGCTCGTAGGCCATGACAGCGCCCTCCGCCGCCATCAGCAGCGCGTGGGCCTGAACGCCCATGTCGGCCGCGAATTCTCGCTTGCGCTGGGCGGGGCCGTCGAAGCCGACCGGGCCATCGACATCCTCGTCGCGCGCATCGCAGGCCGATTTGGCGGTGGCGTCGCGCGCCTCGGTGACCGCGCGGGAATAAAACTGTCCGGCGCCATGGGCCGAGCCGACATAGGCGCCGACGATGCGCTGCAGGTGAAGACGTCGGCGTTGCAGCGTGTCGCCAGCGTCTCGGCAAGCCGCCCCTGCCGCCGGGCGATCGTGGGTCGTAGCGGCTTGGACGGTTGGGCTACGTCGTCGAAGCCTAGCGGCCGTCCGGTGCGACTGCGTGGCGGATCCTGCTGCGGGAACATCTATCCTGCGGTTTGATGTGTCTCGGCCGCGTGCGATGGTGGAATTCGTCGCGAAATAGGTGGGTTGCAATATCCCGGCCGATATTCGGTGCGGCCGGACGTCGATGCCCTGGCCAGTCGGCAGCTCTGAAGCGCCAGCCTGGTCGAATAGAATGAACGGCTTGACCAACCGCCAAACCACGGTCGAGGGCGCGCGGAGCGATCAGGGTCTCGACCGCATCGACGCCGATCTCGTCTGGGCAGCCCGGTTCGATGCCTGGCTTCCAACTCACGCGCGTTAACGTCTCCTGGGCAGACAGCCCGCCCGGAGCGACCGTCTAACTGGCGGTCATCCTTGGAGCTAGTCCAACAATCCGCTCAGCTGTGTCGCAACAAGTGGAACTCTCCGGAGGTCGCGCGCAGGTTAAGGTTCAGCGTTCGATGCCCTCAAGTTGCTGATCCGCTGCGAGGCACTCGACCAGCACTTCGGTGAGGACCCGCACCTTCCTCGATAGATGCTGACCCGGCGGGCGGATGACATAGGCGCCTGCCGAAGGTGGCGGATAGCGTGTCATGATCGGAACGAGTGTGCCTGAAGCCAGATAGTCCTTCGTCACGCAATCGGGAAGCCAGCCGATGCCCAGCCCAGCGGCGGCGGCGATTGCAAGTGCTGTTGCGTTGTCCGCCTTGAAGCGCCCGTGCGGGTTGACCGTGACGATCTTGTCGCCATCCATGAACTGCCAACGCTCGGTGCCCTGCATGACTGCCTGATGGGTACCGATCTCCTCGGGAGTTTTAGGAGCACCATACGTCTCTATGTAGGCAGGGCTCGCGACGAGCTTTCCAAAAATTGCCCCGACGCGTCTTGCGATCAGGTTGGAGTCCTGGAGATATCCAACCCGGATCGCGCAATCGAAACCCTCGGCGATGAGATCGACGAAACGATCGCTGTAGGAAGAATGGATATGCAGCTTGGGGTGGCGTCGCGCGATTTCGGCCAGCACCGGCGCGAAGTGTGTTGGACCAAATGTGAGCGGCATGGCGACACGCAAGCGGCCGGTCAGCTCACCGGCGGGCTGGATCGTCTCTCGCGCCACGTCGATCTCTAGGCCCACTCTGGCCGCATGATCTCGAAACACGACCCCCGCCTCCGTGAGAGCGCCGCCGCGGGTGGTTCGCGCAAGGAGCTGGACGCCGAGTTCGGCTTCAAGCCGGAAAAGACGCCGGCTGACGATCGACTTCGAGACGCCTAGCCGGCGCGCAGCGGCCGATATTCCTCCGGCATCTGCGACTTTTACGAACATCAGCAGATCTTCGATGTCCATTTTTGGCGTTCCCCGTTTCGCGACACAGTTTGGCACATCGGAGCGCTACCGTATCGCAAACGGGAATGAGAATGTCCGCGCGCTCCCAAGAGTAGTGCCGCAGCCGCGCATGTCTCTGGGCAAAAACAGCACCACGCTCACGATTGCGGCAAAGGATGTAGCAATGACATTTCGCAACGGTCTCAAGTCACTTCTCCGTCCCGAAGACTCGGTCCTAGTCCTGATTGATCACCAGCCTTATCAGCTCGCGAACCTGAACAGCCACGACCCCCATATGGCGGTCAACAATGCGACGGCGCTGGCCAAGTCCGCCAAGGCCTTCGGCGTCCCTACCATCCTGACGAGCGTGGTCGCGGATCGCGGCGGTCTCATCTTCCCGCAGATCACCGATGTGTTTCCCGGCCAGGAGGTGCTTGACCGAACTTTCATCAACACTTGGGAAGACCCGAAGGTCGTTGACGTGGTCAAGGCAATGGGCCGCAAGCAACTGATCATGGCCGGCCTGTGGACCGAGATCTGCGTCGCGATGCCGGCGATCCAAGCCGCCGGCGAAGGCTGGGATGTCACGGTCATCACTGATGCGTCGGGCGCGGTATCGGTCGAGGCCCACGAGGTCGCGATCCAGCGCATGATCGCCGGCGGCGTGAACATGATGACCTGGCTGGCGCTGGCGGCCGAATGGCAACGCGATTGGGCTCGCATGGAAACCGCAGCCTTGTTGACCGAAGTGATCAAGCAGCACGCGGCCGGCAGCGGTATCGCATATCTGTGGGAGCAGCAGCTGCTCAACACGCCGGTGCCGCGCGCTACGGGCTGATCCAAGGGATGTCCCGAAACCTCGTGCACCGCGGCATCGACATCGATGCGCGCTTCACAGGCGCGCAGGTCAAGTTCGCGCTAGCTTGGCAAGCGATGCCGGAACTGAAGCTTCCGGCATCTGTCGACACTGCCGATCTCGCGATGTTCATTCGCGATACGGGTCCGGCGGAGGTGATCAAGCTGGTCGGTGTCGCGGCGAATTATCGTTTCTGACAGTCTTCACAGGGCGTTGGAAGCATGGCTCAGGACGCGGCAACGATGCGTTTTGCAGCGGTAGCCGAGCCATTCCTCGCGATGCGCTCATCGCCGCTGCGGCAGGCCCAGGAGAGCTTCCAATCCGCGATCCCAGTACGGGTCGGGCCTACTATCCGGTCGACCATCCAATCGATGAACGCCCGCACTTTCGGCGCGAGCTCCCGCGAGCTCGGGTAGAGCGCCCAGAGCGTCTGGGTGGAGACGAGCGGAAATTCGGGGAGTGCTGGCACGAGCGCGCCGCTGCGAAGCTCGTCGGCGGCGCACCAGGTCGCCATCCAGGCGATGCCGAGCCCGGCGCAGGCCGCATCCCGCACCGCCCCGCCATCATTGATGCGCAGAACGGGCGCGACCTTTCGCACGATCGGCAGCCTATCCGTGTCCAGGAATGTCCAAAGATCGAGCGTGCCGACGACCAGGCAGGCGTGCCCAGCCAGATCGTCGGGCGTATTCGGCCGTCCGTGCTGCCTGATATAGTCGGGCGACGCGACGAGGATGCGCCGATCCGGCACGAGGCGACGCGCGACGAACGTGGAGTCGCCGAGCTCGGTGTAACGGACCGCCACGTCGAATGCGCCTTCGACCAGGTCGACCACGCTGTCCGAGATACGAAAATCGAGCGCAAGGTCGGGGTAGCGGGCGCGGAAGCCGGGCAGGCGCGGTACGATGTGCATGCGTGCGAAGGAAGCCGGCGCCGCCACGCGGAGCGTGCCGCGCGGTGTGGCCTGCTCCCGCCCCAGCGCCGCCCGCGCGGCATCGGCCGCGTCGAGGACGTGCTCGGCATGTGGCAGGAAGGCGAGGCCGTCGACCGTCAAAGTCGCCTGCCGCGTGGTTCGATGGAGAAGCCGTGCGCCCAACCGCCTCTCGAACGCCGCCAGCCGCGCGCTGGCGCCGGCGGGCGTAAGGTTCAGGTCACGAGCGGCCGCACTGATGCTGCCCAGCCGGGCGATCCGCATGAACAGCTTCAAGTCGTCGAGGTCCACGGCCAACCTTCAACATTCTCTTGAAGCTGATCCTAGTTGCGAGCCGCTACCGGGCGCAATCGCGAAGTGACACATAGGCGGGCACATCCCCGGCGGCCTCACATGGTTGCCGATCCGAACAGGAGGCGGCCATGCGTGCCCAGATCATTGAGGCCTTCGGCGAGACCGATGTCTTCCGGCTCGCGTCGCTGCCCGAGCCGGTTCCCGCGCCGGGCGAAGTTGTCGTGGCGCTCGCCGCCACTAGCGTCAATCCGGTCGACTACAAGCTGCGGCGCCACGGCCCCGCGATTGCGCCAGTGCTGCCCGCCGTGCTCGGCTGCGACATCGCTGGAACCGTCGTCGCGGTCGGGGCCGGCGTCACCGAGTTCAAATGCGGCGACGAGGTCTATGGCTGCGCCGGCGGCGTGGCGGGCGTGAGCGGCGGGACCTATGCCGAGCGCATCGCGGCCGACGCGCGCGTGCTGGCGCACACCAGCGCAATCACCGCGAACGCATACTCGTCGCGATCACCGACCCTTCCCCGGACAGCGACGCGTAGGGTCCGCTGAGGTCGGTCAGGACGCCGATCTTGACCGGAATCTCCGCGCCGAACGTCGAGGCGCTCGCCGACAAGCATGCAGCGAGAACGATGGGACCAGCCCGTTTCATGGCACTTCCTCCGATCCTGACCTTGTTGGCCAGTGTGACGGCAGGCTGTATGGGATTGGCGATAGAGTCAATATATTGACATTAATTGCATGCTCTCCTGCATATTATGCGAGGCCGAGTTTAATGAGAGTGCGCCATATTTGGGTTTTTCACCGCTTTGCCGGCACCTGCGTATCGGCCGCCTCATTCCAAGTCTGATTTTATGCAAATATATTGACGTATGGGCGCAAGCCGATCAGACTGCCTTCCGACTCGACGAGCCTTTGCTGGGCGGGCCGTTAGTGGAGAAACTTTGATGTCCAGCCTGCAGAACGTAGCGATCGAGCGCGACGCGGACGCTGCACGTTCGACCCTCACGAAGCCGATCAGGGTCGGCCATCTGACCTTGCCAAATCGCGTCGTGATGGGCTCGATGCATACCGGCCTGGAAGCGCGTCCGGAACGTTTCGAGGAGCTTGCGCGATTCTACGCCGCGCGCGCCGAGGGCGGTGTCGGCCTCATCGTCACAGGCGGATTCGCTCCCAACTTCGCCGGGCGGATCAAAGACGAGCCCGCGACATTCGAGCGCGACGACCAGGTCGAAGCGCACCGGATCGTTACCGATGCCGTTCACAAGGCAGGCGGACGCATTCTGCTCCAGATCCTGCATGCCGGGCGCTACGGCTATCATGCCGCGATCGTCGCTCCTTCGGCGATCAAGTCTCCGATCAACCGCGATACGCCGGAAGCGCTCGGCGCCGAGCAGATTGTCCAGACCGTCCGGGACTACGCGAACACCGCGAGGCTGGCGAAGGCGGCCGGTTACGACGGTGTCGAGATCATGGGCTCCGAGGGCTATCTCATCACGGAGTTTCTCGCGACGCGAACCAACCATCGAGACGACGAATGGGGTGGAAGCCTCGCGAACCGGGCGCGCTTTCCCACCGAGGTCGTCAAGGCGGTGCGCGCTGCGCTGGGGCGCGACGGCATCGTCTCCTACCGCATCTCCGCCCTCGATCTCGTAGATGGGGGGCTCAGCGACGGAGAGATAATCTGGCTCGCGCAGGAAATCGAGCGTGCCGGCGCCGACTGCCTGAGCACCGGCATCGGCTGGCACGAATCGACTGTTCCGACCATCGCCGGCACCGTGCCGCACGCGGCCTTTGCGGAGGCGTCCGCCCGCATCAAGCGAGCGGTATCGATCCCGGTGACGGCTAGCAACCGGATCAACCTCCCCGAGGATGCCGAACGCCTCGTCGCCGAAGGCATGGCCGATCTCGTGTCGATGGCTCGCCCCTTCCTGGCGGACGCCGCATTCGTCAGGAAAGTCGAGCGGAACCGCGCGGACCTGATCAACATCTGCATCGCCTGCAACCAAGCCTGCTTGGATCACTACTTCACCGACAAGGTGATTAGCTGCTTGGTCAATCCCCGCGCCGTTCGGGAGACCGAATTCACGGACGCCCAAGCGGCGTCGCAGAAGCGCATTGCGGTGGTGGGGGCCGGGGTCGCCGGGATCGTCGCCGCCCTGGAGGCGGCAAGGCGCGGGCACGCCGTCGTGATCTACGAGACCGGGCCGGAAATCGGCGGGCAGCTTCGCCTGGCCGCCAAAATTCCCGGCAAGGCCGATTACGGTCGTGCCCTGGAGGGCTTCAAGAATCAGTTGTCTGAGCTCGGCGTCGAGGTTCGCCTCGGCCAGCGCATCGATCCGGCATCGCTGGAGCGTGAGAACTTCGACGATGTGATCGTTTCGACCGGAATCCAGGCGAGAAAACTCGACATTCCGGGAGCCGACGACCACCGGGTCGTCGGCTATACGCAAGTCCTCGACGGCTCCGTGATCGCGGGGAACAACGTCATCGTCGTTGGCGGCGGCGGCATCGGGCACGATGTCGCGCTGTTCCTCGCCCGCCCGGATCATCGCGATGCGGTCGATGTCGGCGCCTTCGAGCGCCGCTGGGGAGTCGCGGGGGGCAAGGAGACCCGTCGTTCCCGCCGGTCGATCACGATGGTCAAGCGCTCGCCCGGACCGTTCGGCCGAACGCTGGGGAAGAGCACCGGCTGGATTCTCCGCCAGGAGCTGAAAGACCTCGGCATTCGTCAGATGGCCGGCGTGACTTACGAGGGAATCGACGCCGGCGGGCTCCACATCCAGGTCGACGGACGCAGCGAAGTCTTGCGGGCCGACACCATCGTCGTCTGCGCGGGACAGCTCTCCGAAAGGGCGGTAGCCGATGCTCTCCAAGGTCGCGGCCAGACCGTGCACGTCATCGGCGGCGCCAAATTCGCCGGCGAGCTCGATGCCAAGCGGGCAATCGACGAAGGCGTGCGCCTCGGCAACGCGCTCTAGCGGCGGCACGAAACTCCAGGCAATCAAACCAACGCGGACGCCATAGCCAACCGCTGGCGCCAATACGGGAGGAGAACCATGGCCCTCGATTTCGACGCCGACTATCTGGCGCGGCGGCCCGCGAATTTCTTCGCCCTGAGCCCAATAACCTTCCTGCTGCGGGCCGAGGAAGCTTTTCCGGAGAGAACCGCCGTGATCCACGGTGATTTGCGCTACTCCTGGAAGGAGCACGCCGCCCGTTGCCGGAAGCTGAGCTCGGCTCTGCAGCGGATCGGGGTCGGCAAGGGCAAGATCGTCTCGATACTTTGCCAGAACACGCCGGCCATGATCGAAGCCCATTTCGGCGTGCCGATGTCGGGCGCGGTCCTGAATACGCTGAACACCCGCCTCGACCCGGCGGCGATCGCCTTCATCCTCCAGCATTGCGAGGCGTCGGTCCTCTTGGTCGACACTCAGCTCGGAGCTCTGGCTCGCGATGCTTTGGCCTTGATGGCCGCACCGCCTCTCGTCTTCGATATCGAAGACGTCACGGTGGAAGATCCGGTTCGTGTGTCGGATCGAACCTACGAGGATTTCCTGGCAAGCGGAGACGTCAACGATCCGATCGTCTGGCCCGAGGACGAATTCGACGCGATATCCCTCAACTACACATCGGGGACCACGGGTAACCCGAAAGGCGCGCTATACCACCATCGCGGCAGCTATCTGAACGCGCTCAGCCAGTTGCTTCATCATCAGATGACGAGCACCTCCGCCTATCTGTGGACGCTTCCGCTGTTCCACTGCAATGGCTGGTGCTTTTCCTGGGCAATCGCGGCGCTCGGCGCGACTCATGTGTGCCTGCGCAAGGTAGCGGCCGAACCGATCTACGCGGCAATCGAACAGCATGGCGTGACACATCTCTGCTGCGCCCCCACCGTGCTCGGGTTACTGATCGACGGTGCGTCGACGGTGGGGTTCAAGCTCGAACGACAGGTCTCCGTGATGACGGCAGGCGCCGCGCCTCCCGCGGCGATTCTGATGAAGGCCGAGGCGTTGGGCTTCCATCTGATCCACGTCTATGGCTCGACGGAAGTGCACAGCGTCACCGCCCTGTGCGATTGGCATTCCGAATGGGACGCGTTGCCGGCTGACGAACGGTCGCAGATCATGGCGCGGCAGGGCGTTCGTACGATCTCCTGCGAGCATATGATCGTTGCGGACTCGGCCACGATGCGGCCCGTTCCTCGGGATGCGACGACCATGGGCGAGGTGTTGTTCAAGACCAATCTGGGAATGAAGGGCTATCTCAAGAACCCGGCGGCGACGGACGAAGTCTTCGCCCATGACTGGTATCACACCGGCGACCTCGCCGTGCTCCATTCGGACGGATACATCGAGCTGAAGGATCGCTCGAAAGACATCATCATCTCGGGCGGCGAGAACATTTCCTCGATCGAAATCGAGGACGTCCTCTATCAGCATCCGGCGATCTCGTGCGCCGCGGTCGTCGCCCTGAAGAACGATCGCTGGGGCGAGGTGCCTTGCGCCTTTGTCGAACTCGCCGCATCCGCTGGTCCCGTCACCGATACCGAGATCATCGCGTTCTGCAGGGCTCGGCTGGCGAAGTTCAAGGTCCCGAAGCGCATCGTCTTCGGACCGTTGGAGCGGACCGCGACCGGCAAGATCCAGAAGTTCAAGCTCCGCGACGATCTCAACCGCATTCGCTCCCGCTGAGGAGCCTGCCGCAGCGTCCTTGCCAGGCCGCGGCCGACGAGAACCAGGGCCGCGCACGCCTCGACCTATCGACAATCTGGAGTCATTCGATGCGAGGCTTGAAGAACAAGACGGCCATCGTCACGGGCGCCGCAGGGGGCATCGGGCGGGAGATCTGTTCCCGCTTCCTCGAGGAGCAGGTCACGGTCGTTGCTTGCGACCGCGACGCGAAGGCATTGGCCGAACTGGTGCAACTCACCTCCGGAGCGTCGGGGCAGCTCGTCACCAAGGTGTTCGACATCACGGACATGGGCGAGGCCCGGAAAGCGATCGACGAAGCCGCGAGCGAGACCGGTCACATCGACATCCTGGTCAACAACGCGGGATGGGACATCGCACGTCCTTTCGTCGATACCGACCCGGAGCTCTGGGACAAGATCATCGCGATCAATCTGCGCGGGCCACTGAACCTTCACAAGGTCGCCATTCCGCATCTGGTGGCGTCGGGCGGCGGCAAGATCGTCAACATCGCCTCCGATGCAGGTCGTGTCGGCTCGTCGGGAGAATCGGTCTATTCCGCCTGCAAGGGAGGCATCATCGCCTTCTCAAAGACCCTAGCGCGCGAATGCGCGCGCAACGACATTCGGGTCAATGTGGTCTGCCCCGGACCGACCGACACGGCGCTGTTGCGATCCTTCGTCGGGGAAGGCGAGTACGGCCAGAAGATCTATGACGGTTTGAAAAAGGCCATTCCGCTGAAAAGACTCGGGCAACCGAGCGATCTTCCTGGCATTGTGGCATTTCTCGCAAGCGACGACGCGAACTTCATAACGGGCCAGGTGATCAGCGTGTCCGGCGGTCTGACCATGCACGGTTGAGAGGAACGACGATGGAATACCAAGATATCCTGTACGAGGTTCGCGGCCAGTCCGCCTGGATCACGATCAACCGTCCCGAGAAATACAATGCTTTTCGCGGCCAGACCTGCGAGGAACTTATCCATGCGCTCAATCGGGCCGGGTGGGATAAGTCTATCGCGGCGATCGTGTTGACCGGCGCTGGTCCGAAGGCCTTTTGCACGGGTGGCGATCAATCGGCGCATGACGGCGCCTATGACGGGCGAGGGACCATCGGGCTGCCCGTCGAGGAGCTTCAGAGCACGATCAGGGACGTACCGAAGCCCGTCATCGCTCGAGTCAACGGCTTTGCGATCGGTGGCGGCAACGTCATCGTCACCTGCTGCGATCTCGCCATCGCCTCCGAGACGGCGGTTCTCGGGCAGGTCGGGCCGAAAGTCGGCTCCGTCGATCCGGGTTTCGGAACGGCTTTACTGGCCCGCGTCGTCGGCGAGAAGAAGGCACGGGAGATCTGGATGCTCTGCCGGCGCTACAGCGCGCAGGAAGCGCTCCAGATGGGCCTGGTCAACACCGTAGTGCCGGCCGACAAGCTCGACGATGAAGTCGAGCGCTGGTGCGCCGAGATCGCCGCGCTGAGCCATACCGCGATCGCCATCGCCAAGAAATCCTTCAATATGGACAGCGAGTCGATCAGAGGAATCTCGGCGCTCGGGATGCAGGCTCTCAGCCTGTTCTACCAAACCGAGGAATCCCGCGAGGGCGTGAAAGCTTTCCTCGAGAAGCGGCCGCCGAACTTCCGGAAATGACGGAGGATGATGCCGAGCAGGTCAGCGTTCATGGCTCGGCCATCGATCGACGATACGAGCCGTCCCGGTCATATTTCTGGGCTCCGGATCGATTCACGATGGATACGGCGTAACCGTCCAATGTGACTTTCAATTACCCACATCTCCTGCTCGCTGCGGATTCCGATCCATTCCGGCCGGGTATTCCGATTTGAAGCCGGCCACCGTTCTGATTTGAAGCCGGCCGGGGTTCCGGGCTTCGGTGAGCTTGGCGTTTTCGTTTGGGTCAGCCCCTCGGGCATCAGGTCTCTCGCAATCGAGGGAACGCCGATGCTGGCCAAGAGAAAACTGACCATGCGACAGATACAACAGATGCTGCGGCTTGCCCGAGACGGGGGCAGCGCCCGGAGGATAGGGCGCACACTCGGCGTGGCGCGCAGTAAGCATTCGGCGTCAAGCAGCTTTGCGGTGCTCGGCACCGTCGTCGCGCCAAGCCCACGGAAGCAGTTGCACTAGAGCGCTTCCGGCTTGGGTTGAATCGATTGTGATGTGACGGGGGGCTCGGGGCCTGATTCAACGTGAGCGTTGAAGAGGTGGGCCATGGCACGAGCATTGAGCGACGATCTTCGCGGGCGGGTTTTGAAGGCCTCGACGGCTGGTTTGTCAGCGCGTCAGACGGCGGCGCGGTTCGGTGTCGGTGTGAATCGGCTTCCAAACGGGGGTCTGACGCACTTTCGCTGCAGGTCAGGACGGTACCACACCGATCAGCCGAGCTTGGAGGAGATCGATCTTCCCGCGGCCGTACATCTGCCTTTTGACGAGTTTGAGCCTGGTGATCTGACCTTCGGTCTGCCCGTTCGACCATGGCAGCCTGATCGCGGCTCGCACGGCCGCCTCGTCCTTGACGACGCCGCGGCCGAAGCTGGCGACGAGCCCGCCAAGCGCGCGGTCGATCCACGATCCAAGATCGGCGTCGTCCGTCCTGCGGACAATGGCATGGAAGTCGGCGATGGTCTCTCGCGCTTCGACGACAGCGGGGACGCCACCCTCGACGGCGGCGACGATCACGCTCTCCGCCCTGCTGAGGTTGTTGCGGCTGATCGTCATCAGCCTGGCGATGGTGCGGGCCGAAGGAACGCGGGTCAGCGTCTCGGCGCTGGCCTTCTCGGCCCTGCGCCGGCGGGTTGCCCACTCGCCGATGACTCGCAGCGAGCCTCGGAAGCCCTGGTGGTCCTTCAGCTTGCGCCACAGCGCCGTGGCGTTCCTCGCGCCGCTGTCCCACTGCGCGTTCAGCCAGGGCAGATAGAGCTCGAGCGAACTCTCGCGGGTGCGGAAGACGTCGCTCCGTTCGCCGCGAGCGACGGCGCGCACCACCTTGCGGCTATGACCCGTGTTCCTGGCGATGCGCCGGAGCGGAACGCCTGCCTTGATCTGCGTCATGATCGCAGCGTTCGTCTCCTCGCGCCGCAGATAACCCTCGTATTGCAGCCGCTCAGCCGTCAGCAGCTTGGGGTTGATCACCGTCGCGCCGACGGCTGCTCTGATGGGGCGCATCGAGGCGCGTACAGCGTCGAGGAAGGCCCGGCTGGCGTTCTCCATGAGGTGCCAGCGGTCGGCGACCTGGACGGCGTGGGGCAGCGCGCGGGCCGTCGCTTCTCCATACCCGCCGCCGCGGTCCCTCGCGACGATGGCGATCGACTGGCGGCCCTTCAGCCAATCCTCCGCCGTCGACTGCTCCCGGTCCTTCAGCAGCACGACGGGTCGGCGGCGCTCCAGATCGCAGACGATCGTGCCGTAGCGATGGTTGCGTCGCCAGGCGAAGTCGTCGATGCCGATGACCGTAAGCCGATCAGCGGGCTCTTGAGCTCGCCTCCGCACAACCCGCAGAAGCGTGTCGTTGCTGACCGGCAGCATGAGGCGATGGGCCATGCTTGCCGCAGGCCTGCCGCCCAACGCCAAGCCCAGATGATGCACGATCTGCTCTAGCCGACCCGTCCGCCGCGACCAAGGCGCCAGTACCTCGTCGCCAAACCGCTCGGCGAAGATGCGGCGGCCGCACACCACGCTGTCGCACCAGAACCTGCGAACCATCACCGCCAGCCCAACACGGCGGCCGGCGATCGGCAGATCCGAAGCGCACCGCCAGTATCGGCTTTGCACGCGGCGCGAAACGGCGCCGCAACAGGGGCAACAAGCCTGCGTCTGAGCCGATCTCACCGTCGCCGTGACCTGGTCGGCTACAACATCGAACCGCTCGACCATGAAGCCGCGCGGCACCAGCCGTGACGATGGCGTGCTCCGATGCATGACGCTGTCCCTTCCGGAAAACAGTGCCAGAAGGCGCTCAACCTGCAGCGAGATTGAGTCAGACCCCCGATTTCACGCCGATTGACACTCTGGCAAACCGAGTGCGGTTCACTGCCGTCATTCGAACCCGCCTCAACGCGTCGGCAGCCTCACCCGGCCCAAGTCCAGTTGAAGAGCGTTGAGATAGTGGACCAATGCCACACGCTCGTCGAACCGGAAATGGGGCGCCGCCTGATCATAAAACTGGAAAATGCGTTCGGACAGGTCGGCCCAGAACTGTCGCCCTTCCGCCGTGAGATGAACCAGCCGAGCTCGCCGGTCCTCATCGGGCGCAAATCGCTTGACATACCCGTCCCGCTCCAACCGTTTTAGCACGCCGTCCAGATTCTGTCTGCTGACGACGAGATAATCGGCCAAAGCCCGGAACTGCATTCCATGCCGATAGCGGTCCTGAGACAGCGCTCCTAGGACCGCCCATTGAACGGTCGTGACGCCCAGTTCGCTGACGGATTGCCTTTGAAGGAGGTTTCCGAGCTGAAACAGACGAAAAAAGATTCGATTGTTCAGATGATCGCGCTCATTCCGGCGTGACGACGCCTCAGATTTCAGGTGCTTTTCCATTCTTGAGTCTACTGGCGTGAGCGAAAATCGGCTCCATCATCCTAGGCTGTAGTGACCCTCAAACTATCTGAGTCGCACGGCGATTGCTGTGATTTTGACGAGGCTCATGAAGTTGTCGAGCAATTTGTTGTATCGCGTGGCAAGGCGGCGAAATTGCTTGAGCTTGTTGAAAAGGCGCTCGATTCGCGACGGCCGCGCCCGGGCAAGCTGGCCAGCAACCCTGCTCTACGCGCCTATGTCGAGCAGCATCTCTCGGGTCAGGTCACGAACGTCGATGGTACCGGCTTCGCGGGTCCCAAGGTGATATGGAAGAAGCGTCGCGCCGTACTCCGGCAGAGCCGGCGCTGGTCAACCGCGTGGAGCCCCGAGCAGATCGCCCATCGACTTCGGATCGATTACCCGGGAGAGCCCAGCATGCGCATCAGCCACGAGGCGATCTACCAATCCCTCTATATCCAAGGGTCGCGGTGCGTTGCGTCGAGAGCTGACGGCTTGCTTGCGGCCGCTGTCGACCTCGGCCTTCTTCACCCACTCGTTCAGCGTCTGCGCCGCGCAGCCGATCTTTGCCGAGATCGACATGATCGCCGCCCAACGGGACGGATGCTCGCCCTCGTGGTCCAGCACCATCCGCACCGCGCGGACCCGCACTTCGGGCGAAAACTTGTTCGTCGTCTTGCTCGTCATGGCTCCACCTTCTCAGGGGTTGGAGCCTCCGACAAACCCGGCGCGGTTCAGCTGCATTGACGCATTGTCACTTAATCGATTTAAATGCTGCCACTCCGCGTGAGGTCATTTCAGTGGCGCAATCGTCCGACATCTTGGCAGTCGATGCCCGTCTGTTTCGAGTGCCGCTCGACGAGGTGCTTTCGGACGCCAAGCACGGCGATCACACCCATTTCGAGTTGGTGACGGCGACGGTTTCGACGGCCGACGGCCGATCGGGCACGGGCTACACCTACACGGGCGGTATCGGCGGACGCGCGATCGAGGCGATGATCGAAAGCGATCTCGCGCCTTTCCTGGTCGGACATGACGCGATCAATATCGACGCGACGAATGACGCGATGGCGGCCCATGTCCACTATGTCGGGCGCGGCGGGATCGCCGCTTTCGCGATCTCGGCGATCGATATCGCGCTATGGGACATCAAGGGCAAAGCGCAGGGCCTGCCCCTCTGGCAGATGGCGGGAGGCGCCGCCAAAGCCACCAAGGCCTATCGCGGCGGCATCGACCTGAACTTCTCGCGGGAAAAGCTGGTCGACAGGGTTGGCCAATACGTCGCGGAAGGCTTCAACGCGATCAAGATCAAGGTCGGCCGACCGGACTTGGAGGACGACGTCGCGCGGATCGCAGCGGTTCGCGAGCGGATCGGGCCCGAGACGACATTCATGGTCGACGCCAACTATGCCATGGACGTTCCCCGCGCGATCGCGGCCGCCAACGCGTTCAAGAGGTTCGATCTGCTCTGGTTCGAGGAGCCGATCGAGCCCGACGATTATCAGGGCTATCGGGAAATCGCCGAGGCGACGGGTATGCCGCTCGCGATGGGCGAGAACCTGCACACCATGGTCGAATTCGCGCTCGCATTCGAAAAGTCCTCCCTCGCCTTCATCCAGCCGGACCCCTCCAACTGCGGCGGCATTACCGGCTGGCTGCTCGTCGCGGAGATGGCGCGACGACACGGCATCCCGGTCTGCAGTCACGGCATGCAGGAGCTGAATGTGAGCTTGGTATCCGGCCAGCCGAACGCGGGATGGCTGGAGGTCCACAGTTTTCCGATCGACCGTTATACCCTGCGCCCCCTGGTGATGCGCGATGGCCTTGCATTGGCGCCCGACGAGCCCGGAATCGGCGTCACGTTCGACTGGGCGAAGCTGGCGGCTTTCGAAGTGAAACGCTGATGTCGCACGGGTTCCGAGGACGCCGCATCTGTTCGAGCAGCCTGTCGGCGGATGCTTTGCCGGCCCCGCCAGACGGGCGCCACGGGCACGGCCCCGACATAGGCGATGATCGCAGGCGCGACCGCCGCGACGATCGGACCGGAATGCGTCGGATCGACGCCGAAGTCCTTTGTCGTCGGCATGGAGAGCGGCGCCGTGAGAACGAGCGCAAGCAGCGGTTCCAGGACGATGCCGATCGGGCTCAAAGAGATCACCGATCCCCCGTCGAAAGTGACCGCGACGTCGCTGATGACCGACAGTCTTTTTTGTTTGCGGGCCGGTTGCGTGGTTCAGGACCTAAACCTACCGTGCGATTTCGGGCGTGCTTGGCTGATGGGACGACGCGCGAGGCGAGGACATCTTGATCAATTCCGAGCCGTATTGGTGGGACGAAGCGCCGCTAGCGACGCTGCCGGTTCTTCCTGTCGCCGCGACTGCCGATGCAGTCGTCGTCGGGGCCGGATACACGGGGCTGAGCGCGGCGCTGACTTTGGCGCGCGCCGGAAAGAGCGTTCAGGTATTCGACCGGCAGCGGCCGGGCGAAGGCGCGTCTTCGCGCAATGGCGGCATCGCCAGCGGGAATGTCAGGCCCGGCTTTGCCGAACTGGCGCTCAAATTCGGCGCCGAGCGCGCGCGAGGTATCTTGTACGAGAGCAAGCTCGCACGGGAGGATCTGGCGCGGCTCATCCGCGACGAGAACATCGCGTGCGATTTCAAGATGACCGGGCGGTTCACCGGTGCGCACGGTCCGGCGGCCTATGCACGATTGGCGCGCGAAGCGGCCATGCTGCAAGGAGAGTTCGGCGTCGCGGCCCAGGCGGTGCCGCGCGACCTGCAGCGCGAATATCTCGGCACCGATTATTACCATGGCGGTCTGCTGCGCGAGGATATCGGCGGGCTGCATCCCGCCAAGCTCCATCGCGGGCTGCTCGCGGCCGCACGCAAGGCCGGCGTCACCGTCCATGGCGAAACCGCGGTTCTCGGGAAGGTTCAAGAGAGCGGTGGCTTCGCCGTCACGACATCGCGCGGGCCGGTGCGGACGCGCGGTGTCATCATGGCCACCAACGGCTACACCGATCGCCTGGACCAATGGTTGCGCCGCCGCCTCGTGCCGGTCCGCAGCCGCATCATCGCCACGACGCCGCTGTCGGAAAACCTGATGCGCGAACTGATGCCGCGCGGCGTGATGTGCGGCGATACGCGACGCCTGCACTACTATTATCGTCCATCGCCGGACGGAACGCGCATCCTCTATGGCGGGCGCGACGGGGCCATGGCCGGCATGGGCACGGGCGCGACGGACATTCTCAGGCGCGGGCTTGCGCAAGTGTTTCCAGTGCTGGCCGATGTCGAGGTCACCCATAGTTGGTACGGGCACGTCGCGATGAATCGCGACATGATCCCTCGCATCTTCACGCGAAACGGCGCGGGCTACGCCGTCGGCTATTGCGGCTCCGGCGTCGTCTGGGCGCCTTGGGCCGGCCGCAAGGCGGCACTGCAGTTTCTGGAAGCGGAAGCGGGCGGGTCGGTGCTGGATTTCCGCCCCCCGCCCGCCATTCCGCTCTTCAACGGCGTGCCCTGGTTCATGCCGGGCGTCTTCGCCTGGATGCGGCTACGCGACAGGCTCGACAGCATCGGGGCTGGCCGATGAGGCGCTCGCCACGGACGACATGTCGAGGTTTCGACAGGCCGCATGATTGCTCCACTGCGCCCGTCAACGCCGCGATTTCGCACATTGTCGCTCATCGAAAATCGGGAGGAGAACAGGCATGAAACGTTTTCGCATCATCGGAGTTCTCGCTGCGCTCGTCGGCATTCCGCTGACGGTATTTCCGGCGGCCGCCCAAAAGAGCAGCAGCACCGTCGTCTGGGGCATGGTCAACTCGCCCCGCCATCTCAATCCGGCCGTGCAGTCCGGCACGAACACGATGATGCCCGGCGCTCAGCTCTTCGCCAGCCCGCTGCGGGCCGACGACAAGTGGGAGATGCATCCCTATCTCGCCGAAAGCTACAAATTCGAGGACGAGAACAAGTCGCTCGTCCTGAAGGTGCGCAAGGGCGCGACCTTTCATGACGGCAAGCCGATCACCTCGGCCGATTTCGCGTTCTCGATCATGACCGTGAAGGCCAATCACCCGTTCCAGGCGATGATGAGCGCAGTCGATCGCGTCGACACGCCTGATCCGGACACTGCGATCATCCGCCTGTCGCGGCCACATCCGGCCATCCTGCTGGCGCTGACGACGCCGTTCTGTCCGATCCTGCCTAAGCACGTCTTCGACGACGGAAAGGATATGAAGACCCACCCGCGCAACAACGATCCCGTGGGCTCCGGCCCCTATAAGCTGGTGGAGTTCAAGCCTGGCCAGCACATCGTCATGGAGCGCAACAAGGAGTTCTTCCTGAAGGACTCGCCGAAGATCGACCGCGCCATCATTCGTGTCTTCAACGACGTGAATTCAATGGCGCTGGCGCTGGAAGCCAAGGAGATCCATTTCGCGCCGTTCCTGGCCGATATCCCCGTCGCCGAAAAGCTGGCGACGGTTCCCGGTCTTTCTGTCACCAGCAAAGGCGGCGAGGCCATCGGTCCGCTGAACTGGCTCGCCTTCAATACGTCGCGTGCACCATTCTCCGACGCCAAGGTGCGGCAGGCACTGTCCTTCGCCATCGATCGCGATTTCATCACCAAGCGGCTGCATCGCGGCCGCTCGGTCGTCGCCACCGGTCCCATCGCGCCGTCCTCGCCCTACGCCTCGGCGGATGTCGAGACTTACAAGGTCAATATCGCGACGGCGGAAAAGCTCTTGGACGAAGCGGGATTGAAGAAAGGGGCCGACTGTCCGCCATCAGCGCCCTTGAGACCGTTTAGGGGTTTTTGGGAAGGGAGGATTTCTGGATCATCGCAGCCATTCAGGAGCGCAGATGAGACAGAAATCGGTGCCGGAGAAAGCTCCGGCAGAGCA
>JAESGW010000657.1_pt1 | contig 20489 bp, 20 predicted proteins | sample 9269791 | NCBI WGS metagenome assembly JAESGW01 (sample SAMN16773120, study PRJNA677053) | algae metagenome | isolation source: Aphanocapsa lilacina HA4352-LM1 and co-occurring heterotrophs from near cave... | place: USA: Maniniholo cave, near Haena, Kauai, HI | collected 2009-07-28 | reverse complement strand
CGCCGAGCGCCGCGAGCTCGGCCACCGCTCCCGGCATGAGGCCCTCGCCGCACGCCTTGTCGATCGGGCCGGAGCGCGGCTCCCGCACGACCACGGACAGGCCGGCGCGGTGGGCGTGCAGCGCCGCCGCGAGGCCCACGGGGCCACCGCCGGCCACCACGAGGTCGGGTCCGAGGTCACGCACCGGCGGGCTCCGCGTCCGGCAGCGTCGCCAGCGCCGCGTCCTCGACCCGGATGCGGACGGCGAGGAGCGCGGCGTTGAGGACCGTGAAGACCACGGCGGTGATCCACGCGGCGTGCACGAGCGGGAGTGCCACGCCCTCGACCACCACCGCGACGTAGTTGGGGTGGCGCAGGAGGCGGTAGGGGCCGGAGCGGACGGGCGGCATGCCGGGCACCACGATCACGCGGGTGTTCCACCGCCGCCCGAGCGTGGTGATGCACCACCAGCGCAGCGCCTGCGACGCGACGACGAGCGCCAGCATCGACCAGGCCAGCAGGGACGGCACCTCCGGCTGTCGGATCCATGCCTCGGCGAGGGCACCGACCAGCAGGGCGGTGTGGAGCACGACCATGAACGGGAAGTGGCCCAGCCCGTGCTCGACGCCCCCGCGCTCCATGCTCCAGCGCGCGTTGCGGGTGGAGACGACGAGCTCGGCGACCCGCTCGAGCCCGACGACCGCGACGAGGACGGTGAACGCCACCAGCCCGGTCACGACTCGGCCCTCAGCAGCACCAGCTCGGAGCAGAAGCCCGGTCCCATGGCCATGAGCACACCGTGGCTGCCCGGTGCGGGCGGTCGCTCGCGGAGCGTGTCCTCGAGGACCTGGAGCACCGACACCGAGGACAGGTTGCCGACCCGGGCCAGCGACTCCCATGTCAGGCGGACCGCCTCCCGCGGCACCTCGAGCGCCTCCTCGAGGGCCTCGATGACCTTGGGCCCGCCGGGGTGGCAGACCCACCAGCCGATGTCGTCGCGGGTCAGACCGTGCCCGGCGAGGAACGCGTCGACGTCGCCGCGCACGTAGCGGCCCACCAGCGTCGGCACCTCGGCGTCGAGCACGATGCGCAGGCCGCCGCCGGTCACGTCGAAGCCCATCGTGCGCTCGCTGTGGGGGTAGAGACGGCTCCGCGAGTCGAGCACCTCCACCGGTCCGGGCCGTCCGGCGGAGCCGGTCGCGACCACCGCCGCCGCGCCGTCTCCGAACAGTCCGCTCGCGACCAGGTTGGGCACCGACGCGTCGTCGCGCTGCACGGTCAGCGAGCACAGCTCGACCGCGACCAGCACGGCCGTGTGCCCGGGGTGGCCGAGGAGGTAGTCGTGCACCCGGGCGATGCCCGCGGCACCCGCGACGCAGCCGAGCCCGACGAGCGGCATGCGGCGTACGTCCTCGCGCAGGCCGACCTGGCCGGCGATCCGCGCGTCGAGCGACGGCACGGCCAGGCCAGTCACCGTCGCGGTGACCACGAGGTCGACGTCGGAGGGCGTGAGGTCCGCGGCCTTGAGGGCGTCCACCAGCGCACGCGAGCCGAGCTCGACGGCGTGCTCGATGAAGAGGTCGTTGGCTTGGCCGAAGTCGCCGAGCCCGGCGTACGCGTCGAGCGGCAGCACCGTGTGGCGCCGCTCGACGCCGGCGTTGGCGTGGAAACGGCGCAGCATCGACCGGTCGAGGCTGCGCTCGGAGATGAACTCGGCGAAGGCCTCGGTGATCTCGGCCTGCGGGTGGGAGTACGACGGCAGTGCGCCTCGCACGGCGAGGATCCTCATGTCAGCCACCTCTGGTCGGGGTCGGGGTCGGGGTCTGGGGCCGGGCGAGGCTGCGGAGCAGTCCGCCGGCGAGTCGGGTGTCGATCCTGCCGTCGCCGAGGCCGAGCTCGACGAGGGCGTCGAAGGCGTGGCGGTCGCGTCCCGCCGCCCGGATGCCGGCGTCGACGATCCGGGGGGAGCGGGACAGGCGCGAGGCTGCCCACGTGTGGCGCAGGTGCGAGCCGAGCAGGTCGTGGACCACGCGGCGGTGGCGCGCGCCCGCCTCGCCCGGGCGCCCGGCGGTGACCGTCCGGGCGGCGGTGCGGCCGGCCGCGATGCCGGTGGCGACGGCGTAGTAGATCCCCTCGCCCGTCATCGGGTTGACCAGCCCGGCGGCGTCGCCGGCGAGCAGCACCGGACCGTCGGGCTGGTCCCAGCGCCAGGTGCTGAGCGGGAGGTGGTGGCCGCGCCAGTCGGTGCCCGTACGGGCGGCGCCCGGGACGAGCTCCTCGAGCTGTTCGAGGAGGAGCCGGCGGCTGGGCGCTGCCCCCGCCCCGCGCTCGCCCGGGAGCAGCTCGCCGTAGCCGACGTTGGCCAGCCCGTCGCCGCGGTCGAAGGCCCAGGCGTACGACGGCTGGCGGCGGGTGCCGTAGCGGATCACCTGACGGCCGGCCATGCCCGGCGTGATGGGCGCGTAGCCGCGGATCGCGATCGCCCGCGGCTCGCGCCGACGGCCGAGCAGGGCCGTGCGGACGAGCGAGTGGGCGCCGTCGGCGCCGACGAGCACCCCCGCCGAGACCGCACCGGACACGACCGGCACCCCGGGAGCGTGGGGCGCGTGGAGGTTGGCCAGCGACGTCACCCGGTGGGTGCGCAGGACCGCGCCGGCCGCGACGGCGCGCTCGACGAGGCGGGCGTCGAGCACGGCGCGCGGCACGACGTGGACCTCGCGGCGCATCGGGCCGCTGACGGTGACGTCGCCGTGGGAGAGCTCGAGGTCGCGCAACGGGGTCCAGTCGTCCACGACGTCGGCGGCGCCGACCGGTGCGAGTGCGTCGAGCACGTGCGGGGCGATGCCGTCGCCGCACGACTTGTCGCGGGGGAAGTCGCTGCGGTCGAGCAGCAGCACCCGCAGGCCCGGGACCTCGGCGAGCGCCCCGAGCGCCGCCGCCGACCCGGCCGGTCCGGCGCCGACCACCACCACGTCCCAGTGCTCGAGGTGCTCCGTCGTGCGGCGGCTCATCGGCCCACCACCAGCAGCAGGGCGTCGACCAGGGTGACGGCCACCGCCGCCACGAAGGGTGCCCGTCCCCGGCCGGTGACGACCACCGCACCGAGGCCGAGCACCACGGCCCCGGCCCCGAGCGCGGCCGCGGGCGGCGGCGCCGCGCCGACGAGCACGACGGCCGACGCGGCGACCAGCACCGCGGCCGCGACCGGCGCGATGCGCCGCGCCCCCAGCCGGTGCGGCAGCCCGCGGACGCCGGTCGCGGCGTCGTCGGCGAGGTCCGGCAGCACGTTGAGCAGGTGCGCCGCGACGCCGAGCAGCGCGGCACCCGCCGGCCACCACCACGGCGGGGCCTGGCCGTCGGCGAGGGTCACCACGGCGGTGAGCCCTCCGAAGGAGAGGGCGTACGGCAGCCACGACCACGCGGTGGCCTTGAGCCCGAGGTTGTAGGCCCAGGCAGACGCGACGCAGGCGAGGTGGACGAGGCCGGCGGCCGTGCCGATCGCCAACGACAGCCCGGCACACGCCGCCACCGCCACGGCGCAGGCGGCGCGGACCACCGCGACGGGGGCGCCGGGCACGGTGAGCGGCTTGTCGGTGCGCCCGGCGGCCAGGTCGCGCGAGCGGTCGACGAGGTCGTTGCTCCACCCCACCGTGAGCTGGCCGGCCAGCACCGCCGCCACGAGGAGGGCGGCGGTGGCAGGCGCCAGGCCCTGGGCGAGCGCGAGCAGGCCGGCCAGGACGGTCACCGCGACCGACGGGCCCGGGTGCGAGGCAGCCACGAGCGTACGCACGGCGGACGGCGCCGGGCGCGCGCCGACGGTTGCGCCCGGCGCGCTCACGAGCCACCTCCGCGGTCCGGCCGCCCGACGTGGCGCCGGCCCACGACCGCGGCGGCAGCGAGGCCGAGCGCGGCGACCAGCCAGCCGGCGAGCACGTCGACGACGTAGTGCTCGCCGGTGAGCACGAGCGTCGCCGCCATCGCCACCGCGTAGGTCGCGAGCAGGGCGCGCGCGGTCCGCGACACCGACGGCCAGAGGAACGCCGCGGCGAGCAGGGCTGCGCCCGCGTGCAGGGACGGCATCGCCGCGACCGGGTTGCTGCCGGCCTGGCCGAGCTCGACGAGGCGTCCCACCGCGTCGAGGCCCATCGCCTCCCAGCCCACGTGTGAGGTGCGCTCGACGGCGCCGATGGCGCCGCGGTCGGAGGCGAGCCACGGGGGAGCGGCCGGATAGGCGAGGTAGCCGGCGATGCCGACGAACGACATCGTCAGCACCGCGGTCAGCCACGCGGCGAAGCGCTCGCGCACCCGGAACCACACGACCGCGGTGATCAGCGGGATCGTGACGAAATGGGTGACGTAGACGAGCGCCGCGACCGCGTCGTACCACTGCGGCGAGCCGCTGCCGAGGCGTGCCTGGAGCCACTCGCTGGGCACGGTCCCGAAGATCGCCTCGTCGCCGCGGGCGGGCCCGAGCACGTGCAGCGGCGCGCCGAGGCGGTTCGTCGTGCTGCGGTCGCCGAGCCCGAGCGGAGCGGTGACCCACTGCGCGACCCAGTAGGCGACCAGGATCGCGCTGAGCGGCGACCACGCGATCAGCAGCTGGGCGACCGGGCCGTGCCGCGACTCCCGCTCGCGGGTGCCCGGTGCCGGCTGCTCGCGCCGCGTCGCCACGCTCGTCACGTGCGGCTCCGCCTGCGGGCGACCCGTGCGAGCAGGGCCTGGGTGCGGAAGCGGTTGTAGCGCTGGATGGCGATGAAGGGCAGGTTCACCAGCACGCCGTACGCCACCAGCAGCGCGGCGGCCAGGGGCGGGTTCCACAGGACGAAGATCGGGCTGCACCACAGCGCCCACCAGTGCGCGAGCTCGGCGCGGCGGGTCTCACGCACGAAGACCTCGAGCCCCGCGACGTCGCGGGCGGGCAGCTCGCGCTTGCTGATGCCGCCGTCGAAGAGGGCGCCGGCCTCGGGGACGCGGTCCTTCCACCGGTGGATGCGCAGCCGGCGGCGGTACCAGTGACCGCCCGACTCGAAGTGGCGCGCCCGCAGGCCCCAGCCGTCGCGGACCAGTCGCTCGTCCCGCAGCCGGTGGGCGGCATAGCCCGTCGCGGCGTGGACGGCTCCCCACGCGACGATGTCGACCGCGATGGTGAGTGCCTGTGGCATGACGAGCCGGAGCATCAGGCCACCCCCTCCGCCGACCCGCGGTCGGCCAGCGACACGTCCCGGCCGCGCCAGCGCACGGAGCGGCGCACGGCGGTCAGGGCCAGGGATCGCGCGAAGATCGCGTCGAACGCGAGCAGCGTGACCGGGAACGCCGCCCACGCCCACCACCGGAACGATCCCGTGCGCCGCAGCACCCACCGCAGGTGCAGCGCGAACCCGACGTAGGCGACCCCCCACAACCACGCACTGCCAGCCACGAGCGAACCGCCCCGCCCAGTGGTCGCCACCACCAGCGAGGCGAGGGCGCCCACGGCGACCGCGTGGTGCGCGCTGATCCACGCCACGGTGGCGGCGGTCGCAGACGGGGCGGCACTGGCGGCCCCGGAGGCGACGTTCTTCGTCCAGCCGGCCGCGAGCTGCCCCACCCCGTCGGGATAGCTGCGCATCCGTACGTCGTCGCCGCCGACAGCGCACCACACGGGGAGGCCGGCGCGGTGGTAGGCCGCGGCCAGCCCGGCGTCGTCGAGGATGTCGGCGCGTACGGCCTCGTGGCCGCCGACCGCGCGGAGGTCGGCCTGCGAGGTCAGCAGGCACGGGCCGAAGGCCATCGGGGGATGGGTCTCGTCCGTGACGGCGGCGGAGCGTCGGGTGAACGCGTTGCTCGCCATCAGCGCGACGACGTTGAACCAGGCCGAGAGCTGCTCGTGGGGGCGTACGGCGACGTGGTGCGGCTGGACCGAGACGAGCCCGCCGTGGTGCCGGTGCGCAGCGAGCAGTCGCGCCAGCGCACCGGGGGCCAGGACGGTGTCGGCGTCGAGGAACAGCACGAGGTCCCCTGTGGCGGCCCCGGCGCCGACGTGGCACGCCCACGCCTTGCCGGTCCAGCCGGCGGGAGGCGTGCCGGCGGGCAGGACCCGCGCACCGCCGGCGACGGAGACCTCGGCGGTGGCGTCGCGCGAGGCGTCGTCGACGACGAGGACCTCGTCGACCGCCGGGAGCTGGGCGCGCACCGAGGCCAGCAGGTGGGGGAGCGAGGTCTCCTCGTCGCGTGCCGGGACGACGACCGACACCGACGGTGATCGACCGGCGGCGGCCGGCTGCCGGGGCGGCGCGTCGGGTGGGGGGAGGTGGCGCAGGTCGGCCACCAGCCGGTGGGCGGCCGCCACGGCGGCGAGGAGCAGCAGCGCCAGCAGGAGGTCGACCGCGACGGTCCCCATCACGCGTCCACGCGACGTACGACGAGCGGCATCCCGCCGCGGGGGTGCACCGCGACCTTGGCCTCGGGAACGGGACGCGTCCAGCCCGTGCGGACGCCGACGCGGTGCTCGCGCAGCAGCTCGGCCAGGACGAGGACCATCTCGCCGAGCGCGAACTCGCGGCCGATGCAGAGGCGAGGTCCCTGGCCGAAGGGCAGGTAGCCGGTGCGGAGGGGCTGGCCGAGGAAGCGCTCCGGCCGGAAGGCCTCCGGGTCGGGCCACAGGTCGGGGCGCCGGTGGACCAGCCAGGGGCTGATGATGGCGAGCGTGCCCGCGGGGACCGGGCGTCCCCCCACCACGTCGTCGGCCAGCGAGCGGCGCGAGATCGCCCACGCCGGCGGGTAGAGCCGCAGCGCCTCGTCCACGACGGCGCGCGTCCACGGCAGCCGCTCGCGGTTGCCGACGAGCGGGACGGGACCTTCGTGGGCGTCGAGCTCCGCGCGCACCCGGTCCTGGGCGGCGGGGTGCTCGGCGAGCAGCATCAGGGTCCACGCGAGTGCGGCAGCGACGGTCTCGTGCCCGGCGATGACCATCGTGACGAGCTCGTCGCGGATCTCGTCGTCTCCCAGCCCGCTGTCCAGCAGCAGGCCGAGCAGGTCGTCGCCGTGCGCCGCACCGGCGGCCGACCGCGCGTTGCGAGTCCGTCGCTCGGCGATGATCGCGGCCGCTCCCGCGTCGAGGCGACGGCGGGTCGAGCGCAGGCGGAGGTTGGTCCGGGTGGGCGTCCACGCCGCGCGCGGCAGGATCGAGCGCCCCAGCCTGACCACCAGGTCGGCGCTCTGGCTGGTCGCCCGCAGGAGGTCCTGCGCCTGGTCGGACAGGTCCGTGCTGAACAGCGCGCGGCCGACGGCATCGAGGCCGATGGTGTGCGTGAGGGCGGCCACGTCGACGACCTCGCCGCCGGCGGTCGGGGGCTGGGCACCGGCGCGACCGAGCCCCAGCCGCGCCTCGATGGCGGTGCGGGCGGCCGACCGCACCTCCTCGCCGACCGCCTCGAGGCGCTGGTGGTGGAAGGCGGGCGCCGCCATCCGGCGGTGCTCGATCCAGGCCGGCTCCGCCGACGCGAGCAGGCCGGGGCCGGTCACCCGGGCCAGCGCGGCGTACTGCACGGTGTCCTTGGTCCAGTTGCGCGCGGCGGCCTGCAGCACGTGGCGCACGTCGGCCGGGTCGTTGAGCAGCAGTGCGGGCGCGCCCGGCACGGGGAAGGAGACGGTGTCGCCGAAGCGTCGCGAGACCCGGTCGAGGAAGCTCACCGGGTCGGCACGCACCGAGCGGAAGTCGCGCGCCATGTCCCGGGGGGTGGGGCCGGGCACACCGACGTCGGTCGGCTGCATGGCCTGCAACCGGGTCGCCACGCTCATGCGCCCACCTTGTCCCGGGCCTCGTCCCGGGCCTGGTCCCGGGCCTCGCGCCGGCCCAGCCAGGTCCAGGCCACGACGCTGCACAGGACCAGCCCGAAGCCGAACATCAGGTCCTCGACGGGGGCGAACACCAGCCGCCCGTCGCCGATGAACCGGACCTCGCCGCTGCCCAGGATGGCGTCGCCGGAGTAGCGGACGATGCCGCGCCCGGTGAGCCAGCCGTTGGTGAGCAGCTGGAAGAACACGATGATCGCGTACGCCGCCCACCAGTCGCCGGTCGAGGTCACGCGGGTGCGCGCCACCCACCGGTCCAGCACGACGGCGAGGACCACGCAGGTGACGGCGAGTGCCGTGTAGGTCACCGGGCCTCCTTCCGGCGTCGCGGCGCTCCGGGACGTACGCCTCGGCGGGCCGCGCGTACGCCCTCCAGGGTCAGCACGGACACGAGCGGGATCACCACGAAGAAGCCGATCTCCTCCAGCGGCAGCCCCGCCACGCGCCACGGCAGGGTCTGCTCCTCGTCGAACCACCAGTGTCCGACGTGCGTCGCCCACAGGTCCCAGACCAGGAACGGCGTCCCGGCGAGGGCGATCGTCAGCAGCAGCCGGCGTGGCTGGCGCAGCACGCGCAGGCGGAACGCCGGCACCAGCGGCAGCGTCCCGGCGAGGCAGAACGCCAGCATGGCGACGTAGGACCAGTGGGGAAGGCTCACGAGGTCCTCACGTGGCCACCGGCACGGTCGACCGGTCACCGCTGAGGCGCTTGAGCACGAGCTCGGCGCTGATCAGGCACATCGGCAGCCCCACCCCGGGCACCGTGCTGGCGCCGGCGTAGAGCAGGCCGTCGACCTTGGACGAGGAGTTGCCCGGACGCAGGAACGCGCTCTGGCGCAGGGTGTGCTCGAGCCCGAGCGCCCCTCCGCGCCACGAGTGGTAGCGCCGGGCGAAGTCGTCGGGGCCGACCGTGTGGCGCACCCGGATCCGGTCGCGCAGGTCGGGGACCCCGGCCCACGACGCGATCTGGTCGATCGCCGCGTCGGCGGTGCGCTCGACCGTCTCCGAGCCCGCGCCGTCGTCGCCCCCGCCGCCGATCCCGGTGTCGGCCGGCACGGGGACGAGCACGAACAGGTTCTCGCAGCCCTCGGGCGCGACGGTGGGATCGGTCTCGGACGGCTTGCAGACGTAGATCGAGGCGGGGTCGGGCACACGAGCATCCTTGCCGAAGATGTCGCCGAAGTTCTGCCCCCAGTCGCGGGTGAAGAAGAGCGTGTGGTGCGGGAGCTGCGGCAGACTGCCCTCGACGCCGAGCATCGCCAGCACGGCGCCGGGGCCGGGGGACCGGTCCCGCCAGGCCCGCTCGGGATGGGTCTGCAGGCCCGCCGGCAGCAGCGCGGTCTCGAGGTGGTGCAGGTCGGCGGCGCCCACGACGACGTCGGCGTCCATCGTGCGTGGCCCGGCGGGCGTCTCGTGCTCGACGCCGGTGACGACCGGACGCCGCCCTCCGCGGTGGGAGGTGAGGATCCGCGTGACGGCCGTACCGGTGTGCAGCCGGGCGCCGTGCCGCTCGGCGAGGTCGGCGACCACCCGGATCAGCTCGGTGAACCCACCCTGCGGGTAGAGCACGCGGTCGCCCAGGTCGAGGCTGCTCATCAGGTGGTACATGCTCGGCGCGCGGCTGGGGGAGGAGCCGAGGAACACGGCGGGGTAGCCCAGGACCTGGCGCAGTCGGTGGTCGGAGAACGCCGCCGCCACGTGGCTCTCCAGCGACCGCGTGAGCAGCCGGCCGAGGGCGGGCGTACGGCGCAGGACGGCCGGGTGCACGAACGCGGCAGGCGTGTCGAAGCTCGTGTAGAGGAAGCGTCGCAGCGCCATGTCGTAGGTGTCCTCGGCCGAGCGGAGGTAGGCGTCGAACCGCTCGCCCGCGCCGGGCTCCAGCGACTCGAAGAGCGCGCGGTTGTGCTCGCGGTCGGGCCGCAGGTCGACCGGCTCGTCGTGGCCCTCGAAGAACACCCGGTAGCTCGGGTCGAGCACCTCGAGGTCGAGCTCGGCCTCGGCGGACGTGCCGAGCAGGGAGAAGAAGTGCTCGAACACCTCGGGCATGAGGTACCACGACGCACCGGTGTCGAAGCGGAAGCCGTCGCGCTCGATGCTGCCGACCCGGCCGCCGAGATCGTCGTTCTTCTCGAGGACGTCGACGGAGTGCCCGCGTGACGCCAGCAGGGCGGCGGTGGCGAGGCCGGCGATGCCGCCGCCGACCACGACCACCCGCCGGGGCCCGTCGGCGCCGGAGGCCGGGGAGGACGGGGGCGACGAGGACGGGGACAGGCGGCCGAGCCGCTCGGGAAGTCGCAGGGTCACGGTCGTCCCTCCCGCAGCGAGCCGACGGCGAGTCGCAGCTTGACGGGCGCGGGCACCCGCACCCGGGTGCGCCGGATCTCCTCGGCCGGGGCTGCCCGCAGGCGGGTCGACAGCTCGGCGAAGGTCGCGTGGGCGGCGCGGACCGCGCGCCTGCTGCTGGGGGGAAGCTGGGGCACCACGGCGGCCGCCGCACGCAGGTCGTCGTCGATGTCGTCGAGGATCCGGTCGCGGTCGGCGTCGCAGAACGTCTCGACGTCCAGGCCGGGGAAGTAGTCGCGGCGGAGCAGGTCGTGGTCGTCGGAGAGGTCGCGCACGAAGTTGATCTTCTGGAAGGCCGCGCCGAGGCTCCGCGCGCCGTGGGCGAGCCGGTCGTACTGGCCCCGCGGGTCCGGTCCGGCGTCCGGGGCGGCGAGGAAGGCCCGCAGGCACATCAGCCCGACGACCTCCGCCGAGCCGTACACGTAGCGCTCGAAGCTCTCCTGGGTGTGCGTGCGGGTGTCGAGGTCGGTGCGCATGGAGTCGAAGAACGGCGTCACGATCCCGGTCTCGATGCCGACGGCGATGGCGGTCCGCGCGAAGGCGTGCACGACGAGGTTGCCGCTGTAGCCGGTGCGCAGAGCGTGGTGGACGTCGTCCTCGAGCCAGTCGAGCATCGTCGCGCGCGCCGTGCGGTCGAGCGCGGGATCGGGGTTGTCGACGATCTCGTCGGCCACCCGCACCAGGGCGTAGATGTTGCGGACCTGGGTGCGCACCGGCTCGCCGAGGAGCCTGGAGGCCAGGCCGAAGGAGCTGGAGTACTCCCGGATCACCACCGCCGAGCTGGCCTCGGAGGTGGTGTCGTAGAGGCTGCGGGGGGCGCCGCGACTGACGAAGAGCGTCATGCCGCCACCTCGCTGTCGACCAGCACGCGTGGACGTACGCCCACGGCGTCGAGCAGGTCGCCCGGGATGCCGAGGCGGTCGAGCACCGCGCGGGCGTGCGCGAGGTGGCGCTCCGCGAGCTCCTCGACGAAGCGGCGCGACCCCGAGGCCACGAGCAGGCCGCGCACCTCGTCGAGCTCGGTGGCGTCGAGCTCGCGACCGAGGTGGTCGCGGATCCGCTCCCACTCGGGCGTCGTGCGGGCGTGGACCAGCAGCGGGGTCTGCTTGCGGGTGCGGAGGTCGCACGTGGTGCTCTTGCCCGACCGTGCCGGGTCGCCGAACACCCCGATGAGGTCGTCGGCGAGCTGGAAGGCGATGCCCACCGCGCGCCCCGCCTCGCCGAGCCGCGCGACGGTCCGGTCGTCGGCTCCGGCGAGCAGTGCACCGGCCTGGAGCGGGAGCGAGAACGAGTACGCGCTGGTCTTCTGCGCCTCCATGTCGAGGCTCTGGTCGAGGGTGGCCGCCGCGAGGTCGAGGGAGAGGCGTACGTCGGCGAGCTCGCCCGACGCGGTGCGGTGCAGCGCGAGGTCGAAGAGGTCGAGCAGGCGCGCGACGACGGGGGCGGGCGCGCCGCACAGGGCGACGGCGCGCACGGCGGCGGCCAGGGCGAGGTCGCCGGCGAGGATCGCGGCGGTCAGCCCGTAGCCGGCGGCCGCGTCGGTGCCGGCTCCGTCGATGCCCGCGACGGCGCGGAAGGTGCCGCTGACGTTGGGGCGGCCGCGACGCACGTGGTCGTCGTCGATCACGTCGTCGTGGATGACGAACGCGGTGTGGAGCAGCTCGACCGCCGCACCCACCTCGGCCGCCGGTGCGGCGCAGTCACCGCCGAGCGCGTCGTGGGTGGCCACCACGAGGGCGGGCCGGAACCGCTTGCCACCCTCGGTCGCGGCGCACAGCGCCTCCCACAGCAGGGCGTGGTGGACGTCGACCGTCGCCGCCCGCCGGCGTCCCTCCTCGAGCATGCGCCGCAGCGCCGCGTCGGTGCTGCTGCCCGTCTCCGGGTCGGTGTTCGTGCCGATCATCTGCTGCCTCCCGCAAGGTGGACCGCTCGTCGTCACCGAATCTATGCAACACTTCCAAGTAAATCTAGGCACAGTGCGAAGGGTGGACCCATGGTGGAGGCCAGCTCGCGCGTCCCGCTGTCGATCGGCGACCTGGCCCACAGGACTGGAGTACCCATTTCCACGCTTCGCAGCTGGGAGAAGCGGTACGGGTTCCTCCGGCCGGACCGACGCGACGGCGGCCACCGCCGCTACAGCGAGGCCGATGTCGACGCCGTGCTGGAGGTGCTCGCGCGTCGACGCGGCGGTCTCTCGCTCGCGGCCGCGGTGCAGCGCGTCGACGTCCCGCCCGTGCGGTCGGGGTCGGTCTTCGCCGAGCTGCGGCGTCGCCACCCGGCGCTGCGTCCGCAGGTCCTCTCCCGCCGCACGCTGGTCTCGATGAGCCACGCGATCGAGGATGAGTGCTGCGCCCGCGCCGCCGACCCGCTCCTGTTCGGTGCGTTCCAGCGCGAGCGCTTCCTGCGCGCCTCCTACGACCGCTGGCTCGAGCTGGCGCGGACCGCGAGGTGCACGGTGGTCTTCGCGGATGTCGAGCACCCCAACGAGGTGGGCCCGGACGCGCCGATCGAGGTGCGGATCCCCTCGGACTCCCCGCTCAACCGCGAGTGGGTCGTGGTGTGCGACGCCGCCGACCTGCCGGCCTGCCTGGCGGCGGTGGAGCGGCCCGGCCAGGCGGCGGGGGCGGACCGGACGTTCGAGGCGGTGTGGTCGGTCGACCCGCAGGTCGTGCGCGACGCCAGCCGCATCGCGGCGACGCTGGCCGACGAGCTCCGTCCGGACTGGCGCGAGGCCGCCCGGCTGTCCCCGCTGCCCGACCCGCCCGGTGCCTCCGAGGACCTTCGCCGGGCCACGGAGCTGTTCGACCGGATGGTCGCCTACATCGACGCGGCCCGATGAGTCCGGCGTGGTTAGGGTCACCTAACCTGTGCGCGTGCCCGAGACCGTCGCCCCCGATGCCGTCCAGCCCCTGCGTGCCCTGTGGCGGCGCTACGACGCCTATCGCGGCCGCTTCGTCGGCGCGGTCGTGGCGTCCACGGTCAACAAGGTCGCCGACGTCGTCCCCGAGCTGCTCATCGGCGCGGCGGTCGACGTCGTCGTCCGTGGTGAGGCGTCCTTCGTCGGCGAGGTGCTCGGCGTGGAGTCGCGCTTCGCCCAGCTCGGTTGGCTGGCGGTCGTCAACGCGGTCGTGTGGGTCGTCGAGTCGCTGAGCGAGTACGTCGCCAGCGTGCTGTGGCGGGGCCTGGCCCAGGGTGTCGAGCACGACCTGCGCGTCGAGGCGTACGACCACGTGCAGCACCTCGACCTCGGCTGGCACGAGAGCCGGCCCGCCGGCTCCACGCTGGCCACGCTCAACGACGACGTCAACCAGCTCGAGCGGTTCCTCGACGTCGGCGCCCCGGCGATCCTCCAGACCGCCCTCAACGTGCTGCTCGTCGGCGCCGTCTTCGCCGCCGCGTCGGGCCAGCTGCTCGTCCTGGCGTTCCTGCCGATCCCGGTGATCGTCGTCGGGTCGCTGGTCTTCCAGCGGCGGCTCGAGCCGCTCTACGACCGCGTCCGGGTCGCGGTGTCCGACCTGTCCAGCACGCTGTCGTCCAACATCTCCGGCGTCGCGACCATCAAGGCGTTCACCGCCGAGGACCGCGAGCGCGACCGGGTCGCCGCGGTCTCGCAGGCCTACCGCGAGGCCAACACCGCCGCCATCCGATCCTCGGCCGCGTTCGTGCCGCTCGTGCGGATGGCGATCCTCGCCGGCTTCACCTGCACCCTGCTGCTCGGTGGCTGGGCGACGCTGCGCGGCGACCTCGAGGTCGGCCTCTACTCCGTGCTGGTCTTCATGACGCAGCGCCTGCTCTGGCCGCTGACCGAGGTGGCCGAGGTGCTGGACCTCTACCAGCGTGGACGCGCGTCCGCCGCCCGGGTCCTCGGCCTGCTCGCGGTGCCCGTCACCGTGCCTGCCGGCGCCACGGCCCTCGCCCGTCCGGTCGCCGGTCGCGTCGAGCTGCGCGGCGTACGGGCCGGCTACGCCGACGGGCCCGACGTGCTGCACGGCATCGACGTGGTCGTCCCCGCCGGGGAGACCCACGCGATCGTCGGGGCCACCGGGTCGGGCAAGTCCTCGCTGCTGCGTCTGGTGCTGCGCTTCGACGACCCCCGCGACGGTCGGGTGCTCCTCGACGGCCAGGACGTGCGCGACCTCGACTGGGACTCGCTGCGCGGGTCGATGGGATACGTCGCGCAGGACGTCTTCATGTTCGCCGGGTCCGTCGCCGACAACATCGCGTACGGACGGCCCGGTGCCTCTCGCGAGGAGATCCGGGCCGCGGCCGAGGGCGCCGCCGCGCTCGACTTCGTCGAGGCGATGCCCGACGGGCTCGACACGTGGGTGGGGGAGCGCGGGGTCACGCTGTCCGGTGGCCAGCGGCAGCGCCTCGCGCTGGCCCGCGCGCTGCTGCGCGACCCCGCCGTGCTGGTCCTCGACGAGGCCACGAGCGCCGTCGACAACGAGACCGAGGCAGCCATCCAGCGCTCACTGCGCAAGGCCACCGCCCAGCGCACGGCGATCGTCGTCGCCCACCGGCTCTCCACCGTCCGGCACGCGCACCGGATCTGGGTGCTCGACGCGGGCCGGGTGGTCGAGGCCGGGACCCATGACGAGCTCATCGCCGCCGACGGGTCGTACGCCGCGCTCTGGCGGGTGCAGACGGGCGAGCAGGACCCGGCCCCCGGTGACGGTCGCCCACGACCGCTGCGGTCGTGACCAGGGTCCTGAAAAGGGACCAATGGCCCTGACCGTCGTCGGTCCGACGGCCTAGCGTGCGTGGTGGGCGCTGGTCCAGTCAGGGGAGACCGAACAGGCGCACACGGCCCGGACGAGCTCAGCTCACGCAGCGAGCGACTCCCGGCCACTGCCGGGGACCCGCTCCGGGGGAGCGGGGACCCCGGCACCCCCTGCACCGACTGCACCCGCTGCACCCGGACGACCGAGGAGCGACCATGAGCGTCGACATCAGCGCCGCCACCTGGCAGGTGGAGATCCAGCTCGGGGAGCACGACGGCCGCACCCGTGCCGTGGCGCGGCTGCGCACGCACGACCGGACGGCCCTGGTGGGCACCGGGCTGGCCCGCCTCAACCCGACGGACCGCGACGTGCCCGAGATCGGCGCCGAGCTGGCCACGGCCCGTGCGCTGCACGACCTCGCCGACCGTCTGCTCGGAGCGGCGGTCGGCGACATCGCGGACGTGACGCACGAGGACGTGGAGCTCAGCGACGTCCGCTGACGCCCGTTTCCTCGTCGGTGTTCGGGGTACCGGCGGTCATGCCCACCCACGAACGGTTCACCCGCGTCGTCCTCGTCACCGGGGCCTCCAGCGGCATCGGTGAGGCGGCGGCCCGCATCGCGGCGCGCCGTGCCGACCACCTCGTGCTCCTCGCCCGCGGGGGTCGCGCGCTCGAGCGGGTCGCCCGCGACTGCGAGCGGCTCGGCGCCGCGTCGGTGTCGGTCCACCCCACCGACATGAGCGTCGACGGGGAGGTGGAGGCGTCCGTCGCCGCGGCGCTCACCCGGCACGGCCGGATCGACACGGTGGTGGGCAGCGCGGGCGTGGTGGCGTACGGACGCGTGCACGAGGTGCCCGTCGAGGTGTTCGACCAGGTCGTGGCCACCAACCTCCTCGGGTCGGTCAACCTCGCGCGCCACGTCCTGCCCGTCCTGCGGGCCCAGGACGCCGGAAGCCTGGTGCTCGTCGGGTCGCTGATCGGACACATCGCCGTGCCGGACATGGCGCCCTACGTGCTCAGCAAGTGGGGCGTGCGCGCCCTCGCCCGACAGCTCCGGGTCGACAACCGCGACCGGCCGGGCGTGCGCATCGCGTACGTCGCACCCGGCGGCGTCGACACCCCGATCTACCGCCAGGCGGCGACGTACGGGGGTGCGGTCGGACGCCCGCCGTTCCCGGTCACGACCCCCGAGCGCGTCGCCGAGCGCGTCATGGACGTGGCGGACGGGCGGCGGCGGAGTGGGCAGGTCGGGGTGGCCAACGAGGTGATCCGACTCGGCTTCACCGCGCTGCCGTGGGCCTACGACCGGCTCGTCGGTCCGCTCTTCGCCGTCGCCGCCCAGGACCAGACCGCTCCGCCCCGGTCGGGCCCCGGCAACGTCCTGGCCACCCGCGAGGAGCACAACGCCCTGCGCGGCGGGCACGGCAACGCGCTGCTGGCCGCGGGCGCCAACGTCGTCGAGCTCGTCCGGCGCCGCGCGCAGGCCGGCGCGGACGCGGCGAAACCGGGGTGAGGCGGCCCGTGGGCGGCCGATAGCATCACCGGACACGGCCCGGGACGTCCGTCCCCGGCCGCCACGCCCTCTCCAGCCACCCCAGAAGGAGCACCCGTGTCCGACATCCAGGTCGTCCGCATCCACGCCGATCAGCGTGCGGAGACCACGGTCACGACGGGCACCAAGGCCTGGGAGCTCTTCCGCGACGACGCCGACGTCGTCGCCGCGCGGGTCGGCGGCCAGCTCAAGGACCTCGCCCATGAGCTCGCCGACGGCGACGAGGTCGAGGGCGTCGCCATCGACAGCGCCGACGGCCGCGACATCCTGCGGCACTCGACCGCGCACGTGATGGCGCAGGCCGTGCAGCAGATCTGGCCCGAGGCGAAGCTCGGCATCGGGCCGCCGGTGGAGAACGGGTTCTACTACGACTTCGACGTCGAGACCCCGTTCGTGCCCGAGGACCTGGTGAAGATCGAGTCCGCGATGCGCAAGATCATCAAGGAGAACCAGCGCTTCGAGCGGCGGGTCACCACCGACGCCGACGCACTCGACGAGCTCAAGGACGAGCCCTACAAGCTCGAGCTGATCGGCCTCAAGGGCGGAGCCGGCGCGGAGGACGCGGCCGAGGGCGCCTCTGTCGAGGTCGGGGCCGGCGAGCTCACCATCTACGACAACATCGGGCGCAACGGCGAGGCCAAGTGGTCCGACCTGTGCCGCGGCCCGCACCTGCCGACCACCAAGCGGATCCCCGCGTTCAAGCTGATGCGCAGCGCGGCGGCCTACTGGCGCGGCGACGAGAAGAACAAGCAGCTCCAGCGCATCTACGGCACCGCCTGGGAGTCCAAGGAGGCGCTGGAGGAGCACCTGCACCGCATCGAGGAGGCCGAGCGCCGCGACCACCGCAAGCTCGGTCGCGACCTCGACCTGTTCTCCTTCCCCGACGAGATCGGGTCCGGCCTGGCGGTGTTCCACCCCAAGGGCGGCGTGATCAAGCGCGTCATGGAGGACTACGTCCGCCAGCGGCACATCGAGGAGGGCTTCGACTACGTCGGCACCCCCCACATCAGCAAGGAGGGGCTGTTCCACACCTCCGGGCACCTGCCGTACTACAAGGACACGATGTTCCCGCCGATGGAGTTCGAGGGATCGGACTACTACCTCAAGGCGATGAACTGCCCCATGCACAACCTGATCTTCCGCTCGCGCGGACGGTCCTACCGCGAGCTGCCGCTGCGGCTCTTCGAGTTCGGGTCGGTCTACCGCTACGAGAAGTCCGGCGTCGTCCACGGCCTGACCCGCGTGCGCGGCCTGACCCAGGACGACTCGCACTCCTACGTCACCCCGGAGCAGGCCCCGGCCGAGGTCAAGCACCTCCTCGACTTCGTGCTCGGGCTCCTGCGCGACTTCGGCATCGACGACTTCTACCTCGAGCTGTCGACCCGCGACGACTCGAAGCCGGAGAAGTTCGTCGGCACCGACGAGGAGTGGCAGGTCGCCACGAAGGTGCTCGAGGACGTGGCGGTGGAGTCCGGGCTCGAGCTCGTGCCCGACCCGGGCGGCGCCGCCTTCTACGGCCCGAAGATCTCCGTGCAGGCCCGCGACGCCATCGGTCGCACCTGGCAGATGTCGACCATCCAGTACGACTTCAACCAGCCGAAGGGCTTCGAGCTCGAGTTCGCGGCGGCCGACGGCTCGCGCCAGCAGCCGGTGATGATCCACTCCGCCAAGTTCGGCTCGCTGGAGCGGTTCTTCGGGGTCCTCGTCGAGCACTACGCCGGCGCGTTCCCGCCCTGGCTCGCGCCCGTCCAGGTCCAGGGCATCCCGATCGCCGAGCGCCACAACGACTACCTGTTCGACATCGCTCGGCAGATGAAGGCCCAGGGCCTCCGGGTCGAGGTCGACGACTCCGACGACCGGATGCAGAAGAAGATCCGCAACGCGCAGCTGCAGAAGGTGCCGTTCATGATGATCGCCGGCGACGACGACGTCGAGAAGGGTGCCGTGAGCTTCCGCTACCGCGACGGCCGCCAGGACAACGGCGTCCCCCTCGCCGAGGCGATCGAGCGGGTGGCCGCGGCGGTCGCGGCGCGCGAGCAGGTCTGAGGCCGGCACGTGGAGCGGGCGGGGGACGTCTACGACCTGCGCTTCGAGCCGCGTGAGGAGCGCGGGCTGAAGGTGTTCGTCCGTGCCGTGTGGCAGGCGGTGACGCTGGCCGACACGGTGCCGGGCAACGACGGCACCGGCGCCGGCGGCTCGTACGTCGTCTCCCGCCGTGCCGACGGATCAGAGGTCGTCCGCGTCGACGTCGGCCACGACGAGATCGGTCCGACGCGCCTGCACCTGGAGGCCCAGCTGGCCGAGCTGACCCCGGAGCAGTTCGCCGCCACGTGGAGCGCGGCGTGAACCAGCACCTCGACGGAGCTCGCCGGCCGGTCGTCGACCTCACCGACGAGCAGGCGCGACGGGCGCTGCCGCTGAAGTGGGGCACGGTGGCGCCCGGGGTGATCCCCGCCTGGGTCGCGGAGATGGACTACGCCGTCGACCCGGTGGTGCTCGGCGCAGTCCAGCAGGCGCTGGCCGACGGCATCACCGGATACCCGCTCGAGCGGGAGCCGGCGCTGGGGGAGTCCTACGCGGCATGGGCGCAGCGGCACTTCGGTTGGGCTCCCTCGCCCGAGTCCGTACGGCCGGTCGTCGACGTGACCGCCGGGGTGCGCGTGGCCATCGACGTGCTGAGCGGGCCGGGCGGTGTCGTATTCCCGACCCCGGGCTACAACGCCCAGCACGGGTTGGCGGGCGTCACCGGTCGCCGCGAGCACCTGCTCGACGTACCGCCGTCGGCCGAGCGCGCGGAGATCGACCTCGACCGGCTCGACCGGCTGTTCGCCGAGGGCGCGCAGACGCTCATCCTCACCCAGCCGCACAACCCGTGGGGGCGCGTCTTCACGCGCGCCGAGCTCGAGGGCATCCGGGACGTCGTCGTGCGCCACGGGGCCCGAGTCGTCAGCGACGAGATCCACGCGCCTCTCGTGCTGCCCGGTGCCGAGCACGTCTCCTACCTCGCCATCGACGGCACCCACGACCACGCCGTCGCGGTGGTCGCCGCGTCCAAGGCCTTCAACACCGCCGGCCTGAAGTGCGCGCAGCTCGTCGTGCCGTCGGCCGCCGACCGGGAGCGTCTCGACGCGGAGCCGATGTCGCGCAACGACTCGTGGTCTCCTCTCGGCGTCATCGCCGCGCGGACGGCGTACGCCGAGGGCGACCCGTGGCTCGCCTCGCTCGTCGAGCGCCTCGACCAGCAGCGCGCGCTCCTCGCCGAGCTCCTCGCCACCCACCTGCCCGACGTACGGATGCGCCCGCTCGAGGCGACCTACCTCGCCTGGCTCGACGCCTCCGCCTACGGCCACGACGACGCCGCCGCGGTCGCCCTCGACCGCGGCCGGGTCAAGGTGAGCCCGGGACACTCGTACGCCCCCGGTTCCACCGGCCACGTACGCCTCAACATCGCCACGTCCCCCGAGCGTCTGACGGAGATCGTGGAGCGGCTCGCGAAGGCGTGGGTGTAGAGAGCCCACTGTCGGGGGTCAGCAGGTCGCGCAGCCCTGCCGCTGGTTGAGCAGGTCGCGCCGTGACCGTGTCTAAACCCGACCCCCCCTCGGTGGTTGAGGTGCGAGCGCAGCGAGCCTCGAAACCACGGCCGTTCTCGGTAATCAGCAGGTCGCGCAGCCGTGCCGCTGGTTGAGCAGGTCGCGCAGCGATCGTGTCGAAACCCAACCGCAAGAGCGGTGCTCAGATCGCTGGCCACGAACCCTCCACAGGCATGGCCGTTGTCGGACCCGACGACTAAAATCGTGCACATGATCGAGACGCTGGCAGCGGGAGAAGGAGGGGTCGCAGACGACCTCTCTCCCGCCGACGTGCTCGCCGCGATTCGTTCCGAGCGCGACACCGAGAACACGGCCGCGGCTCGTCAGCTCGACCTCGCCGCCCGCTGGGCCGACCTCCACCCGCCGGAGTCGATCCACTCCGCAGCCACCTTCACGGTTCCCGGGTCGCAGCACGAGGAACCCATCGCCGGCGACGGTGCCCCGCTGGTCGCGGAGTTCTGCGTCACCGAGC
>JAESGW010000656.1_pt1 | contig 20504 bp, 21 predicted proteins | sample 9269791 | NCBI WGS metagenome assembly JAESGW01 (sample SAMN16773120, study PRJNA677053) | algae metagenome | isolation source: Aphanocapsa lilacina HA4352-LM1 and co-occurring heterotrophs from near cave... | place: USA: Maniniholo cave, near Haena, Kauai, HI | collected 2009-07-28 | reverse complement strand
CCGGATCACGTGCTGCTGTGGAGTTCTGCCTCCAGTTCTAGTCCGGCCCGCGGGCACCTTCAAGCCTTGACTTTGCCCGGGGTCGGTGGGTGTCGCCCGAGCCACGCCCAAGCCACGCTCAGGGCACGCTCAGGCCTCGGTGATCCGCCTGCGCCGGTTGGCCCACAGCACGCCGCCCGCGGCCACCGCACCCCCTACCGCCAGCGCGGCGAGCGTCGGCCCGGGCGGCGGGACCGGCAGCCGGCGTCGCAGCGCCACGGGGCGTACGAACAGCAGGACCGGCCAGTCCCGGGCGCCGGCGATGCGGCGCAGCTCCTTGTCGGGGTTGACCGCGAACGGGTGCCCGACGACCTCGAGCATGTGCACGTCGGTCACCGAGTCGCTGTAGGCGTAGCAGGCCTCGAGGTCGTAGCCGACGGTCTCGGCGAGGTGCTCGATGGCGCGCGCCTTCTCCTCGGCGTAGGCGTAGTAGTCGATGGTGCCGGTGTACTTCCCGTCGACGATCTCCATCCGCGTCGCGATCACGCGGTCGGCGCCGAGCAGCTCGCCGATCGGCTCGACCACCTCGGCACCCGACGCGGAGACGATGACGATGTCGCGGCCGGCGGCGCGGTGCTCCTCGATGAGGGTGACCGCCTCGTCGTAGACCAGCGGCTCGACGATGGTGGTGATGGTCTCGTGGACGATCTCGCGCACCGTGGCCACGTCCCAGCCGGCGCACAGCTGCGACATGAACTCGCGCATCTTGTCCATCTGGTCGTGGTCGGCGCCGCCGGTGAAGAACATGAACTGGGCGTACGCCGAGCGCAGCATCGCGCGCCTCGAGATGAGCCCGCCCGCCTGGAACTCGCGGCTGAAGGCCAGCGTGCTCGACTTGGCGATGATCGTCTTGTCGAGGTCGAAGAAGGCCGCTGTCGGGCGGGTCATGCCGCCATCGTAGGGGCCGTACGGCGGCCGTCGTGGGCCATCGGCCGTCCACAGGCCGCTGCGAACGGGGGTTCTCCACAGCTTCGGCCCCTCGGTGGTGCCGGGCGTCGGTGCCGACGCGGACGCTCCTGCCATGGCCGTCTTGCTGATCACCCGCTCCCCGTCCCTCCACGAGTCCGTCGTCCCGCTGTGCGCCGCGGCGGGCATCGGTGCCGAGGTCTGCGCCGACCCCGGCCCGTCGCTCGCGACGTGGCGCGAGGCCGACCTGGTCCTCGTGGGGTCCGACGTCGCCGAGCCCGTCGCGGCCCTCGGACCGCCGAGGCGGCCGGGCGTGCACCTCGTCGCCTCGACACCCGACGAGGCCGTCTTCCGCCACGCCGTGGCGCTGGGCGCCGACTCGGTGGTCGAGCTGCCCGAGGGGGCCGCGTGGCTGTCCGACGCCCTCGCCGACGTGGGCGAGCGGGGCTCGCCGGGCCGCTTGGTGGGGGTCGTCGGCGGCACGGGCGGCGCGGGAGCGACCACGCTGGCGTGTGCCCTCGCACAGTGGCACGCCCGCCGGGCGCCGACGCTGCTGGTCGACGGCGACCCGCTGGGGCCGGGGCTCGACCGCCTGCTCGGGATGGAGGACGTGCCCGGCGTGCGGTGGGAGGCCCTCGCTGACACGTCCGGGCGCCTGGGCGCGCGGGCGCTGCGTGAGGGCGTTCCGCGGCGCGACGACCTCGGCGTGCTCACGTGGTCGGGTCTGCGACGACACTTCGAGCTGCCCGCCGCCCGCAGGATCCTGCCGGCTGCGGTGCGGGGCCACGGGCTCGTCGTGCTCGACCTCGCCCGCCAGGGCGGACTGGACCTCGTCGAGCTGGCCGACCGCTGCGACGAGCTCCTGGTCGTCACGCCCGCCACGGTGCCGGGCCTGGCAGCCACCGCCCGCCTGGTCGCCGACCTCGGTCGGGCCGGCCGCGCGGGCCTCGTGCTCCGGCCCGGCGGGGTCGGTGACGCCGACGCCGAGCGCGTCACCGGACTGCCGGTCGTGGCCGCCGTGGCGGACCAGCGCGGTCTCGCCACCTCGGTCGACCGGGGCCTCGGTCCGCTCGCCGCGCGGGGGCCGCTCGTGCGAGCGGCCCGCGACCTCCTGGCGGCAGCATGAGCACCCCGGTACCCACGTCCGTGCTCGACGACGTGCGCCGCCGTCTCGCCGGCACCGCTGGCGAGCTCACCCCGCACCGGGTGGCCGAGGCGCTCCGGGCCTCGGGGTCCCCGGTCGGCGACGCCACGGTGCTCGCCGTCCACGACGTGCTGCGGCGTGACGTGCTCGGAGCCGGCCCCTTGGAGGACCTGCTCCGCCTGCCCGACGTCACCGACGTCCTGGTCAACGGTCCCGGCGAGGTCTGGATCGACCGCGGCGCCGGGCTGGAGCGCGTGTCGGTGTCCTTCCCCGACGAGGCCTCGGTGCGCCGCCTCGCCCAGCGGCTCGCCGCCTCCGCGGGCCGTCGGCTCGACGACGCCACGCCCCACGCCGACGTACGCCTCCCCGACGGCACCCGGCTCCACGCCGTGCTGGCGCCAGTCGCCCGATCGGGCACGGTGCTGTCCCTGCGGGTGGCGCGGGGCCGGGTGTGGACGCTGCCCGAGCTCGTGTCGGCCGGCGCGGTGCCGCCCGACGGCGCCTTCCTGCTGGAGGAGGTCGTCGACTCGCGGTGCGCGTTCCTCGTCACGGGCGGCACCGGCACCGGCAAGACATCGGTGCTGTCCGCGTTGCTCTCGCTGGTCGACCCCGGCGAGCGGATCGTGCTCGTCGAGGACGCCAGCGAGCTGAGGCCCGAGCACGCCCACGTCGTGGCCCTCGAGGGACGTCCCGCCAACATCGAGGGCGCCGGTGAGGTCTCCCTGCGGACCCTCGTCCGCCAGGCGCTGCGGATGCGGCCCGACCGCCTGGTCGTGGGGGAGGTGCGCGGCGGTGAGGTCGTCGACCTGCTCGCCGCCCTCAACACCGGCCACGGCGGCGGCTGCGGCACGCTCCACGCCAACTCGGCCGCCGACGTCCCGGCCCGCATCGAGGCCCTGGCCCTCGCCGCCGGCCTGCCGCGAGCCGCCGCGCACAGCCAGCTCGCCTCGGCCCTCGACGTGGTCATCCACCTCGGCCGTGGCCGCGACGGGCGTCGCCGGGTTCTCGAGCTGGGCGTCCCGGAGCGCGACGACTCGGGCCTGGTGGTGCTGCGGACCGCCGCGACCTTCGAGCCCGACCGCGTGGTGCGCGGACCGGCCGCCGGGACGCTCGCCGCCCGTCTGGGCTCGGTGGCGTGGTGAGCGACTGGCCGGCGGTGCTGCTCCCTGCCTTGCTGGCCGCCGCTGCGGTCGCGACCTCGTTGGCGCCGGGCCGACCGACCCCGGGCCGCCGGTCGCCGTCGGTGCGACGTCCGACCTCCCCACACACCCCCCGCCGCCGGACCGCCGCCGACCAGACCGCGGTGCTCGAGGTGTGCGACCTCCTCGCAGCCGACCTCGGCGCCGGTCGTCCGCCCGAGGCGGCCCTGTCCGCGGCGGCCGAGCGGTGGCCCCCGCTGGCCAGGGTCGTCGACGCGTCGCTGCTCGGCGCCGACGTCCCCGAGGCGATGCGACGGATTGCCGCCGAGCGCCGCGGCGCCGCGGACCTCCGCTGGGTCGCCGGCGCGTGGCAGGTCTCCCAGCACTCCGGCCACGGCCTGGCGACCGCGCTCGAGCGCACCGCCCGCGGACTGCGCTCCCGGCGGCGCACCCGACGCCTCGTCGACTCCGAGCTGGCTTCCGCCCGGGCGACGGCGCGACTGGTGGCCCTCCTGCCGCTGGCGGTGCTGCTGATGGGGTCCGGTGCGGGGTCCGACCCCTGGTCCTTCCTGCTCGGCACCCCGGTCGGCTGGGTGTGCGTCGTCCTGGGGGTGGGTCTCAACGGCGCCGGGCTCTGGTGGATCGAGCGTCTGGCCGACCGAGCGGCCGCGCCATGACCTGGCTCAGCGTCGGCCTGGCCGCAGCGGCGGTCGCCGCGCTCGTGCCTGCGCCGCCGCGGTCGGTCCGCGGACGCAGGCCCGCGGACCGCGGGCCGCTGCGCCCGATGGCCGCCGTCGGCGTCGCGATCGGCGCGTGGCTCCTCGTAGGCGGAGTCGCCGGTCTCGTCGTCGGCCTCGTCGCGGCGGTGATCGCTCGCCGGCTGCTCGCCGGAGCCGAGACCACACCGGCCCGGCGCGAGCGCGAGGAGGTCGAGCGGACCCTCCCCCACCTCGTCGAGCTGTTCGCCTCGACGCTGCGCGCGGGCGCCGAGCCCGTCGCCGGCCTGGCGCAGGTCTGCGCCGCGCTCCCCGGTCCGGCGGCCGACCGCCTGGCCCCGGTGGTCGAGCGGGCCCGGTGGGGCTCCGGCGCCGACGCGTGGGCGGCGATCGCCGACGACGCGGCGCTGGCGCCGCTGGCGCGCACCCTCGTGCGCTCGCAGGCCTCCGGCGCCTCGGTCGTGCAGGCCGTCGAGCGCCTCGCCGACGAGCTCGAACGGGAGTCGCTGGCCGGAGCCGAGGACGCCGCGCGACGCGTCGGCGTCGCGGCCGCGGTCCCGCTCGGCATCTGCCTCCTCCCGGCCTTCATGCTGCTCGGGGTGGTGCCGACGGTGGCGTCGCTGTTCGGGAGCGTCACCCCCTGACCTGACCTGACCTGACCGGTCGTCACTCAGGCGCTGTGGTGGCGCATCCGGCGCTCGGGCAGCGCGTCCTCAGGCCATCCGTCCGGGATGCCGAGGTCCACGAACCCGGCCCGCGCGTACGAGCGGATCGCGGCCTCGTTGTCGTCTCGCACCATCAGGACGGTGTCGCGCCCCTTGCCCGCGGCCCAGGCCACGACACCCGCCACGAGCCGCCCGGCCAGGCCCGTGCCGCGATGGGTGGGCGACACCCACATCGAGATCAGCTCGACCACGTCCGCGGACTCGACCCCGGAGACCACGCCGACCGGCACGCCGGCGCTGCGCGCGACCAGCGTGAAAGGCACGTCCACGAGCCGCTGGCGCCACCGGCCCTCGTCCGCGTCCACCCAGTCGGCGTGACGCGCACCGAAGGCACCTGGCGCATCGCTCAGCGACGCCAGCCGGACATCACGGAAGGTGCGCCACTCGTCCGGCCCGATGCGCGCGATCTCCACCTCGTCCACGAGGGCGACGCTAGCGCCGACGCGGTCCCAGCGTGGCCCGGTCGGACCACCTGTCGTCCACAGGCCCGCCGATCGACAGGTCCTCCACAGGGTGCGTCGACGCCGGGTGCGGACGTCGCTCGGGCGTCCGAGGGTGGTGACCCACGGGGCTCGACGGGAGCCCGCGACGACAAGGGGAACCGATGAAGATCCAGCACCACGACAGGCCGGAGTCCGGCATCACGACCGCGGAGTACGCCGTGGGCACCGCTGCGGGAGCGGGGTTCGCCGGCCTGCTCTACACGCTTCTCACCGGGGCGTTCGGAGACCAGCTGCTGGAGCGGCTCTTCAAGCACGTCATGGGCCTGCTCGGCATCGGCTGATGGCGTCGCGCGCCCGGTGCGATCAGGCGGAGCGGGGAGCGGCGACCGCCGAGCTCGCGCTGGGCATCCCGCTGCTGGTCGCGCTGACCGCTGGCCTGGTGTGGATGCTGGCGGTCGGTGCGGCCCAGGTCCGCGTCGTCGACGCGTCACGGGAGGCCGCCCGGATCGTGGCCCGGGGCGACGACGTCGCGTCGGCCGAGGCGGTGGCCCTGCGGATCGCACCCGAGTCGGCCCGGGTCACCGTCCGCGTCGGCGAGGCGGAGGTCGTGGTGACGACCACGGCGCGCGTCACCGGCCCGGGCGGACTCCTGGGCGCCCTTCCCGGAGTGACGGTGAGCGCCGAGGCGGTCGCGGTCGTGGAGCAGTCGTGAGCCGGCGCGACGATGCGGGCGCGGCCACCGTGGTGGTGGTGGCGATGGCCGGGGTGCTGATGTTCGTGATGGTCGGCCTCGGGGCGGCCGGTGGCCTCGTCGTGGCCCAGCGTCGGGCGCAGGCTGCCGCCGACCTCGCCGCGCTCGCCGGTGCGACGACCGTGGGCGACGCCTGCGCAGAGGCGGGTCGCGTGGCCGGGGCCAACGGGGCGGTCGTCGACCGCTGCCGGCTCGACGACGAGGTGGTCAGCGTCGTGGTGTCGGTCCGCGGACCCGACCTCCCGTGGGCGTCTCGGTGGTCGCAGGTCCGGGTGACGGCCGAGGCGCGCGCCGGCCCGGCGGGGTGAGCCTCAGACCGCGTCGCGGCGCTCGGGGTCCTCGTCGCGGCGCTCGGCCTCGACCCGCTCGAGCTTGGCGTTGAGCTCGCTGAGCTCCTTGCGCTCCCTGCGGTGCGCCAGGCTGCGCTTGGTGCCCCACTTGAGGATCGCGAAGCCCCACAGGATCGCCGCGCCTGCGGCGACACCGACCAGGAAGGACTCGAGCGTCGTCACCTCGAAGCCGAGGAGCTCGCCGCCGGTGCCGGGCTCGCTGACGAACAGCGCGGACAGCACGGCGATCGCGCCGAGGATCATGAGGCCCAGACCGAGGATCACCATGCCCCGAATCTAGCCCCATCCGTCCTCAGTGGGTGCACCCGCGAGGAGGGCGTCGAGCAAAGAGATGGCGCCGTCCTTGTCGAGGGGGTTGTTCTGGTTGCCGCACTTGGGCGACTGGATGCACGACGGGCACCCGCTCGTGCACTCGCAGCTCGCGATGGCCTCCCGGGTCGCCGACAGCCAGGCGGCAGCCGTACGGAACCCGCGCTCGGAGAAGCCGGCCCCGCCGGGGTGGCCGTCGTAGACGAAGACGGTCAGCAGTCCGGTGTCGGCGTGGCGCGCGGTCGAGACGCCACCGATGTCCCACCGGTCGCAGGTCGCGAAGAGGGGGAGCAGCCCGATCGAGCAGTGCTCGGCGGCGTGGGCCGCGCCCGGCACGTCGAGCGCGCCCAGCCCGGCCTCGGCGACCACGTCGTCCGGCACCGTCCACCACACGGCGGTCGTGCGGAGCGTCCGCTCGGGCAGGTCGAGCGGCTCCTCCGACAGCACCTCGCCGCCGGGCTGGCGCCGCTTGAGGAAGGAGACCACCTGGTGCGAGACGTCGACCTCGCCGAGCGCGAGCTCGCAGCCCGCCCACGACCGGCGCTCACGGGTGGCGACGATGCTGATGTCGGTGACCTCACGGGCGGTGGTGCTGTACGACGGCTCGTCGCGGCGCATCACCGCCACGTGGTGCTCGAGGTGGAGGTCCTCCACGAGCCAGGTCTCGCCCTGGTGGACGTACACCGCGCCCGGGTGGGCCTGGTTGTGGGCACCACCGGCGTCCACGGTGCCGACCACGCGGCCGGTGTCGGCCTCGATGAGCTGCACGGGGGAGCCGCCGGCCGAGCGGATGTCGGCGAGGTCGGCGGCGCGCGACCGGTCGGTCCAGAACCACCCGCGCGGTCGCCGGCGCAGCAGCCCGAGCGCGACCAGCTCGTCCAGGACCTCGCGCGCGGTCGGCCCGAACAACGGCAGGTCGGCCTCGGTGAGCTGCTGCTCCTGCGCCGCCGCGCACAGGTGCGGACCCATCACGTGGGGGTTCGACGGGTCGAAGACGGACGCCTCGACCGGGGCGCCGATCAGCAGCTCCGGGTGCGTCACGAGGTAGGTGTCGAGGGGGTCGTCCTTGGCCACGAGGATCCCGAGTGCGTCCTGCGCGCCACGCCCCGCGCGCCCGACCTGCTGCCAGAAGGCCGCGCGCGTCCCCGGGAAGCCCGCCACGAGGACGGCGTCGAGGCCGCTGATGTCGATGCCGAGCTCGAGCGCGTTGGTGGCCGCGAGCCCGATCAGGTCACCGCGCCGCAGCGCCGCCTCGAGCGCCCGCCGTTCCTCCGGCAGGTAGCCCCCGCGGTAGGCCGCGATCCGTCCGGGCAGTGACGGGTCGACCTCGGCGAGCAGGTCCGCGGCGGTCAGGGCCACCTGTTCGGCGCCGCGCCGGGACCGCACGAACGCGAGGGTGCGTACGTCCTCGGCGACCAGGTCGGCCAGGAGGTCGGCGACCTCGGAGGAGGCCGCCCGGCGCACGGGCGCTCCGTTCTCGCCGGCGTGCGAGGTGAACGGCGGCTCCCACAGCAGCAAGGAGACCTCCCCGCGCGGCGAGTCGTCGCGGGTCAGCGCGACGACGTCGAGCCCGGTCAGCCGCGCAGCCGTCACCTCGGGGTCGGCGACGGTCGCGGAGGCGAGCACGAAGGTCGGGTGCGCGCCGTACATCGCGCACACCCGCCGCAGCCGGCGCAGCACGTGGGAGACGTGCGCGCCGAAGACGCCGCGGTAGTGGTGGCACTCGTCGACCACGACGTACTGCACCGAGCCCAGCAGCCGCGCCCACCGGTGGTGCGAGGGCAGCAGCGAGCGATGGAGCATGTCCGGGTTCGTGAGGACGTACTCGCCGAAGTCACGCGTCCAGTCCCGCTCCTCGCGCGAGCTGTCGCCGTCGTGCGCCGAGAACCGGACGTCGAGCCCGAGCGACTCGAGCCCGGCGAGCTGGTCGTGGGCGAGCGCCTTCGTCGGCGCGAGGTAGAGCACGGAGGCGCCGCGCTCCCCGCGCGGGCCCCGGGCCGCCCGGATCGCGGACAGGGCGGGCAGCTGGTAGGCGAGCGACTTCCCCGACGCGGTGCCCGTCGCCACGATCACGTGGTCGCCGGCGTGGGCCGCGTCCGCGGCCACGACCTGGTGCCGCCACGGCCGTGCCACGCCCTGGGCCGCGTACGCCCCGCGGACGTCGTCGGGCACCCACGCGGGCCAGTCCTCGTGGACCGCCTCCCGGGCGGGCAGCACCTCGAGGTGACGAAGCCTGTCCTCGCGCCCCGGTACGCCGACGAGGCGGCGGACCAGGGTGTCGACCGGCGGCACGACACCGGGGCGGGACGGACTCACGCGCGCAGTCTCGCAAAGGCCACCGCAAGGGCCACCGCGTCACCCATGTGGGAGGACACCTGCGGAACCCTTGTGACTCGTGGTTTGATACCACCCGAATGGACCGAGGGCACAGGTGTGCCCGCAGGCGCACTGTCCGAACGAGTTCGGGGACCGGGGAGCAGTCGTGGATCTCACCCTTGCGACACGCGAGGTGGACGGTCGTGCCGTCGTGGCCGTCGGCGGGGAGATCGACGTCTACACCGCACCCAAGCTGCGCGACTGCATCACCGACCTGGTGAGCGCCGGCACCTACGACATCGTCATCGACCTCGAGGCCGTCGAGTTCCTCGACTCCACGGGCCTCGGCGTGCTGGTCGGCGGGTTGAAGAAGGTGCGCGCCCACGACGGCTCGCTCGACCTCGTGTGCACCCAGGAGCGGCTGCTCAAGATCTTCCGCATCACCGGTCTGGCCAAGGTCTTCACGATCCACGACGCCGTCGGCACCGCGCCCAGCGCCTGACCGCACGCCTCCACCGATCACCCCTCCGGACGTGTCCGGAGGGGTTTTGTCACGTTCGAACCCGGGGCCGGTCCAGATGCCCGGTGTGGTGTCGGTCACCCTGCCCCGTGATCTGGGTCACGTCTGCGTAGACTCCGGCGCGTTCACGGATCTGTTTCCAGTGCTAGCTCAAGTCCGAGGAGGACACGAATGACGGGGATCTTGCCCGCGGTCGTCGCGCAGCCGGAGCTCGAAGGTGGCAACCTCGTCCTGGTCGTCGTCGTCGCCCTGATCGCGCTCGGCGCGCTCGGGATGGCCGCGATGTTCAGGTCGCAGGTGCTGGCCGCCGGCGAGGGCACCGACAACATGAAGAACATCGCCCAGGCCGTGCAGGAAGGCGCCAACGCCTACCTCCAGCGGCAGTTCCGTACGCTCGGGATCTTCGCCGCGGTGGCGTTCGTGGTCCTGTTCGCGCTGCCCGCCGACGACATCGGTGTCCGCATCGGGCGCTCCATCTTCTTCCTCGTCGGCGCGGGCTTCTCCGCCGCGATCGGCTACCTCGGCATGAGCCTGGCGGTGCGCGCCAACCTGCGCGTGGCCGCGGCGGCCGAGTCCGAGGGCCGCGACCCGGCCATGACGATCGGCTTCCGCACGGGTGCCTTCGTCGGCATGGCCACCGTCGGCCTGGGCCTGCTCGGCGCGAGCGTCGTCGTCCTGCTCTTCAAGGACGAGGCGCCGGTCGTGCTCGAGGGCTTCGGCTTCGGTGCCGCACTGCTCGCGATGTTCATGCGAGTCGGCGGCGGCATCTTCACCAAGGCCGCCGACGTCGGCGCCGACCTCGTCGGCAAGGTCGAGCAGGGCATCCCCGAGGACGACCCGCGCAACGCCGCGACCATCGCCGACAACGTGGGCGACAACGTCGGCGACTGCGCCGGCATGGCCGCCGACCTCTTCGAGTCGTACGCCGTGACGCTGGTCGCCGCACTGATCCTCGGCGCGGCCGCCTTCGGCGACAAGGGCCTCGTCTTCCCGCTGCTCATCCCCGCGATCGGCGCGCTCACCGCGGTGCTCGGCATCTACATCACCAAGCCGCGGGCGGAGGAGAACGGTCTCACCACCATCAACCGCGCGTTCTACATCTCGGCGGCCGTCGGCGCCGTGGCGTCGGTCATCCTCTCCTACGTCTACCTGCCCGGCGACTTCGCCGAGTTCGGCGCGGGCTTCGCCGGCATCGACGGCGACCCGCGCTTCATCGCGAGCGCCGCCGTCGTCATCGGCATCGTGATGGCCGCCGGAATCCTGGCCCTCACCGGCTACTACACCGGCACCGAGTACCGCCCCGTCAAGGACGTCGGCAAGACCTCGCTCACCGGTCCCGCGACCGTCATCCTGTCCGGCCTGAGCGTCGGCTTCGAGTCGGCCGTCTACACCACGCTGGTCATCGGCGCGGCCGTGTTCGGCGCCTACCTGCTCGGCGGTGCGACCCTCACGGTGTCGCTCTTCGCCGTCGCGCTCGCCGGCTGCGGCCTGCTGACCACCGTCGGCGTCATCGTCGCGATGGACACCTTCGGCCCGGTCTCCGACAACGCGCAGGGCATCGCCGAGATGTCCGGCGACGTCAGCCCCGAGGGCGCGCAGATCCTCACCGAGCTCGACGCCGTCGGCAACACCACCAAGGCCATCACCAAGGGCATCGCGATCGCGACGGCCGTGCTGGCCGCGACCGCGCTGTTCGGGTCGTACGCCACGTCTGTGGCCGAGGCGCTCGCCGAGGCCAGCCCGACCGCCGAGGAGGTGGGCCTGCTCAGCTTCGAGGTCTTCAACCCGGCGGTGCTCGTCGGCGTGCTGCTCGGTGCGGCCGTGGTGTTCCTCTTCTCCGGCCTCGCGATCAACGCGGTCGCGCGCGCCGCCGGCGCGGTCGTCTTCGAGGTGCGCCGCCAGTTCCGCGAGATCCCCGGGATCATGGAGGGCACCGGTCGCCCGGAGTACGGCAAGGTCGTCGACATCGTCACCCGCGACTCGCTGCGCGAGCTGGTGACGCCCGGCATCCTGGCCGTGATGGCACCCGTCGCCGTCGGCTTCGGCCTCGGCGTGACCGCCCTCGCCGGCTTCCTCGCCGGTGCCATCGGCGCCGGCACCCTGATGGCCGTCTTCCTGGCCAACGCCGGTGGCGCGTGGGACAACGCCAAGAAGCTCGTCGAGGACGGCCACCACGGTGGCAAGGGCTCGGAGTCGCACGACGCCACGATCATCGGCGACACCGTCGGCGACCCGTTCAAGGACACCGCCGGCCCGGCCATCAACCCGCTCATCAAGGTCATGAACCTGGTCTCGCTGCTCATCGCGAGCGCCATCGTCTCGATGAGCGTGGGCGAGGACCAGAACGACCTCCTGCGGATCGTCATCGCGCTCGTCGCGGTCGCGATCATCGCCGGCGCCATCGTGGCCTCCAAGCGGCGCGAGGTGGCCATCGCCGACGACGGGGACAACACCGGCTCGTCGTCGTTCAGCCCGCACCACGCCTGACCCGCACCTGCTCCACCCGCAGCACCGTTCCAGACGTCATGGCGGCTGGTCGCTCCGGCGACCGGCCGCCATGACGCTGTCCGGAGGGGTTCAGCGCTCGCCGAAGTGAGGGCGGGTCAGCTCCGAGGTGAGCCCGCCCAGCGCGGTGTGGTCGTCGGTGTCGCCGGCGTGCGGGCCCTGCAGCCACTGGGCGAAGGACCAGATCTCCGACAGGCGCCACTCGAGGTCGAAGAGCCGCACCATCTGCGGGTCGTGGTCGACGTCCCGCCCCTCGTGCACCAGGGTCGCGAGGTCGCGCTCGCGCGGGGCGAGGAGCAGCGACCCCCAGTCCACGAGCCAGATGCGTCCGCGGGCCACCCACTGGTTGCGCACGTGCGGCTCACCGTGGGTGACGACGTACGCCGCCGGGTCGGCCAGGGCGAGCAGGCGCGCGTGCTCGCGCGACCAGCCGCCGACCTGCGCGAGGTGCTCGACGAGGAGGTCGTGGGCGGCCGGGCCGAGCGGACCGTCCCACCGCTGCTGGAGCAGGTCGCGCAGGAGGACGGGCAGGTCGGGGGAGATCTCGGTCGACCACGCCCGCGCCGAGGCCGGCGCCGGTGCGGCGTGGAGCTCGGCGAGCAGGTCGGGCAGCTCGGCGACGGACTCCTCGGGCCGCCGGCCCTCCAGCCACCCGGTCACGCTCGCCGTCCGGGCCCCCACGGCCACCGTGAACGGACCGCCGGCCGAGGGCAGCGACGGCCAGACGAAGTCGAGCTCGAGGGCGGCCGCGGAGGCGTACGCCGCCTCGAGGCTGGCCTGCGTGTGCCGGGGCAGGTCCGGGTCGAGGGTCAGGAACAGCCGCGGCGAGCCCGCCACGTCGACCCGCCAGTGGTGCGCGCCCCATCCCACCGGCAGGTGCTCGACCGCGTCGGCGCGCGGCTCCCAGTGGCGGCGCGCGAGCGCCAGCACCTCGTCGTCGGTCACGTCCGGCGGTCGCTCGAGCACCGGACCATCCTCACCTACGGCGTAGATCCCGGCGGCAGGGTGATCGTGAAGCAGGCGCCACCCTCGGGCGCGGCGCCGGCCACGGCGGTGCCGCCCATGCGCCGGACGAGACCGGCGGCGATCGCCAGGCCGAGGCCGTGTCCGCCGGACTCCCGTCTCCCGCGGTAGCGCTCGTGCAGCACTCCTGGCTCGAAGGCCACGGCGAGGTCGTCCGGGGCGAGCCCGGGGCCGGAGTCGCGGACCTCGACCACGCCGTCCGGGTGCGAGGCCAGAACGATCGACCCGCCTCGCGGCGTGACCCGCACGGCGTTGTCGACCAGCACGTCGAGGACCTGCCGGAGCCGGGCGGGGTCGGCGCGCGCGACCAGAGGTGCTGCGGCGGCGGTCACGGACACCCCGGCCGCACGACCGCGATCGGCCCAAGCGGCGGCCGTCGACGTCACCAGCGCGGCGACATCGACCTCCGAGAGGGCGACCCGGAAGTCGTCGGCCTCCAGCCGGGCGAGCGCCAGCAGGTCGCCGACGTAGGCGTGGAGCCGGTCGGCCTCGCCCACGAGCGTCACGCCGACCGCGGGTGCCTCCGCGGGCGGGATGGTGCCGTCGGCCAAGCCCTCGGCGTACCCGCGCACGGCGGTCAGGGGCGTGCGGAGCTCGTGGGAGACCGACAGCAGGAAGCGGCGCTGCCGCTCCTCGCTCGTGGCCAGCGCCCGGTCGAGCTGGCCGAGCGCATCGGTCACGTCCGCCACCTCTGCCGGGCCGACGTGGGGCAGGGCGACACCGCGCTCACCCGCGGCGAGGCGGCGGGCGGCCGCGGCCGTCTGCCGGAGGGGGCCGCCGAGCCGACGGGCGAGCAGGACGGCGAGCCCGAGCGAGACCAGGAGCCCGGCGCAGAGCGCAACCAGGACGCGTCGGCGCACGGACGCCAGCGCGGCGTCGGCGCTGCTGGCGTCCGCCGCGAGCACGACGGCGTCCCCGGTGCGGGACGGACGGCCCTCGAGGAGGACGGGCACGCCGGCGAGCTCGCCGCTGGTCGACACCTCGCCGCCGCCTCGCAGCAGGGCCACCTCCTCGTCGGTCAGCGCGGTCGCGGCACCCGTCGTCCGGGTCGCGGTGACGACGCCGATGGTCAGGCCGGACACCTCGGTGACCCGGTCGAGTCGCTCGGAACCGAGCGCGAGGCGGGGCAGCCGGGCGAGGAGGTCGGCCTGCCGCGCCAGGGGCGTCCGCACCGCGTCCTCGCGCGCGCCTGCCATCAGGGGCGCGACCAGCATGCCGGCGAGAACGGCCGAGACCACCGCGACAGCCGCCATCGCCAGCGCCAGCCGCGAGGTCAGTCCGCCCCTCACGCGCCCCTCCGGGAGCGGTAGCCCACGCCGCGGACGGTCTCCACCGGGCAGTGCTCGCCGAGCTTGGCGCGCAGCTGGGCGACGTGGACGTCGACCGTACGGCTCGACCCGTAGTCGGCCTGCCCCCACGCCCGCGACAGCAGCTCCGCGCGGTCGAAGACCCTGCCGGGGGAGGTCATCAGCACCTCGAGCAGGTTGAACTCGGTCGCCGTGAGGTGCCGCACCGCGCCGTCGACGGTCAGCGTCCGCGAGCCGGGATCGAGGCGCACGGCGCCGTGCTGCAGCACCCGCGGGCCGGCCGGTGCGCGGGTGCGCCGGACGACGGTGCGGACCCGCGCCACCAGCTCGCGTGGCGAGAACGGCTTCGTCACGTAGTCGTCGGCGCCCAGCTCGAGGCCGAGCAGCTTCTCGACCTCGTCGTCGCGTGCGGTCACGAAGAGCACCGGCGTCCAGTCCCCCTCGTCCCGCATGGTCCGGCAGATGTCGGTGCCCTCGCCGTCCGGCAGGCCGACGTCGAGCAGCACCACCGCCGGCCGCAGCCGGCGTACGGCAGCGAGACCGGCGTCCGCGCGCTCCTCCACGTGCACGCCGAAACCGGCCGCGGTCAGGTAGCGGCGCACGAGGTCGCTGATCGCGTGCTCGTCCTCCACGACGAGCACCAGGCCGCGGGTCTGCTCCACGCACCGAACGGTAGTGGGCGCGGGCGGAGCCCGGCTCCGCTCGCGGGCGTCCTTACCGAACCCGAACACAGTGCTGACCCAGCGGCCACCCGGGGCCGCGAGCGTCGTCGCCGGACGCCGGCACCGGCCGGCGCTGACGAAGGAGCAGACATGCCACTCACCCAGATCACCGGCCTCGTCGCGGCCGGCCTGCTGACCACCACCTCGCTCGTCGTGGGGGCGTCGACGGCGACGGACGACGACGGGCCGCGGGTCCCGTGCGGGGCGGTGTGGTCGCACCTCCCTCAGGACCTGCGCGAGGACCTGGCCGCGGTGCGGGACCTCCCGGCCGGCGAGCGGGCCGAGGCGCTCCGCGGGATCCGCCGCGACGCCCTGGCCGGCGAGTACGGCGAGCGGGTCGAGCAGGTCGCCGAACGCCGGGTCGACCGGGTCAGGGCCGTGCGCCGCGCGCTGCCCGACGAGCTGCGGGCCGACCTGCGAGACGCCCGCCGGCTGACCGGGGAGCAGCGCGCGGACGCGTTCCGCGAGGTCCGCGACGACGCCCTCGGCGGGGAGTACGGCGAGGACGTGCAGCGGGTCGCGGAGACGGTGGCGCAGCGACGCGAGGCCTGCGGGGCGCAGTGATCGGCCGTGCCCTGGTGCGGGCGTCGGCGTGCTGCGCCGGCGCGGCGGTGGCGCTCGTCGCCGTGTCGACGGGCATCGTTCCCAGCCCGCACGACGCTCGCCCAGACGGCGCCACAGGCGGCCCCGTGGCCACCCGCTCCGCGCAGGAGGCGGACCGGGTGGAGAGCCTGCTCAGGCGGCACGACTGCTGGTCGGGGGCGGCGCCGACCGGCGCGCCGGAACCCGACCACGCCGTGGTCACCCTGCCCGACCAGCGGCCCCGGCTCGTGGCCGCGGACGTCGGATTCGGCATCTGGCTCGCGGGTGACCCCGGGGTCCTGCACGGCTTCTGCCCGTGACCCGGGACCCGGGTGGTCTGGGAGGCTGGCCCCATGCCGTCCGACCTCGACTTCACCGGCCCGCTGCGCGAGGCCCTGCTCGCCGCCGACTTCACCTTCGACGCCGTCGCCGAGACGATCGGCGACGACGCCCACCGCGCGCTCGGGCGCAACGAGACGCTCCCCGCGCTGCGGCGTACGACGTCGGGTGGGCCGCTCGACACCCTGGTCCGGCTCTTCCTGCTCCAGGCGCCGGTGCCGCGCGACCACGCCGAGCAGGCCCTGCCCGGCCTGGTCGACCGCCTCTGCAACGCGGGGCTGCTCGAGCAGAGCGTCGGCGAGGTGGCAGCCCGCACCGACTGCCGCCCGTACGCCGTCTCCGAGGCCGGCGCCGAGCGCGACCTCTGGGTGGTCTCGGACCTCACCCCCGGCCTCGACGGGGCCCCGGTCGCGGTGGGACCCGACCACGTCCTCGGCATCTCCAGTGCGTCGACGAGCCTGGCCCAGCTGACGATGCGCGAGCCCGTGGCGCGCGCTCTCGACCTCGGCACCGGGTGTGGCGTGCAGGCCCTCCACCTCGCCACCCATGCCGACACGGTCGTCGCGACCGACGTCAACCCGCGCGCCCTCTGGATGACGCGGCTCAACGGCGCCCTCAACGACATCGCCGTCGACGTGCGCGACGGGTCGTTCTTCGAGCCGGTCGCGGGGGAGCGGTTCGACCTCGTCGCGACCAACCCGCCCTTCGTGATCTCGCCGGCGACGGGGGAGCGGCTGGTCTACCGCGACTCCGGGCTGCCCGGCGACCGCGTCGTCGAGCACATCGTGCGCACCGGTCCCGACCACCTCGCCGAGGGCGGCTGGCTGCAGGTGCTGGCCAACTGGGCGATCGTCGAGGGCCGTCCATGGGACGAGCGGCTCGGCTCCTGGCTGCGCGAGGACTGCGACGCCCTCGTCGTGCAGCGCGAGGTGCTGGACCCGGCGGCCTACGTCGAGCTGTGGCTCAAGGACAGCGGCCACCACGGTGGCCCGGACTACGCCGCGCGCTACGACACCTGGCTCTCGTGGCTGGAGCAGACGGGCATCGAGGGCATCGGGTTCGGCTGGATCAACGTCCGTCGCGGCGGGTCCGGGCAGGTGGCGGGACGTCACGACCTGCTCGAGTGGCCGTACGACGTCGAGCAGCCGATCGGGCCGGCGATCCACGCCTGGGGCGAGGCGGCGTCGGGCCTCAGCGGCCCGGACGACGACGCGCTGCTCGCCACGACGCTGCGCGCCCGCGAGGACGTCCAGCAGGAGACCGTGGGCCGGCCGGGCGCGGAGGACCCCGAGGCGATCGTGCTGCGCCAGCAGCGCGGGTTCCGCCGGGCGCGGACGGCCGACACGGTCGAGGCCGCCCTCGTCGGCGCGAGCGACGGCGACCTCACGCTGGGGCAGATCCTCGGCGCGCTCGCCACGCTGCTGCAGCGCGACGAGGGCGAGCTGCGGGAGGCGTACGTCCCGGTCGTGCGCGAGCTGGTCAGTGAGGGGTTCCTGACGGCCTGACGTGCCGGGCGTCAGTCCTCGAGCGTCCCGGCGTGGTCGGGCACCGCGCGGAACTGCTCGCGCGGCGGACGCTCGTAGTCCACCGCGGCAGGACGCGGGGGCAGCTCGGTGCGAGGACGGTCGAGGTGCTCGTAGTCGATCGTCGAGAGCAGGTGGGCGATCATGTCGAGGCGGGCGTTGCGCTTGATGTCGGCCTCCACGACGTACCAGGGGGAGGCGTCGGTGTCGGTGTGCCGGAACATCTCGTCCTTCGCCCGGCTGAACTCGACCCACTTCTCGCGGGTGAGCAGGTCGTTGGCGGAGAACTTCCACGACCGCATCGGGTCGTTGACGCGTGAGACGAAGCGCTCCTCCTGCACCTCGTCGCTGACCGAGAACCAGTACTTCCGCAGCAGGATCCCGTCCTCGAGGAGCATCTCCTCGAACGGCGGGCACTGGCGCAGGAACAGCTCGTACTCCTCCTGCGTGCAGTAGCCCATCACCTTCTCCACGACCGCGCGGTTGTACCAGGAGCGGTCGAACAGCACGATCTCGCCGGCGGCCGGGAGCTGCTCGACGTAGCGCTGGAAGTACCACTGCGTGCGCTCGCGGTCCGAGGGCGCCGGGAGGGCGACGATGCGGGTGTGCCGGGGGCTGAGGTACTCGGTGATCCGCTTGATCACCCCGCCCTTGCCGGCGGCGTCGCGTCCCTCGAAGACCACCACCACCCGGTGCCCGGTGGCCCGCACCCACTCCTGGAGCTCGACGAGCTCGCCCTGGAGCCTCAGCAGCTCGGCCTCGTAGGCGCGTCGGCCCACCTTCCGGGGGCGCGTCTCGCGGTCCATGCGGCCATGCTCCCCGGTCCGGCGTCGTCCGACCACCCTCAGGAGGAACTTGTGTCGACAGGCGAGCAAAAGACGCCTGATCGTTGACGTGACGGCGGTCACGTGCCTACGTTGCTGGTGGGCCCCCGCCATCTCCTCACCACTCTCGGGAACAGGAGCACCCCACATGAAGCACCCCCTTCGCACAGGGCTCACGGCTGCCGCCGGCGCCGCCCTCTGCCTGCCCCTCCTCGCCGTGACCACCTCGGCCACCGCGCACGAGGGCCACGACGACACACCCCCGCCCCCGCCGGCCGGAGCGTTCCAGAAGGTCACCCTCAACGACCGTCCGGGCGAGCCGGTGGACCTCGCGGTCCTGCCGGACGGCGACGTCCTGCACACCACGCGCGCCGGCGTCATCTGGCACAACGACGCCGAGACCGGCGTCAACAGCGTCGCCGGCCGCATCCCGGTCTACCTCCACGACGAGGAGGGCCTGCAGAGCATCGCCCTCGACCCGGGCTACGACGGCAAGAAGAACAAGTGGATCTACCTCTACTACTCGCCGCCGCTCGACACCCCGGCCGACGACCCCGCCACCGCCTCGATCAACGAGGGCGACGCCCCGGAGACCGGCACCGCCGCGGACTTCGCGCCCTTCGAGGGCCACCTGACCGTCGCACGGTTCCGCTACTCGGGCGGCCGGGTCGACCTGGGCTCGGAGCAGAAGGTGCTCGACGTCCCCGTGGACCGCGGCATCTGCTGCCACGTGGGCGGCGACATCGTCTTCGACTCCGACGGCAACCTGATCCTCTCCACCGGTGACGACACCAACCCGTTCCAGTCCGACGGGTTCGTGCCGCTCGACGAGCGCGCCGACCGCAACCCGGCCTTCGACGCCCAGCGCACGTCGGCCAACACCAACGACCTGCGCGGCAAGATCCTGCGGATCACGCCCAAGGCGGGCGGGGGCTACACGATCCCCGACGGCAACCTCTTCGAGCCCGGGACCCCGCAGACCCGGCCCGAGATCTACTCGATGGGCTGGCGCAACCCGTTCCGCATCGAGATCGACCCCGACACCGACGACCTCTGGGTCGCCGACTACTCGCCCGACGCCCGTACGGCCAACCCCGACCGCGGGCCCGCCGGCCACGGCAAGTGGGCGGTCGTCGACGAGCCGGGCAACTACGGCTGGCCCTACTGCGCCACCGCCGAGCTGCCCTACAACGACTTCGACTTCGCCACCCGCACGAGCGGCCCGGAGTTCGACTGCGAGGCCCCCGTCAACGACTCGGTCCACAACACCGGCCTGCGCCAGCTGCCGGCGGTCGAGCAGCCGGAGGTCTGGTACACCTACGGCGTCTCCGAGGAGTTCCCCGAGCTCGAGACCGGCGGCATCGGCCCGATGGCCGGCCCGGCGTACCAGTACGACCGCAAGGCCACCAGGGGCCGCAACCCCGTCGCCTGGCCGAAGCGATACGACGACACCCCGCTGTTCTACGAGTGGACCCGCGACTACATCAAGGCCATCCACGTCGATGACAGCCACCTCGACGACGGTGAGGTCGCGGCCATCGAGGACGTCGTCGACGACGTCGTCACCGACAACCCGATCGACATGGAGTTCGGCCCCGACGGCGCGCTCTACGTGCTCGAGTACGGCGACGGCTACTTCGCGGAGAACCCCGACGCCCAGCTCTCCCGGATCGACTTCCTCGGAGCGGGCGCCAACCGCAGCCCCGTCCCGGCCATCGAGGCCGAGCCGACGGCCGGCGAGTCGCCCCTGACCGTCGAGTTCTCCAGCGACGGCACGACCGACCCCGACGGCGACACCCGGCTGAAGTACGCCTGGGACTTCGACGGTGACGGCAGGGTCGACAGCCGCAGGGCCGACGCGACCCACACCTACACCGAGGACGGCAGCTACCGTGCGACGCTCACCGTCACCGACCGCGGTGGGCGCCGGGCCTCGGCCGACGTCGACATCGTCGTGGGCAACCAGGCGCCGACCGTCGAGTTCGTCACCCCGGTCGACGGCCAGGCGTTCAGCTTCGGCGACACCGTCACCTACGAGGTCCGCGTCACCGACGACCAGGAGGTCGACTGCAGTCGCGTCAGCGTGACCTACGTGCTGGGCCACGACACCCACGGCCACCCGCAGTCCACGGCGTACGGCTGCACCGGCTCGCTGACCACCACCGTGCCCGAGGGCCACGACCCGGCGACCGACGACCTCGCCGCCGTCTTCGTCGCCGAGTACACCGACGCCGGCTCCGAGCCGCCGCTCAGCGGGTCCGCCGAGGTCGTCCTCGAGCCGGCCGGCTGACCAGGACCCGGGGGGGGGGGGGGGCCCCCCC
>JAESGW010000655.1_pt1 | contig 20558 bp, 24 predicted proteins | sample 9269791 | NCBI WGS metagenome assembly JAESGW01 (sample SAMN16773120, study PRJNA677053) | algae metagenome | isolation source: Aphanocapsa lilacina HA4352-LM1 and co-occurring heterotrophs from near cave... | place: USA: Maniniholo cave, near Haena, Kauai, HI | collected 2009-07-28 | reverse complement strand
GGTCACAGCGAGTTGGACAACGCGGCGCTGGCGGCGGTGCGGAATACGAAGTTCGAGCCGGCGCGGCGGGGGGAGGAGTCGGTGGGGGCGTGGGTGCGTATCCCGGTCACCTTCGCCCTGCAGTAGCTTCCAGTTGTCTTGATCCCAGTCTGCGGGCGGCGGTATTGCACCGCCGCCCGCATTGCTTTAGCCCGCCCACGCCGATGGACCCGGAGGCTATTACCATTGAGATTAAAGAATCTTAAAAGTGAGCAACCTGATGGTGACGCAGAGCGCAGCAGCAAGACGCCGGGACAAGATGCGCATCATCTTGATGACCGGCAAAGGTGGGGTAGGCAAGACCAGCATGGCCGCCGCCACCGGGCTGCGTTGCGCCGAGTTGGGCTACCGGACGCTGGTGCTCTCTACCGATCCTGCCCACTCCCTCGCCGACTCCCTCGATCAGCCTCTGGGGCACGAGCCGAGGCGGGTGACCGAGAACCTCTGGGCCGCCGAACTGGACGCCCTCGTTGAACTGGAAGCGAACTGGGGCTCGGTCAAAAAATACATCACCACCGTCCTGCAGGCGCGTGGCCTCGATGGCATCCAGGCAGAAGAGTTGGCAGTGCTGCCGGGCATGGACGAGATCTTCTCCCTGGTGCGCGTCAAGCGACACTACGACGAGGCCGACTACGATGTGTTGATTATCGATTCGGCCCCCACCGGCACGGCTTTGCGCCTATTGAGCCTGCCGGAGGTCTCCGGCTGGTACGTGCGCAAGTTCTTCAAGCCGATGCAGGGGATCGCCAAGGCCCTCACGCCCATCTTCGACCCGGTGGCCCGGCGGGTGGCGGGCATCCCACTGCCCAACGCCGAGGTGATCGACGCGCCCTACGAGTTCTACGAAAAAATCGAGGCGCTGGAGCGCATCCTCACCAACAACACCCTCACCACCGTCCGCCTGGTCACCAACCCCGAGAAAATGGTGATCAAAGAGTCGCTGCGCGCCCACGCCTATCTGAGCCTTTACAACGTGGCCACCGACCTGGTGATCGCCAACCGCATCATCCCCGATGGGGTGCAAGACCCGTACTTCCAGCGCTGGAAACAGGCCCAGCAGGTTTACCGCCAACAGATCCATGAGAACTTTGCCCCCCTGCCGGTGCGAGAGATCCCGCTCTACCAGGAAGAAATGGTGGGCATCGCCGCCCTCGAACGCCTCAAAGACGATCTCTACGGCGAGGAAGATCCGGCGGCCGTGCTCTATGCCGAAACCACCCTCAAAGTCATTCAGGAAGACGGCGCCTACCGCCTCGATCTCTATTTGCCCGGCGTGCCGAAGTCGGAGGTACAACTGGCCAAGACCGGCGATGAGTTGAACATTCGCATCGGCAACCACCGCCGCAACCTGGTGCTGCCGCAATCGCTTGCCGCTCTGCAGCCGAGTGGAGCACGGATGCACAAGGACTTGCTACAGATTCGCTTCGTCGCTGCCGGTTCGTAGACAACGGCAGAATGCAAAAACCCGGCGAGAGCAGTACGTCGCCGGGCTTGCTATGGCTTATCGCTTAGTAGCGGCGGTCGCGGCCACCGCCGCCACCCGCACCGCCACCGCCACCGCCGCTGCCGCGGTAGCCACCGCCACCACCGCCACTACGGTTGCCGCCACCGCCACCGCCGGCACGGCGATCGGGGCGAGGCTCCGCCTTGTTGACGCGAATTTCACGGTTGTTCCAGGTTGCGCCGTCCAGATCGTCAATGGCTGCCTGCTCGGCCGTTTCCGATTCGAGGTCCACAAAGGCAAAGCCCCGGGGCCGGCCGGTCTCCCGGTCCATCGGAATCTTGACCGATTTCACTTCGCCGTACTCGGTGAAGGCTTCAACAATTTCCTGCTCGGTGGCAGAGAAGGGCAGGTTACCCACAAATAAAGTCACTGCTTGTCTCCAGAACGAGATGAACCAATCGACAAGGACAAAACAGCGACCCTACCGATGGCTTGCACGAAATGGACATCCGTCAATCCCGGTTGGGTACGACGGTTTCTGGAACTATCGAGTGCACCTATTTCGAGGACCGAAAACATGCTCTAATCGTTGCCAGACTTTGGTTTCCGCGTGTCCGCGCGGTACTGGGTAGATACTAGCATAGACCCCGAAAGGGCGGGTATGCCAGCAAATTAACCCAATAGTTCCCGCAGTTCGCTGTACACCACTTCCGGCGACCGATCCCCGTCGACACTCGTCAGCTTCTGTTGCTGCTGGTAGTACCGAATCAGCGGCTCGGTCGATTCGCGATAGACGTTCAGCCGTTTGCTGACCACCTCGAGGGTGTCGTCGGGCCGCTGCACCAGTTCGCTCGGACAATCGGCATGGTCGGTACAAAAAGGCGGCGCCGCCGGCGGCGGATTGAAGCGCACGTGAAAAATGCGCTTGCACAGCGGGCAAGTGCGCCGTCCGGTGAGCCGCTCGATGAGCTGCGCCTCGGGTACGTCGATGAGCACGACCGCCTCCAGGGACTGATCCAGGTTGGTGAGCAGTCCGTCGAGCGCTTCTGCCTGGGCGGGGGTGCGGGGAAAACCATCGAGGATCCAGCCGCCGCCGGCGTCCGGTCGGGCCAGGCGGTCTTCGATCAAGCCGATCACCACCGCGTCAGGCACCAGCGCGCCGCGGTTCATATAGCTCTGGGCTTCGAGCCCCAGGGGAGTGCCTTCTTTGACTGCGGCGCGCAGGATGTCGCCCGTTGAAACCTGCGGCAATCCCAGATCCTGCATGAGCAGTTGGGCCTGGGTGCCCTTGCCCGCTCCCGGAGCGCCAAGCAAGATCAGCCGTCGCGTGGCCACTAGCGTTTCACCATGCCTTCGTAGCGCTGGGAGATGACGTAGGTCTGGATCTGGCGCACTGTGTCGATGGCGACGCCCACCAGAATCAACAGCGAGGTAGCCCCCAGACCGTTAAAGGTGGTGACGCCAGTCCCCTGCTCGACAAAGGTCGGAATGATTGCCACCGCCGACAGAAAAATCGCCCCCAGAAAAGTCAGCCGGTTCATCACCTTGGCGATGTATTCGGAAGTGGCGGTGCCGGGGCGCACGCCCGGAATGCTCGAGCCCATGCGCTTGAGGTTCTTGGAGACATCCTCGGGATTGATGATGAGCGTCGCGTAGAAAAAGCTGAAAAACAGGATCAACACCAGATAGAGGATGTTGTGGATCCAGCCGCTGGAGATGGCGTTGACCACCTGGTCGACGGTGGCGTTGCGGGCGAACTGGGCAAAGGTGAGAGGCAGGTACAGCAGCGAAGAGGCAAAGATGATCGGCATGACGCCGCCCTGGTTGACGCGCAAAGGCAGGTAGCTCGTCTGCTGCTGCTGGTACTGCTGGCGGCGCGGCCCTACCTGACGGCGGGCCGAGATAATTGGGATGCGGCGGGTGCCCTCCTGCACAAAGACGATCCCCACGATCATGGCGAGGAAAACCAGCAGCAGCACGACCACCCCCGCTACCCGCGAGGAGTCGGCCTGCAAAAGCTGGAAGGTCTGGCTGAAGGCGGTGGGCAGGCTGGAGACGATGCTTACGAAAATGAGCAGCGAGGCGCCGTTGCCAATTCCTTTTTCGGTGATCAGTTCCCCCAGCCACATCACGAAGATCGCTCCGGCGGTGAGTGCCAGAGTGGTCTGGATGACAAACAGCGGACTCCAGTCAGCAACGAAGGGCTTGATGTAAATGGCGACACCGATGCTCTGGACAATGGCCCAGCCAAGGGCCAGATAGCGCGTGTACTGGGCTATCTGGCGCCGTCCCTGTTCACCTTCGTTCTTTTGGAGGTCTTCAAGTTTGGGAAAGACCGGCACCAGCAGCTGCATGATGATGCTGGCGTTGATGTAGGGCAAAATGCCCAGCATGAAGACGCCCAGGGTTGTAAAGCCACCGCCCGCAAAAATGTTCAAAAAGCCGATGATGGCGTTATTCTGAGTGGCCTCCTGAAAGGCGGCCTGGTTGATCCCCGGCAGTGGGATGTAGATGCCGATGCGCGAGAGTACCAGTAGTCCCAGGGTGAACAGCAAGCGGCGGCGCAACCCGGAGGCTGCCGCCATCTGGGCAAAGGTTTCCTGCGCCGACAGTTGCCTTTCGCGACCTCGTTCCATCGAATCGCACCCTCCCGCGCCTTTGCTGCGGCTAAATTGAATGCAAACTTATCCAACCATAGTAACCCGGCCGAAGGAGCAGCCAGGTGTCAGTGTTGCCTGGCACCTGACACCTAAACCGCGACCGGAGCGCTGAGGGCCTCGGCCAGTGCGGCTCGCCCCAGGCGGGTTTCGAGAATATCGATCACCGTGCGGCCGAAGTCGTTGGCATCGCATCGCCAGGCTTCCAGGCAGACGCGGCCGAAAAAAGCCCCCAGCGGCTCCGGGTTCCACAGCATCTTGGAGGCTGTCCAGGGCATCATGCTCATCGGGTCGTAGCCCGGCTTGAGAATGCGGTTGTCGAGGGCGTATTCTTCAAGGCCCGTGTGCGGTTGGAGGCCGATGAAGAAAATTGCCGGTTCGACTTTGTCGCGGCCAAAAATCGCCTCCAGTGCGCGGTGAAAGGCGATCGTCTCGCGGATGGTCTGGTGGGTCTCGCCGATGACGTTGAACGAGTAGTTGACTGAGACTAGATCGTTGAAGCCGCTCGCTTTGAGGTGACGGCAGTTTTCGAGCACCGTGCGCAGGTTATAGCCCAGACGCATCTTGCGCACCAGCGACTGGGATCCGGAGGTGATGCCGATCTCGAAGTAGTTCATGCCGGTCTCGACCATCAGGCGGGTGAGTTCAGGGGGCAGATTGTCAGCGCGAATGTAGGCGGCCCAGTGGATATCCTGCATGCCCGAGGCTTTGATCGCCCCGAGCAGTTCGACGCAGTCGGCGATATATTTTTTGGAAGGAACGAACTGGGCGTCGGTGAACCAGAAATTGCGGATGCCCCGGTCGTGGAGCTGGCGCATCTCCCGGACTACTTCATGGGCCGGGTTGACGCGCACCTGCTTGCCCTCGACGACGGTGTAGATGCAGTAGATGCAGTTGTGGGGGCAGCCGCGCTTGGTCTGCACGCCGATATAAAAGTCACCGTCCAGGTAGTAGTCGAACTGCGGCCAGATTTGCTCGATGTAATCGTAATTGCAGGCGGTCTTGACCATCGGGGTGGGGGGCTCGGCCACCAGACCCGGCCGCGGCCGGGTGCGGCCCACCACGTAGCAGCGCTCGGAGGCGATATCCTCGCCGCGCAGGAGTTTCTCAAAAAGCGTCTCCCCCTCGCCCACCGAGACGATCGTGCCCTTGGGAAGCTGAGAGGCGAGTTGCTCGTAGAACACCGAGATGGCGCCGCCACCCACCACGACCCGGGCTTCGCGGTTGTGGGCGCGGGCCATGGCGTAGCCGCGGCGGATCAGGCCCAGATTGCGCCACAGTTCGCCGTAATAGTCGGTGGCCAGACGCAGACCGCCCAGGGCTCCCTGCACACGCTCCAGAGGGTTCTCGGAATAAAAAAGCTGAAAGGCGTTCTGCAGCGGGTTGCCCGCCCGGCCGCCCACGGGCGCGTAGATCTGGATGTCACGCCAGGAGTAGACCAGCAGGCTCGGCTTGAAGGTGATGATCTTGTCTTCGAGCGCTTGATAAAAATCGAGCGGGGGGATCGCGCCCAGATCAAAGATCTCTTGCTCGAGAGCGGGAAAAAGCTTGTGGACGTGATCAGCAAGATACACGACGCCGATCGGAAAAATCGGGTTGCAGGGCAGGCGCACGTAGAGAATGCGCTCGGGCCGGGTGGCGGTGGACGGTGAGGGCATCGTTTTCGCGCTTTTTGTGAAGAACTGTCACTTTCATCTTACTTCCGAGTGCCGGGGCAGGTGATATCGTCGGGAGAGCCACCCCACCGACGCCATGCAAGTCATCCTGCGCGAGATCAACTGGACCGACCTCTGGCTGTGGTTTCTCTTTGAGGAAATGCCGGCGGAGCGCCAGCGCCTCTACCTGGAACAGGTGCTGGATGCCTGGTACTCGCTGGGGCTTTTGGGCGGCTTCAACGCCTCGCGATTGCCGCTGCACGAGGCCGCCGAGGATCTGAGCCTTTCTTACGCGACCTACGACCTGGGTGCGGAAGATGTGATGCCCGCTTTGATGCACAACATGGGCGACATCGAGTACGACGGGCGCACGGCCAAGTGCTGGTTCGATCTGGGCACCGCCGACTCGCTTGCGCTCGATGTACTCATCAACGCCGTGCAGACTTTAAATCAGGAGTACCTGCCCGTCGAGCACTTTGTAATTGGCGGCTCGCAGGACGCTCCGCCCTGGGGCGACGTGGACGAGTGATCAAGGCAGCGGCAGGTGGCCCAGGACGATGAAATCGATGAAGTAAAAAGCGACCGGAGCGGTGAAGATGTAGCTGTCGGCGCGGTCGAGAATGCCGCCGTGGCCGGGGATCAAGTTGCCCGCATCCTTGAGGCCGACATCGCGCTTCATCAGCGACTCGGTCAGGTCGCCCAACAGCCCGCTCACGCCCACGAGCAACCCAAAGACGATGCCGGTGAGGAGCCAAAGCGACCAGCCCAGCAGGGCAGCCCCGGCCAGACCCACCAGAATGCTCGCCGTCGTGCCGAAAATCGCTCCTTCGACGGTCTTTTTGGGGCTGATGGGTGTGAGCGGTGTGCGGCCGAAAGCCTTGCCGAAGAAAAACGCGCCGATATCCGAAGCCCAGATGCAGGCAAAGGTGAGCAGCAGCAGATAGCCCAATCCGTCGAGGGCTCGAAGCTGCACTAAGAAACTGGGCAAATAGCCGGTATAGAAAAGCCCCAGTAGACTGGTGGCCATATCGGAGATCGTGGCCGGGGGCTGGCGGCGAAACAGCAGCGACACACACACCAGCCCCCCGGCCAGCACAAAGGCGCCATTGGCCACTTGCGGATAGAGCTGCTGAATGGCAAGCAGCGTCAGGCTCAGACCCAGGCAAAGGTTCTGGGTGGGCCGGTAGCCCTTGCGGCGGACAATCTCGAAAAATTCGATCTGTCCCAGCACCACCAGTACCGCGAGCGCCAGGGTGAAAAACCAGCCCCCGAGGTAGATGGTCAGCAGGACCAGGGGGATGAGAACACTCGCGCTGAGGATGCGGGCCGACATGCAACCACTATAGGCGCGCGCACCGGTCCGACCCTATGGCGAGCGGGGGATAATGCGATGGTACTTACAACAAAGGGGCATGGCTTTTTGGCATCGGGCGGCACTGCTGTTCGTCTACGGCACGCTCAGGCACGGGAAGAGCAACCACGGCCTGCTGCGCGGGCGGGCAAATTGGGTGCGTGAAGCCACCTGCCGGGGGTATCTTTACTCCGTCGAGGATCGCTACCCGGCACTGGCACTCGACGATGCTGCCCCGCCGGTGGTGGGGGAACTGTACTCCCCACACCCGGCCACCCGCGTAGCGCTGATGATCGATCTCGACCGGCTCGAAGGCATCGAGGAGCAGTACTACCGGCCGGTGGTGCTGGAGCGGCCCGATGGCGGCTGGTTGGTCTATGCGGTCGGGCCGGGCCTCGCAAGTTACTGTTGCCCGGATCGGCGCATCGTCGGGGGGGACTGGTGCCGCTACCGCGCAGGGCGCGATAGGCTGGGTCCGAACGAATAGAGCAAGGCCGTGCGATCAAAGTTGCTTGGGACGGCGATCTTGGTGATGATTCTGGTCTGGGGAGCGGTGGGCCTGCGGGCGGCCACCCGCTTCGAGACGGCTGCCGCCAAAGTCTACGAGCAGATGCCGAATCTCGAGCGCGGCGAGTTGCCCGGCAAGCCCGACAGTACCCTGGTGCGCCGCCTGATGCTGTATCACGCGAGTATCCGCGGCCGTCCGGAGACTTCGCGCCTCGACTGGAAGCTCACCCTGTCTGACTATCTCGGCTACAACCTCAACATCGACCCGGCCACCTACCCCGAGTACAAAGCGGGCCAGGACATCCTCGCGCGCGACCGGGCCGCCGTCGACGCCCTCAGCCGCCGCGAGCGCAACCGCCTGATCGATATGCTCGTCTTTTCCCTGCAGCGCTGATGGGCTTCTGGCGAGAGACCGACAAGTGGATCGTCGCCTTTGATCCTGAGCGCGAACCCTACTGTGCGCTGGTGGGCGGTGCGGACTGGTCTTTTGAATTGACCCGGCCGGAGACGGTACAGTTGCTCGCGGCCCTCGCCTCGCTCCTCCGGCAATGGCAGGTGAGCCTCGCGCAGTTGATGGACGGGGAGAACTTGGTACTTTCTGTGGGAAATTCTTGCGCGGAATTGTATCTATCTGGTACAGCCAACGCCTTCGGGTTGCGGCTGCGCATGGTAGGGAGCCGGGCCGCCGAGGGAAGCTGGCCTGCTCCCGTAGCCGCCGAGGTGATAGAAGCTCTGGAGCAGCTGGCGGGGGCAGGCTTGCTGTCCGGGCTTCAGCAGTAGACAATGGTTCAGGACGCCTCCTAAGAGTATCGAAGTGACCAGCAAACGCACTGTATCCGATAGCAAGCGGGCCTTTTTCGCCGCCTACCCGCGGCCCGTCAACTCGATCTACCGCCGGGTAATCGACGAGTTGCTCGTGGAGGTGCACTTGCTCATCACCAACCAGGATTTTCGCTATGACCCGCTGTTTGCCACGGGTCTACTGACCGCTTACCAGGTTTTGATGGAGGGCTACACGCCCGTCGAACAGCGCGATGCCATCTTGCGCGCCTTCTGCACGGCCCTCGAACTATCCTACGACCAGTTGCACGCGGACGCCGCCCAGTGGCGGGCGATTGCCGCCGAGCTGCCTGCTCAGGAGGTGTTCGAGGTGATGGCGGGCAAGCGCGAAGCGGGCGACGGTCGCCTGAAGGCCGTGAGCGACACCCTCACCGGGATCGCAGGCGCCGAACGCTTCAAGTACAGCCGGTTGTTCTCGTTGGGGCTCGCCAATATTCTGGAGCAGGTGGGCCGCGCGGCGGCGATGTCCGAAAAAGATCGCCTCGAGCGGCTCCAGCAGATCTGCACCTACCTCGCACTCGACTACAACCGCGTCAAGCGCGATCTCGACTTTTTCCACGCGGTGCTCGAACGCATCAAGCGCTCCAAAGAAGTCGTCGACGAACTGAGCCAGACCGAACGCCGCAAGCGCGAGGAACGGGCCGTTTCCCAGCCGGGTTGAGGCGAGTGTTGCTGCGCGTCGGCATGCTGGCCTCCGGTAGCGGCACCAACTTTCAGGTGCTCGCCGATGCGGCGCGCTCAGGCCGGTTGCCGGTCAAAATCGCTGTACTTGTCTACAACAACCCCGGTGCCTACGTCGCCGAGCGCGCCCGCGCCGCGGGTATTCCGGCGGTGCTGCTCGACCACCGCAAATTCGTCAGCCGCGAAGTACTCGACGAAGAGATTGCCTCTACCCTCGAAGCCCACGGCGTCGAACTGGTGGTGATGGCCGGTTGGATGCGCAGGGTGACGGAGGTGTTGATTGGCCGCTTTGCAGATCGCATGCTCAACATCCATCCGAGTCTGCTGCCCGCCTTTCGGGGCGCAAAGGCGATCGAGCAGGCCATCGACTACGGCGTCAAAGTGGCCGGTTGCACGGTCCATATTGTCCGCCTCGAAGTCGACGCCGGTCCGATTATCCTACAGGCGGCGGAGCCGGTACGCGAGGAGGACACCCCCGAGACCCTGGCTGCGCGCATCCATGCCCACGAGTACCGGATTTTGCCTGAGGCGGTGCGGCTGTTTGCCGAAGGCCGGGTGCGTATCGAAGGCAACCGCGCCCGTATCGTGTCTGCAGACCGTGCGGCGCTTTAGCAGTGAGAGCGAAATCATGTTTGGATTGGATAAATTAAAGCAGACCCGCTACTTCCAGGATGTGCAAGCCGACACCTTGCGCGACATGATTCTGATGCTGATTGAGCACAAGTTTGGTCCCGTCCCGGAGAGATTGGCGCGTCGCCTTGAAGAGATCACGAATACGAACTCAAGCGGTTTGCAATCGAACGCGCTACAGGCCAACCGGGAAGGCTCTCGACAACCGGTTCTTGGCTTCTGTGCCGTTTTGTGACCAATTGAAAACCGCCCTAGAAGAGCGCTTAGGTTCAATCTTGAACTACCGGTGAGCACTATTCACCTTACTTGGAATCTGCCCACTGAGTCTCGAAAATTGTCGTGCCGGGCACGGCGATCGGGTTGCCGCGCGAGACGATTTGCCGTTGCAGGGCGCGCAGCAGTTTGTCGGCATCGGGGTTGACCGCATCTAACCCTGCCACGATCGCAGCCGCGGTGATATCGCGATCGAGCACAAAAGCCGCCGTGTTGCCCGCCGCCGCCCCGATCGCCCATTCGATCGGATGGACGCGGTAGGAGCCGTTGGTGATGTGGCTGGTGGCGATATTCTTGGCTCCGGCAAGCAGGTTGTCGATTTTTTGAGGAATCAGGGCGCGCAGGGGCAACTGGTAGGGGTAGCTGGCCGCAGGGGCTTCGCGCGCTTCGTAGGGCGAGGGCTCAAAATTCTCTTTGATGCAGGCGTGAAAGTCGATCGGGTACTGACCGATCCCCACCGAATCGAGAAAGATAAAGGGCCGGTCGGGATTGAGCACCGGGTCTTGATGGGCGCGGGAGATGTCGGTTTCGTAGATGGTAAATCCGTAAGGGTAGGCAATCGAAGGGCGTCCCACCAGCCGCCGCCCTTCGCGGATGTAGGGATAGCGCGACAGGCCGTGGGCGGTACCCATCGGACTGGCGGCGCCCGCCAGGTAGGTGTAATTGGGGTAGGTCGCTTTGACGTAGTTCGGGTTGTTTTTTTGCAGCTGCGAATCGGTGGTACCCGCCACCAACCAGTAGAAGTAGCCCACGGCGTGCTCCTCGGCCATGGCGAGCGCCTCCGGGCGCAAGCCTCCTTGCCAGCCGCCTGCGGAAAGCTGCCCCTGGGTGCGCAACTGCTCCTCGGTGAGGATCAAATTCGTCTCGGCCGTCGAAAGCCGCCAGTCGTTGCCCCAGGTCCAGTTCTGCATCGATTGATCTCCGGGGCGCATCGCCTCGATGTCCATGCCATCTACGGTTCCGCGGATGCGGCGATAGGTAAAGATCATCGCAAGATTGAAGCGCTCCGCTTCGTAGCTGTAGTAGCCGCCGTTGTAGAGCGAGTCGTACCCCGGCGGTTTGGTGTGGGTCCGGGGCGCGTCGGATTGCTCCATGACGAAGGTGTAGGTGAATCCCTGGGTACAGTAGGGGTCTTCACCGTCGGGATGCGCGGAGGGCTCCCAGCGGTTCTGTCGGTCGGTGCCGACCCGGTAGGGCACGCCTGCCAGGGGCCACAGTTCGCCGGTCTCGGTGGCGTCAATCACCACCCACTCCACCTGTTTGCCCCGACGGGCGGCGGTGGGGACAAAGCGGGTGGGGCGTTTATCAAAAAATTCCGAAGGCTGCGGGTCGTACCAGTCGCGATAAAAAGACGACAGCGGGCGGCTGTTGACTCCCTGGGCAGGATCTCTGGGGATATGGGTGAGGGTGGTGAGGGAGCGCACCCGACCTCCTTCCACTTCGAGGGTCTTGACGACAGTGTCGGTCAGCAGCGTCAGTTGCCCGCTGGTCCTGAAGGGGGCGAGTCGCTCTTCGAGCACCTGTACCCCCACCTGGGGTGAAAAACACAGTTCGCTCACCCAGCAGCGGCCAGGGTTGCGCTCGCCGCCATATTTGGCGCGCACAGCCTGGCGAAATTGCTCGTAGCCGCGGGCGAAAAGGTCGGGATTGTTGCGCTGCAAAGGTCGCTCGTCGAGGGCCGAGACCCCCTGCTGGGTAGCCTGGCCGCCGATCCAGTCGGTGATCTCGCTCATGCAGACTTTTTTACCCAATTCCAGCGCCTCAATCGCCGCCGCCACCCCACCGAAACCGCCACCAGCAATAAACACGTCGCACTCGACAGCAGCAGCGGCAGGCGGCAGATTCTGGGCGTAGACCGGAGCGATGCAGGCCAATCCCAGCAGCAAACTGGCGGACAACCGGAGAAACGAACAAATGGGGCGCATCGGGGCTCTAGCGACAGACCGAATTGGATTGTGCCACAACCTAACCCCCGCTTGCCCCGCGCCGGTTGCTTCGCTGCGGGGTGGAGAGTGGTCAATGTCTAGACCCGATCGGGCCGCAGCCGACGGGCGCCGCGCAGGTAGACGTGCTGGATTTCCGGTTGGGGGTGGGGGGTGTTGATCTGCAGCAGCACCCGGATGCAGCGGGGAACGCTGCCCGGCACCTCCAGTTGGGCCAGATCCAGTAGGGCCACGTTCTCCCAGCCGCGCAGGTGGCAGCGGGCGGCCTGGGAAGGAAACAGCGCGTCGAGATCACTGGTGGCTGTGAAGATGACGCAGCCGATGTCCTGGGGTTCAAAGACGTTGCGCTCGCAGATCGAAGCCATCAATTCGACAACCGCCTGCTCGATCGCTGCTTTGCTGTTTTCTTCGACGGTCGTCGCTCCCCGGATTCCTCTGACGCACCAGCCCAAGCCCTATACTCCGCACCGCTGTTCGCCCCCGATTGTACCAGCGCCGTTAAATTTGCTAACTTGCCACTGATCCCTGGCTGCAGAATGTCATGGCAAGCAGACTGTCCACCGCCTCAAGACCCGTTGCCTTCGGTGCGCTCCTGGCGATGGCCTCGGGGGTCTTTGGCCTGCTGCTGGCGGCCTATCTGCCCTTTATCGGTTCGTTGCATCTCTTTGATTGGGACGAGTTGATCTTCGCGGAAGCTGCCCGTGAGATGGTCGAGCGCAACGATTATCTGCGGGTTTTTGTCAATTACGTGCCGTTTTTTGAGAAGCCGCCGGGTTTTTTCTGGCTGCAGGCGCTGAGCTTTCACTGGTTCGGCGTCAGCGAAGGGGCAGCCCGACTGCCGAGCGCCATCTTCACCGCCGCCACCGGGGCACTGGTGTTTCTGGCCGGCAGTTTTATCGTCTCGCCCGGCTTCGGGTTTTTGTGGGCGGCTCTTTTTGGACTGGGGATTTTGCCCGCAGTACAGGGCAAGCTCGGCCTTATCGATCCGACCTTCAACTTTTTTGTGCTGAGCAGCCTGGTGTGTCTATTTGCCTACGACGAAGGGCGCCGCAGCGATTGGCTCGATCCGCCGATTCCCCGGCCCGGCCGGCTGCCGGGGGGCTATCTGGGATTGGCGTCCGTGTGCCTAGGCTTTGCGGTGCTGGTGAAAGGACCGCTCGCCCTGGCCATCGTCATCCCTGGCTTTGCAATCTACAAAATCTTTGTCTCCAGACCGCGCCTTTCGCCGTGGTCGGTGGGCCTGGGCCTGCTCGCGGCGCTCGCAGTGGCGGGTTCCTGGTTTGCCCTAGAGACCCTGGCCCACGGCCCGGCCTTTGTCGGCGAATTTGTCACCTATCAATTGCGGATCACCGGTACCAACGACGGCCACCCCGGCGTGCCCTTTTTCCACACCCTCGTCTTTTTATTGGGCTGCTTCCCGTTTTCGATTTTTCTGCTGCGCGGGATTAGCGAACGGGCTTTCTATCGCGAGCGGCGCTTTCAGCTCCTAGCGATGGTGCTGTTTGCCCTGATCCTGGTGCTTTTTGAGGTTCTGGTCAAAACCAAACTCATCCACTACGCCTCGCTGTTGCAGGTGCCGGGGGCATTTCTGGCCGCGCGCGTTCTCTACCGGTTGCAGCAGGGAAAACTGCGCCCCCATCCGCTGGAACTGGCGGCCCTGGTGCTCGTAGCCCTGGTGCTGGCAGCCCCGATGCTCGCGCTGCCCTACATCGGCAACCACCCGGCGCTGCTGAAACCTTATCTGGACGATCCGTCCGCCCGCGCTTACCTCGATACCCCCGTCGATTGGGGCTGGTTAACCTATGGACCCGGCCTCTGGCTGATCGCAGCCACTCTGTTCACCGTCGTCTGCTTTGGGCTGGGGCGCGGGCGCCTCGCCGTTGCAGGACTGCTGGCCACCGGCGCCGTCACGGCCAATCTGGTCTGGATCGTCTTCATGGCGAGGGTCGACGCCTACGTCTCCACACCTCAGGTGCAGTACATCGACCGGGTGGGCCGCTCGCCGCTGGCGTTCTATGGGCCGCTAACCTACCTGCCGCCTTTCTACGCCCAGCGGCGGGTCGCCAACCCCCGCTCTCCCGAGCAACTTGTCCACCTGCTGCGCAGCGAGCCGAGCTTGTGGGTGGTGGCACGGCAGTCGGAAGTAGGACAGATCGCCTCGCTGTCGCAACTGAAAGTACAAAACCGCTACGGAGCCTATCTGCTGCTTGGACCCGCCCAGACGGAGCAGCGAAGAGACGACCAGTTCGCCTCTTGGACCCCTCCCCCGGTAGGCAGGGGAGGGGAGTAAGGCCGGTGGGAGTTAGTTGGACTGGGCGGCGGTGGTGTCCACCGTCTCGGCCAGTTTGACTTTCACGACGCGCTGGGACTCGACTTTGGGCAGGGTGACGGTGAGGATGCCGTCGCTGTAGCCGGCTTGAACCGCTTCGGAGCGGATCTGGGTGGCCAGCTGCAGCGTGCGGCGAAATTCACCGTTGCCGAACTCGCTGTGGCGGACGGTGACCCCTTCCGGTGCGGCGAAGCGAATCTTGCCGCCCATCGACAGGCCGTAGGGAGCGGCCTGAATGTCAAGGCTCTCGCGGTCCAGACCGGGTACGAGCGCCTGGACGGTAAAGGCTTCGGGGCTCTCCCAGACGCGAATGGCCGGGGAAAGATCGCGGCCGCTCAGCGGACCGAGCAGCCCGCCGAACACGCGGTCGATCATGTCGCTGCGTAGAGCATCGATGTCGCGATCGGGATTGAAACGCATCATTACCATCGGGCTTGTCTCCATCGACTTCATGTCTCTACGGTAATAAGCCCCCAGATTTGCCCCGGAGGAGAAAACCGTACCCGCCGTGGAGCGGTTTCCACACCTGAATTTTTCAGCCGACGATATCGGGATCGAGGGCAATTCCCCGGGCGGCAAGCTGGCTGAGCCGCCCGAACAACAGCAGCGTGCCGACGATCACAACGAGCAGGGCCATTTTGCTGATGGCCAGCTTGCCGTAGTGGAGCCGCGCCTGGAAGCGGGCCTGCTCCGCCTCGCGGCGGGTCTGGGCCTGGGCAGCTGTGAGCCGCTCGCGCGCCTGGGCCAGATCCAGACCCGCGGGCACATTCCCGGCCGCCACCGCCGCCTCCAGACGGGTCTGCTGGCGCTCGATCTTGGCGGCGGTGCGGTTTTGCTCCGCATCGACGTGCCCGGCGGCGTCGCGGTAGAGCCGCAGGCTGTCCACCACCAGAAGTGGCACGCACAGGGCGAACACCCCCGCCAGGGCGTAGGCGTAAATCTGCAGACTGCGAAAGCGCTCGGGTTGCTCGCGCAGGTAGCGCCCCGCACCCACAAGGGCAATCCCCACCAGCAACAGCGGCGCGTTGCTCACCAGGCCGCCGATGAGTTGCACCTCCCAGGCCGCATCGAGGGGGCGGGGCGGGATGAGCAGCGCCGCCGCGTTGATGAGAAAGATACCGTTGCAGGCGTTCCCCGCCAACGAAAAAAACCGTTCCAGCGGATTGCCCGCGACGAACTTGCTCAGCACAACGAGGCTCCGGAGGGTTTACCCTGGTTCAGGCTAGGGTGCAAGTGACCTGTAACGAATAATACGCGATGCAAGAAAAGTCTCGGCGGTTTGACTCCCGATGGGTGTGGTTTGCGCTGTTGGGGACGGCGCTGGGCAGCTTTGCGCTGCGCAGCGTCGTGGCCGAAAACCACATCACAGTCGCAGAGGAGCCTTTGTACCCGGTCTTCGTGCTGCCTGCCCCCGCGGGTGAACTCTTTGTCGTCGAGCACAGCCGCAACCAGATTCTCAAACTCGTCCCTGGACGCTTACCCACGGTGATTGCCGGCAACGGCACAAGCGACTACGCGGGCGACGGCGGTCCGGCGACCGGCGCGGGGCTTTTTATGATGGGCATCGCCCGCGACCGGGCAGGCAACCTCTACATCGCCGATCACAACCACCACCGCGTCCGTCGCGTCGGTACGGACGGGCGCATCGAGACGATCGCGGGCACCGGCGAGGCCGATTACGGCGGCGACGGCGGCCCGGCAAAGCAGGCCAGATTCAACGACCCGGCCGGGGTGGCGGTGGACGCCCTGGGCAATGTGCTGGTGGCCGATACATATAATCACCGCATCCGGAGGATTGGGCCGGACGGGGTCGTTCGCACGGTGGCAGGCACCGGGCAAGCGGGCTACAGCGGCGACGGCGGCCCGGCGACGGTGGCCCGGCTCGATTTTCCCTGGGGAGTCGCCGTGGCACCCGACGGACGGATATTGATCGCCGATACCGGCAACAACCGGATCCGCTCCATCGGGCCGGACGGGACGATTCGCACGGTGGCGGGCACCGGGCAGGCCGGTTTCGGGGGCGACGGCGGCCCGGCGACGCAGGCCCGCCTGGAGCGGCCCCAACTGGCCGTGGCCGACAACCGAGGCAATCTCTTTGTGGCCGACACCAACAACAACCGCGTGCGCCGGATCGCACCGGACGGCACGATCTCGACGGTGGCCGGGGGCGAGCCGCCCACCGCCGCCGGCTTGAACGACCCGTTCGCCGTCGGTGTGGACGAGCGGGGCCATCTGTACATCGCCGACACCGGAAACTTCCGCGTGCTCAAAATCGACGGCGACGGGCGAATCGAGACGCTCACCCTGAAGTGAGCGCCCTAGAGATACTGGGCCAGCACCTGGTGGAAGTGAGCGACGCCCAGTTCGTGCTCACCTGCCAGGGCGCGCACCTGATAGGCCCGCGAGCCGACTCCCCGTTGCAGCAGGCGGCAGACGGAGAAGTCTTCCTCCATCACCTGCTGCCAGGATTCGGGAACATAAGGGTCGGCGGCGTACTGGGCGGGGGTCTGGTAGGTGACCGTCTCTAGGCGCGAGCGCTCCGGACCCAAAGCCGTCACCCGCCACACCGAGCAGCCGTTCTTGCCGGTGTTGATCATCATGTTGGGAAAGATGAAGCCCTGGTACGAAGGCACGTCCGCTTCCCAATGCTTGAGGAAGGCCGGGTCTGCGGGCGGCTCGGGCGTGTAGGGCACCAGAATCGGGATGTGGCGGCCGGTGGGGGTGGTGCGAATATCCTGCACATCGAACAAGGGCACCAGGCTCCCGGCGTGGGCGGTGGCAAAGTGGTAGTCCTCGACGTAGTTCTCGACGATGAACTTCCAGTTGATCGGTTCTTCGTAGACCGTGCGGGCCACCTCCCGCAGTTCCTCCCAGCGGTGCGGCCAGCCGCCCAGGTACTCGGGATAGCCCGCCAGGTACTCGGCGAGGGACTCCCCTTCCGGGTCGGGATTGACGAACACGAAGCCGCCCCAACTGTCCACCCGCGCCCTGCCAAGCCGGACGGACGATTTGTCGAGATCCGGGAACCATTTGGGTTGGGAGACGGCGAGCAACTTGCCTTCGAGATCGAATGTCCAGGCGTGGTAGGGGCATTGCAGGAACTTGCAGCTGCCTTGCTTCTCAGGCAGCAGCCGCGCCCCCCGGTGCGGGCAGACGTTGTGCATCGCCAGAAGCTCACCCTCGGCATTTTTGACCACAAAGATGGGTTCCTCACCCAGGATCGTCGTCAGATAATCGCCGGGACCGGCCAGATCTTCGAGCCGTCCGACCCACTGCCAGGTGGAGCGCCAGACGGTCTTCAACTCGCGCTGGTAGAAGTCGGGGTCGGTGTAGTAGCGCCCGGGCAAGCCTAGCCTGGTGGAAGTCAGTGGGAGGCTAATAGTCATCAGGATGGCCAAAAGTAAACAAACTCTTGCTTATCGTGTCAGACGGGACACTCTCAAGCAGTAGTTTTAACTACCTGGCCTTGGACAGGTGAGCGGCTTGCTTAAAGCGCCGGGTGCCGGGAGCAGGGTAAGCGCATCTAAATTTTGGTAAGAAATGTACTGGGTGGTGTAGTTGTAGATTCTACCTCGCTCAAGCACACCGCCATGACCGACAAGGGCTTCCAACCCCGCCGCCGCACAACCCTTCCCAGACCCACCGCCTCCGCTGCTGCCCTCAGTCAACACTTGACTTGCAGTGCTTCTTCTGTAATATTCCCGACCCCCGCGTCGAGCGCACCCGTACCCACCACCTCGCGGACATCCTGACGATTGCCATCCTCGCCGTCATTGCCGGGGCCAAAGGCTGGGAAGACATCGAAAACTACGGCGACAGCAAGCAGCCCTAGCTTTCGCAGTTCCTGGAGTTGCCCGGTGGCATTCCCTGCGCCGATACTTTCCGCCGCGTCTTCGAGCGTATTGACCCGGTCGCCTTCGAGCAAAGCTTCCGCGACTGGGTGCAGACGCTTGTCACCTCCCTCGGCGCTCAGGTGATCGCTATTGACGGCAAGACGCTCAAAGGCTCCGACGACTGGCCCACCAAAACCCCGGCTTTGCAACTGCTCAGTGCTTGGGCCGGCGAGCATCGTCTGGTCCTCGGACAGCTCAAAGTCAGCGACAAGTCCGTAAAATTCTCGATGCCCGTCTCGGTCTTGAAGTGGTACTTGACCCAGAAGGCTTCTCCTTGGGCGTTCACCCACTTGAAGGTGTGGCTGGCAAAGCCGTGCGTGTGGCGGTAGGACTTGGGCGTACCCCGATCCAAAAAGAGAATCGTCATCTGGTGCAGCGTCTTGGGGTTGAGGGCCATAAAATCCCAAAAAGCTTCGGCGTCTTTGCAGTGGGTCTGGGGGTTGCGCTTCTGGGTGTGTACGAAGTCGGGGAATTTGAGCGGGTCGCGGATAAAAAAGACCGGGGTGTTGTTGCCGACGATGTCGTAGTTGCCCTCCTCGGTGTAGAACTTGACGGCGAACCCGCGCGGGTCGCGCACCGAATCGGCCGAACCGCGCTCGCCCCCTACAGTCGAAAAGCGCACGAATACCGGCGTCTGCTTGCCCGCGGCACCCATGAATCGGGTTTGGTCCACTGGCTCACGTCGCAGCTGAGTTCGAAGTAGCCGTGGGCGCCCGCCCCCTTGGCGTGCATGACCCGCTCCGGGATGCGCTCGCGGTGAAGTGGGCGAGCTTTTCGATCAGCTGATAGTCCTGCAGCAACAGCGGCCCATGGTCGCCCACGCTCAAAGAATGCTGGTCGTCGGCAACGGGACTGCCATTGCTGGTGGTCAAAAGCGGCTCATCCGGCATGGTGTGCTCCTGAAATTGAAGGACAAAACTCTAAATTAAGTCCGAAATTAGAATGAGTCTGACTTCGGATCTAGTCAAGCGCGAACTTCAGGCTCGTTCCGCTGCTACAAATAGTCTCTACCGGCGCCCTTGTAGAATGCATAGTAGTCAATTGACCGGCGTGCGTCCGATGAGCGATACGGCACCTGTTGAATTTGCGGATTACCCGCCGCCGGTAGATAGGCTATTGCAGCTGGGCGATGCCAACGCCACTGTCTTCGCGTGGCCGGATTATCCGGCGATGGGCTTGACCGACGAGCACATTGCGCAACTGGTGCGTCTGGCGACCGACGTTGCACTGCACACCAGTGAAGCGGACATCCCGCAGGTGTGGGGGCCGGTCCACGCCTGGCGCACCCTGGGCCAGTTGGGGGCGCCGGCGGCCGTCGAGCCGCTGCTCGATCTGATGGGCCAGTTGCCGGAGGACGACTGGGTCGATATCGAAATTCCGCGGGTGCTGCAGATGATCGGGATGGCGGCGCTGCCGGCCACCCTGGCGCTAGTGAGTAATCGCGATCTCTCGACGGACATGCGCAGCAGTCCCCTCTCCGCCCTGACGCTGATTGCCCGCAAATATCCTGAAGCGCGCGAGATCGTTGTGGCGGAACTGACAAGCCAACTGGCGGCGGCAGCAACCAACGATGCGCAGTGGAATGCTTTTTTGATTGGCAGTCTCATCGAGTTGGACGGCCTCGAAGCCCTGGCGGCGATCGAGGGCGCCTTTGCCACCGGCAACGTCGCTGAAACGTTTATCGGCGATTGGGATGATGTACAGGTGGCCTTCGGCCTCAAATCGCCCAGGCGTCTGCCTGGGGGTTGGTTGCCCCCGGTTTTTGGGTTTGGCGGGCGGGCAGGCGGCAGCGCCAAAGGCGCTAAGCGCGCTCAGGACCAACGGCGCAAGATGGCCAAGCGCTCGCGCAAACAGAACCGCAAGCGCCGCTGAGGAACCATTCAAGGTACCGTCAGGCTGGCAGAGGGCGCACCCCGTAGAGCTTGAAAAGCGGATCGCGGGTGATCACTACCAGATTCTCATCCTCTGCCTGGGCAATCAGCATGCGGTCGAACGGGCCTTTGTGGTGCAACGGCAGGGTCCCGGCGGCCAGCGCGTGGGCCGGGCTGAGGTCGAGGGGAAAAAACGGCTTGTGTGCAGCACTTCGATAAGATCCGCCTCGCAGCGCAGCTTGCGAAACTGTCTCATACCGTTTAGCTAAATACCTGCGCGATTTAAAGAGTCGAGGATCCAGGGATAGCCCGACAACGATGGGCCCATTCAAGTTTGAAGTGCAACAGCACCTGACTGAGCTAAGAATACCTCCCGTGGTGTCCGATAACCAAGCACTTTTCGCGGGCGGTCATTGATCATGTCCATTGCCCTTTGCACCTGCTC
>JAESGW010000654.1_pt1 | contig 20573 bp, 23 predicted proteins | sample 9269791 | NCBI WGS metagenome assembly JAESGW01 (sample SAMN16773120, study PRJNA677053) | algae metagenome | isolation source: Aphanocapsa lilacina HA4352-LM1 and co-occurring heterotrophs from near cave... | place: USA: Maniniholo cave, near Haena, Kauai, HI | collected 2009-07-28 | reverse complement strand
GTTTTAATGTTTTGTGGGGGGGCGCTGGTTGGTATGCGTGGGGGGCCGCGCCCCGACGAGGTTGAGCGAGCCCCGCGGGCGAGCCTGCGCGCCCGCGACGGGCCGTCGAGTCAGTCGCCTGCCTTCGCCCGGACCTTGGTCACCCAGTAGTCGGTGGTCGGGGTCGGCGGGGTGGTGAAGCGCGCGTTGGGCAGGTAGAGGTGTGAGCCGAACCGAGCGACGGTCGTCGGCACGTCGAAGGACGTCGACGCCGGCAGGTCGTCGGCGGTGATCGTCCGCACCAGGCGGCCGCTGAGCCCGGTGCGCGACAGTCGCAGCACGGCGACCTCGTTGATCCGGTTGCGGACGACGTAGAGGGTGCGGCCGTGGCGCAGCATGCCGTCGCCCATCGTGAGCGACGCGCCGCCGAGGTCGACCTCCGTGGCCTCCCCGGTGGCCGGGTCGACGCGGTAGAGCAGCCCGGTCGTCGAGTTCACCACGAGCAGTGCCCGGCCCGTCGGGGTGGTGCTGATGCCGTTGGCGCCGAACCCGGCGCCCTGCACCCACTCGCCCGTGAGGGGCACGGTGGTGGTCGCCGTCCCGGGCTTGCCGCCCGCGCGGCGGTCGACGCGGTAGAGCTGGGCCTGCGAGGAGTCGGTGAACCAGGCGGCGCTGCGGGTGAGGACGACGTCGTTGACGAAGCTCGCGCCGGTGGTGAGGACCCGCTCGTCGGCGGCACCGGTCTCGGTGTCGACGATCCGCGCGGTGCCCGACGTGCCGCCCGCGACGTAGAGGCGGCCCTGCCGGTCCGACTTCATCCCCACCGAGGGGGTGCCGGGCCCCTGGCTGATGACGGTGCCCTCGCCCGTGCGCAGCGAGACCTCGTAGATGTCGCCGTCCGCGCGCGACCCGAACCAGGCCGTGGGGCCCGGTCCCAGTGCGATGCCCTCGGGCTGGAAGCCGTCCGGCAGCTCGATCCGGGCCGGGAACGTGTCCCTGGGGGCCGCGGTCATGCCGCTGGCGGTCGGGACGACCGGCGACAGGGCCACGCCGAGGGCAGCGGCGGTGCAGGTGAGGACGAGACGACGCATGGGGACCTCCGAGTCGGGTGGGGGGACCTTCGACCGTAGCCCGCGCCACCTGACCCGACCAGGGCCCGCGACCCCGATAATCCGTGGCGGAGCGGGGCGTACGGGCGCACACTCCATGCGTGCTGAACCCCCACCCGACGCGCTACGCCGAGCTCAACGGCGTGCTCCACGACCTCGTGACCGGCGCGCAGTCCGCGCTGGGCGGGACCATCGTGGGTGCGTACCTGCAGGGCTCCTTCGCCCTCGGTGCCGGGGACCTGCACAGCGACTGCGACTTCCTCGTCGTCGTGCGAGAGAGGCCGGACGCGGCCCAGGAGGCCGCGTTGCGCGCGCTGCACCACGACCTGCCGCACCGGGACGGCCACTGGCCGCGGCACCTCGAGGGCTCGTACGCCGTGGCGGGCGATCTGAGGTCGGTCGAGGGCCTGGGCCGGGAGTGGCTCTACGTCGACCACGGCGCCGACGAGATGAGCTGGTCGGAGCACTGCAACCAGCCGTGGACGCGCTGGATCCTCCGCGAGCACGGGGTGACCCTGGTGGGCCCGTGCCCGGTCGAGCTGATGGACCCGGTGCCCGACCAGGTCCTCCGCGAGAGCGCGCGCGCCGGGCTGACGACGCTCGCCGACGACGTCCTCGGGTGGTGCCCACCCACGATCGCGTGGTGCCAGCGCTACCTCGTGGTGCAGGCCAGCCGCAGCATCTACACCATCCGCACCGGCGAGGTGGCCAGCAAGCGCGACGCCCTGCGCTGGGCAATGGTGCACGCCGACCCACGCTGGCGCCCGCTGCTCCAGCAGGTGCTCGCCGACCGGGACCTCGGCCTCGACCCGCTGGCCGAGCCGAGGCCGGGCTCGATGGAGGCGGCGCGGGAGTACGCGGCGTACGTCGCCGCCGTGGCCTAGCGCGACCTGCAGGTCGATAGGCTGCGCCCATGGAGCAGCCCGAGGTCGACCCCAGTGCGGTCGAGGTCAGCGAGATCGCGTTCGACCACGAGGAGCTGCGGGTCTTCTGGGACCTCGCCCGCTTCCACGCCAAGCTCAACGCCGCTCCCACCTACTTCGGGCCCACGACGCTCGAGTCCGTGCCACCCCCGGCCTGGGCCTACGGCGAGTCGGCCGAGCAGTCGGACGCGTTCGTCGCGCAGGTGCTGGCCGACGAGCGGGGGAGCACGACGGCCACGGAGGCCGACTACGACGGCGAGCTGCCGCAGGCGGGGGTGCTGTCGATCCTGTGTGACGGGTCCGGGGTGCCTCGGGCTCTCGTCGAGGTGACCGACGTGGTCGTCGCCGGCGGTGAGGTCGTCGAGTCCTTCAAGGTCGTCTACCAGCCCTGATCCCCGACGGTCGGTGTGGGAGAGTCCTCGCATGGCCGAGCGGATGACCTACCTCCTCGTCGACGGGGAGAACATCGACGCCACCCTGGGCACCTCGATCCTGGGTCGGCGTCCCCGGCCGGAGGAGCGACCCCGCTGGGACCGCCTGCTGGAGTGGGCCGAGCGGGCGTTCGACCAGGACGTCACCGGCCTGTTCTTCCTGGCGGCCACCACCGAGCTGCCGATCAGCTTCGTCCAGGCGCTGCTCGCGATCGGCTTCAAGCCGATCCCGCTGAGCGGTGAGGGCAAGGTCGTCGACATCGCCATCCAGCGCACGGCCGAGGCGCTCGTGCAGCGTGACGCCGACGTCGTCCTGGTCAGCCACGACGGCGACTTCGTCGACCAGGTCTCGGCCCTGTGCGACGGCTCGCGCCAGGTCGGAGTCATCGGCTTCACCGAGTTCGTCAACTCGCAGTTCCGCAACCTGCCGGGCCTGCGGATCTTCGACCTCGAGTACGACCTCGGCGCCTTCAACACCCCGCTGCCGCGCACCCGGGTCATCCCGATCGACGAGTTCGACCCCCTCGACTTCCTCTGACCGCAGGCCGACGGGTGCGGGCGGCTCAGAGCACGAAGGCCGACGCGACGGCGGCCGCGACGGCCACGAAGCCCATCAGCGACGGGGGACCGGCCCACCAGGCGATCGCCCGCTGCTGCCCGGCGTCGGCGCCCGCCGCCTCCAGCGCGCGTCGCCAGTCGAGGTAGCCGCCGAACTGGGTCGGTGCCGTGGCCAGCGTGAACGGGGCGTACGCGAGCATCGCCGGGACCGTCGCGACCAGCGCCCAGAGCGGGTTCCCGGCACGCTCGGCGGCACCGTCGGCGACCACGGCCAGGAGCCCGAAGCCGGCGAGCGCGACCGCCGAGAGGACGAAGGACACGGGACCGGTCGCCGCGCCCCAGTCCCGGGCCCGCGCCAGCCACCACCGCGCGAGCCGCTCGTCGAAGCCGTGCCGTACGTCGACGTACACCGCCCACGCGAACAGCGCGAGGAACACGAACCAGAACCCGACCCACCCGTCCACGGCGTCAGGAGAACATTCCCGGCGCCCCGCAGGCGTCGAAGCCGAGACCGCGCTGGGCGTACGTGTCGACCGCGTTCGCCGGGTCGGTGGCGTTGTGCAGCACGGTCACGACGTTGCCCTCGAGGGAGATCCGCCAGCCGGGCTCGTACGGGGACTCGTTGCCGTCGCCCGGCATCAGGACGCCGAGGGCCGCCTCGGTCGTACGGGCGGCGCCCGCGTAGAGGCGCTTGCGCCCGCTGAGCGCGCGTCGCGCAGTCGCCTCGTCCTTGAAGAACGACCGGTGGACGAGGTCCTCACCCGGCGTCCACAGCAGCATCGTGAGCGCGGGGACCCCCAGCTGCTCGACGTCGAAGCGCTCGGCCCAGGCGGCGAGCTTCGCAGGTGTCGTGCGGTAGTTCGTCGCCTTGTCGACGGCCGAGTAGCACCGCAGGTACTGGTAGGTCGTGAGGGCGACGTGCTCGACCTCATCCCTCGCCGCCGGCAGGAACGGGTCGAGCGTCGCCAGCACCTCGCCCGCGGAGCCGTCGGGGACCAGGACCTCGACGTCGCCCAGCGCGACGAGGTGGGCGTCGGGGTGCACGGCCACGTCGGGGAAGAAGTCCTCGGGGAACCGCCCGTCGATGGTGTTCCCGTCGAGCACGTCGACGCTGTCGCTCAGCTGGCCGTCGAGGTGGAACTTCTCCCAGCCGCCGTCCTCGGTGCGGGCGAACCCGGCGTCCTCGAGGTCGCCGACGACGTCGGCCATGTCGACCCCGTCGACGAGGCGGAAGGCCTCGACGTGGCGGTGGTCGTCGGCGGTGGGTCCGTCCCCTGTGGTCGCGCTCATCGACCACCGCACGTCGAGCTGGCTGAAGGTGGCACCGCCCTCGGTCATCTCCTCGACCCACTCGGAGAGGGAGCCGATCGCGGCGAGGTCGCCGCGGTCGACGTCCGCCTCGCGGTCGGCGTACGACGAGCCGAGGTCCGTGACGGTCGCGGCGCCGTCGTCGATGAGCCCGAGGCGCTCGGCCGAGCGGCGGTCGCTGCTGAACGCCACCACGCCCACGTCGGGAGGCAGCAGTGCCAGCGCTTCCTCGACGGGCGTGACGTCGGTGGTGTCCGCGCTCACGGACACCGGTCTCGCGCCTGCCTCGTCGTCCTCCGACGGACCCGCGTCGGAGCAGCCGGCGAGGGCCAGGGCCGCGACGAGCAGCGAAGCAGCAGCACGATGTCCCCCGGCGCGACGCATGGCGGGCACCCTAGCCAGCGGACCGACCGTCCGACCACACCCGCGCGAGCTACCCGATGGGGCGCGACACACGGGGTCCTGACCGGACCGCTAGGTTCGGGCCGTGCCCCACGTCCTGGTCCCCGTCGCGCGCTGGGAGCGCTGGGTGGCCAACTTCACGACCGGGCACGGGGGCGCGACGCTGACAGTCAGCGACGGCGCGCTCCGCGGGCGAGCCGTCGACGGCTCGTACTTCGCCGCCCGGCTGCCCTTCGGGCAGTCGTACGCCGGTGCTCCCGACGCCGAGGCGTTCGCCGCGCTGGCGGTCGCGCCGGTGGAGTGGGGGGTGCTGCTGGTCCGCAAGGGCGGGTTCGCGGTGGCGCGGATGCGCGGCACGGACCTCGTCGAGCACAAGGTCGGCCAGCGGCACGTGCAGGGGCGGACCAAGGCAGGCGGGCAGAGCCAGCAGCGCTTCGCCAGGCGCCGTGACAACCAGGCCCGACAGGCGTACGAGGCTGCTGCGGACCACGCGTCCCGGATCCTGGCGGGCGTCGCGACGGCCTCCACCGGGGGCGACCACGCCGCGGTCGACGCCGTGCTGGCCGACCCGCGCCTCGCCGGCCTCACCGTGGTCGAGCCTTGGCTGCCGGTGCCGGACCCGCGCCGAGCCGTGCTGGACGCGGCCATCCGGGACACGCAGGCGATCCGGGTCGACGTCGTCAACGCCTGAACCTGCGCCTGTGCGCCGACGCGGTGCGCTAGGTTCACCACCATGGACGGGTCCGGCGCGGCGGCCTGGCAACCGGAGCCGGGGTGGCAGCGCCTCCCGGGCGCAGGACCGGCGACCGTGGGACTGTGGTCGGCGACCATGGGCGGACGCGACGTCGTCGTGAAGCGCCTGACGTGCCCCGATCCGCGCGACGTGCCCGGCGCGCTCGTGCCGGGCGACGTGAACTACTGGCGGCGCGCCGCCGACGTCGCCCTCAGCGGCGTGGTCGCGGACTCGCCCGGCCTCCGCGAGGCGCCGGTGGTGCGCGTGGACGAGGACGACGAGGGGGTCACACTCGTCCACCTCCGGGTGCCGGCCCTCGACGCCCCCGGCCTGTGGCTGGCCGCGTGCCTCGGACGGTTCGCCGGGGTGGACCTCGGCGCACACCGCTGGCTGGCCCGCGACCAGCTCCGCAGCAGGCTGGCCCTGGTCGAGCGGCGCGGCGGCTGGCGCACGATCGCGCGCACGCCGGTGGCCGACATCGCCGACCACCTCTGGAGGCACCGCAGCACGTGGCTGGACAGGTGCGACGCGCTGCCGCAGGTGGCCCAGCACGGTGACCCGTCCGCCGCCAACATCCCCGGCCGCCACGCTGACGACGGCGACCACGACGCCGTGGCGATCGACTGGGCACACCTCGGGCTCGGTCCCGTGGGTGCCGACCTCGGCTACCTCTCGCTCGCGACCCGGGAGGAGGTCGAGCCCCTCGTCGAGGCGTACGTCGCCGCGCTCCCGCCCGGCCTCGCCTCGCTCGACGAGGTGATGACCGGTGCGCGGGTGATGGCCGTCTACACCGCGCTCACCCGGCTCGACTGGGCGCTCGCGCGCGTCGCCGACGGCGAGGGAGCCCTCGCCGGGAAGTTCCGGCACCCGAGCGTGGCGCCCTACATCCACGCGATGCAGCGGCAGGTCGGGCACATCGAGGCGCTGCTCGCCTGACGCCCGCCCGGCTCAGAGGTCGCTGGCCGAGAACGTGTCGCAGGCCTCGAGCGAGCCCTCCTCGTAGCCGCGGCTGAACCAGGCCATCCGCTGCTCCGACGAGCCGTGCGTCCAGCCCTCGGGGTCGACGCCCTGGCCCGAGCGCTGCTGGATGCGGTCGTCGCCGACCGCCTTGGCCGAGTCGAGCGCCTCGGCGATGTCGCCGTCGTCGAGGGTGAGCAGCTCGCTGTCCTCGGCGTACGCGGTCCACATGCCGGCGTAGCAGTCGGCCTGCAGCTCGAGGCGTACGGCGTCGGAGTCCGGGCCCTGCTGGGTGCGGACCCGGCCCATCGTGCCCATCAGGTTCTGGATGTGGTGGCCGTACTCGTGGGCGAGGACGTAGGGCTCGACGAAGTCGCCGCCCTGGCCGCCGAGCTCCTGCTCGAGCACCTGCGGGAAGAACGTGGTGTCGAGGTAGATCTGCTGGTCGCCGGGGCAGTAGAACGGGCCGACCTGCGAGGTCGCCTGACCGCACGCGGTGTTGACGCCCCCGGCGAACGTGTTGATGGTCGACGGCTGGAACTCCAGGTCGCCCTGGTCGGGCAGGGTCTCGCCCCAGTAGTCCTCGAGCGAGACCGCCACGCCGAGGCGGGCGCAGTCGGGGTCGTCGTTGGCGTCGGCCCCGCTGTCGCAGTTGGCGTAGCGCTGGTCGCCGGTGTCGATGCCCTCGGGCTCGGCCTGCCCCGAACCGCCCGGGCTGGGCAGGCCGCCCCCGCCGCCCATGCACTGCGTCAGCACGACGAACAGGATGATGATGATCAGGCCGCCGATGCCGCCGCCTGCCCGCGTGCCCCCGGGCAGCGGGATCCGCATCCCGCCGCCCCCGCCCCCGCCGCTGCCGCCGACGTCGCGGACGCGGCCGCCGCTGATGTCGGCCTTCGGGTTGAAGCGCATGGGCGTGGCCTTTCCGCGGGTCCTGGAGGCTGGGACAGCCTTGGCGCACAGTAGCGCGACCTGCGCCGATGGGGCTCCGCAAGCCACCCCTTCGTAGGATGGCGCCCGAGATGATCACCGCCCAGAAGCTCGAGGTCAGAGCCGGCGCGCGGCTCCTCATGGAGGACGTCACCTTCCGCATCGCCGCAGGCGACAAGGTGGGCCTCGTGGGGCGCAACGGAGCCGGCAAGACGACCCTCACCCGCATCCTCGCCGGCGAGGGGACCCCGGCCGACGGCCAGGTCCTCCGCACCGGCGAGGTCGGCTACCTCCCACAGGACCCGCGCGTCGGCGACCCCGAGGTGATCGCCCGCGACCGGATCCTCTCGGCACGCGGCCTCGACGAGGTCGTACGCCGCCTCCGCGAGGCCGAGGTCGACATGGCCAGCGAGGACCCGAAGGTCCACGAGCGCGGGATGAAGCGCTGGGCCCGTGCCGACGCCGAGCTGCACGCCGGCGGCGGCTACGCCGCGGAGTCCGAGGCGGCGCAGATGGCGGCCGCGCTCGGCATCGAGGAGCGCCTGCTCGCCCAGCCGATCGGCACCCTGTCCGGCGGCCAGCGCCGCCGCGTCGAGCTCGCCCGCATCCTGTTCTCCGGCGCCGAGATCATGCTGCTCGACGAGCCGACCAACCACCTCGACGCCGACTCCATCGTCTGGCTGCGCGACTTCCTCAAGGCGCACCGCGGCGGCTTCGTCGTGATCAGCCACGACAACGCGCTGCTCGAGGCGACGGTCAACAAGGTCTTCCACCTCGACGCCAACCGCGCCGTCATCGACGTCTACAACATGGGGTGGCACAACTACCTCACCCAGCGCGAGGACGACGAGAAGCGCCGCAAGCGCGAGCGCCAGAACGCCGAGAACAAGGCAAAGGTGCTCACCGACCAGGCCAACAAGATGCGGGCCAAGGCGACCAAGGCGCAGGCCGCGCAGTCGATGCTCAAGCGCGCCGAGAAGATGATGGCCGGCATCGAGGGCGAGCGCGCGGCCGACAAGGTGGCGCGGATCGCGTTCCCCGAGCCGGCACCGTGCGGCAAGACGCCCCTGATGGGCTCCGAGCTGTCCAAGTCGTACGGCTCGCTCGAGGTGTTCACCGCCGTCGACCTCGCGATCGACCGGGGGAGCCGGGTGGTCATCCTCGGGCTCAACGGAGCCGGCAAGACCACGATGCTGCGGATCCTGGCAGGCGTCGACCAGCCCGACACCGGCGAGGTCGTGCCGGGCTACGGGCTCAAGATGGGCTACTACGCCCAGGAGCACGAGACCCTCGACGTCAACCGCACGGTGCTGGAGAACATGCACAGCGCCGCGCCCGAGCTGACCGACACCCAGGCCCGCTCGGTCCTCGGCTCGTTCCTCTTCTCCGGCGACGACGCGCACAAGCCCGCCGGCGTGCTCTCCGGTGGCGAGAAGACCCGGCTCGCCCTGGCGATCCTGGTCGTCTCCAGCGCCAACGTGCTGCTCCTCGACGAGCCCACCAACAACCTGGACCCGGCCTCCCGCGAGGAGGTGCTGCACGCGATCCGCAGCTACACCGGCGCCATCATCCTCGTGACGCACGACGAGGGTGCGGTGCGGGCGCTCGACCCCGACCGGGTGCTGCTGCTGCCCGACGGCGACGAGGACCTGTGGAGCGAGGACTACGCCGACCTCGTGTCCCTCGCGTAGTTACTCGCCAGTAGTACCCTCGTGTCCATGACTCCCGACCACCTCGCCGCCATCGGCCTCCGACTCGACGTCGAGGGCCCGATCGCCACGATCACCCTCGACCGCCCCGAGGTCCGCAACGCGCAGACCCCCGCGATGTGGGTCGCGCTCGGCGAGATCGGCCGCACGCTTCCCGACGACGTCCGGGTCGTCGTGGTGGAGGGGGAGGGCGACACCTTCTCCGCCGGCCTCGACCGGGCCATGCTCGACCCGACCAACGCCGGCGAGGGCAGCGTGCTGGGGCTGCTCGCGCTGAGCGACGAGGACGCCTCCGCGCGGATCGACGAGTTCCAGCAGGGCTTCACCTGGCTGCGGGACCCGCGGTTCGTGTCGATCGCCAAGGTCCGCGGCTACGCCATCGGCGCCGGCTTCCAGCTCGCCCTGTCGTGCGACCTGCGGATGGTCGCCGACGACGCGAAGTTCTCGATGAAGGAGTCGGCCCTCGGACTGGTGCCCGACCTCACCGGCACCAAGCCGCTGGTCGAGCACGTCGGCTACGCGCGGGCCCTGGAGATCTGCGCGACGGCCCGGGTGGTCACCGCCGACGAGGCCGTCCGGATCGGGCTCGCCACCGCGTCCGTGCCCGCCGCGGACCTCGACGCCGTGGTCGCCGAGCTGGCTGCGGCCCTGGTCGCTCCGATGCCCGGCGTGGTGAGCGAGACCAAGGCGCTGCTCCAGGGGGCTGCCGACCGCGAGCTCGACGAGCAGCGTCGCCTGGAGCGTGAGGCGCAGGTGCGCCGGTTCCGCGCGGTGGCCGCCGCTCTCGCCTGAACCGGAACAATGCCGATCGGCGGCTGGTTGAGCCCGCTGAGCGGACGGAGGAGCTGGGATGTCGATGGGACCGGGGGCGGGTGGCCCCCCGTGGCGCTTCCTCCGCAGTGACCGCAGCGTCATGGACAACAAGATCGAGCGCCGGACCGTACGCCGGGTGCTGGGCTTCGCGCGCCCGCACCGGCGCCTGATCGCGGGCTTCCTCGCGGTCACGGTCGTCGACGCGGCACTCGTGGTCGCCCCACCGCTGCTGCTGAAGGCGATCATCGACGACGGGGTCCGCACCGGTGACGTCTCGCTGGTGGTGTGGCTCGCTGCCCTGGTCGCACTCGTCGCGGTGGTCGACGCCGGCTTCGGCCTCGTGACCGGGTGGCTGTCCAGCCGCATCGGTGAGGGGCTGATCTACGACCTGCGCACCCAGGTGTTCGCGCACGTGCAGCGGCAGTCGCTCGCCTTCTTCACCCGCACGCAGACCGGTGCGCTGGTGAGTCGACTCAACAACGACGTGATCGGGGCCCAGCGCGCCTTCACCTCCACGCTCCAGGGCACCGTCTCCAACATCATCGCCGCCGTCGTGGTGGGCGTGACCATGCTGTTCCTCAGCTGGCCGGTCACCCTGCTCTGCGTCGCGCTGTTCCCGATCCTGCTCATCGCCTCGCGACTGGTCGGCAACAGGCTGGCGGACCTGTCCCGCCAGCAGATGGACGGCAACGCCGACCTCGGCAACGCCATGACCGAGCGCTTCAACGTCGGTGGCGCGATGCTGCTCAAGCTCTTCGGCCGGCGCGAGGCCGAGGACGTCGCGTACGCCCGCAAGGCCGCGGTCGTGCGCGACCTCGGCGTGCGCATCTCGCTGCTGACCCGGATCTTCTTCGCGGCGATGACGCTGGTGCCGCAGCTCGCGACCGCGCTCGTCTACGGCATCGGCGGCTGGCTGGCCATCCGCGGTGACCTCTCCGTCGGCACCATCGTCGCGCTCGGGGTGCTGCTCACCCGGCTCCTCGGGCCGCTCCAGGGCCTCTCCAACGTCCGCATCGACGTGATGACGGCGCTGGTCAGCTTCGACCGGGTCTTCGAGGTGCTCGACCTGCCGTCGCTGATCCGCGAGAAGCCCGACGCGGTGGCCCTCCCGAGCACGTCTTCGCGGCTCGAGTTCGACCACGTGGCCTTCACCTACCCGCGGGCCGACGAGATCTCGCTCGCCTCGCTGGAGACCATCGCGCGCACCGAGTCGCGCGACAGCGGCCGGGTGCTGCACGACGTGACGTTCACCGCCGAGCCCGGCCAGATGGTCGCGCTGGTCGGGCCGTCCGGCGCCGGCAAGACCACGGTGACCCACCTGGTCGCGCGCCTCTACGACGTCGAGTCCGGAGCGGTGCGGGTGGGCGGCCACGACGTCCGCGACGTCACCCTCCAGTCCCTGGAGGACGTGGTCGGCTACGTCACCCAGGACGCCCACATGTTCCACGACACCATCCGGGCCAACCTGCTCTACGCCCGCCCCGACGCGCTCGAGGGTGACGTGTGGGCGGCCCTCGAGGCCGCGCAGATCGCGGGTCTCGTGCGCGCGCTGCCCGACGGCCTCGACACGGTCGTGGGCGACCGCGGCTACCGGCTCTCCGGCGGTGAGCGTCAGCGCCTCGCGATCGCCCGGCTGCTGCTCAAGGCCCCGTCGATCGTCGTCCTCGACGAGGCGACGGCGCACCTCGACAGCGAGTCGGAGGCGGCGGTCCAGCAGGCGCTCGACGCCGCGCTCGAGGGGCGTACGTCCCTGGTGATCGCGCACCGGCTCTCCACGGTCCGCAACGCCGACCTGATCCTCGTGCTCGAGGACGGCCGCGTGGTCCAGCAGGGCACCCACGCCGAGCTGCTGGCTGCCGGCGGTCTCTATGCCACCCTCCACGCGACCCAGTTCCGCGAGGGCAGGGCCGAGTCCACCGTCGGTGGCTAGGTTGTCGGAATGGACCTGCAGCTGACCGACCGCGTCTTCATCGTCACCGGCGGGGCGCGCGGTCTCGGCCGGGCGAGCGCCGAGGCGCTCGTCGCCGAGGGTGCCCGGGTGGTGCTGTCGGGCCGGACGGGGGAGACGCTCGACCGCGCCACGGCCGCTCTCGACGAGGCAGCCGGGCGGCAGGTCGCCGTCGGCCTCGCGGTCGACAACGCCGAACGGGACGCCCCCGCCCGGCTCCTGCGCCTCGCGCAGGACACCTGGGGCCGCGTCGACGGTGCCCTGATCAGCGTGGGCGGTCCGCCCAAGGGGCCGGTGGGCACGATCACCGACGACCAGTGGAGCGCCGCGTTCGAGTCCGTGTTCCTCGGAGCCGTACGCCTCGCGCGCGAGATCGGCACCGCGCTGCCGGCCGGCGGCTCGCTGGGTCTGGTCCTGTCGAGCAGCGTGCGGGCGCCGCTGCCGGACATGGCGATCTCCAACGGCCTGCGCCCGGGCCTCGCGATGGTCGCCAAGACCCTCGCCGACGAGCTCGGTCCGCGCGGCGTACGGGTCAACGGCCTCCTGCCCGGGCGCATCGCGACCGAGCGGGTGGCCGAGCTCGACGCCTCGACCGGGGACGCCGCGGCTGCCCGGCGCGCGGCCGAGGCGACCATCCCGCTGGGCCGCTACGGCGAGCCCGCCGAGTTCGGCGCCGTGGCGGCGTTCGTGCTGTCGCCCGCCGCGTCATTCCTGACGGGCGTGATGCTCCCTGTCGACGGCGGTCTGCTCCGGGCGCTCTGAGTCGTCCGAGCCGGAGTCCAGCCGCTCGCGCAGCGTACGGCGGCGGGCGCGGACGGGTTCGGCGCGGCCCGGTGCGCTGGGCTCCGGTGCGGGCGCCTGGTTGTTGCCCCAGGGGCCCCGCCCGCCGCGCCACTCGTCGTAGATGAGGTAGAGGAAGCCGAAGATCGCCAGCGCCCCGAAGAACCACCACTGCAGGCCGTAGAAGAAGTGCGGGCCCTCGTCGAGCTCGGGCAGCTCGACGGGGACCAGCGGGGTCTCCGGCCCGGGAGACTCCGAGCGCAGGTCGACCCAGCCCCCGAGCACGTCACGGCCGAGGGCCTCGCCGATGCGGTCGCTGTCGACGGCGCGGGTGGACCGGTCGCTGACCTCGGCGCTGTCGCCCTCGGCGTCGCGACGCACCCATCCCGTGATGGTGACCTCGCCCGAAGGCGGCTGGGGCACGTCCTCGGTGGTGGCCCCGCGGTTGTTGGTGGCGTACCAGCCACGGTCCACGAGCAGGCTGGTGCCGTCGGCCAGCTCGAGGGGGACGACGACGTCGACGCCGGCCGCGCCCTCGCGGGTGCGGTAGCGCACGATCACGGTGTCGTCGACCGCGTAGGTGCCGGTCGCCTCGACGATGCGCCACTCGTCGGCCAGGGACGGAGCCCGGCCCGGAGCCAGCACCTCGTCGACCGGGGACGAGCCGGCCTCCTCGTTGCGCTCGATGATCTCGTTGCGCTCCTGGCGGTCCTCGAGGCGGTGGAACTGCCACTCGCCCAGGCGCCAGGCGACCCACGCGAGGCCGACGACGACGAGTGCGAAGACGATCCAGCGGCGCGAGACCAGGAACCGCAGCTTGTGCACGGGCCGAGGTTATCCGGCGCTTCCTGAGCGTACGGCGGGTGCCTGAGGACCGCTCGTTAGACTGTGACAGTGACGACACCGCTGGCAGACCGCTTCGGACGCGTGGCCACGGATCTTCGTGTCTCGCTCACCGACCGCTGCAACCTCCGCTGCAACTACTGCATGCCCGCGGAGGGCCTCGACTGGCTGCCCACCGAGCAGACGCTCACCGACGACGAGGTCGTCCGGCTGATCACGATCGGGGTGGAGCGCCTCGGCATCCGCGAGGTGCGCTTCACCGGCGGCGAGCCGCTCCTGCGCCGCGGCCTGGTCGACATCGTGGGCCGCACGCACGCCCTCGGCGTGGAGACGTCGCTGACCACCAACGCGCTCGGCCTGTCCCGCACGGCACAGGCGCTGGCCGACGCCGGCCTCGACCGGATCAACGCCAGCATCGACTCGGTGCGACCCGAGACCTTCGCGACCATCACCCGTCGCGACCGCCTCGCCGACGTCGTCGCCGGTCTCGAGGCGGCCAAGGCGGCCGGGCTCGGCCCGGTGAAGCTCAACGCAGTCCTGCTGCGCGGCACCAACGACGACCAGGCCGCCGAGCTGCTCCGGTGGAGCGTCGAGCACGGCTACGAGCTGCGGTTCATCGAGCAGATGCCCCTCGACGCGCAGCACGACTGGAGCCGCGCGGAGATGGTCACCGCCGACGAGATCTTCGAGGCGCTGTCGGCCGAGTTCACGCTGACGCCCCACGGCGAGCCGCGGGGGAGCGCGCCCGCCGAGCTGTTCGACGTCGACGGGGGACCGGCGACGGTCGGCATCATCGCCTCGGTCACGCGCCCGTTCTGCGGCGACTGCGACCGCGTGCGCCTCACCGCCGACGGCCAGGTGCGCAACTGCCTGTTCGCCCGCGAGGAGTCCGACCTCCGCACGGCGCTGCGCTCGGGCGCCGGCGACGAGGAGATCGCCGAGCGCTGGGTCATCGCGATGCGCGGCAAGCGCGCGGGGCACGGCATCGACGACGTGACCTTCCTCCAGCCCGACCGGCCCATGTCCGCCATCGGCGGATGAGCGAGCACGAGCCCGCAGCGGCGCTGTTCGGCTCGTGGTTCGGGCCCATCGAGTGGTCGCGGTGGGCGATCTTCGCGGCGGCCGGGTCGGCGGTGCACCTCGCTCTGCCCCAGTGGGTCGACGCCGCGCAGCGGCGACCGGTGGTGCTCCTCGGGCTGCTAGCCGGTGGCGCCTCCCTCGGCCTGCTCATGGGGCGTCAGGACGCGATCCGCGCGCGGAGTCCCGAGCGGGGATGGCGTCGTCCATGGGTCGGACTGGCGCTGGTCGGGCTCGCGGCCGTCGCGTTCGGCGCGTGGGAGGTGCTCTCCGAGAACTTCGTGCTGGACTTCCCGCTGGCGCTCGCGGCCATCGGGGCGACGGGCGTCACGGGGGCACGGATGCGCGACCGGACACTGGCCCGCGCCGAACCACGGACCTGATTCAGCCCGCGGGGCGGTGCTCCACGACGTCCTTCAGGAACCCCCGCGCGCCGAGGAAGTCCGACAGCGAGGCGCGGTGCTCCTCGCACGCGAGCCACGACTTGCGGCGCTCGGGGGTGTGGATCTTCGGGTTGTTCCACTGCAGGTCCCACACGGCGTCGGCCTGGCATCCCTTGGCCGAGCAGATGTCTCGGTCGAGGTCCATCGAGGTCCTCCTCAGGAGCTGGGAACAAGCTGGGAACAGGACTGGGAACAAGAGAAGTGCCGGACAGCCACGGGGGGAAGCTGTCCGGCACTTCGGTGCTGACGCAGACGGGGGATGCTGCGCTCGCGGGAAGATCCTCGCACGCGAGTGGGTGAAAACCAAACTTTCGACGCACGAGTGTCGAGCAGTTTTTCCTCAGTCTTCGTCGGTGCGAGCCGTCAGTTCGTGGGCGCCGGCCCCGTCGGGGAGCCTGAATCCGTCGTCGCGCTGGTCGTTGGCGTTGGCCATGACGACGGCGAACAGCGGGAGGAACACGGCAGCCGCGACGAGGATCCAGCGCAGCGGGCCCGGCCCGACGGCGACGGCGGCGATGAAGCAGACCAGGCGGATGCTCATCGACCAGGCGTAGCGACGCTTGCGCGAGCGCATGTCGTCGGCCGCGCTGCTGCGGGCCGTCGTGATGCGCACCGCGTCGGACTTGGCCATGCCCCGAGTGTACGTCGCTAGGCTCAACCGACCACGCCAGCCGCCGAGCAGGAGGAACCCCCATGTCCAACCGCACCTACCGCGTCACCGAGATCGTCGGCACCTCGCCCGACGGGATCGACCAGGCGATCCGTAACGGCATCGAGCGCGCGGGGCAGACGCTGCGCCACATCGACTGGTTCGAGGTCACCCAGATCCGCGGACAGGCCAAGGACGGCTCGGTCGAGCACTTCCAGGTCGGGATGAAGGTCGGCTTCCGGCTCGAGGACGAGTGACGGCGACCCGGACATTCGTCGATACCCCCGAGTAATCACTAGCGTCGGAGGCGTGAGCGAGATTTCCGGATCCAGCGCCCCCACCTCCACTGCCGCCGAGCCCCGCTCGGTCCTCGTGACCGGCGGCAACCGCGGCATCGGCCGCGCGATCGCCGAGGCGTTCATCGCCCAGGGCGACAAGGTCGCGGTCACCACGCGCAACGGTGGTGCGCCCGAGGGTGCCCTCGACGTGCGCTGCGACATCACCGACCCGGACGCCGTCGAGGCGGCGTTCGCGCAGGTCGAGGAGGCGCACGGGCCGGTCGAGGTGCTGGTCGCCAACGCCGGCATCACGAAGGACACCCTGCTGCTCCGGATGAGCGAGGACGACTGGTCCTCGGTCATCGACACCAACCTGACCGGCACGTTCCGGCTGGCCAAGCGGGCCGCCAAGGGCATGCTGCGCCTGCGCCGCGGTCGCATCATCCTGATCTCCTCGGTGGTCGGCATGCTCGGCTCGGCCGGGCAGGTCAACTACGCCGCGTCCAAGTCGGGCCTCGTCGGCATGGCCCGCTCGCTGGCACGTGAGCTCGGCAGCCGCTCGATCACCACCAACGTGGTCTCGCCCGGCTTCGTCGAGACCGACATGACCGACGTGCTGACCGACGACCAGAAGGCCGCGATCAAGACCCAGGTCCCGCTGGGCCGCTACGCCTCGACCGCCGAGGTGGCCTCGGCGGTCACCTGGCTCGCCTCCGACGGCGCCGCGTACGTCACCGGGGCCGTGATCCCGGTCGACGGCGGCCTCGGCATGGGCCACTGACCCACCACGACCCCGAGAGAACGACCCCGAGAGAAGGCAACGCACATGGGAATCCTCGACGGCAAGCGCATCCTGGTCGCCGGCGTCACGATGGACAGCTCGATCGGCTTCGCGACCGCCCGCGTGGCGCAGGAGCAGGGCGCGACCGTCCTGATCTCCAACTTCGGCCGTGCCCTCGGCATCACCCGTCGCATCGCGAAGCGGCTGCCCGAGGAGGCGCCGGTGCTCGAGCTCGACGTGACCGACGAGAGCCACCTCGCCGGGCTCGCCGACCAGGTGCGCGAGCACGTCGACGGGCTCGACGGCGTCGTCCACTCGATCGCCTACGGCAACCCGGAGACGCTGCTCGGCGGCAAGTTCATGGACGGCCCGTGGGACGACGTGGCGCAGGCCGTGCAGGTCTCGGCCTACTCCCTGAAGTCGCTCGCGGTCGCGACCAGGCCGCTGCTCTCGCGCGGCTCCTCCATCGTCGGCCTCACCTTCGACGCGACGACCGCGTGGCCGGCGTACGACTGGATGGGCGTCGCGAAGGCCGCCCTGGAGAACACCAGCCGCTACGTCGCCCGCGACCTCGGCCCGGAGGGGATCCGCTGCAACCTGGTGTCCGCCGGGCCTCTGAAGACCCTGGCCGCCAAGGCCATCCCGGGCTTCGAGGACCTCGAGTCGGCGTGGAAGGACCGCGCCCCGCTCGGCTGGGACGAGGCCGACCACACCCCGACGGCGCAGGCCGTGGTCGCACTGCTGAGCGACTTCTTCCCGGCGACCACCGGCGAGATCGTCCACGTGGACGGCGGCTTCCACGCGATGGGTCTGTAGCGGCTCGTCCCCGGTCCGCTAGTTTCCCGGGGTGACCTCACTCGTCGAGCTGCGCGTCCTCGAAGGCCCGAACCTCTACTTCCCGCGTGCGGCGGTCAAGCTGACCCTCGACGTCTCCACGATCACCGAGGCCGGCGACGAGGTCGTGCTGCGGTTCGCCCGCCGCATCGGGCTCCGGACCACGCGGCCGGGCGCCGCGGGCTCGGGGTTCCGCCAGCGGTTCGCGCTGCGGGCGGTGGAGCGGCTCGTCCGGGCCATCGCCGCCGAGGCGGGCACCCGCCGGCTGGCCGTGCGCGTCCGCCCCACCGCCGACCCGGACGTGGTCGTGGTGGCCTTTCCGTGGCGCCACCGCGGACGTGCGCGGGCGCTCGGGGAGGCGGTCGCGCACGCGCTCGACGCGCTCCCGACCCCGGACGTCGAGGCCGCGGTGAGCGCAGCCGCCCAGGAGGTCGCCGCTGCCCCGCTCGGCGAGCGGCCGAGCACCATCACGCCGACCATCCCCGTGGTCGCCGTGACCGGCACCAACGGCAAGACCACCACCAGCCGGATGGTCGCGCACATCGCCCGCACGAGCGGCCTGGTCGTCGGCTGGTCCAACACCGACGGGATCTACCGCGACGGCGTGCTCGTCGAGGCCGGTGACTACTCCGGCCCCTCCGGCGCCGGACGGGCGCTCGGCCTCGAGGGGGTGCAGCTCGCGGTGACCGAGACCGCGCGCGGCGGCATCCTGCTCAAGGGCATCGGCATCACCCGCAACGACGTCTCCGTGGTGACCAACGTGACCGCCGACCACCTCGGCCTGCAGGGCATCGACACCGTGGACCAGCTCGCCGAGGTGAAGTCGGTCGTCCCGCGGATCACCCGCAAGGACGGCTGGGCGGTGCTCAACGGCGACGACCCGCGCGTGCTCGCCATGCAGGCGGTCATCTCGGCGCGTCCGTGGATCTTCAGTCGCGACCCGGACTCGCCGGCGGTCCGTGAGGTGCTCGGCCACGGCGGAGGGCGCGCGACGACCGTCATCGACGGGTGGATCACGGTCCTGGCCCCCCGCCTCGACCCCGACCCGCTCGTCGAGCTGGTCGACGTGCCGATGACCCTCGCGGGCCTGTCGCGCTTCAACATCGAGAACGCCCTCGCCGCGGCGTCCGCGGCCCTGGCGATCGGGCTGTCCCGCGACGACGTCGTCGCGGGCCTGACCTCCTTCCGTCCCGACGCCGAGCACAACCCGGGCCGGATGAACTTCTTCACCCTCCCCGGGGACGTCAGCGTCGTGATGGACCTCGCCCACAACGAGGCCGGCCTCGAGGCGCTGCTGGAGATCATGTCGGGCGTACGCCGTCCCGGTGCACGGCTGCTGCTCGGACTCGGCGCGGTCGGCGACCGCACCGACGAGCTGATCGAGGCCCTCGGCGAGATCGGCGCGAAGGGCAGCGACGTCGTCGCGATCGGCCACAAGGAGCGCTACCTCCGCACCCGCACGATGGACGAGGTCGACGGGCTGCTGCGCGCCGGCGCGGCACGGGTGGGGGTGACCGACATCGACACCCACCCGACCGAGGTGGCGTGCCTCGCGGCCCTCGTCGGGCGTGCGCGGCCCGGGGACGTCGTCGGGCTGATGTGCCACGCCGAGCGGCAGGAGGCGTACGACTGGATCGCCGCGCACGGCGGCGCGCCGGACAGCCCGGAGACCCTCTCGGACAAGGTGCGGGCGGCACGCGCGTGAGGGACGGCTGGGCAGCCGACTTCGACGCCGGCGCGCCCGACTACGACCGGCGCACCGCGCGGGACGCCTGGCGGCCCAACGAGCGCGCGGCGGAGATGCTGGTGCCGCTCCGGCTCGCACCGACCCGGGTCCTCGACCTCGGAGCGGGCACCGGACAGACGGCGGAGGCGATGCTGCGCCTGTTCCCCGACGCGCACCTGACCCTGGTCGACCCGGCGCCGGGCATGCTCCGGGTCGCGCGGGCCAAGCTGCCCGGCGCGACGTTCGTCGAGGAGGACGCGTCGACCTTCCTCGGCGCGTCCAGCGAGCACTGGGACCTCGTCTCGGCCATCGGCTTCCTCGAGCTCGTGCCCGATCTCTTCGAGGTGCTGCGGCTGGCTGCGTCGTGCCTCGTGCCCGGCGGGCACCTGCTGGCGTCCCACGAGCCCCTGCTGGGCTCCGGGGTGCAGGCGCGCCCGGTCAGCCACCTCGACCGCGGGCGTACGGTGCGGCGCCACCGGGCCGAGGAGGTCGAGCGTCGCGCCGCGTCGTACGGCCTGCGCCGGGTCGCGAGCCGCCTCGAGACCGCCTTCGAGCGCGGGGACGGCGACGGCCCGGCCGTGTACGAGCTCGTGCTCTGGCGGCTCCCACCCCCGCAGGGTGGATGACGCACATCAGGACGACCCCTACGATCCGCGGATGGACCACGGGGGCGGGACGACAGAGGATGGCACGCGGCACCCGTGGCTGCTGTCGATCGGGACGGCGCTGGTCGTCGCGCTGGTGGGCGCGGTGCTCCTGCCGCTGGAGGGCCGGACGACCTCCTTCGCCTGGGGGTACTACAGCGGGCTCCTGCTGATCCCCGGCCTCTGCGTGGGGCTCCTCCTCCAGTTCCAGCGGTGGCCCTGGTGGGTCGGGCTCGGTGTCGCCGCGGCGGCGTTCGCCGTCGTGCTGGCGGGGCTGACGATGTTCCGGTCAGCGCTCGACGCACGCGAGCGCGAGGCGGACAGCCTGCCCTCCTCGACCTCCGGCGGCGAGGCGGCGGGTGACGATGTGTCCGAGGAGGTCGCGGCAGGGCCGGTCGAGGTCTCGGCACCGCAGGACGTCGGTGCCTGGCGCCGGCTGGGCGGGCGGATCGACCGCCAGGCGCAGGCCGAGTCCGAGAGGCGACTCGCCCGGCTGCCCGACGGCTTCTCCGTGGGCGAACCCGGAGTGGGCGTCTACCGACGCGGCACCGCGACCGTGGTGCTGCTGACGTACGCCGTCGGTCCCGAGGTGGCCGAGGAGTTCGGGGACGACTCCGAGCAGGGCGCGGTCGACTTCGTCGGCGGCGCCACCGGCGACGACAGCCCCGACCCGGTCGACCCGGGTCCGCTCGGAGGAGGTGCCGCCTGCACGGACGAG
>JAESGW010000652.1_pt1 | contig 20739 bp, 16 predicted proteins | sample 9269791 | NCBI WGS metagenome assembly JAESGW01 (sample SAMN16773120, study PRJNA677053) | algae metagenome | isolation source: Aphanocapsa lilacina HA4352-LM1 and co-occurring heterotrophs from near cave... | place: USA: Maniniholo cave, near Haena, Kauai, HI | collected 2009-07-28 | reverse complement strand
GAGGACCTTGCCGGGCTCGCGGGCCTCGAGCCACCGCAGCAGGACACCGTGCGAGGAGTGGGGGGAGGGCTTCAGGTCGTACGCCTCGTCGGCCGCGGTGCCGTCGCCGAAGCCCATCCGGCGCGCCCGGAACCGCACGACGTCCTTGGCGACGTTGGCGGCGTAGGCGAGGCCGTTGACGTAGCAGATCTCGTCGCCGTAGTAGGTCGGGATCGGGACCTCGGCGATGCGCATCCCCTGGGCGTGCAGCCCGAGGATGATCTCGGTGTCGAAGTCGAAGTCGTTGGTGAAGGAGTCGAGGTCGAGCGTCTTCAACGCCTCGACGCGGTAGGCGCGGTAGCCGCTGTGCCACTCGGACAGCTCGAGGCCGGCCAGCGAGTTCTGGAACCGCGTGAGGACCCGGTTGCCGACGTACTTGTAGAGCGGCATGCCGCCCGCGCGGGCGCCGCCCTTGATCATCATCCGGGAGCCGAAGACCGCGTCGGCCTCGCCGGCGACCAGCGGCGTGACGAGGTCCTCGATGCACTCGGGGGCGTACTGGCCGTCCCCGTGCAGCAGGACCACGACGTCGAGCCCGTGCGAGATCGCCCACTCGTAGCCGGCCTTCTGGTTGCCGCCGTAGCCGAGGTTCTGCTCGTGGCGGATGACCGTCATCGGGAGCGTGGAGCCGTTGGCGAACCGGAGGCCCACCTCGTAGGTGTCGTCCTGGCTGCAGTCGTCGCTGACGAGGATGTGGTCGACGCTGCGGCGGAAGGACTCGGGCAGCCTCTCGAGGGTCGACACCAGCGTCGACGACGCGTTGTAGGCGACGACGAGGACACCGATGCGGGGCGCTGGCGCGGACATGACCCTCCAGTAACTTGTCTGCGGCGAGCAGTGTAACCGGCTGGGCGGGCTTCGCCTGCGTTCTTGCCGACACCGTGGTTGGATGCGCCCATGGAAGCACTCGCGCACGTGAACCTGCCGCGGCTGATGGAGGACGTGGACGACCTCGCCACCACCTACCGCGCGGGACAGCCGTTCCCCCACGTCGTCCTCGACGACGTCCTGCACCCGGAGGTCTTCGCCCGGGCTGCCGCGGAGTTCCCGGGCATCCGGGACGAGTTCTGGAAGGGGTACCTCCACGTCAACGAGACGAAGTACTCCAACACCCAGCCAGACTCGTGGGGTCCGACCCTGCGAGCGGTCGCGGAGGAGTTCTGCTCACCGGCGTTCATCGAGTTCCTGCGGCGGCTCACGGGCATCGAGGGGCTCATGCCCGACTGGACGATGGACGGCGGCGGCCTGCACCAGACGCTGCGCGGCGGCCACCTCAACATCCACGCGGACTTCACGACCCACCACGACCACGAGAACTGGGCCCGCCGCGTCAACATCCTGCTGTACCTGAACGAGGAGTGGGACAGCGCGGCCTGGGGCGGTCAGCTCGAGCTCTGGGACCCCGCGATGACCGCGTGCCAGGCGAAGGTGACGCCCGCCGGCAACCGGATGCTCGTGTTCACCACGACCTTCGACAGCTTCCACGGTCACCCCGACCCGCTGACCTGCCCCGACGACGTCGCCCGGCGCTCGATGGCCCTCTACTACTTCACCGAGGAGGAGAAGGCCGTCCGGCGCTCGACCAACTACCAGGCCCGGCCCGACGAGAGCGTCGGCAAGAAGGCCGCGGTGTGGGCCGACCGTCGTGCGCTCGACGTCTACGACAGGGTCAAGCGTCGTCTGGGCGTGTCGGACGAGGCTGTCCAGAAGGTGCTGTCGCGGATCGACCGGTTGCGTCGCCGCTGACGGGTGGGGCGTCCGTGTCCTCCGGAGCAGGCTGCCCCGTCGCCGCCGTCGGGCCGGGGTGGCGCCCGGCCACGCCGCGCACCGTCGCCGACGCGAGGGCGCCGAGGTAGGTCGGGATCCCGCGGTCGAGCCGGCTCCATCGGGGGTCGACCAGGGTGCGGCCGACCCAGTGCTCGACCGTGCGGTCGTTGACCACTGCGATCGCCGCCGTCAGCGCGAGCGCGACGACCGTGCGGAGCTGGTAGCTCCACGACTCGGTGTGGTGGTGGAGGTACATGTAGATGGGGAAGTGCCAGATGTAGAGGCTCAGGGACCGGCGCCCGAGCATCGAGAGGGGCGCGAACCCGAGGACACGGGTCAGGCGGGCCGAGACGGGGGCGATCGTGCAGGCGATGACGAACACCGCGAGTGCGACGTCGACGAGGTCGCCGGGCAGCCGGAAGAACTGGACGTCGTCCACGGTCACCAGCGACAACGCTGCCAGGACCACGAGCGAGCCGGCGGCTGCGGGCGGCGCCCACCTGGCGAACCGTCTGGCGTACGGCACCAGGCAGGCGGCCAGCGCACCCGACAACGGCGCGTCCATCCGTGCGTTGGTCCGCAGCAGGGCCTGGTAGAGCCCCTCGGTCTGGTAGACGTGGGTGCGCCACGCGAAGACCATGACCAGGATGACCGTCAGCGTGCCGATCAGGGCCCAGGGCTTCCGGTGCAGCAGCCAGACGAGCAGCAGCACCAGCAGGAAGACCTGCATGTCGACCGACAGGTACCAGAGATGGCCGAGGTCGGGGCGCGCGACGAGCGGGTTGTCCTTGACGTACCAGTTCCAGGTGTAGGTCACGACCGACTGCGCGGACTCGCCGAGCCTGAGTCCCTCGTAGGTCGGGGTCGGCTCGAGGGCGGCGACGCAGGCGAGGGCCGCGAGCAGGACGAGCACCGTGGGGGTGAGCCGGAGGAAGCGCCGGATCACCTGAACTCCCGGGTGGAGGCCGCCGGGGGAGGCCGCGCGGTTGAGCAGGCTCCTGGTGTAGAGGAACGCGCCGATCACGAAGAAGATCGACACCGCGAAGTTGCCGTTCTCCAGCAGGGCGCGACTGACGACGTCGCCCTCGCCACGGACGTGGGGCCACGTGAGCCACGACGTGTGGGACAGCATCACCAGCAGGATGGCGATCCCACGGAGACCGTCGAAGACCTGGACGCGGTCGCGCACGACGGTGTGGGGGCGGTCTGACATGGGCGGAACTCTAGCCCGACGCGCCGGTGTGGCCTTCGTCTCTCAAGTACGTTACTCACGAGTCAACTCGCTGCTACAGTTCCTCCGATCTTGTCGGTGGCACCCTGGGAGGGCTTGCTGTGCAGCGAATTGTCGGGTCGGTCCTTGCGCTCCTGGGCGCGTTCCTGATCACCGTGGGTGTCCTCGCCCAGTTCTACGCCGAGCCCCGCCTCGAGAAGACCCCGCTCGACGTCGACAGCACGACGCTGCTGTCCGGCACGGTGCAGCTCTCCGACGGCAGCGGCGGGCTGGAGGAGTCCCCGGTGAAGGCGTTCAGCGTCACCAAGGCCGACTCCGAGCGCTCCGACGGTGACGTCGTGGTCTTCGCCAACTCCAGCTGCCTGGTCAAGGACGAGGGCGACATCGACACCTGCGTGTCGGCCGACGACCCGCAGGACCGCCTGGTCTCGGCCAGCACCGACAACTTCGCCACCGACCGTGTCACGGCGCTGGCGGTCAACGACCCGCAGTACCTCCCGCCGAGCGCCGAGGAGAAGACCGGCCTGGTCAACAAGTGGCCGTTCGGCGCGGAGAAGGACACCTACCCCTACTGGGACAGCCTCGCCGGCGAGGCCCTCGACGCCGTCTACGACCGCACCGAGTCGATCGACGGGCTCGAGGTCTACGTCTACCGCGTGGAGCAGTCCGGCACCCCCATCGAGCTGTCGGCCGGCGTGCCCGGCACGCTCGACGCCGAGAAGGAGCTCTTCATCGAGCCCACCACCGGCAGCATCATCGACCAGACCGACAGCCAGCAGCGCATGGACGCCGACGGCAACCCCGCGATCGTGCTCGACCTCGCCTTCACCGACGAGCAGGTCGCGGCCAACGTCGAGGACTCCAAGAGCAGCGCATCCAGCCTGGACCTGCTGACCGGGACGGTGCCGATCATCGGCTACGCCGCCGGCATCCCCGCCCTGATCATCGGGCTCGTGCTGCTGGTCCTGTCGTTCCGCCGAAGGAGCAGCAGCCCTGCCTGAGCAGCACCCGCTCGTCGACGGGCCGGCTCCGCACACCGCGGAGCCGGCCCGTTCGACGCGTCCCGGGGGTGCGCGACCCGCGCGGAACGCTGCGCTCGACGGTCTGCGCGGACTCGCGATCGTGCTCGTCGTGCTCGGGCACGCCGGCACCGTGCTGTGGCCCGCGCTGACCGTCGGCGAGGAGGGCCCGTACGGCATCCCGGTCCTGCGGGGACTCCTGGGCGGGGGTGCGGTCATCATCTTCTTCGTCGTCGGGGCGTTCATCGTCGCGCTCGGCCTGCTCCGAGAGCACGAGCGCGGCGCGATGGATCCGGCCCGCTTCCTGCTGCGCCGGCTGGTACGCCTCGGCGGTCAGCTCGTGCTCCTCGCCGTCGCGCTGGTCGCCGTCCAGGTCCTCGACCCCACTGCCCCGGGAACGCTGAAGGGACTCGTCCAGAACCTGGCGCACATGCTGAGCTTCACGCTCAACCTGCTGCCGCTCGACCCCGCCGTGCCGCCGCGGGCGGACGTCGGCCACCTCTGGTACCTCTCCGTGCAGCAGCAGTGCTACCTCGTCCTGCCGCTCTTCATCCTCGCCTTCTCGCGTCGACGGGCGCTCGGGGCGCTGCTCCTCGTCCTGCTCATCGTCGCGGTGTACGTCCACCGGGTCGAGGTGACGGACGACCGGGGCTGGGTGCTGGCCTCCATCCTCACCACGACGCGTTCGGACGGACTGTTCTGGGGCGTGCTCCTGGCCCTCGTCCTTCCCGTCCTGGCGCGCGTGCGCCGTTGGTCGGCGCCGCTCGCACTCGGAGCTGCGGGCGTGCTGGCGTGCCAGCTCGCGATCCAGGAGCTGCCGCCGCTGTCCTACCTGGGGCCGTGGTCGCTCGTCTACCAGTTCTTCATCGGCGTGCTGGTCGTGGCCATCTGGCTGCAGGACCGTCCCTCCCGCGTGTCGAGGGCGCTCGCCGTCCGTCCCCTCACCTGGCTCGGCCGCAACTCGCTGACCATCTACTTCTGGCACCTGCCGGTCTTCTTCGTGGCAGCGCGCCACCTCGGGGACCGGCCCTGGTGGGTGGGCGCGGCGGCGTCCGTCGCCGTGCTCGCCGTCCTCGTAGTCGTCCTCGAGCGTGTCCTGGAGCAGCCCACGCGGCGGTTGCTCGCGCAGCACCCGCTGTTCCGCGGCGGTGCGGCGCATACGGCAGGCGGCCGGCCATGACGTCCGCGAGCACTCCGGTGGCGCGCCTGCTCCTGGTCGTCGGTGCGGTGCTGATCGCCCTGGGCGAGGTTCCGCGAGTCGTCGAGGCCGACCGGCTGGCCTGGATCGTGCCCCTCGACGCGCTGTTCCACAGCAGTGCGGTGGGCGGCACGCTCGTCCTCACCGCTCTCGCGCACGTGACGACCACCGACATGCTGCGCGCACGAGAGGTTGGTCGCGCGGCGACCGTGTTCACGCTGCTCAGGGTCCTGACGCTGCTGTGGGCGCTGCAACTCGCGGTTCTCGTGGTGGTCGCCGTCGCCCGTGCCGTCGACACGCTCGCACCACCGACGAACCTGACCGGCGAGATGTGGTCGACCGTCCTCACCTTCCGGTGGAACCTCTGGCTGACCGACCACATGCTCGAGGTGCCGGCCGAGCTGCTCGGGCTCGCCCTGCTGAGCATCGCTGCGCAGCTCGTGACGCTGCTGGCCGTCGTCCTCGTCGCGCTCCCGCGTCGGTGGAACTGCGTCGTCCTCGCCGTTGCGGCCGCGGTGGCCGCCGTCGTCGTCGCCGGCCTCCGCGTGCGCGTGGTGGACCTGCAGGACCCGTACGTCCTCCTGCTGGATACCTTCGCCCGGTCCGACGGGTTCTTCATCGGTGTGCTCGCCGCGTGCTTGGCAGGTCTCGGCCGGAGGGCGGTTCCGTCCGTCTCGGGCGCCGCACTGGTGGTGCTGGTGGGCGCGGTCCTGGCCTCGGGGTTCGTCTCGACCGACCAGCAGCTCGTGCTGCAGCTCCCGATGGTCGCGCTGCTGGCGGGCTTGGCCCTCCTCGATCCCGGCGACCAGCCCGGCGACTCGCTCATCGGCCTCCTGGCCCGAGCGAGCCAGGTCAACGCGCTGGCCACGGTGTGGGCTCCTCTGGTGGCGTGCGTGACCCCGGCCGCCGTTGTCCTCGGTCGACGCACCGAGATGAACTGGGTGCTGCGAGTGACGGTGCTCGTCATCGTCGTCGCGATCATCGCGCGGCTCGCGCTCGCCCTGTCCGAGCGCGTACGCCTGCCGGATGGTCCACTTCCGACGCTGAGCGGCCTGATGGCCGGGTGGCGCCGCGTGGTGGCCGAGGCCGACGCCGAGGTGAGGGGCGACCACGGGGCTCGATCGCGGACAGGCCCAGGGGACGACGTCGGCCCCTCGGCACCGACACGAACTGATGGCGAGAGGTAGGTCGTCCAGCGATGACTGACATTGCGACCGTGCACCCCGACGACGTGCGGTGGTACTCCGACTCCTTCGAGCGCGTGGTGCACAACGTCGAGTCCGCCGTGCTCGGCAAGAGCCACGTCGTGCGCCTCGCGCTGACCTGCCTGGTCTCCGGCGGTCACCTCCTGCTCGAGGACCTGCCCGGCACCGGGAAGACGATGCTGGCCCGCGCCCTCGCGAAGTCGCTGGACTGCTCCTTCGCCCGGATCCAGTTCACGCCCGACCTGCTGCCCTCCGACGTCACCGGCGTGACCGTCTACGACCAGGCCCACGGCGAGTTCTCCTTCCACGCGGGCCCGATCTTCCACAGCGTGGTCCTCGCCGACGAGATCAACCGGGCCTCGCCGAAGACGCAGTCGGCGCTGCTCGAGGTGATGGAGGAGGGGCACGTCACCGTCGACGGCCAGGCACACGACGTCGGCCGGCCGTTCATGGTGATCGCGACCCAGAACCCCATCGAGCAGGCCGGCACCTACCAGCTGCCGGAGGCACAGCTCGACCGCTTCCTCATGCGCGCCAGCGTGGGGCACCCGGACGCCGCGTCGACCGAGGCGCTGCTCGCCGAGTCCCGGGTCCGCGACCGCGCCGCCGGCCTGACCCCGGTGATCGGCGCCGCCGAGATCGGCCAGATGAGCCAGCTGGCCGACATGGTGCACGTCGACCCCGCCATCATCCGCTACGTACGACAGCTCACCGAGGCGTCGCGCGACGTCCCGGACGTGCGCCTCGGTCTCTCGACCCGCGGTGCGCTGGCCTGGATGCGGGCGGCGAAGGCGTGGGCGCTGGCCGACGGTCGGGGCCACGTCGTCCCGGAGGACGTCGCGGTGCTCGCCCAGCCAGTGCTGGGGCACCGGATCCTCCTGGTCCCCGGCGCTGCCTTCGGCGAGGTCACGCCCGAGGCGGTCATCCACGACCTGCTGGCGCAGGTCCCGGTGCCTCGCGACCGGGCGTGAGCTCGCGGCGCCCGACGTCGGTCCGCGCGCGACTGCGCCGGCTGGCCGGATCCCTCCCGCAGGCCCTGACGCCGCTGGGCCGCAGCGTCCTGGTCCTCGGCGCGGCTGCGACGGGCGTCGGCGTGTGGCTCAACTGGCACGAGTTCCTCCAGCTCGGTGCGATCGCACTCGGACTGCTCCTCGTCGGCCTGGTGTGGCAGGTGCTGCCCGGCACCCCGACGGCCGAGCTCGAGCTGCGTCCCAGGCGGCTGGTCCAGGGAGGGCGTACGGCGACCGCGACCCTGGACGTGCAGGCCGGGGCGGCCCCGATGCTCTTCCCCAAGCTCTCGCTGCCTGTCGGGAGCCGCGACGTCAGCGTCCGGATGCCCTTCCTCGGGCCGTACGCCCGTCACGCCACGACGTTCCCGCTCCCGCCCCTGCCGCGCGGGGTGCACGTCGTCGGCCCGGTGTCCTACGAGAAGTCGGACCCCGTGGGGATGGTGTCACGACGGTTCGACATGGGCGCCAGCCTGGAGGTGCTCGTCGCGCCGCAGGTCACCGACCTGTCCCTGTTCGCAGGTGGCCTCACCAACGACCTCGACGGGGCGACCAGCCAGCAGCTCTCGATGAGCGACCTGGCGTTCCACGCGCTGCGCGAGTACGTCCCCGGCGACGACCTGCGGCACGTCCACTGGCGCTCCTCCGCCAAGGCGGGCGAGCTGCTCGTGCGCCAGTACCACGAGACGCGGCGCGGGCGCGTCACGATCCTCGTGGACAGGTGCCTGTCCTCCTACCGCCGCGCACGTGACTTCGAGCTCGCCGTGTCGGTGGGTGCGTCCATCGCGCTCCGGTCGGTGCGCGACGACTTCGACACCTACCTGCGCTGCGGCCCGCACGCAGCGCACGGTCGTGGCGCCTCGGCGATGACCGACATCGCGTGCCGCTTCGTCGCCCACGACACGGACGACTACCTCTCCCAGTCGGCGGACGCGGCAGCCGCGGTGGCCGGCAGCGGGCTGGTCGTCCAGGTGACCGGTCCCGCGCGTGGGGTCGTCGAGCTCGACGCCGTCGCCCGGCGTTTCGGCGAGGGCGCCGACTGGCTCGTCGTGCGCGCGGACAGCGCGAGCCAGGCGCGGCTCGCCGACACACCTCGCGTCCGTGAGCTCACCGTGCCCGACCTGTCGCACCTGCGCGAGCTCTTCGAGCGGGGGCTGCGATGAACGAGAAGGGCATTCGGGAGGGAGCCATCGACGCCCTGGTCGTCCTGGGGGCGATCGCCGGCGTGCTGACGCTCCTCGACGAGAGCTTCTGGTCGCGGGACTACCTGGTCGCCGGCCTGGTGCCGGTGGTGCTGCTGCTCGCGGTCGCCTGGGGCGTGCGCCGCTGGCAGGAGGGTGTGTGGATCTACTCCGTCGTCGCCCTGCTCGCCTACGCACCGGTCGGCGCGATCGCCGCGTTGCGCCAGCCCGGTCCCTGGGCGGTGCCGACCTTCGAGACGATGAACCAGGTGCTGGGGGACACGATCGTGGCGCCCCGGCTCTTCGTGAGCACGCTGCCCCCGGTGGAGGCGTCGGGGACGATCATGCTCCTGCCGTACGCGATCGGCTTCGCCGCGGCCATGCCGGCGGCGTGGCTCGCCCTGGCGACGAGCCGTCCGATCGCACCGGCCATCCCGCTGGTGGCGGCGATGGCAGCGACGATCCCGGTCGCCGTCCTGGTGCCCGACCACTACATCCTGCGCGGAGTCGTCCTCGCGGCGGCGTTGGTGACCTGGGCGACCGCCCGGGCTCGACGGGCCGAACCGCTGGCCGGGGGACAGCGGTCGGGCCCGGCGGGCACGCTGGCCGCCATCGCGGTCGTGGTCGGGGTCGCGGCGGTCGTGACCGTGCTGGTCCCGGACAACGACCAGACGGACCGGAAGCGGCTCGACCCGGCGGCCGACGAGCAGGTGGCGACGCGAGCCGCCGGCTCGATGGTGCCGTCGGCCCGTGGTCGCCAGGAGCTGTTCCGCGTCACCGGTGCGCCGTTCGGCACCCGGATGCGGATCGGCGCCCTGGACCTCTACGACGGCGAGGCGTGGGTGCCGGCCGAGCAGTCGCCCGGAGCAGGCGCGGCGGGGACGTTCCGACGCCTCGGCGAGACGGTGGAGCCGCTGCGTCCCGGCCCCGAGGCGACCGTCCGGGTCCGGATCCGGCCCGCCTACGCGAGCGACTGGCTGCCGATGATGGGGGACCTGACCAGCATCGACCTCGACTACCGCGACGGTCGCACCCAGCTCAAGGACGTCCGCTACAACCAGGCCACGTCCAGCGCTGTCGTCGTCGGCGGGGTCGATCCGCGGGACGACTACACGTTCACCGCCGTGCTCCCGCCGAAGGACATCTCCCGCAGGGACCCCGCCATGGATGCCACGGCTGAGCAGCGGCAGCCCGACGGCGCCTTCCTGGACCAGTTCCTCGCGGCGTTCGACCGGGCGGAGCTCACGCCGGTGCAGCGGGTCCTGCTGCTCGCCCGCTACCTCCGGCAGAACGGTGCCGTACGGCTGTCAGGGCCGTCGTCGCAGGAACCCATCGACCTCGGGTTGCGGCTCCTGGGCGCGGAGCGGATGACCGCCACGCCCTTCCAGTACTCCGCCGTGACGGCCCTGGGTGCGTCCAGGCTGGGGGTGCCGGGGCGCGTCGTCGTCGGGGCTCGCATCGGCCCGCGCGGCATCGTCAGGGAGACCGATGTGTTCTCGTGGGTCGAGCTGCAGGTCTCCGACGGGACCTGGCGGGCGCTCGCGCCGGAGCGCTACACAGGGGTGCACCAGAACGCCGAGGAGGAACCCGACGAGCTGCTCGGAGCAGCGGCCTGGGTGGCCGGTGCCCTCGACCTCGACGACGACGAGGTGAGGGTGAAGATCCCCAAGGGGGCGGACATCGAGCTGTCGCCGGATGCGGTCATCGAGGAGCAGACCGACCCGTGGCAGGTGATCGGACTCGCGGCGGCGTCGTCGGCCGCCGTCGCGCTGTTGGCCGGGCTCGCCGTGCCGGGCGTCAAGCTCGCCCGCCGTCGACGCCGCAGGACGGCAGGAGGCTGGTCGGGGGTCTACGTCAACGGCTGGCAGGAGGTCCTCGATGCCGCGCGCGACCGCGGCACGCCGGTGCCGGAGGGATGGAGCCGGCTCGCCCAGGCGACCGCCCTGGGCACAGGGATCGACCTGGTCCGCCGTGCCGACGCTGCGGTGTTCGCACCGCAGGCCGGACCGGCGGAGGACGGTCGTGAGTTCTGGCTGGAGTGCCAGCGCCTGCGCCGAGAGCTGCTGGCGGAGGCCGACGTACGGCGCCGCACGTGGGCGCCGTTCAACCCGGCGTCGCTGCTGGCCGGATGGGCACGGCGCCGGAGCGACCAGCGGTCAGCGGGCGAGCTCCGCCACGAAGATCGCGGTCCCCGGCGTCAGCCGCCCCCGGATGCGTGACCAGCCGCCCCAGACGCGGTCGTGGTGCTCGGGCCACTCGGGCTCGACGAGGTCGGTCAGCCGGAAGTCGTGGCTCGCGAGGAGGCGTACCCAGTCGCCGAGCGTGCGGTGGTGCTCGACGTAGGACACCACCCCGGTGGCGTCGTCGACCTCGACGTAGGGCGTGCGGTCCCAGTAGGACTGGGTGGCGGTGAGGCCGGGCTCGCCGGGGTCGTCGGGGAACATCCAGCGGGTGGGGTGGGTGACGGAGAACGCGAAGCGACCGCCCGCGCGCAGCACCCGCGCCACCTCGGCGACGGCGACGTCGATGTCGCTGATGAACTGCAGCGCGCCGAAGGAGCAGAACACCACGTCGAAGGTGGCGTCGACGAACGGCAGCGCGGTGGCCGTCCCGCGGACCGAGGGGACCGCGACGCCGGTCTCCTCGTCGAGTCGCAGGGAGTGCTGGAGCTGCCGGTGGGACAGGTCGAGGCCGTAGCCGCGACCACCGCGGGTACGCACCCACCGCGAGCACTGTCCCGCCCCGCTGCCCACCTCGAGGACGTCGAGCCCCCGGACCTCACCGAGGACGCGCAGCTCGTCCTCGGTGTGTCCCTCCGGCCCCCAGACGAACCCGGAGTCACCGAGGAAGGCGCCGTGGGTGGCCTGGTACTCGTCGGCATAGCGGTCCCAGTCGGGGCCGTTGGCCAGGCGCGACTCCTGCTCGGAGACCGCCCTGCGCTCGACGCGGACCGACTGTGGTTGGTGATCCTGCACGGGTGGAGCGTAGTTCCCCGACATGGCGGTGCCGGTGCACCGGGCGTGCTGCCCGGTGCACCGGCACTCAGTGGCGCGGCGTCAGCCGATCGACATCCGTCCCGAGCGCCCGCCGGGGTTGCGCGGGCCGGAGTAGAAGTCGGCCGGGTTGGACCGGGCCTTGACCTCCATGCCGTCACGTACGCCACCCCGGTCGGTGTCGCACTTCGACGGGTCCGTCTTGTCCTTGCCGAACCGCTTGTTGGCCTTGCCGGTGATCTCGACCTTGTCCTTCAGGCCGTCGCGGTCGGTGTCCTTCTTCCTCGGGTTGGACCGGGTCTTCCCGATGACGAAGGAGCCCTTCTTGGTCCGCACCTTCTGCTTGATCTTGTAGCCGCGGACCTCCCGGCCGTCGGTGAGGCCGTCCTTGTCGGTGTCCTTGGCCAGCGGGTCGGTGCGGACGAGGATCGCCGTACGGACCTTCCGGCCACAGACCTCGAACCGCTCCTTGATCCGCACGCCGGCGACCTCGCGGCCGTCGGTGATGCGGTCGCCGTCGGTGTCGCGGTCCAGCGGGTCGGTCCCGTGGACGTTGACCTCCGCCCCGTCGGTGAGCCCGTCGTTGTCGGTGTCCGCGTCGAGCGGATCGGTGCCGACGGTGGTCACCTCCTCGCCGTCGGTGAGGCCGTCGTCGTCGGTGTCCGGGTCGTTCGGGTCGGTCCCGATCGTCCCCTCCTGCCCGTCGGCCAGGCCGTCGCCGTCGGTGTCACCCGGGACCGTGGGAGTCGGCGCCACGATCGTGAAGCTCACGCTGTCGGCCGGGCTGACGTTGCCATCGGCGTCGGTCTGCGTGGCGGTCACCGTGTGGGGGCCGAGCGGCAGCGCGACCGTCGGGGCGCAGGACCACGTCGTGTTGACGGCGACGACCGCCGTGCACAGGACGGTCGAGCCCTCCGTGACGGTCACCGTCGCCCCGGGCTCACCGGTGCCGGTGATCTGCGGCGTGGTGTCCTGCACGGACGCACCCTCGGCCGGAGCGGTGATCACCGGAGCGTCGGGCGGGTCGGTGTCGCCACCGCTCGGCTCGATGGTGAACGTGGTGGTGGCGGTGTCGGTGTTCCCGGCCTCGTCGGTCGCGGTGGCGGTGAGGGTGTGCTCACCGGGCAGCAGCGGCAGGGTCGGGGTGCAGGACCAGGTGCCGTCCTGGTCGACGGTGGTGCTGCAGACCGGCAGGGCTGCCTCGGTGACCTCGATGGTGGCGCCGGCCTCGCCGGTGCCGGAGATCGCGGGCGTGGCGTCCGGGATGGTGGAGCCGTCGGCCGGGGTCAGGACGGCCACGGTGGTGGCGGTGTCGACCTCGAAGGTGACGGTGTCCGGCTCGGAGGTGTTGCCTGCCTCGTCGGTCGCGGTGGCGGTGTAGGTGTTCTCGCCGTCGGGCAGGGGGCTGGTCGGGGTGCAGCTCCAGGTGCCGCCCTCGGCGACGTCGGTGCAGACCTCGTTGCCCTCGGCGTCCTCGACCACGACGGTGGAGCCGGGCTCGGCGGTGCCGGAGAACTCCGGGGTGGCGTCGTTGGTCACCTCACCCTCGGCCGGGGACTCGATCACCGGCGCGTCCGGCGCGTCCTCGTCGATCGTGGGGCACTCGACCCCACCGGTCGGCGCGGCGGCCTGGGCCGTCATGGGCGCCAGGGCGAGCGAGACGTCGGCGACCGGCGGGAGGATCGGGACCGCGTTGGCGACCTCGAGGTCGATGCGGAGCAGGGCGTCCAGGCTGGCCTGGCCCGTGGCCCCGGCGGACTGGTCCGTCGGGGTGAACGCGGTGATGGACAGGTCGACCAGCGGCTGGAGGGGCAGGTCGATGTCCTGGGGGGTGCCGTTGAGCGGGATCTCGACGAGCGTGCCGCCGACGGTCGCGGTGATCGTCGGCGGGCTCACGAAGCCGGCCGACCCGGTGGTGCCGTCGGAGCGCGCCTCGAGCACGACCGGGCTGGTCACGTCGACCGTCACGGCACCGCCGACGAGGCTGATGTCGCCGACCGTGCTGGTCGTGCGCGAGACGACGTCGGAGCCCCCGGTGCCCTGGTCGTCGAGGTAGGTGCGGGTCCGGGTCTCGGAGGCCGCGACGTCGGCCAGCGTGCCGATGCCCGGCAGGTCCGCGAGCGTCAGGCCCGCGAGGGTCGTGCGGGCGTCGGACAGGATCCGGTCGCCGTCGCCGTTGGCCGGCACGCATGCGTCCGCGCCGGCCCAGGCGGCTTCGACGTCACCCTGGATCGCGCCCACGGTGACGGCCGGGGCCAGCGGCACGCCGAGCAGCGTGGTGGCCGGCGGGTCCTCGGAGGGCGGCGCGGTGACGGCCTCCTCGTTGAGGACCAGGCCGGTGCCCGCGAGGTTGCCGCCGAGGTTGGCGGACGTGGCCGAGCTCGTGCCGTCGGTGGTGGTGCTGGCGACGGTGCTGCGGCTGTGGCCGACCTGGACCCCCGCGATGTCGAGCGTCAGCAGCGCGACGTCGAGGTCGACGATGTCACCGTGCGCGTCGGCGGAGTAGGCCGCCGGGAGCGGTGCTGCGGCTGCTGGTACCTGGGTCATCGCCAGCAGCGACCCGGGAAGGACGACGGCCATGCTGAGCGCGGCCGCCCTGGAGAGCCGGCCTGAGAGCCGGGGTGGACGAGGACGTGACTGCATTTCTTACCCCCTGTTGAGTGATGCTTCGTTGTTCGGCAACAAAACGTCTACGGATTTGCCACAGCAGATCCACATCCGTGCAACGAGCCCACCGTGTCAAGGTCACGTTGACGGCATCCGAAGGGATGAGGTTGAGCGTGACCTGACACGATGAGCCCGTGAACGAGCCGCCGACGTCGTTGACGCCGTTGGCGGGAGGCCACTCGGGGCGGACGTTCCTCGGCGAGGCCGGCGGCGAGCGGGTCGTCGTACGGATCTACCCGCCCGACGACGCGCGCGGCGCGGAGGCGCCTGAGATCGACCGGTCCGTCCTGTGGCTCGTCCGGGGGCTGGTGCCCGTGCCCGACGTGCTCGAGGCGCGCCGCCCACTGGCCGACGAGGGCGTCCCGGGCCTGCTGGTGACCTCGTGGCTGCGCAACGAGCGGGGCGACGTCGTCGTCGAGCGCCTGGTCGCCGACTGCGACACCGAGGGGTTGCGGCGCCTCGGAGGTGCCCTCGGCGCTGTCGCAGCCGGCTTGGCGGGCATGCCGATGCTGCGTCCGGGGCCGTTCCTCGACGCCGACCTCACGCTCGGACGCTTCCCCGACGACGACCTGGCCGCCTGGGCCGACGCCCGCCTGCCGGGCTGGGGCGAGGGGCCGCGGCGTGCCCTGTCGGGGGTGTGCCGCCGTGCCCAGGAGCTGCTGGACACCATGGGACGCGCCTGCCTGGTGCACAGCGACCTCAACCCCAAGAACGTCCTGGTGGACCCGTCCACCCTCGAGGTCACGGGGGTGCTCGACTGGGAGTACGCCCACGCCGGCCACCCGTGGACCGACCTGGGCAACCTGCTGCGCTTCGACCGGCACCCGGCGTACGCGTCCGCGGTCCTCGACGCGTGGGTGTCGCTGCGCGGCGGCGACGCCGCGACGGTGCTCGACGGGGCTCGCTCGGCGGACCTGTGGGCCCTGGTGGACCTCGCCTCGCGAGCGGGGGAGAACCCCGTGGCGGACCGCGCCGACGAGCTGCTCCGCGCGATCGCGGACGCCGGCGACGTGCACGCGTGGCCGTACGCTGGTTGAGCGTGGCCTGAGCGTACGGACGGGCGTGCGCCGAGCGGGCTGCGCCGGTTGGACGTACGCCCGCGCGGGCGCGTACTCTTGGGAGTTGCGCCAGTCGTCTGCCCGGCTTCCATACCGAGCGAATCCGTGCTCGCCGAGCCCGCGTCAGTGACCCGTCACCGGCGAGGGCTGAGTGAAACAGACGATCGTGCGCGTCCGCACGACTCCATCCATCCAAGGAATCACTTCCCATATGACGAGCACGCTCTCCACTCTTCCGGACTATGACGCGCCCCAGGTGGCCGTCAACGACATCGGGTCCGAAGAGGACTTCCTCGCGGCAATCGACGCGACCATCAAGTACTTCAACGACGGCGACATCGTCGACGGCACCATCGTCAAGGTGGACCGCGACGAGGTCCTCCTCGACATCGGCTACAAGACCGAGGGCGTCATCCCCTCGCGCGAGCTGTCGATCAAGCACGACGTCGACCCCAACGAGGTCGTTTCCGTGGGCGACAAGGTCGAGGCCCTGGTCCTCCAGAAGGAGGACAAGGAGGGTCGTCTGATCCTGTCCAAGAAGCGTGCCCAGTACGAGCGTGCCTGGGGCACCATCGAGCAGGTCAAGGAGGAGGACGGCGTCGTCGAGGGCACCGTCATCGAGGTCGTCAAGGGCGGCCTCATCCTCGACATCGGCCTGCGCGGCTTCCTGCCGGCCTCGCTCGTGGAGATGCGTCGCGTCCGCGACCTGCAGCCCTACGTCGGCCAGACCCTCGAGGCGAAGATCATCGAGCTCGACAAGAACCGCAACAACGTGGTCCTGTCGCGCCGCGCCTGGCTCGAGCAGACCCAGTCCGAGGTCCGCCACGGCTTCCTGACCCAGCTCCAGAAGGGCCAGATCCGCAAGGGCGTCGTCTCCTCGATCGTCAACTTCGGTGCCTTCGTGGACCTCGGTGGCGTCGACGGCCTCGTCCACGTCTCCGAGCTCTCGTGGAAGCACATCGACCACCCGTCCGAGGTCGTCGCCGTGGGCGACGAGGTCACCGTCGAGGTCCTCGACGTCGACATGGACCGCGAGCGTGTCTCCCTGTCGCTGAAGGCGACGCAGGAGGACCCGTGGCAGCACTTCGCCCGCACCCACCAGATCGGCCAGATCGTGCCGGGCAAGGTCACCAAGCTGGTGCCCTTCGGCTCGTTCGTCCGCGTCGAGGAGGGCATCGAGGGCCTCGTGCACATCTCCGAGCTCGCCGAGCGTCACGTCGAGATCCCCGAGCAGGTCGTGCAGGTCAACGACGACGTCATGGTCAAGATCATCGACATCGACCTCGAGCGTCGCCGGATCTCGCTGTCGCTCAAGCAGGCCAACGAGACCGCTGCCGCCGCCGACGTGGAGGAGTTCGACCCCACGCTCTACGGCATGACCGCGACCTACGACGAGCAGGGCAACTACGTCTACCCCGAGGGCTTCGACCCCGAGACGGGCGAGTGGCTCGAGGGCTTCGACGAGCAGCGCGCGGTCTGGGAGGACCAGTACGCCAAGGCGCACGCCCGCTGGGAGGCGCACGTCAAGCAGCAGGAGGAGGCCAAGCAGGCCGAGGTCGAGGCCGGCGAGGCCACGTCCTACTCCTCCGGTGGCGAGACGGTGGCCGAGACCGGTGGCGACACCGGCGGCTCGCTGGCGTCCGACGAGGCGCTGCAGGCGCTCCGCGAGAAGCTGACCGGCGGCTCGAACTGATCCGCTAGCCCCACAGCACCACCACGAACGGCCCGCCGGGACCCCCGGCGGGCCGTTCTGCGTACCCGGCTCCCTCAGGGTCCGTCCGCTAGAACTGGCGCATGAACGGCACCTCGGCACTCGTCCTCGGCGGCGGCGGGATCACCGGAATCGCGTGGGAGCTCGGAATCCTCGCCGGCCTGGCGGACGCGGGCGTCGACATCACCACCGCCGACGTCGTGGTGGGCACCTCGGCGGGGTCGGTGGTCGGCGCCCAGGTGACCAACGGCCTGCCGATCGAGGACCTGTACGCCACGCAGCTCGAGCCTCCCGACGCCGAGATCGGCGGCCGCATGTCGCGGATCGCGGCGCTGAAGCTGGTGCCGCCGTACGCCCTGCCCGGCAGCGGTCGTACGAAGCTCGCGCGCGTCGGGCGGGTCGCCACCGCAGCGCACGAGCCCGGCTCGGTCGACCGCGAGGGCGTGATCCGCTCACGCCTGCCGGTGCACGGCTGGCCTGACCGTGACCTGCGGATCACGGCCGTCGAGACCGTCACGGGCGAGTTCACCGTGTTCACCCCGACGTCCGGGGTCGACCTCGTCTCGGCCGTGGCCGCGAGCTGCGCGGTCCCGACGGTGTGGCCTCCTGTCGAGGTCGCCGGACGCACCTACATGGACGGCGGGATGCGGTCGACGGCGAACGTCGACGTCGCCCGCGGAGCCGAGCGGGTGGTGGTCCTGGCGCCCCTCCCGCGCTCGATCAGCAAGAGGGCGTCGATCCGTGCGCAGCTCGAGCGGATCGCGCCGCGGGCGTGGTCGGTGGTGACGCCCGACGCCGAGGCCCTCGCCGCGTTCGGTCGCAACCTGCTCGACCCGGCCCGGCGCGCGGTGGCGGCCGAGGCCGGGCTGCGCCAGGCGCGCGACGTGCTCGACGGGGTCCGCGGCGTCTGGGAGGCGTGACCTCATGAGCGGCGGTCGCCGGCGCGACCGCGAGCCATGACGTCCCGGGCGCTCGCGGCGGTCTCGGGCAGCGCGTCGCGGCGTACCTTGCCGGTGGCTGTCAGCGGCAGGGCGGGGACCAGCGTGTGGTCCTTGGGGCGCTTGGCCGGCGCGAGGACCTCCCGGGCGTGTGCGACGAGGGCCTCGACGGGCACGTCACCGACCACGGCGGCGCACACGCGCTGGCCCCACTCCGGGTCGGGGACGCCGTAGACCGCGACGTCGTCGACGCCGGGCACCTCCCGCAGCGCGTTCTCGACCTCCAGCGGGTAGACGTTGACCCCGCCGGAGATGATGAGGTCCGTACGCCTCCCGTCGAGGTGGACGTAGCCGTCCTCGTCGATCCGGCCGACGTCGCCGACCGTGAACGCCGGGCCGGCGGCGGTGTCGCGCCACGCGGCCGCGGTCTGCTCCGGCGCCCCGAGGTAGATGAACCGGGCGTGCTGCGGGACGGCGCACCAGATCCGGCCGTCCTCGTCGGTCGTCAGGGTCCGCCCGGGGCGGGCGCGCCCGACGGTGCCGGGTCGTGCCTGCCACTCCTCGGAGCGGCATGCGGTGAACTGCCCCTCGGTCGAGCCGTAGAACTCCCACGTGGAGCCCTCCGGGAACAGCTCGACGAGCCGCTGCTTCACCGCGGTCGGGCACGGGGCGCCCGCGTGCGCGACGAGGCGGAAGGACGACAGGTCGGGGACGCCGACGTCGTCCCAGTGCGCGAAGAGGCGCTGGAGGTGCGTGGGGACGCAGAACATCGTGGTCGGCCGGTGCTCGGCGATGGCCCGGGTGACCGCTTCCGGGTCGAACTTCCCGGGCACGACGATCCGGCCGCCGGCGAGCAGTGTCCCCATCGCGAAGCGCAGCGGGGCCGAGTGGTGCAGCGGGCTGAGGACCAGGTTGGTGTCGTTGGCGCAGAAACCCCACAGGTCGCGCTCCTCGGTGAGCAGGGCCGCCGCATCGGGGCGGGGGAGCAGGCCGGACCAGACGCCCTTCGGCGTCCCCGTGGTACCGCTGGTGCAGTGGATGGGGCGGCCGAGGGGCAGTGATCGGGCGCGCCCTCGTCTGGCGGCGAGCAGGTCCGCCACCTGGTCCTCGGTGGTCACGACGAGGTCGGGCTCGATCGGGGCGAGCACTCGGTCGCGCTCGGCGCGCGTGAGTGCCGGGTCGAGCGGGACCGGGAACACACCGTCCGCGAGCAGGGCGATCACCAGGTCGACGTACGCCTCGGAGCCGCGCACGAGCAGCGCCACGCGTGATCCCTCGGTGAGCTCGTGCCGGTGCGGTCCCGTCATGACCGGCATTGTGCCCGTCGTGACGGGGGAGTCAGCCGCGCGGGACCAGGTGGTGCCGCTCGTCGACCGGCCCGAGGTCGTCGGTCGGGTGGGCGGTGGACGAGGGGCCGGCGAAGTCGTCCCGGCGGGCATAGTCGACGAGCAGCACGACGACGGTGGTCAGGGCCAGGAGGAGGATGATGGTGGTCATGGCAGTAAGTCTCCGCTCATCCACTTCCTGCCACCAGTGGCAGGAACGTCAGCGTTAGTTGATTTCCTGCCACGATGTCGGGCACGCTGTTCCCATGAAGAAGGTCGCTGTGGTGGTCCAGGAGCAGCCCGAGCCCTTCGGCCTCGGCGCGCTGTGCGAGGTGTGGGCGGAGCCGTACCACCCGGAGGACGACAACCCGGTCTTCGACTTCACGGTCGTCACCCCGACGCCGGGGCAGTTGCGCACGCGTGCGGGTTTCGACCTCGTCGTGGAGCACGGCCTCGACGCGGCGGCGGACGCCGACCTGGTCTGCCTCGCGCCCAAGAGCAACCACCTGGAGTCGCCGCCCGAGGTCTCCGAGCTGCTGCGGTCGGCCCACGAGCGGGGGGCGATCCTCTTCGCCCACTGCTCGGCGACCTTCATGCTCGGGGAGGCCGGCCTCCTGGCCGGACGCCGCTGCACCACCCACTGGCGGTACGCCGCCGAGCTCGCCGCGCGCTATCCCGACGCGGAGGTGGACCCCGACGTGCTCTACGTGCAGGACGGCTCGATCGTGACCGGTGCCGGGTCGGCGGCCGCGCTCGACGCCGCGCTGCACGTGATGCGCCAGCAGTTCGGGGCCAGGGTGGCCGCCACGACCGCGCGTCGCATGGTCGTGCCCCCGCACCGCGACGGCGGCCAGGCCCAGTTCATCGCTCGCCCCGTCCCGGTGTGCGAGTCCGAGGCGCTCGCACCGCTGCTGGCCTGGATCAGCGCGAACCTCGCGGAGGACCTCGACGTGGAGACGCTGGCCCGGCAGGTGCACATGTCGGCCCGCACGTTCGCCCGCAGGTTCAAGGAGGAGACCGGGACCACGCCCTACAGCTGGATCCTCGGTGAGCGGGTGCGCGCCGCCCAGGAGCTGCTCGAGCAGACCGACCACTCGATCGACTGGGTCGCCGGCGAGGTCGGCTTCGGCAACGCCGCGACCCTGCGCCACCACTTCGGGCGGACGCGCGGGGTCAGCCCCCAGGAGTACCGGCGGACCTTCCGGATGACCGCCTGACCGAGCCGGTCGGGGTCAGTACGCCACGTCGAGCTGCTCGCTCGCGAGCGCGCGGTAGGCGTCCACGAACGCGAGGAACGAGGCGTGGTCGACCTTCGCCGTCGGCCGCGGCCCCCAGGACCGTCGTCCGGTGCGAGCCGTCACCACCTCGACGCGGGAGGGCAGCGCCGACAGGTAGGACCA
>JAESGW010000651.1_pt1 | contig 20778 bp, 25 predicted proteins | sample 9269791 | NCBI WGS metagenome assembly JAESGW01 (sample SAMN16773120, study PRJNA677053) | algae metagenome | isolation source: Aphanocapsa lilacina HA4352-LM1 and co-occurring heterotrophs from near cave... | place: USA: Maniniholo cave, near Haena, Kauai, HI | collected 2009-07-28 | reverse complement strand
CCATCTCGCCGCCTGGAACTACTTCCAGTCGATCAAGTCGCCCGAGAACGAGAAGTTCATCAAGGCCTGGCAGGCCTACACCAAGAATCCGAAGCGCGTGACCAACGACCCGATGGAAGCTCACGTCATCGGTTTCGACATGTGGGTCAAGGCGGTCGAGAAGGTGAAGTCGACCGATCCGGACAAGGTGATCGACGCGTTGCCCGGCATCGAAGCCAAGAATCTGACCGGCGGCACCTCCAAGATGCTTCCGAACCATCACATCACCAAGCCGGTGTTCATTGGCGAAATCAAAGCCAACGGCCAGTTCGACGTGGTGTGGAAGACCCCGGGCCTGGTGGCCGGCGATGCATGGTCGAAGGAGCTCGACGGCTCCAAGGACCTGATCGGCGACTGGGTTGGCAAGAAGTGCGGCAACTACAACACCAAGACCAACAAGTGCGGCGGCCAGGGCTCCTGATCCCGATCTGACGCAGCAAGACGCTTCCAAAAGAAACTTCACGACATCAGAGAGGGCGGCGATGCCGCCGCCCTCTCTCCATACTCCTGCCGGGGTCGTATCGTGACTGCCAATCTCCTCGACCGCTTTCGCGCGGTTCTGCTCGCAATCCTTTTGACCGCAGCCTTCGCCGTGCCGGCGCTGGCGGGGCCGTTCGAGGATGCCGTCGCCAAATTCGCCAATGATGATTTCTCCGACACCGACGAGGCGATCGGTGCAGTCGCCACCTCGGGCAATGCGCTCGCCTTTCCCATCATCAGCGCGCTGCAGGAAGGCCGGCTGTCGGCCGATCCGGAATCCAAGAAGGTTTTCGTCACCGGCGCGGACGGTAAGATCATCGATGCCGCAACCGGCGCCGCCGTCGACAAGTTGCCGGATGGCGCTGCCGCCGTCCGCCTCAACAACCGCCTGCGCCGCACCGTCGAGGCGGCGCTCGGCGGCCTGACGCTGCTGTCGCCCGATCCCGCCAGGCGCATCGCGGCCGCGCAGTCGGTGTTCAAGAGCCACGACGAGAACGCCTTGCCGGTGATCGACGATGCGCTGGCCAAGGAAACCAACAAGGCCGTCAAGCAGGCTTTCACCGAAGCCCGCGCCGCCATCCTGCTTTACAAGGCTGATGCGACCGAGGTCGAAAAGCTCGAAGCCGTCGCCGTCGTCAAGGCAAAGGGCGACCAGGAAGCGATGGCGCTGCTGACCGGGCTGCCCGGCGACGTGCCGCCCAATGTCGCGCGCGCCGCGACCAGCGCGATCGCCTCTATCCAGAGCAATCTCGCCATGTGGTCGATGGTGCAGAACGCCTGGTACGGCCTGTCGCTCGGCTCGGTGCTGCTGCTCGCCGCGATTGGGCTAGCGATCACCTTCGGCGTCATGGGCGTCATCAACATGGCGCATGGCGAGATGGTGATGATCGGCGCCTACACCACCTTCGTGGTGCAGGAGGTCATTCGCACCAGCTATCCGGGCCTGTTCGACTACTCGCTGCTGATCGCGGTGCCGCTGGCGTTTCTCGTCGCCGGCGCCATCGGCGTGGCGATCGAGCGCGGCATCATCCGCTTCCTCTATGGCCGCCCGCTGGAGACGCTGCTGGCGACCTGGGGCCTCTCGCTGGTGCTGCAGCAGGCCGTGCGCACCATGTTCGGTCCGACCAACCGCGAGGTCGGCAACCCCTCCTGGATGAGCGGCGCGTTCGAACTCGGGCAGATCACCATCACCTATAACCGGCTCTGGATCCTCTGCTTCACGCTGGCGGTATTCGCCATCCTGCTCGCGATGCTGCGCTACACGGCGCTCGGGCTCGAGATGCGCGCGGTCACGCAAAACCGCCGCATGGCGGCTTCGATGGGCATCGCGACTTCCCGCGTCGATGCGCTGACCTTCGGCCTCGGCTCGGGCATCGCCGGGATCGCCGGCGTGGCGCTGTCGCAGATCGACAATGTCAGTCCCAACCTCGGGCAGAGCTACATCATCGACAGCTTCATGGTCGTCGTGTTCGGCGGCGTCGGCAATCTCTGGGGCACGCTGGTCGGCGCCTTCACGCTCGGCATCGCCAACAAGTTCCTGGAGCCGGTGGCCGGCGCCGTCCTCGGCAAGATCGCCATTCTGGTGCTGATCATCCTGTTCATCCAGAAGCGGCCGCGCGGCCTGTTCGCGCTCAAAGGCCGGGCGGTGGAAGCATGACGCCGCATTTCCTGACGCGTTCGCTGGACCGCGCCGCCGCCATTTTCATTCTGGTGGTTGCCGGCCTCGGCGTGCTGATCCCGCTGTCCAACCTGCTGCTGCCGGCCGGCTCGATGTTCCAGGTGCCGACCTATCTGGTGGCGCTGTTCGGCAAATATGCCTGCTACGCCATCCTGGCGCTGTCGATCGACCTGATCTGGGGCTATTGCGGCATCCTCTCGCTCGGCCACGGCGCGTTCTTCGCGCTCGGCGGCTACGCGATGGGCATGTACCTGATGCGCCAGATCGGCAGCCGCGGCGTCTACGGCAATCCGATCCTGCCCGACTTCATGGTGTTCCTGAACTATCCGAGCCTGCCGTGGTACTGGCACGGCTTCGACATGTTCTGGTTCGCGGCGCTGATGGTATTGGTGGTACCAGGCCTGCTGGCGTTCTGCTTCGGCTGGCTGGCGTTTCGTTCGCGCGTCACCGGCGTCTATCTCTCCATCATCACGCAGGCGATGACCTACGCGCTGCTGCTGGCGTTCTTCCGCAACGATTTCGGCTTCGGCGGCAACAACGGCCTGACCGACTTCAAGGATATCCTCGGCTTCAACGTGCAGGCCGACGGCACCCGCGCCGCATTGTTCATGCTCAGTTGCCTCGCGCTGATCGTGACCTTCCTGATCTGCCGGGCGGTGGTCACCTCCAAGCTCGGCAAGGTGCTGATCGCGATTCGCGACGCTGAATCGCGTACCCGGTTCCTCGGCTACCGTGTGGAGTCCTACAAGCTGTTCGTGTTCACGCTGTCGGCCTGCATGGCCGGCGTGGCCGGCGCGCTCTACGTGCCGCAGGTAGGCATCATCAATCCATCCGAATTCGCGCCGGGCAATTCCATCGAGGCCGTGATCTGGGTCGCGGTCGGCGGCCGCGGCACCCTGGTGGGGGCTGCGCTCGGCGCCGTCGTCGTCAACTACGCAAAAACCTTCTTCACGTCCGGCCCGCTCGCGCCGTACTGGCTGTTCATGCTGGGCGCGATGTTCATCCTGGTGACGCTGCTGCTGCCGAAGGGCATCGTCGGGACCTACACTGCATGGCGCGAGGCACGGAAAGCGAAACAGGCGTCGGCGAACGCCGAAAGCGCGGCGCTCGAAGATGGCGTCGGCGAACCGAGACCGGCGGAGTGAGCGCATGAGTGTCATGGAGGGAAGGACCACTTCCGCGCTGCTGTATCTCGACGGCGTGCACGTCTCGTTCGACGGTTTTCACGCCATCAACAATTTGTCGCTGACGCTCGAGCCCGGCGAGATGCGCGCCATCATCGGCCCGAACGGCGCGGGCAAGACCACGATGATGGACATCATCACCGGCAAGACCAAGCCGGACGAGGGCACCGTGCTGTTCGACGGCATGACCGACCTGACGCGGCTGGACGAGACCCGCATCGCCGAGCTCGGCATCGGCCGCAAGTTCCAGAAGCCTACGGTGTTCGAGAGTCAGACCATCGAGGACAACCTGCTGCTCGCGCTCAACGTCGATCACAGCGTCAAGGGCACGCTGTTCTGGCGCGGTAGCCGGGACGAGGCCGAACGGATCGACCGCGTGCTGGAGACCATCCGCCTGACCGATGCACGCAACCGGCTCGCGGGCAGCCTGTCGCACGGCCAGAAGCAGTGGCTGGAGATCGGCATGCTGTTGGCGCAGGATCCGAAGCTGCTGCTGGTCGACGAGCCGGTCGCCGGGATGACCGACGTCGAAACGCATCAGACGGCGGAACTGCTCAAGGAGATCAACAAGGAAAAGACGGTCATGGTCGTCGAACACGACATGACCTTCGTGCGCGAACTCGGCGTCAAGGTCACCTGCCTGCATGAAGGCACGGTGCTGGCGGAAGGGACCATCGATCAGGTCTCGTCGAACGAGCGGGTGATCGAAGTTTATCTCGGCCGATAGGCCGAGTTGACGCGAGTGGCGAGTGGCGAGTGGCGAATAGGGAAGTGCAGAACATCATGAGCGCGGCAATTCTTACCATTCGCTATTCGCCACTCGCTATTCGCGCCTTCGCGACCGGAGGTCGCCGATGCTGAAGGTCGACAATATCAGCCTCTACTACGGCGCGGCGCAGGCGTTGCGCGGCGTCTCGCTTTCCGCCGAGCCGGGCAAGGTGACCTGTGTGCTCGGCCGCAACGGCGTCGGCAAGACCTCGCTGCTGCGCGCGATGGTCGGGCAATATCCGATTTCGGGAGGTTCGATTACCCTTGGAGGTAACGACATCACCGGCCTCAAGCCCTACGAGCGCGCGCGGGCCGGCATCGGCTTCGTGCCGCAGGGCCGCGAAATATTTCCGCTGCTGACGGTGGAGGAAAATCTCAAGACCGGCTTCGGACCGCTCAAGCGCGACGACCGCCATATCCCCGACGATGTGTTCTCGCTGTTTCCGGTGCTGAACTCGATGCTCGGACGGCGCGGCGGCGACCTCTCCGGCGGGCAGCAGCAGCAACTCGCGATCGGCCGCGCGCTGGTGATGCGGCCAAAGCTGCTGCTGCTGGACGAGCCGACCGAAGGCATTCAGCCCTCGATCATCAAGGACATCGGCCGCGCCATCACCTATCTGCGCAGCCTCGGCAACATGGCGATCGTGCTGGTCGAACAATATCTCGACTTTGCCTGCGAGCTCGGCGACAATTTCGCGGTCATGGATCGCGGCGCGGTGAAATATGCCTGCGACCGCGCCAGCCTCGATCCCGCCGAGATCAGCCGCCAGATGGCGCTCTGACATCGCGGCGCCACAACGCCGTTTGGGGGACGGATGCGGACCGATATTTCGCGCGCAGCTTCCGCGACATTCGCGGCCAACCGGGCCCAGGGCGCGGTACGGTTCGGCGTGCATTTGCAGGATGGCGTCACCCGCCGCGGCGAGTTGCATGAATCCGGGTCCCTGCGCGTGCGCTTTCCTTCGCCCGAGCAGGAGGGGCTATCCGGCGTGTTCGTCAACACGGCCGGCGGCATCGCCGGCGGCGATCGCTTCGACATCGATATCGCGGCCGGCGAGCGATCGCGGCTGACGCTGACGACGGCAGCGGCCGAGAAGGTCTATCGCGCGCCCGGACCCGCCGCGCAGCTCAATATCGCCCTGAAGGCCGAGAGCGGCGCGCACCTCTCCTGGCTGCCGCAGGAGACCATCCTGTTCGACCGGGCGCGGATCGTCAGGCGCATCGATATCGATCTGGCGGAAGACGCCTCGCTTCTGCTCTGCGAGATCGTGGTATTCGGCCGCGCCGCGATGGGCGAGAAGATGCTGCACGGCGAGTTCGTCGATCGCTGGCGCCTGCGCCGCGGCGGCAGACTGGCGTTTGCCGAAACCGTCCGGCTCGACGGCGACATCGGCGAGAAGCTGGCGCGGCGGGCCATTGCAAACGGCGGCGTCGCGATCGGCACGGCGCTGATCGTGCCTGGCGATGAGGCGTTGGTGGAGAGGATCCGCGAAGTGTCCGAATCGTTCGGCGGCGAGGTCGGCATCTCCTGCTGGAATGGATTTGCAATGGCGCGCTTCTGTGCCCAAGATGCGGCGCGGCTCCGCGCCGATATGATGGCCGTGCTCGGCCGCGCCAGCGGCGTGGCGTTGCCAAGACTATGGCTGAATTAGTGGCTGTGGCTCAATTAGGTCAAATCACCAGAGTGCTCGCATGAATCTGTCTCCCCGCGAAAAGGACAAGCTCTTGATCTCGATGGCGGCCATGGTGGCGCGCCGCAGGCTGGAGCGCGGCGTCAAGCTCAACCACCCCGAGGCGATCGCCATCATCTCCGACTTCATCGTCGAAGGCGCACGCGACGGCCGCACGGTGGCCGAGCTGATGCAATCGGGCGCGCAGGTCATCACCCGCGCCCAGTGCATGGACGGGATCGCGGAGATGATCCACGACATCCAGGTCGAGGCAACGTTTCCTGACGGCACCAAGCTCGTCACCGTGCATGAGCCGATCAGGTAGGAGCATCAGATGATCCCCGGCGAACTCTTCATCAAGGACGGCGAGATTGAACTCAACGCCGGCCGCAAGACGGTGACGCTTAACGTCGCCAACACCGGCGACCGCCCGATCCAGGTCGGCTCGCACTACCATTTCTTCGAAACCAACCCGGCGCTGAAATTCGACCGCAAGAAAGCCCGCGGCATGCGGCTCGATATCGCCGCCGGCACCGCGGTCCGCTTCGAGCCCGGCCAGACCCGAGACGTGCAGCTCGTCGCACTTGCCGGCAAACGCGTCGTCTACGGCTTTCGCGGCGACGTACAGGGCAAGCTGTGAACGGCGCAGGCGAAACGCCGACGGGAATTTGCCTCGTCTCCGAGGCTGCCGAGTTCGCCGCGCGCCGCCACTCCGGCATGGCGCGAAAGGGGCGCGGCAGCGAGCCCTACGTCAACCACCTCGCCGAGGTCGCGAACCTGCTTGCTGTGGCGACATCAGGCACGGATGCCGAACTCGTCGCGGCAGGCTGGCTGCATGACACCATCGAGGATACCGAAACGACGCGCGAGGAACTTGCGGAAGAGTTCGGCGCACGCGTTGCGGATATCGTGGTCGAGGTGACCGACGACATGAGCCTGCCGAAAGATCGGCGTCGGCAGAAGCAGATCGAAGACGCCCCGCACAAGTCGCCGGACGCAAAGCTCGTCAAGATCGCCGACAAGATCAGCAATGTCGGTGCGCGCGTGCTGCCGCACCCGAGCAAGACCGAGCGCGACGATCTCGCCGACTACGTCGCCTGGGCCGAGAAGGTTGTCGCCGGATGCCGCGGCGCCAACGCGACGCTCGATCGGACCTTCGACAAAACAGCCGAGCTTGCCAGGAGTACACTGTGAGCACGAAAATCAAGCGTTCCGTCTATGCCGACATGTTCGGCCCCACCACCGGCGACAGGGTGCGGCTGGCCGACACCGATCTCATCATCGAGGTCGAAAAGGATTTCACCACCTACGGCGAGGAGGTGAAGTTCGGCGGCGGCAAGGTGATCCGTGACGGCATGGGGCAGTCGCAGGTCACCAACAAGCAGGGTGCGGCCGATACCGTCATCACCAATGCGCTGATCGTCGATCACTGGGGCATCGTGAAAGCCGACGTCGCGATCAAGGAAGGCATGATCGCTGCGATCGGAAAGGCCGGCAATCCCGACATCCAGCCCGGCGTCACCATCATCATTGGCCCCGGCACGGACGTGATCGCGGGCGAGGGCAAGATCCTCACCGCCGGCGGGTTTGACAGCCACATCCATTTCATCTGCCCGCAGCAGATCGAGCACGCGCTGATGTCCGGCGTCACCTCGATGCTCGGCGGCGGCACCGGGCCGTCGCACGGCACGTTCGCGACCACCTGCACGCCGGGGCCCTGGCACATGGGGCGGATGATCCAGTCGTTCGACGCGTTTCCGGTCAATCTCGGCATATCCGGCAAGGGCAACGCGGCGCGCCCCGCCGCGCTGGTCGAGATGATCAAGGCCGGCGCCTGCGCGCTGAAGCTGCACGAGGACTGGGGCACCACGCCGGCCGCGATCGACAACTGCCTCGAGGTCGCCGATGACTACGACATCCAGGTGATGCTGCATTCGGACACGCTGAACGAATCCGGCTTCGTCGAAGATACCGTGAAGGCCTTCAAGGGCCGCACCATCCACGCCTTCCATACCGAGGGCGCCGGCGGCGGCCACGCGCCTGATATCATCAAGATCGCTGGGCTCAAGAACGTGCTGCCGTCTTCCACCAACCCGACGCGGCCGTTCACCCGCAACACCATCGACGAGCATTTGGACATGCTGATGGTGTGCCACCACCTCGATCCCTCGATTGCCGAGGATCTGGCCTTCGCCGAAAGCCGCATTCGCAAGGAGACCATCGCGGCCGAGGACATCTTGCACGATCTCGGCGCGCTCTCGATGATGTCGTCGGACTCGCAGGCGATGGGCCGGTTAGGGGAGGTCATCATCCGCACCTGGCAGACCGCCGACAAGATGAAGAAGCAGCGCGGCGCGTTGCCGGAAGACAAGAGCAACGACAACGACAATTTCCGCGTCAAACGCTACATCGCCAAATACACCATCAACCCCGCGATCGCGCATGGCGTCTCCAAGCTGATCGGGTCGGTCGAGAAGGGCAAGCTTGCTGATCTCGTGCTATGGTCGCCGGCGTTCTTCGGCGTCAAGCCGGACTGCATCATCAAGGGCGGCTCGATCGTGGCGGCGCCGATGGGCGATCCGAACGCCTCGATCCCGACGCCGCAGCCCGTGCATTACCAGCCGATGTTTGCGGCCTACGGAAAGTCGCTGACGGCGTCGTCGGTGGTGTTTACCTCGAAAGCCGCGATCACGGGCGGGCTGGCGCGCAAGCTGGGCATATCCAAGAAGCTTTACCCCGTGAAAAACACCCGCGGCGGCATCTCCAAGAAGAGCATGATCCACAACGGGGCGACGCCAAAGATCGAGGTCGATGCCGAGACCTATGAGGTACGCGCAGACGGCGAACTTCTGACCTGCGCGCCGGCCGAGGTTCTGCCAATGGCGCAGCGCTACTTTATGTTCTAAAACCGCCCCCGGTATCTCAAGTCCAGAACAAGAGCCGGGAGGAATTTCCGTGATTTACGTCGTTGCCACGCTGACCATCAAGCCCGAAACCCGCGCCGATTTCATCGCCGCCGCCACCGCCTGCATCAAGGAAACCCGGAAGGAGCCGGGCAACATCGCCTATGATCTGCATGAGAGCGTCACCGATCCCTCCAAGATGGTGTTCGTCGAGCAGTGGGAAAATGCCGAGGCGCTGGTGCCGCATCGCGGCATGGAGCACATGAAGACGTTCGGCCGGGTCGCCGTGAAATGCATGTCGGCGCCGCCGAAGATCGAAGTCATCACGCCCGAAAAGGTCGACGTCCGATAATCAAGAAGAAACCAGGGAGAACAACGCATGATCTACGTCATCGCCACCACGCCGATGAAGCCGGAAAACAAGGACGATTTCATCAGGGGGCACAAGGCCTGCATCGCCGAGACGCTGAAGGAGAAGGGCTGCCTCTCCTATGAGGGCCATGTCAGCGTGAACGATCCCAACCTGTACGTGGTGGTGGAGCGCTGGGAGACCCGCGACGACCTCAACGCACACGGCCGCGCGCCGCACATGAAGGTGTGGCGGGAATACTCATCGCAGATGAAGACCGCGCCGACGGTGATCGAGATCATCAGCGACGGCAAGGTGGAGAAGTTCTAGTGCTCGCGCGTTGTCGCACATTCGGTGGCCTCATGGTTCGAGACGCGCGGCTTTGCCGCGCTCCTCACCATGAGGGTCTACGACCTCATCCTGAGGAGGCGCGAAGCGCCGTCTCGAAGGATGAAGCCCCGGTGTTCGAACATGTTTCAGGTGTTTCAGCATGATCCGCGCGACACAAGTTCTGGGACAGCATCGCTGGACGCAAGCCGCGGCCGATACCGTCGTGCTCGATTTCGACGACCGGCACCGGCGGCGGATGGCGATGACGGGGACGCGCGGGCTGGAATTCCTGCTCGACCTCGAAAACGCCGTCGCGCTGCGCGGCGGCGATGCGCTGGTGCTGGAAGACGGCCGACTGATCGAGGTGGTGGCGGCCGCAGAGCCCCTGGTCGAGATCCGCGGTGCCGATCCGCTGCATCTGGTCCGCGTCGCCTGGCACCTCGGCAACCGCCATCTGCCGACGCAGATCATGCCGAAAGGCCTGCGCATCCGTCGCGATCACGTCATCGAGGCGATGGTGAAGGGGCTCGGCGCGCGGGTCATCGAGATCGAGGCGCCGTTCGATCCCGAAGGCGGCGCCTATGCGCAGGCGGCCCATGATCATGCCGCGCATGATCATGGCCACCACGGGCATCATCACCACCATGACAACGATCACGGCAGTGATCACGACCACCATCATCACGACGAGCATTGCGACCACGATCACCACCACCACGATCACTCCCATGCTCATGACCACAAGTGAGCCGGTCCCGGCCGACGCACCAAGCTGCATGACGGCGGACGAGGCGGCGGCGCTGTACCGGCTGATGACCTGGTTGTCGCCATCGTTTCCGGTCGGCGCGTTTTCCTATTCCAGCGGCATCGAATGGGCGGTGGAGGCGGGCGATATCACCGACGCCGCCTCGTTGCGCGACTGGCTGGCCGCGATGCTCACGGAAGGTTCGGGGTACTGCGACGCCGTGTTTCTGGCCCAGGCGCATCGCGCCGCATCGACGTTAGACAATGCCTCTCTCCGCGATATCGCCGAACTCGCAGCCGCGTTTGTTCCCTCGCGCGAGCGCCAGCTCGAGACCACGACGCAGGGCCGCGCTTTCATCGACATTGCGCGGGCCGCCTGGCCCAGCGAAGGGCTGGACGACATGGTCGCCGCCTGTAGTGGTGCGATCGTCTATCCCATCGCCGTCGGACTCGTCAGCGCCGCGCATGCGATTCCCGCGCCGCCCGCCATGCATGCCTTCCTGCATGCGCTGGTGTCGAACTGGATTTCCGCCGGCGCCCGGCTGGTTCCGCTCGGCCAGACCGACAGCCAGCGCATTCTCGCAAGCCTCGAGGCCGATGTCGCCGCCACCGCCAGGCGCGCACTCGCATCGTCGCTCGACGACCTCGGCAGCGCCACCTTCCGCGGCGACCTCGCCAGCCTGCGGCATGAGACGCAGTATACGAGGCTGTTCCGGTCATGATGCAACAAGCTCTGGCGTCGTCCCCGCGAAGGCGGGGACCCATAGCCACCGGCCTTGGTTGTTGCAAAAGGCGTCGGCCATCGTGCCATATTGATGGATCACGCGGTATGGGTCCCGGCGTTCGCCGGGACGACAACAGAGAGAGCTGCGCACATGTCTAAATCTCACGGCCCGTTGCGGATCGGCGTCGGCGGTCCTGTCGGCTCCGGAAAGACTGCGCTGATGGATCTGCTCTGCAAGGCGATGCGGGAGCGCTATGACATCGCCGCGATCACCAACGACATCTATACCAAGTGGGATGCGGAGTTTCTGGTGCGCTCGGGTTCGCTGACGCCCGATCGCATCGCCGGCGTCGAGACCGGCGGCTGCCCGCACACGGCGATCCGCGAGGACGCCTCGATGAACCTTGCCGCGGTCGCCGACATGCGCGCAAAATTTCCCGATCTCGATCTGGTGCTGATCGAATCCGGCGGTGACAATCTCGCCGCGACGTTCTCGCCCGAACTCGCCGATCTCACCATCTACGTGATCGACGTCGCCGCCGGCGACAAGATTCCGTCCAAGGGCGGGCCGGGCATCACGCGTTCCGACCTCCTGGTGATCAACAAGATCGACCTCGCCCCGCACGTCGGCGCGTCGCTGGAGAAGATGGACACCGACGCACGGCGGATGCGCGGCGAGCGGCCGTTCGTCATGACCAACCTGAAGAAGAGCGAGGGGCTCGATCGCATCATCGGCTTCATCGAGAGCAAGGGCGGGCTGCGGCCGGCGGCCAAGGCGGCGCAAGCCGCGCGTTAATGTTAATGTTTGTGGCAGGTCGCTGCGGCGCCTGAGAAGCCGTCCGTGAGGGAACCAAATCGGCGCGACCCGATTAACAACCTCTGGCACGGCGAAATCGACGTTAACACCTTGCTGTGCCGTTAACGCCAACCTCTCAGTTGCGTGCCGATGATCGCTCCTCCATATTCGCCCCGGCTGGCTTCCGCGCTGTCGCCGTTGTCTGTGCCGATAACGCTTTAGATGTTTGCTTTCCGTCTTCGCCAACACGTCATTTCCGAGTAAACGAGTGGTTCGGCTGGGCTTCATTATCGGCTTCATCGCGCTGATCGGAGTGTTGCTCTCCGGTCTCGCAGCCTATCGCGTCCACGAGCAGGAACTGGCGATCGACGGCATCGCGCTTTCGCGCGCCATAGACGTTCATGCCAGCCTGGTGCAGGACCGGCTGACCGAGCGCGAGTTGCTGGCCCGCGTCGCCTCCGGATTGTTTCGGGCGCCGTCGGTGGTGAAGGCCAACATGCTGGAGCCGCTGCGCTCGGCCATCTACGCCTTCAAGACCGACTTCGTGATCGCCTACTGGATCGCGCGGCTGAAGCCCGCCGACCTGCCGGTAGCGCAGGCGGAATTGAAGAACGCCGGTTTCACCAATCCGATCATCCGCGATTTCGACGACCAGCCGCTCGATCTCAAGGCGATCGACAGGCCGATCGACGTGCTGATGGACGTCGAGCCGCGCAGTCCGGATACGCTGGGTTTTCCCGGCCGGGCCTACGACAAGCATTCGGTCGTCGGCCCGATGCTGGCGAAGGCCGCGTCGACCGGCAAGCCGGTCGCCTCCGATCCGATTCCGCTGTTGCGGCAAAACGGGCCGATCGGCATCGTTCTCGCGTCCCCCATCCTGGTGGAGGGAACCACCGATCCCGCAGGCTTTGTCGCGTTTACCTATGAGCTCGCGTCACTGATGTTGACGAACGACGACACCTCGCTGTTCTCGGTCGTGCTGAAGGACCCCAATGATGCCAACGACGAATACGTCGCCAGCGACCAGGGCGCCATCACCCTGCGCGCGCTGAAGGAAGGCGACCCGTCGCCGTCGGTGGTGCGGACAGTGACCTTCGGCGGCCGCGACTGGTCGCTCGCCTATTACGCCAAGAACAACGCCGTGCAGCGCGCGCAGCAGACGGCGCTCATCGTCGGCGCAATCGGGCTGGCGCTCACCGGCATCATCTGCGGGCTGTTCGGCTATGTCGCCTACAACAATTTGCGGCTCAGCCGCGAGATCCAGGTCCGGATCGGCTTCGAGCGGCGGCTCACAGCCGTGATCGACGAGCTCAACCACCGGGTCAAGAACATCCTCGCCGTCATCCAGTCGATCGTAACGCGAACGCTGCGCCACGGCTCGGACATAGATGCCTCACGCGAACTCTTGATCGGCCGTATCCACGCGATGTCGAACGTGGTGACGCTGCTCAGCGAGAGCCAGTGGCAGGGCGTCAAGCTCAAGGGGCTGTTCGAATCGCGCGCGATCCCGCACGCCGATCGCATCGTGGTGAACGGCCCGGATATTTCCGTCAGCGCGCGCGCCGCGCAATCGCTTTCGCTGCTGTTCTTCGAGCTGGCCTCGCATTCCGACGAGGGCCTGTCGCTGGTCGGCAAGCACCCGCATATCGTTGCGAACTGGGAAGTCACGGGCGAGGCGCCGGACGAAGTGTTTCACTTCCGCTGGGAGGAATTCAACACCAGCGCGGCGACGCGGCGCGAGGACTCCGATTTCGGTTTGATTCTGCTCGATCGCGTCGCGCCGGAAGCGATGGGCGGCTCCGCGAAGCGCTATTTCACCGAGGTCAGCTACGTCTATGAACTCACCGCGCCGATGGAGACCGTGGTCGACATGACCGAGCGCGACCGCACCGAGCAGATCACCGCGCCGGTGCGTCCGTTGCGGTAGGAGCGGATTGAGCTGAAGTCGCAACAAAAAAGGCGGCCCGATCGGGCCGCCTTTTCCGTGTCGCTTCGATGAAATCATCAACCGCCGTTGCCGCCGATCACCGCGCGCACCGTATCGTCGGGGCCGAAGTCCTCAGCGCCGTCGACATAGAGCAGGGCGCTCAGCTTGGAGCGCGCGCGGTTGACGCGGCTCTTGATGGTGCCGACCGCGCAGCCGCAGATCGCCGCCGCGTCCTCGTAGGAGAACCCGGAGGCACCGACCAGGATCAACGCTTCGCGCTGGTCCTGCGGCAGCTTGTCGAGCGCCACGCGAAACTCCTCGAACTCCAGATGCGCGTTTTGCGCGGGCTGGGTCTTCAGGGTCTTCGCGTAATTGCCCTCGGCGTCCTCCACCTCGCGCCGCCGCTTGCGATAGTCGGAGCGGAACAGGTTGCGCAGGATGGTGAAGAGCCAAGCCGGCAGGTTTGAGCCGGGCTGGAACGAGTCGATGTTGGCGATGGCGCGCAGCAACGTCTCCTGCACGAGGTCGTCGGCACGGTCGCCATTGCCCGATAGCGAGATCGCGAACGCGCGCAGGCTGGGCACTGACGCTAAAATATCGTCGCGAAGTGAGTCGGTGAGAGGCATTAATCCCTCCCGTCGTTTTTTGCGGCTTGATCCACCTGGGCTGCCGCTTGTTCGGGCCCGTCGAGCTTCCGAATGAGCTCTGCGAAGCGGTCCGGCACGCCTTGCCGCACCACGTCGTCGTACATGGCGCGGAGCTGGTGCCCGATCCTCGACTGAATCTCGGCGTTTAGCCCGCCCTGCTTCTTTACTTCCTTCATGATCTGATCCACGCTTCCCCGAGAGTTAATTCTCTGTGGTTTCAAGAGCTTGCCTCGAAATTGGGGCCTTGGCCGCCGCGCTATTGCTGAAAACTAATGCGAACGGGTCCGTATGGTTCCGAAATTCTGGAACTTTTTTGGAACTTTTTGGAGCCCCCGGCGTAATCGGGGGTGACAAGGGGGAACCGGGTCCCCCCGACCGGTAGCCGGAAATTAACGCCGGACGCGGCGTTCCAGGTTACGTCCGCCCAGTTGAGACCCTAAGTACACGGCCAGGATATGGCCAAAGACAAGGATGGAATGGGGATGTCCCGATCACAGCTCGTTGCTGAACATCTGCCGCTGTTGCGGCGCTACGCCCGTGCGCTGACCGGAAGCCAGGGATCGGGCGATGCCTATGTGGCCGCCATGCTGGAGGCCCTGCTGCAGGATTCCTCCCTCCTGGATGAACGGCACGGCCCCCGTGCCGGCCTGTTCAAACTGTTCACCCAGATCTGGAATTCGGTCTCGCTCAACGACAACCCCGAGGTCGCGACGCTGTCGCTGCCGCCGGAGCGCCGGCTGTCGAATATCACCCCGCTGCCGCGGCAGGCCTTCCTGCTGCTGTCGCTCGAAGGTTTCTCCGAGGAAGAGGTGGCCTTCATCCTCGGCGTCGATATTCCCGAGACCCGCCGCCTGACGGACACCGCCGGTCGCGAGATGGCGGCGGAGATCGCCACCGACGTCCTGATCATCGAGGACGAGACCTTCATCGCGATGGACCTCGAGAGCCTGGTGAAGAACCTCGGCCACAACGTGATCGGCGTCGCCCGCACCCATACCGACGCGGTCGCGCTCGCCAAGAACAAGAAGCCGGGCCTGATCCTCGCCGACATCCAGCTCGCCGATGGCTCGTCGGGCCTGGACGCGGTCAACGAGCTGTTGAAGGTGTTCGAGGTCCCGGTGGTGTTCATCACCGCCTACCCGGAACGCTTCCTGACCGGCGAGCGCCCCGAGCCGGCGTTCCTGATCTCAAAACCGTTCCAGCCCGCGATGGTTTCCGCCGTCGCCAGCCAGGCGCTGTTCTTCCAGCGCAACTCGCGCAACCGCGCGCCGAAGGCGGCCGCAGGCTAGCGGTCGTTATTTCGTAGCGAGAAATCAATCCGGCGTGCCTCAGGCGCGCCGGATTTCTTTTCGCGCAGAACCCGGGCGCACAGGAGAGCAGGGCGGAGCCCGCTCAAAGCCGGTTGCGGTGCACGATTGCCATTTCGTCTCAGCCGGAGGATGTTTCCGCCTTGGGCACGAGGGAGAGCGGCATGAGCAAGCCAGGTCTCGACAATCGCCAGCGCAATCAGGACGGCGAAATCAGCCACAAGCACGGCGCCACCCTGATCGGCACCTTGCGCAAGATCTACGGGCAAGGCTTTGCCGCCGGCTATCCCCCGACCGACAGGCTGAGCGAAGTCATGCTTCACCTGAACGAGACATCGTTGAGCCAGCTTCGCCGCGACTACAAGACCGGTCATCTCGACCACAAGATCACGAACGCCTTGCACTGAAGGCGGTCTGCAGTGATGGTGCCGGCATAAACCCGCAAGGTTAGCTTGCGTGGTGTCACCTGCCTGGAATCCCGGAATCATGCCAGTGACCATCGATTACTACCTGTCGCTCAATTCGCCGTGGACGTACCTCGGCAGCGCGCCGTTCGCCGAGATTGCCGCGCGCCATGGCGCCACCGTCAACGTCAAGCCCTGCAAGTTCGGCCCGATCTTCGAGCAGACCGGCGGGCTGCCGTTGCCGAAGCGCTCGCCGCAGCGGCGCGCCTACCGGCTGATGGAGTTGAAGCGCTGGCGCGAGGTACGGAACGCTCCCATCCACGTCGAACCGAAATATTTCCCCTGCGACGACGCCGCGGCAGTCCGCCTCGTGATTGCGGCCGGGCTGCAGGGCAAGGATGCTCACCGGCTGTCGCTGGAGCTTGGCCGCGCGATATGGGAGCGCGAGGAAACGCTCGCCGACCCCGAGACGATAGCGCTGGCCGCCCAGCGCGCCGGCCTCGATGCCGCAGCGCTGCGTGCGGCCGCTGCGCCGGACGCCGAACTCGATGAACTCTATGAGAAATTCACACAGGACGCCTTGAAGGCAGGCGTCTTCGGTGCGCCGAGCTATGTGCTCCCCTCGGGCGAAATCTTCTGGGGCCAGGACCGGCTGGACCTGCTGGAACGCGCGCTGCAAAAGCTGGCGTCGTAAGCCGACGGGCTAAGAAAAGCAGGGCGCAACCGGCATCACCACGGTTGCGCCCTACGTCGCCGGTCAATGGGGCAGGGGGAATAACCGGCTGCCGGGATGACTCCCGGGCCCCGGAGTCGTTCCGAACCACTGAAAATATTTTCGTACACGGTTAAGTGATAGAAAGCCGGCGGACCCGCCGTGCCTTGGTTCCGTTGTTTCTGTGATTGCCATGGGGCAAGGGACCAACAACCATGTCACAGATCCGCAACGGAATTTTCGCAGCGTTGGCCGTTTCCGCCACGTTGGGCGTCGCCCAGCTCGCATCCGGCCATGATCTCATCGGCGGCCGGCAGGTTGCCGCGACGGCGCCCGAGCAGGGCATCAATCGCGCCGCCAAGGCCAATCGCGCCGTCAGCAAGGTCGCGGCTGGTCAGGAGCGGACCATCGCGCTCAGCTTCAAGGAACTGGCGGATACCTCGGTGCTGGTCCGCGTTCCCGTCGCCAGGGAAGCGGTCAAGGAAGAAGCGCGCAACCGGCCGGTGGCGCCAGCGATGAAATCGAAGAAATCGAAAAACGCGGTGGCCTGCGAACCCCCGGTAAGCGTCCTGACCGAAGTCGCGAAGCTGCTCGAGCCCGGCCGCTGCGTGACATGATCTGAGCTGTCTCGTCATCCGAGCTGTCACGTCGTCCCGGCGAAGGCCGGGACCCATACGCCGCGGCGCTTGTTGCCTTGGCGGGGCGGTGGACGACTTTTGATCCACAATAGGCATTGGTGATCATGGCTCCCGGCCTTCGCCGGGAGGACGGGGTGATGGAAAGCCCCGCCTACTCCGCCGGCGCCTCGTCGGCACCGCCTTGGGCGCGGCTAACCAGAAATCCGAGTGCGAGCCCGCCGACCGCGAGGATCGGGATCAGCCGCTTCATGCCGATCGCGCGGGCCACCTGGATGCCGGCCGTAATCAGCATCGGATCGGCCAGCATGGTTTGCGCGGCGGACTTCGCCGCCCGCGCGGCCTGCTCGGCGGCACGGGCCTCGATCTGCCGCTTGCGGATCATGTAGCTGCCGACAGCAATCAGCGTGACCACGAAGAAGATCGCAGCACCCGTCAGGCAGGCCTCTACCGGACCGTATTTCTGCAGAACGAACACGAAGGCAGCGGCGCAGAGAAAGCCTGTCGTGACCAGCAGCGCCATGGCCGCCGCTGCCGCCAGCGAGGTCAGCCGCAACGCATTGCCCGTCGAATCCCTGAGATCACCAATCAGTCGCTGAAACATGCCCACGCCTCGATCTGAAAAAATGCATCAATTAACAACGAAGCGCCCAACGCCATCGCGGCCGAGCCGAGCAGGCGTTTCAAAGCCGGCGCGATCCGCGCCGGTCATTATTCGAGGCCGTCCTCACCGGCGCCAGGTCAGGCCGATCAGGAAACCGATGCCGAGCGCGAGGCCGACGGTCGCCAGCGGACGCTGGGTGATGGCATCTTCCAGCGTCTCCTCGATCGAGACAGCCGCGTCCTGGGCGGCGTCCATCATTGCGCTGCCGCGTTCGGACATGTCGTCCATCGCCTGTTCGGCATTGGCGCGCGCCTGCTTGTAGCCGCGTCGGGCCTGCTTGCTGGCGGTGCCGGCGAAATTGTTCAGGGCGTCGGTGATCTGATCGGTCAGCGCTGCGATATCGTTTTTCACGGCGGTTACATCCTTTTCCAGGCGTTCGTAGGTTGCTTTGTCCGTCAAATTCCTGGTGGCGTCAGACATCGAAAGCTCCCGGTTACTGCATGCGGTCGCGGGACAAACGCTCCGTCCAATCGGAAGTTCCCGATTGGAAACCAAGAGTATTCACGCGAACCGGTACCCACCCCGGATCAAGTCCGGGGCAGGCTTCCGCTCGAAAACGCTTTGTTAATCCTCGGGCAGTTGCGGCTCGTTGGCCGGCATCAAATGCTCCTTCAGGATCAGCGCCACGATCAGCAGGGGCGACGACAGGAAGGCGCCCATCGGGCCCCACAGCCAGGTCCAGAACGCGAGCGCGATAAACACCGCGAGCGCGTTCAGCGCCAGCCGCCGGCCGACGATCATGGGCGTCAGGAAGTGACCTTCCAGAAAGGTCATGGCCGCAAACAACGCCGGCGCCAGCAGTCCGGCGCCGATGGTCGGGAACGCCACGAGGCCGACCACGACCAGCACCGCGAACATCGCCACCGGTCCGATGATCGGAATGAAATTGAGGATCGCGGCCATCGCGCCGAGGCCGGCGGGATTGGGCATGCCGGTGACCGCGCAGATCAGGCCGGTGAAGATGCCGACGCCGATGTTGATCACGGTCACCACCATCAGATAGTTGCCGAGATGCTCCTCGATCTCGTTGAGGATCCGCAGCGTCCGCAACCGCGCCGGGCGGTCGCCGAAGTTCAGGATCATGGCGCGGCGCAGCTCGCGCCAGCTCGCGATGAACAGGATCAGGGTCGCGATGAACAGCAGGAATTCGGCAAGCGTCGGCGATAGGAATTCCAGCGTCGGCTGCACCCAGTCGATCTTCGGCAGGTGGAACGTCGTCAGCGTGTCGGGACCGCCGAGCATGCTCTGCATTTGCTGCCAGAGCGCGAGCGGCCGGTCGAACACATGCATTTTCTCCTTCAGGATTGCCCCCAGTTCGGGGAGCTTGCTGCTCCACTCCATCACGGGCGATGCGATCAGGCCGATCATGAAGACGCTTCCGGCGCTTGCCACGGCCACGATCAGGACGGCCGCGAGCGCGCGCGGAATCCGATACCGCTCCAGGAAACTCGCCGCCGGCGACAGCATGGTGCCGATGATGAAGGCCATCGTGATCGGGAGGAAGAATGCCCTCGCAAAGTAGAGGCCGGCGATCACGACGATGATCAGAAGCGCGACCAGCGCAAAGGCCACCACTTCGGTGCGGCGGATCACCGGCGGCAATTCGCCCGTGCTGTCGGGGACGGGCGTGCCTTCCGTCGCACTCGGAAGCCTGCGTTCGCTCGGCAAGGGTTTGGTCGGGGGAGATTTCGCGGCCGGAGCCTTGGTGACCGAAGTATTGGCGGATGCGGGCTTGTCGGGCACGGGCTTGGTGGGAGTGACGCTCACAATGGTTTTCCCCGGTTTTCCCCGTCCGAAACGCAACGATACGGCGAGAGCTGCGTCGCCGGCCAGTCGAACCACGGCGCCATAACGCGGTCAGGGAACACAAGTTCCATCGCGGAAGTGTGAGCGCATCTTTGCTTGACAGGAGGCGATGCAGCCGCAGCCGCCCGGAACCGCGCGGCACCGGCGGCGTTTGTTGGGCAGAGCATCTGACGATGCACACATCCAGCGGGGCAGTCCCACATGACACAGTTGTTTGATCGCCGGCCTGCGTCGCGCGTAGCGCGCGCGCTCGTGTTCGCCAGCGCCGTTTTGCTGGCGCCGACGGCACTCTCCAGCACCGCAAGCGCGCAAGCGCTCGGCTACGCGTCCACCGAGCCGGCCGCCTTTCCCACCGATGAAGTGATCGCACCCGACGAGGGAGCCACGCCGGAGCGGCTGCGTCGTGCGGTCGTTGCCTTCGGCACGACGGAAGCGCCCGGCACCATCGTGATCGATACCGGCAACACCACGCTCTATTACGTGCTCGGTCAGGGCCGGGCGATCAGGTACGGCGTCGGCGTCGGCCGCGAAGGCTTTACCTGGTCCGGCGTGCAGACCGTCAGCCGCAAGGCGGAATGGCCGGACTGGCATCCGCCGGCCGAGATGATCGCGCGCCAGCCCTATCTGCCGCGCTTCATGGCGGGCGGTCCCGGCAATCCGCTCGGGGCGCGGGCGATGTATCTCGGCAGCAGCATGTACCGGATTCACGGCACCAACGATCCCTCGACGATCGGGAAGTTCGTCTCCAGCGGCTGCATCCGCCTCACCAATGAGGACGTGACTGACCTGTTCAGCCGCGTGAATGTCGGCACCAAGGTCGTGGTGCTTCCGAAGAGTGCGCCGATCGTCGCGCGGGGCTCGGACGTCCGCTCGACGATGTCGGCGCGTCCAGCCGCACCTTCGCGTCCGGTTGTGACGATGCTGCCTTCCGGCCGTCAGGCGATGAATTTGACGACGTCCCAACTCAACTGAGCGGGCCGGTGAGTGCAGGAGAGTAACATGCGCATGCGA
>JAESGW010000650.1_pt1 | contig 20793 bp, 23 predicted proteins | sample 9269791 | NCBI WGS metagenome assembly JAESGW01 (sample SAMN16773120, study PRJNA677053) | algae metagenome | isolation source: Aphanocapsa lilacina HA4352-LM1 and co-occurring heterotrophs from near cave... | place: USA: Maniniholo cave, near Haena, Kauai, HI | collected 2009-07-28 | reverse complement strand
TTGGGATCGTCGGCGCGCGGCTTGACCGGCGGCAACAGCCGCAGGCCCTGGATCGCCATCCGGTGCGCGTCTTCGGGATCGAACCAGCGCAGCAGCGGCAGCGAAAAGGCGTCGAAGGCGCGGATCACGGGATCAACTCCGGAAGGTCGTGATAGCCGTCCGACCGCGCGCGCAGGTCGAGAATGGCGGTCACCGCGCCGAGGTCGAGTTCGCCGTAGAGGTGCGGAAACAATTCGTCGTTGCGCGAGGGTTCCCAGCGCAGCGCATCGCCGAGCGCGTCGGCATCGACGGCGACCAGGAACAGTCCGGTCTGCCCGAAATAATGCTTACGCGCCGTCTCCGCGACCTGGGCCGCCGTCGAAAAATGGATATACCCGTCGCGCAGATCGTCAGCGCTGCCCTTGTAGACGCCCTGCCGTTCGGCCTCGCGCCACGCCGAGGCGGGAGTGATTTTGTAGATCGTGGGCACGGCTTTTCGGGATTTCCTGCTTGTCGTTGAGTCTCTTGAGGTTTTCCCGGATCAGCCGGGATCAGGCGGCAGACCGTAAAGGCGGTACGGCTCTAACTCAAGCGCCGCCGCGCGGGAAGGTTGTGCGCCATTTGCGCTGATAGCGCGAATGAGGCAATAATTCCTAGACGGCTTCGGGGATTTTTGATGGCCAGGCAGTCCAAGGCGCAACGAATTCTGACCCACGGCCAGGTCTGGATGGCGCTGGACCGGCTTGCCGAACGCGCTGGCATGTCGCCCTCGGGCCTCGCCAAGCGCTCGGGCCTCGATCCCACCACCTTCAACAAATCCAAGCGCATCACCGCCGACGGCCGCGAGCGGTGGCCTTCGACCGAATCGGTCTCAAAGGCGCTGGCCGCGACCAGCTCCTCGATCGACACGTTCGTGCAGCTGATCGGCGACGGCGCGCGCGGCCTGCAATCGGTGCCGTTGCTCGGCTTCGCGCAAGCCGGCAATGGCGGCTTCTTCGACGATTCCGGATTTCCGTCCGGCAAGGGCTGGGACGAGACGGCGCTGCCCTCGGCTAGCGACGAGCACGCTTACGCGTTGGAGATCTCGGGCGACTCGATGAAGCCTGCCTATCGCGACGGCGACATCATCGTGGTCTCGCCGGGCACGCCGATCCGGCGCGGCGATCGCGTGGTGGTGAAAACCACCAATGGCGAAGTCATGGTCAAGGAACTGAAGCGCCGCACCACGAGGACGCTGGAGTTGCAGTCGCTCAACCCCGTTCATCCCGACCGCACGCTCGACGTCGACAACGTCGCCTGGATCGCGCGGATAGTCTGGGCCAGCCAGTAGGATCGCCGCGTGACAGACGTGCTGCGTGACCTGCTGCAAGAGCAGCTCCAGATCGTGCTGTGTGGAACCGCCGCGGGAACGACATCCGCCGCGCAACGGGCATACTACGCGCATCGGCAGAACAAGTTCTGGAAGATCTTGCACGAGACGAGATTGACGCCGGAGCAGTTGCAGCCGCATCAATATCGCGACCTGCTGCAATACCGGATCGGTTTGACTGACCTGGTGAAAGCGGGCGCAGGGATGGACCGCGCAACGCTTCCAAGATTGACGGCGGCGGATCGCCAGCGCTTGAACGATTCGATCGCGGCGTTCCGGCCGAGTTTCCTTGCATTCACGAGCAAGACGGCCGGACAGAAGTTCTTTGTTGGCAAACGGGATTACGGCGAGCAGATCGAGCGGATCGGCGATACCAGGATCTGGATCCTGCCGTCCACATCGGGCGCGGCGAATGGAAGCTGGCGCCCGGAAATCTGGCACCGGTTTGCGGATGCGGTCAGGGAGGCGGTTGGCTGATGATATCGTGCTCGCGTGGGCGCTGTAGGCGAGCCATTTCGTCATTGCCGGGCTTGACCCGGCAATCCATCCTGAAAGGACTCTTGCGAAGCAAGATGGATGCGCGGGTCGAGCCCGCGCATGACGACGGAAAACTACGTCGCGTAGTCCGGCTCCTTGCGGTCCAGCATTCGCTTCAAAGCATCGAAATGACGCTGTGCTGGCGAGGGTCCATTGTAGAGATGATCATCCCGATAATCGCGCTGGGTCTTTTCGACTACGGGCGCCGGGAGCTGTTTCAGTCTCTGCCCGGTCCACATCGCGTAGATCTGCACCTGCGCGGCGCGCTCGATGTAATAGAGCATGTCATAGGCATCGGCGACGGTGGCGCCGACCGTGGAGATGCCGTGGTTGGCCATGAACAGCACCTTCTTGTCGCCGATCACGCCGGCCAGCCGCGCGCCTTCCGCCGGATCCAGCGCCGGGCCGGTGTATTCGTCGTCATAGGCAATGGCGCCCGACAGGCCGACCTCGGTCTGCCCGATCTCCTTGATGCGGGGATCTTCGAGCCGTGTCAGCGCGCTGGCATAGGGCATGTGGGTGTGAAACACGGCCCTGGCCTGCGGCAGCGCCTTGTGGATCGGCGCGTGGATGCAATAGCAGGAGCGCTCCACCTCGCCCTCGCCGCGCTTGATCTCCCCGTCGTCGATGCCGACTTCCATGAAGCAGGAGGCCGTGACCTCGGACCAATGCGTGCCAAACGGAATCTGGTAATAGCGGTCGGTGCTGCCAGGCACCACGAAGGTCAGATGGTTGAAGATGCCTTCCGAAAAACCCTGGTTGAAGGCGAGCCGATGCGCGGCCGCGAGATCGACCCGCGCCTGCCATTCCTCGGCGCTGCTGCTGTCCTGGAGCGATTTCGGCGATACCCTGAATTGCATGCGCTTTCTCCCACGGTATTGCCCGCCCCTCGGCGGGGGTTTTGACGGCTGTTGTGAGAGGATTGTACCGCAATCCGGCGCTGCCGTGGCTGAAATTGCGGCGGACCTGCCATCCCGGTTTGCGGGGCGGAGGCGGACTGAACCCTCGCCGTCGTCCCTGCGAACGCAGGGACCCATACCGCGTGATTTACCGATAAGGCAGAATGGCAGACGTCATCTCAAAACAACTACGTTCGGTGGCTATGGGTCCCTGCGTTCGCAGGGACGACGGAGAGAGTTATGCCGACCTTGCCAGCGCGCCGTCGATCATCGCGACCGCATTCGCAACGCCGTAGACCGCGACGAACGAGCCGAAGCGCGGTCCTTTTTCCTGGCCGAGCAGCACCTGGTAGAGCATGTTGAACCAGTCGAGCGAGACACCCGGCCTGCCGTCCTTGCCCTTCTTCACCTGGTCCAGGAACGGCTCGCGGCGGCCGATTTCGTAGACCACGTTCTGGATGTCCTCCGCGCTCGATCCCGCCGGCATGTTCGATAGCGCATCGCGCAGATCCTGCAGCGCGGCGCGCTCGCTGTCGGTGGGCTCGCGGAATTGCTTCGTCGGCGCCACGAAGTCGCGGTAGTAGTTGATGGCGTAGCCGACCATCGCGTCGAGCTTGGGGTGGGTCTGCGGCGTCACACCCGGGCGGTACCGGCCGATGAACCCCCACAGCGTTTCGGCATTCTCCGCGTTCGATGACGACACCAGCGTCAGCAACAACTGGAACGTCACCGGCATGTCGGACTTCGGCGGCTTGCCGGAATGGATATGCCAGACCGGGTTCTGCAGTTGCTGCCGGGCATCCTGCCGCGAAAAGCCGTCGAGGAACTGCTGGTAGTCGTCGACGTTGCGCGGGATCACGTCGAAATACAGCCGCTTCGCCGCCTTCGGCTCGCGGTACATGAACAGCGACAGCGATTCCGGCGAGGCGTAACGCAGCCATTCGTCGATGGTCAGCCCGTTGCCCTTCGACTTCGAAATCTTCTGGCCCTTGTCGTCGAGGAAGAGCTCGTAGTTGAAGCCCTCCGGCGGCGTGCCGCCGAGCGCCGCGCAGATCTTGCCAGACAGCTTGACCGAGTCGATCAGGTCCTTGCCGGCCATTTCATAATCGACGCCGAGCGCGAACCAGCGCATCGCCCAGTCCGGCTTCCATTGCAGCTTGCAATGTCCGCCGGTCACGGGAACGGTCACCCGCTCCTTTGTTTCCGGATCGTCGTACGAGACCGTGCCGCCCTTCACGTCGTGCTCTGATATCGGCACGTACAGCACCATGCCGGTGCGCGGGCAGATCGGCAGGAACGGCGAGTAGCTCGCCGCACGTTCCTCGCGGAGCGACGGCAGCATGATGGCCATCACCTTCTCGAGCCGCTCCAGCATGCGCAGCAGCGCGGCGTCGAATTTTCCTGAGGCGTAGTAGTCGGTCGAGCTGGCGAACTCGTAGTCAAAGCCGAACGTATCGAGAAACGCCCGCAGCCGCGCGTTGTTGTGCACACCGAAACTGTCATGGGTGCCGAACGGATCCGGCACGCGCGTCAGCGGCCGGCCGAGATGCTGCTCCAGCAGTTCCTTGTTCGGCACGTTGTCCGGCACCTTGCGCAGGCCGTCCATGTCGTCGGAAAACGCCAGGAGCCGCGTCTTGATCTTGTCCTCGGTCAGCACGCGGAAGGCGTGGCGCACCATGGTGGTGCGGGCGACCTCGCCGAAGGTACCGATATGCGGCAGGCCCGACGGGCCATATCCGGTTTCGAACAGCACCTCGTCTTTCGGGCTTTTCTTCAGCCGCGCAACAATGGCCCTGGCCTGCTCGAACGGCCAGGCGTTGGATTGTTCGGCGAGCGCACGCAGATCGCTCGGGCTGGAGGCGAGGTCGATGACGGACATTAGAACGGCTCTCTGTGGAAGCCGCGGAAACTAGCGCTTCCGAGGCGAAATGCAAAATGACGGCAGGGTGCATCGTCATTCCGGGGCGCCAAGCGAACCCGGAATGACGATGCCCGGGACACGCTAGAACGGGCTAATCGAAAAATACCGCAGCCACAGATCGGTGAAGCGGCCTTTTTCCCAAATCCGGAACATTGCCCAGTTCAGCGACTGCCGCAGCAGGTCGTTGCCCTTGCGGACGGCGATGCCGATGCCCTCACCGAAAAAACGGCTCTCGACAAACGGCCCGCCCGAGAAGGCGCAGCATTCGGCCGAATCCGTGCCGTTGACCCAGAACGCCAGCGCGATCGCGTCGCCGAAGATGAAATCGACTTCGCCCCGGCGCAACGCCAGCCGCAGTGCGTCGTCATTGGCGTAGGATTTGAGCTCGGCGTCGGTGAACATCGCTTTCAGATAGGCCTCGTGCGACGTGCCGGCGATGACACCGACTTTCTTTCCTTCGAGAAACTCGGGCCGGACCTCCGGGATCACCGCGTCGCGGCGCGACACGAAGCGCGCCGGCGCGCGGTAATAAGGGTCGGTGAAATCGAGCCGGGCGCGCAAGGCCGGCGTCACCGCCAGCGAGGCGATGATGGCGTCGCCACGGTTGCTGGTGATCGCATCGACGAGGGTCTCGAACCGGCGCATTTGGATGGTACAGGTGACCTTGATCTCGTCGCAGAGCGCGCGCGCCAGGTCGACATTGAAGCCAGCGGGATTGCCGTCCGGGCCGGTGAAGTTGAACGGCGGGTAGTCTGTCTCGGTCAGGAACCGGATCACGGTGAGGCGGGACATGTCCGGCCGGTCAGGCCGCCGCCGCGGGTCCCAGAAGCCGGGCACTGCCTGCGGAGCGGCCTCGACCGTCGGGCGCGCCGGCGTTTGAGCGCGAGCCGGCCCAGGGGCGGCCACGGCCAGCGCGGCAGCCACTGCGATCCCCGCCAGCAGGGCGGCGGCGGTTCGAGGCAGTCGCGCACGTGAAAGCGGAGCGGTCGGATTGGACATTGCGACAATTTGTTGCGGAATTGGGTGGCCTTATAGACCATCCGGCTCGTGAAGCGAGGACCGATTTGCGCGTTTTCGTCAGAGATACCGCTTCAGGTCCTTGGCGGCTTCCTCCGGCGTCCGTTTCAGGTTGAACGGCGATACGAACTGGCCGTTTTTGTCCATCAGGTAGATCAGCGCGGTGTGGTCCATGGTGTAGTCGCCGTCCTTGAGCGGGACTTTCTTGGCATAGACCCGGTAGGCCGAGAGCACTTTCGCCACCGCCTCGGGATCGCCGGTCAGCCCCTTCAGGTGCGGATCGAAGCTCGACAGGTAATCCTTCATGGCCGCAGCCGTGTCGCGCTCGGGATCGACGGACACGAAGTAAGCGTTCACCCGGTCGGCGTCGCTGCCCATCGCCTTCAGCACCTCCGAAATCTCGAACAGCGAGGTCGGGCAAACATCCGGGCAATGGGTGAAGCCGAAGAAGATCAGCGTCGGCTTCCCCTTCATGTTCTTCTCGGTGACGGCCTGTCCGGCCTGGTCGGTCAGCTGAAACGGCCCGCCGATCGCGGCCGGCGCGGTGACGGTGCGCAAGCCTCCGACGGCCCACAGCATGATCACTAGCCCAATCACCAGGCTGCCGGCAAAGGCAGCAATGATCACCAGCGGGCGGATGGTCCGGTCCATCGCAGTTCCTTAACTCACCGATCAGAAGCAGGCCGAGATGCCGGCGGCGATCATCTCGAAAAACACTGCGGTGCCGTAATGGAACCACAATGCAGCCGCGCCGAGCACGACCAGCGTCCCGAGGCCGGCGGCGCCCCAGACGATCATGGCCGCCGCCCGGCCCTGCGGCCGGGTTGGCGCTATCATTCCCTGTGGGGTGGAGATCGGCTGAACCATGGGATTCAGATAGGGCCAGTTCCCTCTTCAGGCAAGCGGAATGGCCTCGCCTGACATCACGTCATGCGGAGGGTGAAGGGCTGATTGCGGTACCTCCCCGAGGCCCGTCATTTCGGGGCCTGCCATCTGCGCTCACACCCTGGTGCGTGCCGCTGCAGAGACGAAAATGGCCGGGGCAAGCCCGGCCATGACAGCAATTTATTCAATTGGAGGAAAGCTCGATCAGCGCGGTGCCGGCTTGTTGGTCGAGGCCTGGGCGTCGAGGTAGCAGGGTTTGTACATTGCCTGCAGTTGCTTGCCGCGCAGGAAGATCATGCGCGGCTTCAACCCGCCGCGCGCCGCGATCCACTTCCGCACCGGCGTCGGGTACATCGAATACAGCATCTGGGTCGCTTCGGGATTGGTGACCGCACGGCCGTTGGCGCCGAAATCCCAGGCGGCATGGAAACCGAGATTGGCGTGTGACGTCACGCAGATGCGGTCATGGGGAACCGCGCCGAGCACGATGGTGCAAGCCGAGGCGCACAGCCCGTCGATGATGACGGTTTCGCCCGAGGTGCGCAGGCCCTGGTACTTGTCGACATAAGTACCGATCCGGCCACCGCGATCGTCGGCGATCCGGACCACCGCATGGCTCACTCCTACCCCCGCCAGCAGCAACACCGCCGCAAGCAACCCCGTAACCAGCTTCATTATCCCAGCCCCAGTCGAAAGATGTCGAAACCGAATCTGATTGTCTTCGTGATGCAAGACTGGCGTAGCGTCGTTCGAGATCGTGATTTTGTCTAGGCAGCGAACGTCCGTCAAACCAAATTCAAATCAAGTGTTGCCGGGCCGCTGCACATTCCGCGCGAACGGGTCCCGAACTGGAACACGGCGGCCGTGTCCGGGGGGCGGCGCGGTCACATGCAACGGGTCATTTGCCGTTGACCGCGCACGACGTGGCGGTTTTGAATCCACACTGCATGTGGGGAGGAAGCAATGGCTGATGACGCGGATGTAATCGTGGTCGGCGGCGGACTCGCGGGGCTGGTGGCGGCGACGGAAATCGCAGACGCCGGCAAGCGCGTCATCGTGGTTGATCAGGAGGGCGAGCAAAGCCTTGGCGGGCAAGCCTTTTGGTCTTTCGGCGGATTGTTTCTGGTCAACTCTCCGGAACAGCGCCGGCTCGGCATTAAGGATTCCCGCGATCTTGCACTGCAGGACTGGATGGGCACTGCGGGGTTCGACCGCGACGACGACCATTGGCCGAAGCGTTGGGCGGAAGCCTATGTTGCATTTGCGGCCGGCGAAAAGCGCGACTGGCTGCGCGCGATGGGCCACCGCATTTTTCCCGTGGTCGGCTGGGCCGAGCGCGGCGGTTATGACGCGATGGGCCACGGCAATTCAGTGCCGCGCTTTCACGTGACCTGGGGCACCGGTCCAGGCATCGTCGAGCCGTTCGAGCGGCGTGCGCGCGAGGCGCAAAAGATTGGCCGACTGACGTTCAGGTTTCGCCACCGCGTCGACACACTTGTGATGGTGAACGGAAGAGTTGAGGGCGTCACCGGGGCAGTGCTCGAACCGGACACGATCGAGCGCGGCAAGAGCTCCTCGCGCAAGGTCATCGGTGATTTCACGCTGCGCGCGCCAGCGGTGATCGTCGCTTCCGGCGGCATCGGCGGCAATCACGATCTGGTCCGGCAGAACTGGCCGAAGCGGCTGGGCGAGCCGCCGAAGCACATGATCTCGGGTGTTCCTGAGCACGTCGACGGGCGCATGATCGGCATCACCGAGGCTGCCGGCGCGCGCCTGATCAACCGCGACCGGATGTGGCACTACGTCGAGGGCATCCGGAACTGGAATCCGATCTGGCCGCGCCACGGCATCCGCATCCTGCCCGGCCCTTCCTCGATGTGGTTCGACGCCACCGGCAAGCGCCTGCCCGCGCCGCTGTTCCCGGGCTCCGACACGCTCGGGCAACTGCACTACATCATGGGCACCGGTTACGACTACTCCTGGTTCATCCTGACCCAGAGCATCATCAAGAAGGAATTCGCCCTCTCCGGCTCCGAACAGAACCCTGACCTGACCGGCAAGAGCTGGCGCATGACCATCAAGCGCGCGACCAACAAGGGCGCGCCGGCGCCGGTGGAAGCGTTCAAGCAAAACGGCGCCGACTTCATAGTCCGCGACAATCTGGCAGACCTGGTCAGCGCCATGAACGCGCTGGCCGGCGACAACCTGCTCAAGCTCGATCACATCATGGCGCAGATCGAAGCGCGCGACCGCGAGATCGCCAACCCTTACGTCAAGGACGCGCAGGTGATGAACATCCACAATGCGCGGCGCTACATCGGCGACAAGCTGATCCGCACCGCCAGCCCGCATCGCATCCTCGATCCCGACCACGGCCCGCTGATCGCGGTCAAGCTCAACATCCTGACCCGCAAGACGCTGGGCGGTTTCGAGACCGATCTGGACTCGCGCGTGTTCGGCGCCAACGGCCAGATCATCCAGGGGCTTTATGCCGCAGGCGAAGCCGCCGGCTTCGGCGGCGGCGGCGTGCACGGCTATCGTTCGCTGGAGGGCACCTTCCTGGGCGGCTGCCTGTTCTCGGGAAGGAATGCGGGGCGGGCTGCCGCGAAGGCGGCGGGCTAACCCATCATTGCATCGTCAAGCCCGAGCATGACGGAGCCCCTTAGAACGCAGTGGCGCAGGCCGCACCAGCGCGCTAATAAGCCCCGCCCTCATTTCAGGAGACTACAATGACCGTCCAGCGTTTCGAAACCGGCCCTCGCATGAGCCAGGTCGTCGTCCACGGCAACACCGTCTATCTCGCAGGCGTCGTCGCCGGCAAGGCCGCCGGCAAGAGCGTGACCGAACAGACCCAGGATATTCTGTCGATCATCGATGGTCACCTTGCGAAAGCCGGCACCGACAAATCGAAGCTGCTGTCGGCCACGATCTACATCACCGACATGAAGACCTTCCCCGAAATGAACGCGGTGTGGGACGGCTGGGTATCGGCCGGCAACACGCCTGCGCGCGCGACCGTCGAAGCCAAGCTCGCGGCGCCCCAATACAATGTCGAGATCATGGTGGTCGCGGCGAAGTAACCGCGAGCGCCTCGACGCTTCTTCGTCATGGCCGGGCTTCGTCCCGGCCATTTTCGTTTCGTGGATTCTTCTTTTGACGCGTTTTCTTCACGCGAACCGGTTTCCACTTCGCTTGAAAACGCTCGCACTCACAGCACGATGCAGGACGAATATCTGTAATCCGGAAGGTGAACCAGAAAGCGGTCGCCGTTCTCGACCTCGAGCGTCGCGGTCAGCATCTCTATGAAGAGCGTGTTGGCGCGATGCGGCGAACGGTGCGCGACATAGATCCAGGCCGGCTGCAGCTTTCCCGTCGCGCACGGCTCGAGGTCTATTCGCGTCAGGCTGAACCGCTCCTCGAATCCCGGCTCCCACTCGATGGCCGACGTCGTATAATCAGGGTTGAGGATGCGCAGCGGGTACGCGAGCTGGAGGTTCAGCGTCCCCCACCGGTGCACGTCCCTGACATCCGGAAATTCCCTGACGAGATGCTCGTATTGCTTCGCCACCGTCGTCACGCCGAGCCCCAGGCCGGAAATCTTCGTCGCCTTAACAATCACCGACATCGACGCTCTCGTCTCCTATCTGCTTCCACACTGCGGATTCGAAATCCCTTACCCCGACGGCCAATCCTTGACCTCCGAGGTAATCGATCGACCCGCGCCCATTTCCTATGACGAGGTCAGCCGATCCATTCGGCCGCAATGAAGGAGAACATCATGACCGACGTCAACACGATCGCCCGCAACTATATCGACCTGTGGAACGAGCGCGCGCCGAGCCGCCGCCGCGAAATGCTCAGCGCGAACTGGACGGCGGACGCGACATATGTGGATCCGCTGATGTCTGGCGACGGCCATGACGGCGTCGACGCGTTGATATCGGGCGTGCAGCAGCGCTTTCCGGATTTCAGGTTCAGGCTGATCGGCGAACCCGACGGCTTCGGCGATCACGTCCGCTTTTCCTGGGGGCTCGGCCCTGACGGCGCCGACAGCCCGATCAAGGGAACGGATTTCGCCGTGATCAGGGACGGGCGCATCCGCAGCATCACCGGGTTCCTCGATCAGGTGCCGGCAGCGTGACGATCAGTACGACTTGATCCGGCGCAGCACCATCGTCAGCCGCAGCGCGACCGCGGCCTGCCAGACCGGGTAGAGGATCGAGGTCCGGTCGAGGCCGAGCGCGTTGTCGAGCGCCAGCAGCGTGCCGGCCAGCGTACCCGTTATGAGCATCGGCCACCACGCAGCAGCCGCGCGCGGCCCTGCGGGGAGGAAGCCGATCCCCAGCGCCATCAGGGCCGTGCCGACCAGACCGCCCGTCAACCCGGCGAGCAGATACCTCATCATCGGCGCGGCACCCGCCGCCTGGCCGTCGATGAAGATCGCAGCGTTCACCGCGCACACAAAGGCTATCATGGTGACGATCGCGGCCAGCGTCGCCGCCCACCACGGATTGGCGCTGAAGCGCCACACCAGAGCGAATACGAGCAAAGCGAACGGCACCGCGATCAGCGAAATGCGAAACTGTCCCGGCAGGCCAACAAGCTGATCGATCAGCGTCGGCAACAACGGCGTGAGGATACCGGATACGAGGCCGCCGGCAGCCGCCATCAACAGGCTGTTGCGGGGAGTGTCAGCGGAAGTGATCGCCTCGGTCAACGCGCACTCCTTTGTTGCGGCTCACCTGCTAACACGATCGAACAGAAAATTGAAGGCAACGCGCGAGGACGAAGCCGGGCCACAAATAAAGGCCGCGCCAACCCGAAGGCTGACGCGGCGATGGCTGTTCTGTTGCTAGGTGGACCAACCCCGAACGGTTACGCCGCGAGGCGCACTTCGTTCAATGCAACGTTATCGTTTGCATTTAGGTTTTTGACCCGATAACGGCGGTATCATGCCGAGCACAATTCAGAGCTTCTTTGCGACCATCGATCCTGGTTCGCCCCCGCCCTAGCAGCCCTGGGATTCGGCCTTCCGGCAGAATCGATCTCACCGAAATGAGACCTTTAAGCTCAAGCTGCTAAGGTGGAGGCGCCGGGTACTGCCCCCGGGTCTGCCCGCAGTCCACTCTAAGGTTCAGCGCCATCGTCTTGCGACGGAGCGACCCTACGCGTGATCGCTCGTCAAAGATAGAGCTGTTGCGCCGTAGTCGCCGGATCGAACTGGCGACGGGCCTAAAGCGTCACAACCCACCCTTCGGCACGAAGAAGCAGAGTTCCATTCCCGTGTGCCTGTTGATGAACAGCACAGGCACATGGTCCGGCGTATCGTCTTCCTTGATGATGTCAGGCGGGATGGTCTTCCACTGTCCATCCCTCAGATATTGCCACTGGTCCGAGCGATCTTCACCCACCCTGAAGCGGGTCTTGAACACGTCGCCATTGTCGCAACATGATTTCCAGGGAACACCGAGCCGCTGTTGAGCTGCGGGATTCATTTCCTGCTTGTTGAACCACTCGTGATGCGGCATCGACGAGTCGTGCGCGCCCGCACCAAGGGACATCAAGAGAAATACGCCGATTGTCGCCAGCACGCGATCGAACGCTTTCATGGCAGCCTCCATAATGGACTGACATCAATTCGCGAATCACACGAACTTCCCGGCAACTAAGGAGGCCAGATTCCGGAGAAAATGGGAGCCCCTTTTCTAGGCGACTATGTTTTTGGGACCAGACTGTTGCTTTCCTGCTCGTGTGGAACCAAGTCGAAGCTGCTGCCGGTGCAATGAAGAACTTCTCGTCATTGCTTCATCAGCGCACCGGCGGACGGTCGAGTGAACCATACAACCGTCCTCGCGGTAGTATCCTGCCACAACACGCGGGCTGAAATGCGAACTGGATCACTCGTCTAAATCACGCTTGCGTTTACTCGCAGGGTATAATGGGAGACGAACATGTCCTGCCCCGGATCAGAGATCATCATGGGCGCGCGACAACGCGTGCATCGATCGCAATGATGAAATCCACGAGCATGGCAAGAGGCGCTCGGCTTAACCCGTCAGTAGACGGGACTGCAATCAGGCGGTGCAGGTGCAAGAGAAAAGCTTGGAGCGGGCGAAGGGAATCGAACCCTCGTATGCAGCTTGGGAAGCTGCCGTTCTACCATTGAACTACGCCCGCGCCTGGACCCATGATTAGCCGACCCTGCGCCATCCGCCAAGCGTCTACTCGCCCTTCCCGCGCACGTCTTTAATCGTTCCCGGGAGCGGCCCGTTGCGCCGCCACGGCGCCATAACTAGATTTGGCCGATGATCGCCACCACACTCGTCGAGCGCAAATCGATAACCGTGTCCGACTTCCGCTGCAGCGCGGGGCCGGGCGACCGGCCGTTCGCGGAGCAGCATCGCTGTCACTCGATCTCCTATGTGCGCAAGGGCAGTTTTGGCCTGCACTGCCGCGGCAAGTTCAGCGAACTGGTGGCGGGGTCGGTGCTGATCGGCCATCCCGGCGACGAATACACCTGCACCCATGACCACGTCTGCGGCGACGAGTGCCTGTCGTTCTTCATCGGGCCTGAACTGGTGGAAGCGATCGGCGACAGCCGGAAGCCCTGGCAGATAGGCTCGGTACCGCCGCTGCCGGAACTGGTGGTGCTCGGGGAGCTGGCGCAATCGGCAGCAGATGGCAACAGCGACATCGGCCTCGACGAAATCGGCCAGGTGCTGGCGAGCCGCTTTGTCGAGGTGGTCTCGGGTAAGGCGCGCAAACCGGGTTCGGATGCGGCGCGCGACCGCCGCCGCGCGGTGGAAACGGCGCTGTGGATCGATGCCCATTCGCACCGTCAGATCAATCTGGAGGACGCTGCCGCGCAGGCCGGCATCAGCCCGTTCCATTTCCTGCGGCTGTTTTCGGACGTGCTAGGCGTCACCCCGCATCAGTATCTGCTGCGTTCGCGGCTGCGCCATGCGGCGCGGCGGCTGGCCGATGACGACAGCCCGATCACCGATATCGCCTACGACGTCGGCTTTGCCGACCTCTCCAATTTCGTGCGCACCTTCCATCGCGCCGCCGGCGCCTCGCCGCTGAAGTTCCGCCAGGCCTCCCGCGGCAAGCGCAAGATTCTCCAAGAACGCCTCACCCTCAACTGACTAGGGTTGCTCCAGGCCGCGCGACATCGCGCGCTTTGCACTGGAGAACACCATGTACGACCATATCGGATTGCGCGTCGGAAACCTCGACGCCAGCGTGCGCTTCTATACGGCAGCGCTCGCTCCTCTCGGCTTTGTGCTATGCTCGCGCGACGATTCCGGGGCGGGCTTCGGGCCGAAGGATGCGCCCGCGCTCTGGCTGCACCTGCACAAGGGCGCGGCCGGGTCAGCCGCGCATGTCGCATTCCGCGCCAAGGATCATGCGGCGATCAAGCAGTTTCACGCTGAAGGCCTGAAGGCCGGCGGCCGCGACAATGGCGGCGCCGGACCGCGGGCCGACTACAGCCCGACTTATTACGCAGCGTTCCTGATCGATCCCGACGGCAACAATGTCGAGGCGGTTTGTACGTGATCGCGTGACCAATCCCTCCGCCGTCATTCGGGGCGATGCGCATGCATCGAACCCGGAATGACGAAATCCAACTTTGCAAGGATCCTTTCAAATGGCCTCCATCCAGAAAGACATCATCATCGACGCCAGTCCCGGCGACGTCTGGGATGCGCTGCGCGATTTCGGCGCGCTGCATACGCGGCTGGTGCCCGGCTTCGTGACCGACACCAAACTCGACGGCGATGCGCGCATCGTGACGTTTGGAAACGGCACGGTGGCGCGCGAGATCCTGGTCGATTGCGACGACAGCAAGCGGCGGCTGGTCTATGCCATCGTCAGCGAGCGCATCAGGCAGCACAGCGCCTCGGCCCAGGTCTTTGACGCAGCCGATGGCCGCACCCGCTTCGTATGGACCGCCGACGTGCTGCCGAACGAGATCGCACCCTACATGGACGCGCAGATGGATCTGGGCGTGCTGGCGATGCAGAAAGCGCTCGGACGGAAGGCGGCATGAGCAACGCGTTTCTCGATGCGCTGGGCGCGGACGGGCCCTGCCCTGACCGCGCCGGCAAGATGGATCTCTACGGACGCTTCGTCGGCTCCTGGGATCTCGATGTCAGGCAATATTCGGACGACGGCAGGGAGCGGCGCCGCGCCGGCGAATGGCACTTTGGGTGGGCACTCGAGGGGCGCGCGGTCCAGGACGTCTGGATCGTCCCACCTCGCGGCGAGTTACGTCACGGCGACGCTGCTGCGAATTTCAATTCCTGGGGCACCACGCTGCGCGTCTACGATCCCGATATCGATGCCTGGCGCATTCAGTGGACCGATCCGGTGACGCGGAATTTTCTGCAGATGATCGGCCGCGCGGAAGGCCGCAACATCGTGCAGCTGGGCACGCGTTCCGATGGCCAGCTGGCGCGCTGGAGCTTTCGCGACATCACCGATGATGCCTTCCTCTGGCGCGGCGAGCTCTCGGCCGATGACGGCGCGACGTGGCGCGTCAATACCGAGTTCGCGGCGCGTCGCAGGCGAGCGTGACGTTTCGCACAGATCGGCCCGCCACCCGCTCCTAGCTTTGACCCATGCGTCCGAAAGGCGCCGCGTCCGCGGCCGCCGGCGCATGAGGAACAGAACCATGACTGGAGCTGACAAGGTCGTTTGCCACGCAGCCACACTGCTGCTGTTGCTTTCGCTGACATCGATGCCGGCCAAGGCGCAGTTGGCGGGCCTCGGGGGCGGAGGCGGCGGCGAAGACATGATGACGCAGATGGCGCCGATGCTGGAGATGATGAAGGCGAAGATGGGCAAGCGCCGCTTCGCGATGATGATGCAGACCATGGGCCCGATGATGAGCCGCATGATGGAGAACGGCGGCGGCGGCCTCGGTGGCATGATGGGTGGTGGCGGTTTCCCCGGCGGCTTCGGCGCAGGCATTCCGACCAGCACTGGTGGCGGCTACGGCGGCGATTACATGAACATGATCGGCGGCGCTGGCGGCGGCGAGTTGATGGCCATGGTCCCGCAACTGATGCGGATGGCCAATGTCGGCGGCGGCGGCGGCCATGGCCGGCGGCGTACCAAGCGGTAGTTGAATCCGTCATTCCGGGATGGTCCGAAGGACCAGACCCGGAATGACAGCCTCCATTTACGACAACGCCGGCCGCACTGCCGGGACGCGCCGCTTCGGCTCCCATCGGGTCAGGACGACGCTGAGGCACGACAGCACGCCGAGCAATATCATCGAGGCTGCCGCCAGCAGGAAGAAACTCTGTGCGGTGCCGCCGTGGGTCGACAGCCACCAGCCGCCGGTGGCGATGAACACCAGGCGCGCGGTCTGCGCCAGCACCGGGCCGATCACCTTGGCCGCGCCCTGCGACGAGAAATAGCAGGTCGTGGCGAGGCCGAGGAAGGCGTACATCGGCGCCGCCGTCGATAGATACTGCCGGCTTGCGGCGCGCACGCTCGCATCATCGGTGAACAGGTTGACCCAGATGTCGGGAAATATCGCGATGAAGGTTGCGACCGCGCCGACCGAGACGAAGGCGACGCTGCCCGCGATCCAGCAGATCCGGCGGGCCCGCGCGATGCGCTTCGCGCCGATCGCCATGCCGACCATCGGCACCGAGGCGATACCGACGGCGAACGCGATCGATGTCAGCATGAATTCCAGCCGCGCGCCGATGCCGTAGCCGGCCAGGATTTCGGTGCCGAAACTCGCCAGCATGTGGGTGAAGATGCTGATGGTCAGCACCGACTGCAGCGGCGAGAAGCAGGCAATCGCGCCGACCTTGAGGATGTCGATGAACATCGCCCACTGGATGCGCAGCCCCCGGATCTTCGGAATGACACGCGCGCGTCCCGAGAACAGATACCAGGACATCACGGAGATGCTGATAATGTAGGCGATCAGCGAGCCAGCGGCGACGCCGCCCATGCCGAATTGCGGGATCGGGCCCAGACCCAGCCCGAGCACGCCGCCGAGAATGATCTGGCAGACGGCGGACGAGAGCATCATCAGCGACGGCAGCTTCATGTTGCCGGTGCCGCGCAAGATCCCCGCCATCGTGTTCATCAGCCACGGGATGATCGCACCGCCGAAAAATATCTGCGTATAGGCGACCGCCTGCGTCAGCACATTGCCGCGACCGCCGAGCAACTCCAAAAGCGCAGGGCCGAAGATCAGCATGCCGAGCATGAACACCAGCCCGAAGCAGAGGCCAATCAACAGCGCGTGCGCGGCCAGCGTCGAGGCGCGGTCGGTATCGCCTGCGCCGAGCGCGCGCGCAATCGCGGACGCCACGCCGCCGCCCATGGCGCCGCCCGACATGGTCATGGTCAGGATCACGGTCGGGAATACCAGCGCCATCGCGGCGAGCGATTCAACGCCCAGCCGGCCAATGTAGGAGGTCTCGGCGATGACCACGCAGGTGCCGGCGGTGAGTGCGATCACGTTCGGCCAGGCGAGCCACAGCAGCGTGCGGAGGATCGGGCCGTCGACCAGCGCGTTCTTGGCCGGCGGCGCCGGCGGCGGAAGCGGACGCTCTTCCTCGTCTACGGGAATTTCGGCAACGCCGAGGTCGGACATTTCTGCTCCCAGCGCGCGGATATGATCCCGCGGCGCGCTGTTTCCTAGCACGGCCGGGGATGATTCCACGTGCGCCGGGCGCAAGGGGGGCCTGCCGGATTGCGCGGCAGGACGTTGCGGCCGGCATCGCATTGGCAAGGCGGCACCGCAGGGAACCTCGCCGCTGCCGTCCACCGCCGGAGATCGGTATTTGACGATTGCCGTCGCGATCAAGGCAGGTGAATCTGGAACCGCAGCGGCCTGTCGAACACACCGTGACGCTGCCGAGGAAGAATATGCCCGATCCACTTTCCATGCTCCCGAACTTCATAACGGCGCTCGGCATCGGGCTTCTGATCGGGGCCGAACGGGAACGCCGCAAGGGCGGCGGCCCGTCCCGCGCGCCGGCGGGGATACGGACCTTTACGGCCGCCTCGCTCGCCGGGGCCATCAGCGTCATCGTGGGCGGCGCCGTCATGCTGGCCGTCACCGTCGCGGGCGTGGCGGTGCTGACCGCCGTCGCATATTTCCGATCCCGCGGCGACGATCCCGGCCTGACCACCGAGATTGCCCTGATCCTCACGGCGCTGCTGGGCGGCCTTGCGATGCAGCAGCCGGCGCTGGCGGCAGGCGTCGCCGTCGGCCTCGCCGTCCTGCTCGCGGTGCGAACGCCGCTGCATCATTTCGTTCGTTCCGTGCTCACGGAAGACGAGGTGAGAGACGCGCTGATTTTCGCCGGGGCGACGCTGGTGGTGCTTCCGCTGCTGCCAGATCAGGCGATGGGCCCCTATGGCGCGCTCAATCCGCGCTCGATCTGGATCGTCGTCATTCTGGTGATGGCCATCAGCGCCGCGGGATACATTCTCGTTCGGGCGTTCGGGGCGCGGTTCGGACTCCCGATCGCCGGCCTCGCATCCGGCTTCATTTCCAGTACCGCGACAATCGGCGCAATGGGTGCGAGGGCCCGGAAGAACTCCGAGGTCATCAGCGCCGCCATCGCGGGCGCGGCCCTCTCGACGGTCGCCACCATCATCCAGATGGGCCTGGTGCTGGCGGCGACCAACTCGGCCACCCTGCGCACGCTGGCCGTGCCGCTGATTTTCGCCGGCATTGCCGCCATCGCCTATGGCGCGGCCTTCACGGTCCTCGCCTTGCGAGAGAGGGATGTGCCGGACCCTCAGCCGGGAAAGGCATTCAGCCTGCCGGCTGCGTTGGGATTCGCCCTGATCCTGTCTGCAATCCTTCTCGCCTCGGCAGCGCTGCGGGAGTGGTTCGGTGAGACCGGGACCATCGTAGCGGCGTCAGTCGCCGGCTTCGTCGACACGCACTCGGCCGCCATCGCAATCGCTTCGCTGGTTGCATCCGGCAAGATGAGCGCCGTTGACGCGGCCTTTCCGATTCTTGCCGGGCTCTCGACCAACACGATCAGCAAGATCATTTTCGCCTGGAGCGGCGGAGGCCGGTCGTTCGCGTTGCGCCTGATCCCGGGCCTGATCCTGGTCGCAGGCGCCGCGTGGGCCGGCGCGCTGCTGATGTAGCGATCTGCCTCGCGCTCAGGCCCGGAAGTGCTTGCTCAGCTTCAGGCCCTGCGCCTGATAGTTCGAGCCGATGCGCTGGCCGTACATGGCGTCGGGCCGCGACAGCATCTTCTCGTAGACCAGCCGGCCGACGATCTGGCCATGCTCGAGGATGAACGGCACCTCGCGCGAGCGCACTTCCAGCACCGCGCGTGCGCCCTGCCCGCCGGCGCCGGCATAGCCAAATCCGGGATCGAAGAATCCCGCATAATGCACGCGGAATTCGCCGACCAGCGGATCGAACGGCACCATCTCGGCGGCGTAATCCGGCGGCACCTGCACGGCTTCCTTCGAGGCCAGGATGTAGAACTCGCCGGGATCGAGGATCAGGCTGCCGTCGGATCGAGACGGGATCGGCTCCCAGAATTCATCGACCGCATAGCCGCCGCGGCGGTCGATATCGACCACGCCGGTGTGGCGCTTGGCACGGTAGCCGACGAAGCCATTGGCCTTCTCGCCGGAGAGGTCGACCGACAGCGCCACGCCATTGGCGAGATCCGCGTCGTCGACGTCGACCAGCCGCTCGGTCTCGTGCAGCGCGTCCAGTTCTTCGGCGTTGAGGATGGCATCGCCCGTGCGGAATCGCACCTGGGAGAGCCGCGAGCCCTCGCGCAGCAGCACCGGAAAGGTCTTCGGGCTGATCTCGGCATAGAGCGGGCCGTGATAGCCCGCGCCGATCATGTCGAAGCGGCGGGTGCCATCGGCGATCACCCGGGTGAATACGTCAAGCCGCCCGGTCGAGCTCTTGGGATTTGCGGCCGCCACGATCTGCGGCGGCAGGGCGAGGCTCTCCAGCAGCGGCACGATGTAGACGCAGTTGGTCTCCAGCACCGCGCCGTCGGAGAGATTTATTTCGTGCAGTTTCAACTCGTCGATACGCTCGGCGACGGTCGAATCCGGGCCCGGCAGAAAGCTCGCCCGCACCCGGTAGGCGATGTCGCCGAGGCGCAGATCGAGGCTGGCCGGCTGGATCTGGCTCTCGACAAACGGATAGGCCGGCAGAATGAGGCCCGCATCCGCCATCGCCGCGATCATGCGGTCGGGCAGAATTCCGTTGGCGTCGGGCGGAAGCGTGAACGACACGGCGCGGTCCTCGGTGGGGGCCCTTTCGGATGCCAAAATAGCATCCAAACCCCATAAATATGGGCATTTACCGGTTATCCGATGGCCGCCTTGACTGAAAGGGCGCAAGCGAATATCAGCATGACTTATCCCGTGGTGATTTGAGCCGGCCGGCTTGCAGCCACGTTAAATAAGTCGCTAAACAGGCCGGGGACACGTGTGATCCCGGCCTGTGGAAATTTTTCCAGGCCGGTTTTTTGTGACCATTTTCAAGGGTGGTCACGACGGAGGTCACATGTCTGAGGCTAAAGCTACCGCCCGCTATCGTCCCGAAACCCGGCTGGTTCATTCCGGCGCCCTGCGCTCGCAGTTCGGCGAAACGTCCGAAGCGCTGTTCCTGACGCAGGGCTTCGTCTACGACAGCGCCGAGCAGTGCGAGGCGCGGTTCAAGGGCGAGGAGCCCGGCTTTCTCTATTCGCGCTTTTCCAACCCCAACATCTCGATGTTCGAGCGCCGCATGATCGAACTCGAAGGCGCCGAAGCTGCGCGCGCGACCGCCACGGGAATGGCCGCGGTGACGACCGCGATCCTCGCGCCGCTGAATGCCGGCGACCACGTGGTGGCGGCGAAGGCGATGTTCGGCTCCTGCCGCTACGTGGTGGAGGACCTGCTGCCGCGCTACGGCATCCAGTCCACCCTCGTCGACGGCCTCGACCTCGACCAGTGGCGGAAGGCGATGCGGCCCAACACCAAAACGTGCTTCCTGGAGAGCCCGACCAATCCGACGCTCGACGTGCTCGACATCGCGGCGATCGCCGAGATCGCCCACCAGGGCGGCGCGCGGCTGGTCGTGGACAATGTGTTTGCGACCCCGATCTGGCAGAGCCCGCTGTCGCTCGGCGCCGACGTCGTCGTCTATTCGGCGACCAAGCACATCGACGGCC
>JAESGW010000649.1_pt1 | contig 20898 bp, 17 predicted proteins | sample 9269791 | NCBI WGS metagenome assembly JAESGW01 (sample SAMN16773120, study PRJNA677053) | algae metagenome | isolation source: Aphanocapsa lilacina HA4352-LM1 and co-occurring heterotrophs from near cave... | place: USA: Maniniholo cave, near Haena, Kauai, HI | collected 2009-07-28 | reverse complement strand
GGTAATGATCCGCGGCGGTCGCGTCAAGGACTTGCCCGGCGTCCGCTATCACATCATCCGCGGCACCCTCGACACTGCCGGGGTCAAAAACCGTATGCAGAGCCGCTCCAAATACGGAACCAAGCGTCCCAAACCGGGACAGCCTGCCGCTCCCGCCGGTAAGAAACGTTAATCTTTCCACAACCACCAAAACCTATGTCCCGCCGTACCCGCGCCATACTGCGTCCTGTCACCGCCGATCCGCTCTACGCATCCAGGCTGGTGACGATGATGACCAACAAGCTAATGAAGGAAGGCAAAAAGGCCACCGCCGAGCGCATCCTCTACTCGGCGCTCGAACGCGTGCAGGAGCGCACCGGGCGCGAGCCGCTCGATGTGTTTAACCAGGCGGTGCTCAACTGCACCCCCCGCATCGAGGTCAAGGCCCGCCGCGTCGGTGGGGCGACTTACCAGGTGCCCATGGAGGTGCGCCAGGAGCGCGGCACTTCCCTTGCCCTGCGCTGGTTGGTGCAGTTCTCCCGCAAGCGCTCGGGCAAGAGCATGGTCGACAAGCTTTCCAACGAGCTGATGGACGCCGCCAACGACACCGGCTCGGCGGTGCGCAAGCGCGAAGAAACGCACCGCATGGCCGAGGCCAACAAAGCCTTTGCCCACTATCGTTACTAACCGGTAAGCGGCGGCGGTTCGCTGTGCAAGCGACGCCAATGGTGTGGGCAGTTGGGCTAGGATTGTTACAGAACTTTTCGAACTCGCGATGAATGCGAGGAGGTAACCGTGGCACGCAACATTCCCCTGGAGCGGGTACGCAACATCGGCATCGCGGCACACATCGATGCTGGCAAGACTACCACGACCGAGCGCATTCTGTTCTACTCCGGGGTGATCCACAAGATTGGCGAGGTGCACGAGGGCAACACCGTCACCGACTGGATGGCCCAGGAGCGCGAGCGCGGCATCACGATCACCGCGGCGGCGATCACCACCGCCTGGACCCGCCGCGACCCCGAAAATCCCACCCAGCCGCTGCCCGGTGCCCTCGAGCACAAGATCAATATCATCGACACCCCCGGTCACGTCGACTTCACCATCGAAGTCGAGCGCTCGATGCGTGTGCTGGATGGAGTGATCACCGTACTGTGCTCGGTGGGTGGCGTGCAACCCCAGACCGAGACCGTCTGGCGCCAGGCCAACCGCTACAACGTGCCGCGCTTTATCTTCGTCAACAAGATGGACCGTACTGGCGCCAATTTCTACAAGGTCTACAGCCAGGTGCGCGACCGGCTGCGGGCCAATGCCGTGCCCATTCAGTTACCCATCGGCGCCGAGGATACCCTGAGCGGCATTGTCGATCTGGTGGGCATGAAGGCCTACGTCTACGGCAACGATATCGGCACCGACATTCGGGTCGAAGCGATCCCCGCAGACATGGAGGAACTGGTGCAGGAGTACCGCGCCAAGCTCATCGAAGCGGTTTCGGAGACCGACGATGTGTTGCTTGAGAAGTACTTTGGCGGCGAAGAGCTTACCGAAGCTGAGATCAAAGCCGCTCTGCGCAAAGGCACCGTCGCCAACACGATCGTGCCGATGCTCTGCGGCTCGGCTTTCAAGAACAAAGGCGTGCAGCAGATGCTCGATGCGGTGCTCGACTATCTGCCCTCGCCCATCGACATCCCGCCCATCAAAGGCCTGCTGCCCAACGGCACCGAGGTCGAGCGCAGCGCCGACGACAGCCAGCCGCTCTCGGCCCTGGCCTTCAAGATCATGGCCGACCCCTACGGACGGCTCACCTTCGTGCGCGTCTACTCGGGTGTGCTGCAAAAAGGCAGCTACGCCCTCAACGCCAGCAAGGACAAGAAAGAGCGCATCTCGCGGCTCATCGTGCTGAAGGCCGACGATCGCATCGAGGTGGACGAGTTACGCGCGGGCGACCTTGGCGCGGTGGTCGGCCTCAAGGACACCTTCACCGGCGACACGCTGTGCACCGAAGATTCGCCGGTCATCCTCGAATCGCTGTTTATTCCGGAACCGGTCATCTCGGTGGCCATCGAGCCCAAGACCAAGGCCGACCTCGACAAGCTCTCCAAGGCGCTGCAGTCGCTCTCCGAAGAAGACCCGACCTTCCGGGTGCACGTCGACCAGGAGACCAACCAGACGATTATCGCGGGGATGGGCGAACTGCACCTTGAGATCCTAGTGGACCGCATGCTGCGCGAATTCAAGGTCGAGGCCAACGTCGGCGCGCCGCAGGTGGCCTACCGCGAGACGATCCGCAAAGCGGTCAACAATGTCGAGGGCCTCTACAAGCGTCAGACCGGCGGCAAGGGTCAGTACGGCCACGTCGTCATCAACCTCGAACCGGGTGAGCCGGGTACGGGTTTCGAGTTCGTCTCGAAGATTGTCGGCGGCGTGGTGCCCAAGGAGTACATCGGTCCGGCCGAGCAGGGTATGAAGGAGCGCTGCGAGTCGGGGGTGATCGCAGGCTACCCGCTCATCGATGTGAAAGTGACGATGGTGGACGGCTCCTACCACGACGTCGATTCCTCCGAAATGGCCTTTAAGATCGCCGGTTCGCTGGCGCTGCGGGAAGCGGCTCAAAAGGCGCAGCCTGTGCTGCTCGAACCGATGATGAAAGTCGAGGTCGAAGTGTCCGGCGACTTTCTGGGCGATGTGATGGGCGATCTCAACGCCCGCCGCGGTCAGATCGAATCGATGGACACCGAAGGAGGCGTCTCGAAGGTCACCTCCCGGGTGCCCCTGGCCGAGATGTTCGGTTATGCCACTGACATCCGCTCCAAGACCCAGGGTCGTGGTACTTTCTCGATGGAGTTTAGCCATTACGAGGAAGTGCCGCGCAACGTCGCCGAGACGATCATCGCCAAAAACAAAGGGAACGCTTAACTAGAGGAAAGGAAACCCATGGCTCGCGCTAAGTTCGAACGGAATAAACCGCACGTCAACATCGGGACCATTGGTCACGTCGACCATGGCAAGACGACGCTGACGGCGGCCATCACCATGACGCTGGCCGCGCTCGGCCGCGCCAAGGCCAAGAAGTACGACGAAATTGACCAGGCCCCCGAAGAAAAGGCCCGCGGCATCACGATCAACACCGCCCACGTCGAGTACGAGACCGAGAAGCGCCACTACGCCCACGTGGACTGCCCCGGTCACGCCGACTACGTCAAGAACATGATCACCGGCGCCGCCCAGATGGATGGTGCCATCCTGGTGGTCTCGGCGGCGGACGGTCCGATGCCCCAAACCCGCGAGCACATCCTGCTTGCCCGTCAGGTCGGCGTGCCCAATATCGTCGTCTTCTTGAACAAAAAAGACCAGCTCGACGACCCCGAATTGCTGGAACTGGTCGAACTGGAAGTGCGCGAGCTGCTCTCCAAGTACGACTTTCCTGGCGATGATATCCCGATTGTGGCGGGCTCGGCCCTGATGGCCCTCGAGAAGATGGCCTCCGAGCCAAAGCTCATCCGCGGCAAGGACGATTGGGTCGATTGCATCTATTCGCTGATGGACGCGGTCGATGCCTACATCCCGACTCCCGAGCGGGCGATTGACAAGCCGTTCTTGATGGCGGTCGAAGACGTCTTCTCGATCACCGGCCGCGGCACCGTCGCCACCGGCCGTATCGAGCGCGGCAAGGTCAAAGTCGGCGAAACTATCGAACTGGTGGGTATCCGCGGGACCCGCTCCACCACCGTCACCGGTCTGGAGATGTTCCAGAAGTCCCTCGATGAGGGCCTGGCGGGCGACAACATCGGCGTACTCCTGCGCGGGATCAAAAAAGAGGACGTGGAGCGCGGCATGGTGCTTGCCAAGCCCGGCTCGATCACCCCGCACACCCAGTTCGAGGGCGAGGTCTACATCCTCAGCAAAGAAGAAGGCGGCCGCCATACCCCCTTCTTCGCCGGCTACCGCCCGCAGTTCTACGTGCGCACCACCGACGTGACCGGCACGATCGTCACCTTCACCGACGACGAAGGTAAGTCCGCCGAGATGGTGATGCCCGGCGACCGCATCAAGATGACCGTTGAACTGATCAACCCGATCGCCATCGAGGACGGCATGCGCTTTGCCATCCGCGAGGGCGGCCGCACCGTGGGTGCGGGCGTTGTCTCCAAGATCCTGAAGTAAAGTAGATTCACCCGCAAAGGGTGGGGCGATTCCGCCCCACCCTTTGCCCTGAGGATTCCAAGCCATGGCGCTCACCCAGCAAAAAATCCGCATTCGCCTGCAGGCGTTCGATCACGGCCTGCTCGATCAATCCTGTTCAAAGATCGTCGATACGGCCAACCGCACCAACGCCGCCGCCGTGGGACCGATTCCGCTGCCCACGCGCATCCGCCGTTACTGCGTTCTCAGATCGCCGCACGTCGACAAAGATTCGCGCGAGCACTTTGAGACGCGCACCCACCGCCGGATCATCGACATTTACCAACCCTCGGCAAAGACGATCGACGCGCTGATGCGCCTCGATTTGCCGGCGGGCGTCGACATCGAAGTCAAGCTTTAATTTTTAGCGGCAGAGATTCGAGGCCGGGATGGTCGGCCCCGAATCTGCATAGCTTCAATCTGCCACCCTTGCCAAAATGGGGCTATCCGGCACTTCGAGGTTCCCACGGTGCAGTACGACCCGCTTGTTGAGCATCTGCCTTCTTCTGCGGAACTGCCAGATTCCGATGAGACTCCCGTGGATAATGAACTACAGGATGCTGTCCCTACCCTGTTGAAGATCATCCTGGCTTCCCTGTGGAAGCACCGCGAAGACTGGTTTTTCGGCATCGACATGGCCGTCTACTACGCTCCGGACGAACCCCCAATCGTGCCGGACGGCTTTCTGTGCGTGGGCGTGTCGAGATTCAAAGGGGAGAACGGTCGACCCAGCTATGTGCTGTGGGAAGAAGGTGAGGTTGTCCCGGTTCTGGTTTTGGAAGTCGTCTCCAGAACCTATCGCAGTGAATACAACCGAAAGCTCAAAGACTATGCAGAACTTGGTGTCCGATATTATGCCATCTACAATCCAAATCTTCGGCGCAAACGCGAACCGCTCGAAATCTATGAATTGAATCAGGGTACCTTCGCGCGCCTTCCGGGGGAGCCCGTTTGGCTGGAGGGTATCGGGCTGAGTTTGGGACGGGGGCGTGGACAGTTCAATGGCTGGGAGCGCGAATGGTTGTACTGGTTTGGCGAAGACGGGCAAAGGTTCCCTTCCCCCGAAGAAAGAGCGGAACGCTTGGCGGCATACCTTCGCAATCAAGGTGTCGATCCTGACAAAATTTGATCGTCCAATCAAACAAGTTCCGAGGCAACCAGCATGCTGCCGATACCCTGATCGGTAAGGACCTCCAGCAGGAGCGCATGCATCTGCCGACCATCGACGATGTGGGCGGCGCGAACCCCCTGGGCGAGGGCGCGCACGCAGCACTGGACTTTGGGGATCATGCCCCCGTCCACGACGCCTTCGGCGATCAGTTTGCGGGCCTGGTAGATGTCCAGTTTTCGAATCAGCGACCTGGGATGGTCTTTGTCCAGCAAAATCCCCGGGGTATCGGTGAGCAGAATCAATTTCTCGGCATCGAGGGCCGCTGCGAGTTCCCCGGCGGCAGTGTCGGCGTTGATGTTGTAGGCTTGGCCGTTCTCGTCGCTCGCCACACTCGAAAGCACCGGGATGTGACCTTCTTTGAGCAGCGACTGAATCAGTTTGGGGTTGACGCTCTGGATGTCGCCCACAAAGCCGATGTCCGGCTGCAGTTGGGCGCTCTTGTGGGGACGCGCCTCGATAATCGAGCCGTCGCGACCGCAAAGCCCCACCGCCGAGCCGCCCGCCTGGTTGATCATCTGAACGATCGATTTATTCACCTTGCCAGCGAGGACCATCTCCACCACTTCCATGGTGATCTTGTCGGTCACCCGCAAGCCGCCGACAAATTGCACCGGAATGTTGAGCCGCTCCAGCCAGCTGTTAATCTCAGGTCCGCCGCCGTGGACGACCACCGGCTTGATGCCGACGGTGGCTAGAAACACGATGTCGCGAATGACTAGGTCGCGCAGGTTTTCTTTGACCATCGCCGCACCGCCGTACTTGACGACGATCGTCTTGCCGGCAAAGCGCTGAATGTAGGGCAGAGCCTCGGCCAGCACCTGCACGCGGTCGGCCGGGGAGATGATGGCGGTAAAACAGCTCGGGGCATCCTGGGACACCGCCTGCAGGGGATCTCCGGTCTTTTCGATCACGGCTCGAACAACCTCAAAATCCCCCCCACCATACGCCATCTGGCGGTCGATAGCTGAAAGCACCCGGTTTCTGGCGCGGGCCGATGCGAGGCAGCGGCAGGCCAGTGCGGCCACATCAGCACGGTGGATGGTCCCGCCCACCCGCGGATCTTCGGTGAGCACGCCGTTGCCGGTGGCCGGTTCGGACTTGAGGCCGCCCGGCCGAAGGATCGTGTACGAGAGACCGCTGCGGATGAGGTGCTGCTCGGCTTTGTCTTTTTCGAGCAGCACCGCTCCCAGGGTCTGCAGCACCTGGGCGGGCAGGGCGATGGCACTGTTTGGTCACCGTTCACCCTGGAAACACCAGTCTTCTATGATAATTCGATGGGCTTGTAGGGCAAAATTAGCGCACCGAGCGCAACAGGATATTGAGCCCCTGCTGGATCAATACGCCTTCGAGGCTCTGGGGACGGCCGTAGACGTTGCCGTAGCGCCCATAGTTGCTGTAACCGGAGCGGTTGTAGCCGGAGGAGGAATAGCCGTAGCGCGAGTACTGCCCGGAGGAGCGAGCACCGCCGGCGCAATCCTCGTAGCGGCCGCAGCGGTAACCGTCGTTATAGCCCTGGCTGTACTGGTTATTGCTGCCGTTGTAGTAGCCCTGGTCGTACTGGTAGCCCGGACCGTAGTCGGGAGGATAGTACTGCGCCTGAGCAGGCAGAGCAAAAGTGCCAACAGCCAGGGCGCCGAGCACAAGCAGTTTTTTCATGATCCAGTGGGGGTATGGGGAGAACGGGCATCGGTGCGATCCATCGCACTCCACCATGGTAATCATTCCCGGACGGCATCGGTCTCCCTCGTCAGGTGGAAGCGGCTGCACTACAATCGTTTGTAAACACATGTTCATGACAACCCTGAGCTACTTGCCGGTTGATCCAGATTTAGTGCCCCTGTAGGATAATGACCTGTGCCCATAGTGTCTCGCCATGCAGTACGTCAATCTCCACACCCATAGCGACTACAGTTTGCTGGATGGTGCCAGCCAGGTGCCGGACCTCATCGAGCGGGCGAAGGGCCTGGAGATGCCGGCCATCGCCATCACCGATCACGGGGTGATGTACGGGGCCATCGAGCTGATTAAAAAGTGCCGCGCCGCCGGGCTCAAGCCGATCGTGGGCACCGAAGGGTACGTGATTAATGGCGACATCCGCGACAAGAGCCGCCGCTACCGGCGCTACCACCAGATCCTGCTGGCTAAGAACCTCACCGGCTACCAGAACCTCGTCAAGCTGGTGACGATCTCACATCTGGACGGAGTGCAGGGCAAAGGGATCTTCTCGCGGCCCTGCATGAACAAGGAGATGCTCGTTCAATACCACGAGGGGATCATCTGCACCTCCGCCTGTCTAGGGGGCGAAATCCCGCAGCTCATCCTGGCCGGCCAGTTCGAGCAGGCCCGCCGTACCACCCAATGGTACAAAGACCTTTTTGGTGACGATTTTTATTTGGAGATTCAGGATCACGGCCAGCGCGAGGACCGCGTCGTCAACGTCGCCGTCGTCCACCTTGGGCGCGAACTGGGCATCAAGGTGATCGCCACCAACGACTCGCACTTTACTTCCTGCGAGGATGTCGATGCCCACGACGCGCTGCTGTGCATCCAGACGGGCAAGCTGGTGGTCGAAGAGAACCGCATGCGCTACACCGGCACCGAGTTTCTCAAAAGTGCCGAGCAGATGGCGAGCATGTTTCGCGACCACCTGAGCGACGAGGTGATCGCCCAGGCGCTCACCACCACCCTCGAGATCGCCGAAAAAGTCGAAAAGTATGACCGCGAACTATTGGGGGATTCGCGCCTGCCGCGCTTTCCGATCCCCCACGGCCATACCGCCGAGAGCTACCTGGAGCAGGTAACCTGGCAGGGCATGCGCGAGCGCTTCGGCAGCGACATTGCCCCGGACTACCGCGAACGGCTCAAGTACGAACTGGGCATCATCGAGCAGATGGGTTTTGCCACCTACTTTCTGGTGGTCTGGGACTACATCAAGTACGCCCGCGATCACGGCATCGCCGTGGGTCCGGGTAGGGGCAGCGCGGCCGGGTCCCTGGTGGCTTATGCGCTTCGCATCACCAACATCGACCCGGTGCGCTACAACCTGCTTTTTGAGCGCTTCCTCAATCCGGAGCGCAAGTCGATGCCCGACATCGACACCGACTTTTGCATCGAGCGGCGCGACGAACTGATTCGCTACGTCACCGAGAAGTACGGCGAGCAGTACGTGGCGCAGATCATCACCTTCAACCGCCTCACCTCCAAAGCGGTGCTCAAGGACGTCGCCAGAGTGCTTGATATTTCCTACGGCGAGGCGGACAAGCTCGCCAAGCTCATCCCGGTCGTGCGCGGCAAACCCGTCCCGCTCAAGAAGATGATCTCCGAGGAAACCCCTGCCCCCGAGTTCAAGCAGTCCTACGAGGGCGACGAGCGGGTCAGAAAATGGGTGGAACTCGCCATGCGCATCGAGGGCACCAACAAAACCTTCGGCGTGCACGCCGCCGGGGTGGTGATTTCGAGTGTGCCCCTCGACGAGTTGGTGCCTGTGCAGCGCAACAACGACGGCCAGGTGATTACCCAGTACTACATGGAGGACATCGCCGATCTGGGCCTGCTCAAGATGGACTTTCTGGGGCTGAGAAACCTGACGATGATCCATCGCGCCCAGGAGTTGATCGAGCGTTACCGGGGGGTCCGCATCGACCTGGACAATTTGCCGCTGGAAGATTCCGGAACCTACGCACTACTGAGTAAGGCAGATCTGGAGGGAATTTTTCAACTTGAATCCTCAGGAATGAAAGCGATCGTGCGCGATCTACGTCCTTCAAATATTGAGGATATTTCTTCAATTCTTGCTCTTTATCGTCCGGGTCCACTGGACGCCGGGCTTATCCCGGAATTTATCAACCGAAAACATGGCCGCAAAAAAATAGAATATTTGCATCCACTGCTGGAACCCATACTGAAAGAGACTTATGGCGTTCTATGCTATCAAGAACAGATTATGAAAGTCGCCCAGGAATTGGGTGGTTATACCCTCGGTCAAGCCGACCTTCTCCGGAGGGCAATGGGCAAGAAAAAGCGCGAAGAGATGGAGAAGCATCGCTCCATTTTCGTGGATGGATCTGCCAAAAACGGCGTACATAGTCGCGTGGCGGATGAGTTGTTTGAGCAGATGGTTGTGTTCGCGGAGTACTGTTTCAATAAATCCCATTCTGCTGCCTACGGTTATGTTACTTTCCAAACGGCGTACTTAAAAGCGCACTACCCGGTCGAGTACATGGCCGCGCTGCTCAGTTCGGTCAAAGGCGATCAGGACAAGGTACAAAAATATATCGCCAGCTGCATGGGCATGGGCATTGGCATTGAACCGCCGGATATCAATCGTTCGGATTTCGACTTTACGCCCCAGGAGAAGAGCATTCTGTTTGGATTGGGAGCGGTCAAAAACGTTGGTGAAGGAGCGATCCAGGCGTTGCTCGACGCTCGCGACAGTCAGGGGCCATTCGAGAACCTCGCGAATCTTTGCGATCGGGTGGACATGCGGGTAATCAACAAGCGCGCCCTCGAATCGCTCATCAAAGCCGGGGCGTTCGATGCATTTTCGTCCAATCGGGGACAGTTGATTGCCGACATGGAAAAGGTAGTGGACTGGGCACAGGATCGTGCCCGCGACCGCGCCCTTGGCCAGTTCAATCTTTTTGATGCACTCTCAGGCAGCGGGGATCGTCACCCGACCGGCTATCAGAGCGCTCCCAGCGCTCAGCCCACGCCGGATCTGCCGCCTGCGGACAAGCTCAAGTTCGAGCGGGAACTATTAGGCTTCTATATTTCCGATCACCCCCTCAAGGCCGTGCGCGAGAGTGCGCGCCTGCTTGCCCCGATCAACCTCGCGGACCTGGCCGACTGCCGGGCCGAGAGTACTGTGAGCGCCATCGCCCTGGTGCTGGATGTCAAAAATGTCGTCACCAAAAAAGGCGACCGCATGGCGATCGTCCAGATTGAAGATCTGACCGGCTCGACGGAGGCGGTGGTGTTTCCGAAGACCTACGAGCGGGTGGGCAGTTACTTTGTCTCCGACGCGCGGCTGATGCTCTGGGCCAAGCTGGACGTGCGCGACGACCGGCCGCAACTGATCATCCAGGACGCGGAGCCGATCGCAGAAGTCCGCATGGTGGTCATCGACCTCGAACCGCGCGCCGACCTGCAAACCTGGCACCAGATCCGCGACGTATTGCAGGCGCACCAGAACGAGAGCGCCCACATCCCGGTCATTGCCTCGGTCAAGACCGACCTCCGCCACAAACTGGTGCGCTTCGGTCCCCAGTTTCGGGTCAGCAACGACAGTTCGCTGATTCAGGCCCTCCAGCGCAAGGGCTTCTCGGCGCGCACGACCCGGATTGTCGGGGGATAGAACGTCTGCCGGGCAGGGGCAGTACCCGTTTGTAGGACTCAGGGCGATAAGTCCCTCGACACAACAAAAAGAAATATCAGCCATTGGGCTCAGCAAGCCCACATCGAAGGTGACAGCGCTTAACGTCCCAATCTTCCATGGACATAGAACCCTAGGCTTCCTAAAGTCGAATTGCTAGGGTTTTTGCGCAAGGAGCTTTCATCATGACCCACTCGGTACTATTTCAATCCTTGATTGACCTGCTGCAACAAGCGCGCCGGGCCAATTGCAAAGCGGCGGGTCGAGCGATGCCAATTTGTCAAGGGGATTTTCGGATGTCCCGCCGTGGCTTTATCGTTTTCGCCACGGCGGCAGGGGTTCTCTCGGCGGCCTCGACAGGAGGAGCGGCCCCGGACTTCGCCCAAAATCAGTCGCCAAGTATCGCTATTGTCGGCGGCGGAATCGCCGGACTCAATGCGGCCTACCAGCTCAAAAAATTGGGGCTCAAGGCCGATGTCTACGAAGCCAAGGCTTTTGTCGGCGGGCGCATTCAATCGAACAAGAACGCCGTCGGCCCAGGGCTTATCGTCGAACTGGGGGGTGCATTCATCAATTCCAACCATCGGGATCTGTTGACTTTGGCTCAAGAATTCAACTTGCCCTTGTTCAATCGGGCGAAGGACGCGCAGAAGTTCCCCTTCCCGGAGACCGGTTACTATTTTGACGGTCAGAATCGCCCCGAATCCGAAGTGGCCGAAAAGTTGCGTCCCCTCGCCGAGCAGATTGCAAAGGATGCAGCTTTGCTCGATGAGGATTTCGACACGTTTGCCCCCCGCTTCGACCGATTGTCTGTGACCCAGTACCTGGATATCCACGCCGATAAGATTGCTGATCCCTTCATTCGCACACTGATCGAAAATTCGATCCGCACGGAGTACGGGGTCGAACCGCAGGAATCTTCCGCGCTGCAACTATTGTTCAATTTGCCCGTAGTGGACGGCGAGGACGTCGAAGTGCTCGGCTCCAGCGACGAAATCTTTGTCGTGGAAGGCGGGAGCGAACGGCTGATCGACAGCCTTGCTGCATTCCTGCCGGGTCAGATCCACGCCCGGATGGCCCTCACCCGGCTTGCAAAAATCGGGCAAAAGTACCGTTTGAGCTTTGCCGGTGGTCAAACGCGCGAGGTGGATTTTGTGATCGTTGCCATCCCGGTCAATGGACTCAAAAAGATCGATTTCCAGGTGCCGCTGCCACCCGCCTTCAGGCGCTTCATCGAGGAAGTGAGCTTGGGCTTCAACGAAAAACTCTTCGCCGGGTTCTCCGAGCGCGTCTGGCGCCAGGAAGAAGGGTTTATCGCTGAAGTGTGGACGGATTTAGGTTTCTCGACAGTTTGGGAGGACACCCAGCGCCAACCGGCCAGCAGCGATGCGGCATTGACCTTCTTCATGGGTGGCCGGGAAGTTGTTGCCACCCAGCCGCTTGGAGCGCAAACTTTGGGCAGCGCCTTTTTGCAGCGCTTCGAGGCGGTGGTGGGCGGTGCCCAGGCGGCAGCAAACGGTCAGTTCTCGCGCACCCGGTGGAATCAAGATCCCTGGATCGGCGGCGGCTACACTAACTTCAAACCGGGACAACTCACAGAGTTCGGCGGTTTTCTCTACATCGAATCGGTGATCCCCGCTTTCCGGCAAGATGTCAACTTCGGCAACCTCATCTTTGCCGGGGAGCACCTGAGCGATGAGTTCTACGGTTTTATGAACGGAGCGGCCCAGACCGGCCGACTGGCGACCCAGGTGCTCCTGCGTCGGCTGTGGGAAAGTCGACGGGTAAGCGAAGCACCGATCCTGCAGGTGTCAGTCTGAAAACCGCTGCAGGCTGACAGTTGGTTTGGAATGGGGGTCTGTGGATTTTTGCTGGGCACGCGGGTCTGTGGGTGCGAGAGGGAGACCCGAAGGGGGTCTCCCTCTCGCGCTCTCCCTTCCCCGCGTCGGGGGGATGCCACCCCCCCGGACTTAGGGGCGTGATTGGGAACGAGACCTGGTGGGTGGGATGGGTTTATTTTGAGAGGGCCTGCACGCGTTGCGTGGCGACTACGACGGAGATCTGAGGGTGCGAAGTGCCAGAAAGTATGTTTGTCACTTGAGATAAGCTCTCCGGTGTTCTCTGGCACCGGATAACTCCATCAGGTCGATTTTGATCCGAATAATTGCACTACGGCTGGCTTGGTAACTTTCCCCATCGCGTTGCGAGGTAGTTCTTCGACCGTCAGGATGCGGGTCGGCACTTTGTAAGCTGCCAGGCGTGCTTTTGCCCAGTTGCGCAAAGGTTCCAAGGCCAAATTGCAGCCCGATTTGAGCACCAATGCCCCGCAGACCCGCTCTCCCCACTCCAGATCGGCCACTCCGACCACGGCGCACTCCTGGATGTCGGGATGGGTGCGCAGGACTTCTTCGATTTCCAGAGCCGAAACTTTGTAGCCTCCGGTTTTGATGATGTCGACGCTGATCCGACCCAGAATGCGATAACAATCTTGCTCGACGACGGCGAGATCGCCTGTGCAGAACCAGCCGTCTTGAAAGGCTTTGGCGGTTGCATCCGGCTTGCGCCAGTATTCCCAAAATACCCCCGGACCCTTCACCTGGATTTCTCCGGGCGTTTCTGCCGCAACGGGAGCGCCGCTTTCATCGACCAATCGCACGTCCACCTGGGGCAACGGCACCCCGACATAGCCTGCCCGCCGTTGGCCGTAAAGCGGATTTGAAAGGGCCATGCCGATCTCAGTCATGCCGTAGCGCTCCAGCAGCAAGTGGCCACTGATGGTCTGCCAACGTTGCAGCACTTGAACGGGTAGAGCCGCCGAGCCGCTCACCATCAACCGCATCCCGGCGCAGCCTTTGGAGATGGCCATTTGCCGGGCGCTGGCAGCTTTTTCCCAGGATGCGATCAATTTGGCGTAGATAGTGGGAACCGCCATAAACAGCGTCAAGTTTCCCGCGCAGATGCGATCCCAGACGAGATCGGCATCGAATTTGTCCATCATGTGGCACTCGGCTCCGGCCCATAGCGCACAGGTCAACACATTGACGATGCCGTGAATGTGATGCAAAGGCAAAACATGCAAGATGCGATCGCCCGCGGTCCACTCCCACGCTTCAACCAGGCTGGTGACCTGCGCCTGGATATTGGCGTGGGCGGTCACGACTCCCTTGGGTTTTCCGGTGGTGCCGCTGGTGTAGAGAATCAGGGCGCGTCTGGAAATCTCGACTTGCGGGAGCTGAACTACGTCAGAGAGTGGGGGGTCGCAGGTGAGGATAAACCGCAGTCGATGGTCCTCGGCGATTGGGCGCAGTAGGGCTTCAAAACTGGGATGGGCAACCACAATGGACGCATCCGAATTGGTAGCTACATATTCCAGCTCGGGGCGGGGATGGGAGACACACAAGGGCACAGCGATGCCGCCTGCCCGCCAGATGCCCCACTGGGTCGCGACGTACTCAAAACCCGGTGGAACCAGAAAGGCAACCCGTGCTTCGCGCAGATCGTCGGCACCATCGAGAAGCCGGGTTGCGATCCGACCGGAAAGACCAAGCAGATCCTGGTAGGAAAACTGCCCGTCAGCGGTGACGATTGCAGTTCTCTTGCTGTGTTGCTGGGCACGAGTAACCAGGGGAAGATTCACTTTGGTTGACCGGCGCAAGATAGATACAGACCGACTACAGAGAGCATAGCGGATGATCATCGCCAGTCCGGCCTATGGGGGCGTGGCTCCCTCGGCTGTGTCCGTTCCGCCTCTAACCGCAAACTGCCCGAAGCGCAAGGGATGCCTGGATGACATCCCTTGCAAAACAATTCAAAACCTTACTCCTGGGCTGCGACCGGTTGGGGTTTGAGGGCCGCTTCCAGGTCGCTCAGGGCCTTGGAGTCGATTTTGGTTTGCATCGGGCAGAACTTGGGACCGCACATCGAGCAGAATTCGGCGGATTTGTAGATGTCCGCCGGCAAGGTCTCGTCGTGGTACTCGCGGGCGCGCTCAGGATCGAGGGCCAGCTCGAACTGGCGGTTCCAGTCGAAGTTGTAGCGCGCGCGCGATAGTTCGTCGTCGCGATCGCGCGCCCCCGGACGGCCGCGGGCGATGTCGGCGGCGTGGGCAGCGATCTTGTAGGCGATAAGCCCCGTGCGCACGTCCTCGGCGTTGGGCAGGCCCAGGTGCTCTTTAGGCGTCACGTAGCAGAGCATGGCGGTGCCGTACCAGCCCGCGAGGGCGGCGCCGATGGCGCTGGTGATGTGGTCGTAGCCGGGGGCGATGTCGGTGACCAGGGGGCCCAGCACGTAAAAGGGCGCTTCGGAGCACTCCTGCATCTGCTTGCGCACGTTCATTTCGATCTGATGCATCGGCACGTGGCCGGGACCTTCGACCATCACCTGCACGTCGTGCGCCCAGGCGCGGCGGGTGAGTTCTCCCAAAGTCTTCAGCTCGGCAAACTGGGCGGCGTCGCTCGCGTCGTGCTGACAGCCGGGCCGGAGCGAATCGCCCAGGCTGAAGGAGACGTCGTACTTCTTGAAGATATTGATAATCTCGTCGAAGTGGGTGTAGAGCGGGTTTTGTTTGTGGTGGGCAAGCATCCAGCGCGCCAGGATGCCGCCGCCGCGCGAGACGATGCCGGTAAGGCGACCCTGGGTCAAAGGCAAATGCTCAATCAAGATGCCCGCGTGGATGGTCATGTAATCGACCCCCTGCTTGGCGTGCTTTTCGATCACATCCAGGATGTGCTCGGGGGTAAGCTTCTCGACGTTGCCGTGGACCACTTCAAGGGCCTGGTACATCGGCACCGTGCCGATGGGCACCGGGCTCGCCTGGATGATGGCACTGCGAATCGCGTCTAGATCGCCGCCGCCGGTGGACAGGTCCATCACCGTGTCGGCGCCGTACTTGACGGCCAGTTCCAGTTTGGCCACTTCCTCGCCCAGGTTCGAAGCGTTCGGCGAAGCGCCGATGTTGGCGTTGACTTTGCAGCGGGTGGCGATGCCGATACCCATCGGCTCCAGGTTGGGGTGGTGGATGTTGGCGGGGATAATTAGCCGACCGCGCGCCACCTCGGAGCGGACGAGTTCGGGCTCAAGATTTTCGCGGCGGGCGACGTAGGCTATCTCCTCGGTGACGAGCCCCTGGCGAGCGTAGTACATCTGCGAGACATTGGCGTGCCCGTGCCGGCGCGCGATCCATTCGGTGCGTAGCATAGTGACTCCTTTTGCTTCCCTCTCGCCGGTGCGAACCGGATCAGGTTCAAGGGGTGTGATCTCAGCGAAGCGATCGTGCGGACCGTCCGCACCCCCAGCGTGAACAAATCGTACTCGCACACCCTGCCTACCGGCAAATGCTAAACAAATCGTGAGAGACCGGCGGCGCGTTCTATCCGCTGCCTAGACTGGGACTGAAGAAAGGAAGCGACTTCTATGGAAACATCGGCTCTGCAATCCGGCGCGCAGGCGACCCCCGAAAAACCCAGCATCGGGCTGGTTGGCCTTGCGGTGATGGGCGAGAACCTGGCGCTTAACATTGCCAACCACGGATTTGCGATCTCGGTCTATAATCGCACCACCGCCAAGACCAAAGAACTGGCCGAAGGCCGCGCCCGTGGTAAGGCGCTCTATCCGACTTTCACCATGGAAGAATTCGTCGCCTCCATGGAGCGCCCCCGCAAAATCATCATCCTGGTCAAAGCTGGCGCTCCGGTTGACGCGGTGATCGGTCATCTCAAGCCACTGCTCGAAAAAGACGACGTGATCATCGACGGCGGCAATTCGCTGTTTACCGACACCGAGAAGCGCTCCGGCGAGATCGAAGCGCTCGGACTGCGCTTCGTAGGGATGGGCGTCTCGGGCGGCGAAGAGGGTGCCCTCAACGGTCCCAGCTTGATGCCCGGCGGACCGAGGACCGCCTACGACGATCTGGCTCCGATTCTCACCAAGATTGCCGCCCAGGTGGACGACGGCCCCTGTGTCACCTATATCGGCCCGCGCGGCGCCGGCCACTACGTGAAGATGGTCCACAACGGCATCGAGTACGGCGATATGCAACTCATCGCCGAAGCCTACGACCTGCTGCGCCAGACCCTGGGTCTGGGGGCCGCCGAGTTGCACGACATTTTTGCCCAGTGGAACGAAGGGGAACTCAAATCGTTTTTGATTGAGATCACCGCCGACATCTTCACCAAGATCGACCCGGAGACCGGCAAACCGCTGGTGGATTTGATCCTCGATAAAGCGGGCCAAAAAGGTACCGGCAAGTGGACCAGCCAGAACGCCTACGACCTGGGCATTCCGATTCCGACGATTAACGCCGCGGTCGAATCGCGCATCCTCTCGGCCTACAAAAGCGAGCGGGTGGCCGCCTCCAAGATCCTGAGCGGACCGGAGCGGCCGGCGTTTACGGGCGATAAGCAGCAATTTATCGGCGCGGTCCGCGACGCGCTCTACTGCGCCAAGATCTGCTCCTACGCCCAGGGCATGGCGCTACTGAAGGCCGCCTCCCACGAGTACGACTACCACCTCAACCTCTCGGAACTGGCGCGCATCTGGAAGGGCGGCTGCATCATCCGCGCCATCTTCCTGGATAAGATCAAAAACGCTTTCCTGCGCGACCCGGCCCTCACCAACTTGCTCATCGACAGCGAATTTAGCGGCGACATCCAGGCGCGGCAGGCCAACTGGCGCTACGCGGTGCAGACAGCCGCCCAACTGGGAATCCCGGCCTACGCCACGGGTGCGTCGCTCGCTTACTACGACGCCTACCGCACGGCCCAACTGCCCCTCAACCTCACCCAGGCCCAGCGCGACTACTTCGGCGCCCACACCTACGAGCGCATCGACAAAGAGGGGGCCTTCCACACCGAGTGGTTCAGCTGACCCATGGTACATGCGTTGAAATCGGGACAATCGCTGGGCGATTGCCCCGATTTTATTGTTCTTCCCAACGTGAATGTGCAGTGGCGCTAAGGCAAGCGCCACCATGGACGGCTCCAGGGAATAGCCGCCAAGATCAGCAAGGCCGCAGACGTGTAGCACACCACCGACCATAGCCAACTGCCAGCGCTCGTCTTCGCTTTTCTTGAACGGGTTGAGCCCAGGTGGGCGAGGGCAATGGCCACAAACATCTGCAGAGGATGTTCGAGGGCAAATAGACGCAGTTGGCGGTTTTTCATCGTTTCGCCCAAATTGCCAAGGGCGTTGCGGGCGAGGCCCGACGGGTCCAGAAACAGCCCCAGTCCCAGGACAAACTGCAGCGAGGCAAGATTGGCGAACCAGGCTCCCGGCCGCTGATCTTCCGGCTGCCACTTGCGGCGGCTCAAAAAGCCAAACCAGCTCCAGCCGAGCGCCAAGGCCATCGCAGCGAGCAATAGCCAGCGGGTGAGGTTGTGGGCGATCAAAAACCAGTCGTACATCGGTAGGCACTATCCTGCATTGCAACCATGCCACCGATCGGGGCCGGGTCGCCATAGACCTTTTGTCATACGCACCCATGCGCCGCAGTACCGATTCGCGGCGTAATTCAGCTATAGGGGGCGACCCGGTTCGACTCTCCGGTAGTTTATACTTTTGTAAAGGAGTGAAGTGGGTACACGATGATCGAACGCACGGTGGAAGTGGATGTGGCCGCTTCGGTGGCGCAGGTGTATGCGATCTGGGCGGACATGGAGAATCTGCCGCGCTGGATGCGCTTTGTGCAGGAGGTCAAAATTCTGCCGGGTGCAGGAGATCTTTCGCGCTGGAAATTTGGCCTGGCTGCACCGCTGGTGGTGGAATGGACCTCGCGGATCACCCGACGCATTCCCCTCAGGTTTATCGGCTGGGAATCGGTCTCGGGTCTATCCAACCGCGGCTCGGCGGAATTTTTTCCTAGCGAGCGGGGCTGCCGCCTGCAGCTCACCCTCGCCTTCGACACGCCCAGCGGGATGGTGGGGGCCTTTCTCGACCGCGTCGGGGTGCAGCGCTGGGTCGATGAAAATCTGGTAGAAGATCTTGAGCGCTTCCAGCAGATGGTGGAGGCGGATAGGCTCGGTCAGCCTGGGGAGATTTGAGCAAAGATGCTGTTGGCGAATTCGATAGTCCCTATGTCGAAAAGAGATCTTGATGAGGGGGTGGCCCTGCCCATCCCGGCCCGGCTTCCACTGCGTGCTGGCCTGCCCGGCTGGGCAGCGGGCGCTCTGGTGGTGCCCATCAATCTCGAGGGCGGTGTTTGTCAGAATGCAAGATGAGCTGCTTGCCCGCGATGCCTTCGGCCAAATAGGCCCGAGAGAGCACTTGAGCAGCCAGTTCGGCCGACTCCTGCTCATAGACCTCCCAGTCCACAATCTTACGACTAAAAACGTCCGTGGATACTGCGCGTGGTGGTGCTGCGCACTAAGATGGGTCCATTCCGGGGTTTTGCCATGGTCCATCCTCATTCCCGATTGCCCACCGCCGACGAACTGCCCGATTCGGACGACACCCCTGTGGACAACGAACTGCAAGACCTGATTCCCGGTCTGTTGAAATTACTCCTGGCAACTATTTGGGCCGAGCGGCAGGATTGGTTTTGGGGAACGGACATGGCCGTCTACTTTGATCCCGAAGACGAGCCGATCGTCCCCGACGGCTTCCTCGCCCTGGGAGTGCCCCGAATTAAAGACGAGAACCTGCGAAGGAGCTATGTGCTCTGGGAAGAAAAGGTGGTCCCGGTTCTGACCCTGGAAGTGGTTTCACGCAAGCGACGGAACGAGTATCGCCAGAAGAAGCTGGACTATGCTGCGCTGGGCGTTGGCTACTACGTGATATACAACGCTTTGCGGCAAGTCAAAGAAAGCCTCGAAGTCTACCGCCTTGAACAAGGAGAGTACATTCCCATGTCCGGGAACCCGGTCTGGCTGCCCGATGTCGGCCTGGCCATCGGCCGCGAACGGAACGTGTACCAGGGAGTCGAGCGGGAATGGCTATACTGGTACGATCAGGCGGGCGAGCGCTACCTGACCCCGGAAGAGCGGGCCACAGAGGCTGCACGACAGGCTGCAGAGGCCGAGCGGCGGGCTGCAGAGGCCGAGCGGCGGGTTCTGGAAGAAGCATCGGCCCGCAAAAAAGCGGAAGTGCAACTGGAGTTGCTCCGCCAACAACTGCGGGATCAAGGGCTCGAGCCCGGTGCGTGAGTTTCTATGTCAACATGAAGCTGATTTTGCCACGGGAGATTGCCGAGCGGATCGGGCCGCAACTGCCTGCGGCGGTGCAGGTGGTGCACCTGCAGGACGATGAGGCGGACGGCGATCTTGCAGACGCCAAAGCCCATCTGTACTGGTGGTCGCAGCGGCGCTCGGAACTGCTGGGTCGAATTCTGGCCGCCGCTCCGGCTTTGCGCTGGGTGCAGCTGCAAGCTGAACACGCGTAATCGTCTTGGGCCCAAAAACAGGTGAGTACATGGCTACCGTTCCTCTGAATCAAATGATCGCGTACACGGGTTCAACCGCGCACGAAGCAGTAGCCGGCCGCACAGAAACCGGCAACAATGACGAACCGCCGAACCAGTTCAGGTTCCAGCCTGTGGGCAAACAGCGCTCCAGTGTAACTTCCGAATACTATTCCTGCCATCGTCACCAGAGCTTGTGGCCAGGCGATGACCTGAGCAACGAGAAAGGTCGTCACCGCAATTCCGTCGATGCATGCCATCTGCAACGTTTTCAGCGCGTTCAAATGGTGAATATTCTTGTTGCCCGTAAGCCCAGAAGTGTTGAACGCTAGGAATTGGGGTTACAAAAAGAAGCCCAAAATCGTGTAGACTTTGGGCTAAGTGAAATAATTATTGTTGAGCTGATGCTACTCGATTTTCCGCAACTTGTCAAAACCTTTCTGTCCGCTTTGCCCAATGACGATTTTCCTGTCCTCGATACCCGGCTCTTTTTCAGTTGCTGGCTGGCCCTCGTCATGGACAAAAGCACCCTCAGCATGCAGGACCTGTTCAAACGTCTCAACCACACCGGTATCTCCGTCGATATCTCCACTTTTTCTAAAGCCTGTAAGTCCCGTTCTCTTTCTACGTTTGAGCAGCTGTACCGGGATTTGCTTGTCCGGCTCAGGCGAGAGTTCGCCGATTCAAAAATGAAGTGCAACGCTTGAGAGCCTTCCGCTGAGGGACTCATAGAGGTATCCTGACGTTTACTACGACAAACAGGAACCCCTATGAGCTTCAGCCAGCTTACCCTACCAGAGC
>JAESGW010000647.1_pt1 | contig 20980 bp, 24 predicted proteins | sample 9269791 | NCBI WGS metagenome assembly JAESGW01 (sample SAMN16773120, study PRJNA677053) | algae metagenome | isolation source: Aphanocapsa lilacina HA4352-LM1 and co-occurring heterotrophs from near cave... | place: USA: Maniniholo cave, near Haena, Kauai, HI | collected 2009-07-28 | reverse complement strand
GACCGACGCCGCCTGGTCGAGCTTCGGCCGTCTCCGCCCGGTGCACACGTCAGGCGTGATCTTCGGATTCGGCGGCAATGCATTGATCGCCACGTCGTTCTATGTGTTGCAGCGAACCTCGCGCGCACGGCTGCCGGACCAGTTGACCCCGTGGTTCGTCCTGCTCGGCTACAATCTGTTCTGCGTGCTCGCCGCGACCGGCTACCTGATGGGCGTCACGCAGTCGAAGGAATATGCCGAGCCGGAATGGTACGCCGATCTCTGGCTGGACGTGGTGTGGATCACCTATTTGGTGCTCTATCTGCGCACGCTGGCTCGCCGCAAGGAGCCGCATATCTACGTATCGAACTGGTACTTCATGGCCTTCATCATCGTCGTGGCCATGCTCCACATCGTCAACAGCCTCGCCATGCCGGTTTCGATCGGGCATGCCAAGAGCTATTCGGCGTTTTCCGGCGTGCAGGATGCGATGACGCAGTGGTGGTACGGGCATAACGCGGTGGCGTTCTTCCTGACCGCGGGCTTCCTCGGCATGATGTACTACTACCTGCCGGTGCGTGCCGGCCGGCCGATCTTTTCCTACCGGATGTCGATCATCAGCTTCTGGGGCATCACCTTCATGTACATGTGGGCGGGCTCGCACCACCTGCACTACACCGCGCTTCCGCACTGGGTGCAGACGCTCGGCATGACGTTTTCGATCATCCTGCTGGTTCCGTCATGGGCGTCGGCTGGCAACGCGCTGCTGACGCTGAACGGCGCCTGGCACAAGGTGCGCGACGACGCGACACTGCGCTTCATGATGGTCGCCGCGGTCTTTTACGGCCTGTCCACCTTCGAAGGCTCGTTCATGGCCATCCGTACCGTCAACGCGCTTTCGCACTATACCGACTGGACCGTCGGCCACGTGCACGCCGGCGCGCTCGGCTGGGTCGCCATGATCACCTTCGGCGCGATCTATTCATCGGTGCCGTGGCTCTGGAAGCGCCAGCGGATGTATTCGCCCAGGCTGGTGGAGGTGCACTTCTGGCTCGCGCTTGCCGGCACCGTGATCTACGTCTTCGCGATGTGGAATTCCGGCATCATCCAGGGGCTGATGTGGCGGACCTACAATGAAAGCGGAACGCTCGCCTATTCCTTCGTCGACTCGCTGGTTGCGATGCGTCCCTATTATATCGCACGCGCCATCGGCGGCCTCTTGTTCCTGATCGGCGCGCTGGTCGCATGCTACAATATCTGGATGACGATACGGACGGCCGATCAGCCGGTCGACGAGCGGGTTGCCGATCGTCCGGTTCTTCCCGCGCTCACAGGCGTTTCCGCGCCGCAACCGGCGGAGTGAGGCGCATGTTCAACCTGCATTACCGGCTCGAGCGCAAGACCATCGGCCTGGTGCTGGGCATCATCGTCGTTGCCGCCATCGGCGGTGCGGTGGAGATCATACCCTTGTTCACGATCCACCAGACCGTCGAGGAGGCCCCGGACATGCGCGTCTACACGCCGCTCGAGATTGCGGGCCGCAACATCTATCTCCGCGAAGGCTGCTATGCCTGTCATTCGCAGATGATCCGGACGCTGCGCGACGAGGTCGAGCGCTACGGCCCTTATTCGCTCGCCGTCGAATCCAAATACGATCATCCGATGCTCTGGGGCTCGAAGCGGACCGGGCCGGACCTCGCACGTGTCGGCAGCAAATATTCGGACGAATGGCATGTGCGGCACCTCAATAATCCCCGGGAGGTCGTGCCGGAATCGGTGATGCCGCATTATTCGTGGCTCGGCCGCACCGAGCTGCGTTATGACGATCTCGGCGCTCATCTCGCGGCGCTTCGCAAGGTGGGCGTGCCCTACACCGACGACATGATCGCCAACGCGAAGTCCGATGCCTACGGACAGGCGGCGCCCGATACGCCGCTCGCCGAAGGCGTGACCAGGCGCTACGGCGCGGCGACCAATGTGCGTGCCTTCGACGGCAGGCCGGGCGAACTGACCGAGATGGATGCCCTGGTGGCCTACCTGCAAATTCTCGGCAAGCTGACCGACGCTGCTCACAAGCACGCCGCGGGAGGTTGACCATGGACCATGATTTCACCGTCTGGTTCTCGAAGTCGTTCGGCCTTTTCTATCTGATCGCGCTTTCGGTCATCATCGTCGCCTACGCCTACTGGCCGTCGAACAAGAAGCGGTTCGACGAGGCGGCGCATTCCATACTCGGGGATGAGGACAAGCCGTACAGGGATCGGCCGATCAGGGATCAGCCAAATGGGGACAAGAAATGGCGGTAGAGGAACGCGATCCCCATACCGGCTACATGACGACCGGTCATGAATGGAACGGCATCAAGGAATTGAATACGCCGGTGCCGCGGCCGGTCTATTTCTTCCTGATCGCAACGACATTGTTCTCGGTCGTCTACTGGGTGCTGTTCCCGGCTTGGCCGCTCGGCGTGACCTATACCAAGGGGCTGCTCGGCATCGATCAGCGCACCACCGTCAACGAGAGCCTGGCACAGGCTGCAGCCGAGCGCAGTGCCTGGTCCAAGCGCATCGAGGCGGAGAGTTTCAAGCAGATCCAGGCCGATCCGCGCTTGATGGAGATCGTGCGGCAGACCGGCCGGACGCTGTTCGGCGACAATTGCGCGCCATGCCATGGATCGAACGCGCAGGGCGGCAAGGGCTTTCCGAACCTGACGACGGTGTCATGGCTTTGGGGCGGCGATCCCGAAGCCATTGCCGAGACGATTCGCGTTGGCATCAACTCGGCGCACCCGCAAAGCCGAAGTGGGCAGATGATGGCGTTCGGGCGCGACGGGTTGCTCAAGAAGGGCGAGATCGACGACGTCGTGGCTTATGTGCGCAGCCTTTCCGATCCCGCTGTCGCGAAAGACGTGCCGGCCGCGAGGATCGAAGCCGGCAAGGCGTTGTTCGCCGCCAATTGCGTTACCTGCCATGGCGACAATGCCAAGGGCAATGTCGAGCTCGGCGCACCTGATCTGACCGACAAGTCCTGGATCTATGGCGGCGATGTCGAATCGATTTACGACACCGTGTGGGGCGGCCGGCAGGGCCACATGCCGAGCTGGGACGGCAGGCTGTCGCCGCTCGACCGCAAGATTCTCGCGCTCTATCTGTTCGATATCAGGCGGAGGGACCGATGAGCGCGACCAACGCCGCGACAAGGCCGGTCCGGACAAAGGTCGTGGTCTGGTCCGCGATCGGCGCCGGGCTGTTGCTGCTGCTGATCGCGAATTCACACCTCGTTTATGTGGCCTTCGTGTCGCAACCGGAATGCGTCGCGCATGTCCGACAGGGCGAGGGATCGGCCAGGGACGGAAAGTTCAGCGCGGCGCGATCGTCATGCACGCCGCGATGAGAGAGCAGGGAGACCGATGATGTCGCCGATACCGGCCGTTGTTCCGCCTCTGCCGCGCGCGCGGTCGTGGAACCGAAACGTCGCGCCCGCCGCCGCATTCGATTGGCTCAGGGCCGGCTGGCGCGATTTCACCATCGATCCGGCGGCCAGCATCAGCTACGGCCTCCTGGTGTTTCTTGTCTCTGTCGTCACCACCGTCGGCCTGTTCGCGCTGCGTTGGGACTTCATCCTGCTGCCGGCATTCGCGGGCTTCATGGTGGTCGGTCCGATCATCGGGATCGGGCTGTACGAAAAGAGCCGACGCATCGCCGAGGGCCGGCCGGTCGGCCTGTGGCAGATGGTGTTCGTCAGGCCGGAGTCGGGCGGCCAGGTGCTGTTCGCGGGCGTGCTGCTGTTTCTGCTGACGCTGCTGTGGATGCGCGCCGCCGTGATCGTGTACGCGCTGTTTTTTGGCCTGCGGCCGTTCCCCGGTCTCGACCACATCATTCCCATGCTGTTCACGACGCAGGTCGGCTGGGCAATGTTGATCATCGGCAGCGCCATCGGCGGCCTGTTCGCGGCCTTTGCATTTGCGATCAGCGCCTTCTCCATCCCGATGCTGCTGTCGGAGCGCACGGACGCGCTGACCGCCATGGGCACCAGCATGGCGCTGGTCTGGAACAACCTGCCGGTCATGCTGACCTGGGCCGCTATCATGCTGGTGCTGATCGTGATCGGCATCGCGACCGGACTGCTGGGAATGATCGTGATTTTTCCTGTGCTGGGGCATGGAAGCTGGCACGCCTACCAGGCGATCCGGCCTGAGTCCTAAGCTCGGGGGTGGAGTTCTCTCCGATGAGTTGTTGCGCTCCGGGAGCGGAACTGACGGCTCAATCGCCGCGCGCAGGCGACGAGGAAGTTCTGCTCGCGAGCCGCTTGGTCGCCGACGGCATTCGCCAGACCGATCTCGCCGTGCCCGCCATCCACTGCGGTGCCTGTATCCGGACCATTGAAAAGGCGCTCGGCTCCCTCGCTGGCGTGGAAAGCGCACGGGCCAACCTGTCGGCCAAACGCGTTACGGTCCGGTGGCAGGCGAACGACAGCCCGCCGCCATTCATAGAGACCCTGAAACTAGTGGGCTTCGAGGCTCACCTGTTCGACATCGAGTCAGCCAAGGATGACGGCACGCTGTCCGAACTGATACGGGCGCTTGCGGTCGCGGGCTTTGCCTCCAGCAACATCATGCTGCTTTCGGTGTCGATCTGGTCGGGCGCCGAAGCCGAGACGCGCGATCTGTTCCACTGGTTGTCGATGTTCATTGCGCTGCCGGCGCTGGCCTATTCGGGGCGGATATTCTTCCGGTCAGGCTGGCGGGCGCTCAGGCACGGGCGGACCAACATGGACGTCCCGATCTCGCTCGGCGTGCTGCTCGCCTTCGGCCTGAGCGTGTACGAGACGGTGACCCACGGCCCGCACGCCTATTTCGACGCCGCGATCTCGCTGCTGTTCTTTCTGCTGATCGGGCGCACGCTGGATCACATGATGCGCGAGCGGGCCCGGCAGGCCGTCAGCAGCCTGGTCCGGCTCGCGGCGCGCGGCGCATTCGTGGTGCAGGCGGACGGCACACGGGCCTATCTTCCGGTCGAGGATATCGAGCCCGGCATGATCGTTGCGCTCGGCGCCGGCGAGCGCGTGCCGGTCGATGCGACCGTGAGCAAGGGGGTCTCCGAACTCGACGTTTCGCTGGTGTCCGGTGAGAGCGTGCCGCTGCATGCGACGACGGGATCGGCGGTATTTGCAGGTACGCTGAACCTCACTGGCCCACTGACGCTGGTCGCGACGGCCAGGGCGGGCAATTCATTCCTCGCCGAAATGATCCGGATGATGGAAGCGGCCGAGCAGGGCCGCTCCGGCTACCGGCGTATCTCCGACCGCGCCGCGGCACTCTACGCGCCGGTCGTGCACACCGCGGCATTGCTTACGTTCATCGGATGGATGGTCGCCACCGGCGATCTGCACAAGGCCATCACCATCGCCATCGCGGTCCTCATCATCACGTGCCCTTGCGCGCTCGGCCTTGCCGTGCCGATCGTGCAGGTGATCGCCGCGCAACGGCTGTTCAAGAGCGGCATCATGGTCAAAGACGGCTCCTCGATCGAGCGCCTTGCGGAGATCGATGCCGTCATCTTCGACAAGACGGGAACGCTGACCTCGGCCGCGCCGCGCCTGGTTTCGAGGGAAGATATCGACGGCGCGACCCTCGGTCTCGCGGCCGCGCTTGCCGCGCATTCCCGACATCCTTATTCGCAGGCGCTCGTCGAAGCCGCTGCCGGGATCGCGCCGTCGCCGGTCGTGTTCGACGAGGTTATTGAGCAGGCCGGCTTCGGGCTGCAGGCGCGATCGGGCGCGACGCTCTATCGGTTGGGAAAGCCGTCATGGGCGCTCGACGGCGTGGACTCTACCGCCGGAGATGCGTCGGTTGTCCTGACCCGGAACGGTCAGCGGCTGACGGGTTTCCGCTTCGAGGACACGTTGCGCACGGATGCGGCCGTCGCCGTTGCAAAATTGAAGCAGGACGGCCTGCGCGTGGAGATCGTTTCCGGTGATCGCGAGGTGGCGGTCGCGCGTGTCGCCGATTCGCTCGATGTTCCCTGTCGCAGCAGCGTGACACCGGGCGAAAAGGTGGCGCGCATCAACGCGCTGTCCGCCGAGGGCCGGAAGGTTCTGATGGTCGGCGACGGACTCAACGACACGCCGGCGCTCGGTGCGGCCCACGCGTCAATGGCGCCTGCGTCCGCTTCCGACGTTGGACGGTGCGCGGCGGACTTTGTCTTCCTGCGGCAAAGCCTGCTCGCAGTACCTTTCGCGGTGTCGATTGCGCACGAGGCGAGACGTCTGATCCGGCAGAACCTCGGGTTCGCGGTTGCCTACAACGTCGTGGCGGTGCCGGTCGCCGTCATGGGGCATGTGACGCCGCTGATCGCTGCCATCGCGATGTCGGCTTCGTCGATCCTGGTCGTCGCCAACGCGCTTCGCCTGAAGGGCAGGGAAGGGATCGCGACGAGCACCGCCCCGGATGCGATGCCGGCGCCAGCCATGCTGGAGGCTGCCGAATGAGGGATTATTTTTACCTGATCCCGATCGCGCTCGGCCTCGGCCTCGCGGGCCTTGCAGCGTTCATGTGGTCGCTCAAGACCGGGCAGTACGACGATCTCGACGGCGCTGCCGAACGCATCCTCCATGAAGAAACGGATGCGCCGATCCGGACGCCCAGGCCGGAGCGATAATTCTGACGGTGCCGCGTTACGTCTGGGAGCGTGGCATACATCTGATGAAAAATACCAGGCCTGAGTGGTCAGCACATTCGCCAGAGCTTTAATTAGTTCTACCGGATAACAATGTTAGCCCTGACGCAAATCGAAGGCGTAACCTGTTCATCTAGTGGCAGTCAGGGGAGCCGCGTCATGACCGACCTCGAAGCAAAACTGGAAGGATTTGAGACCCTCGCGACAGAATGCGATTTGATCGGCAAGCTGGCGACCGACAAGGCGAAACGCGAATTGTACATGCGCCTCGGCCTGCATTACCGCGAGTTGGCCGATGCGATGCGGAAGGTGATTGCGCTCAAGGCCGCCGCATAGCGTGCCGCAATTTCCCCGAGCCATGAGTTCGAGCGGCGCGGCGCATCACCTGCCGCGATAGACCGGCTGCCGGCGCTCGATCCAGGCATTGATGCCTTCGCCGAGATCGCCGCTGGGCACCATGGCGGCAAACTGCTCGCTTTCGGCCTGCAATCCTTCCCCGATCGCCATGTTCAATCCGCGGGTGACCGCCGTGATGATGGCCGCGACCGCAAGCGGCGAATGCCTGACGATGCGGCCGGCCAGTTCGCGCGCGGTCGGCAGCAGTGCCTCGTGCGGCACCACCATGTTGACCAGCCCGATCTCCAGGGCCCTCACTGGCGTGAAGAGATCGCCAGTCAATAGCAACTCCAGCGCGCGCTTGCGCCCGGCGAGGCGCGGCAGCCGCTGCGTTCCGCCGAATGTCGGCGGCATGCCGAGGTTGATTTCCGGCTTGGCAAAGCGTGCGTTTTCGCTGGCGACGGCCAGATGCACCGCCTCGGTGATCTCGCACCCGCCGCCATAGGCGAGCCCGTTCACCGCGGCAATCACAGGTTTCCTGAATGCTTCGAGGCGCGCCGTCATCGCCTGTCCGCGTCTAACAAAGTCGCGCACGGCGACGTCGCGGCCGCGGCGAACGCTGCCGGAGAATTCGTGGATGTCGGCGCCGGCGGAAAAGGCGCAGTTTCCCGCACCGGTCAGGATGACGGCGCGCACTTCGGCGTCGGTCTCGATCCCGTCCAGCACTGCCGTCAGGCGGTCGATCAGCGCGTAGTTCAGCGCATTGTGCTTGTCCGGGCGGTTCAGCGTGACCAGCGCGATGCCGTCGTTGGTTTCGAGCAGGATGGGGTCGGACATCAGGGAACTCCGCAAGGATCCATGGCTGCGATCATCCTAGGAGCCGGATCGCGTTGAGTATATTCACTGGTTGGTATACATACGCCAGATGGCACGGTCAGGAATTCCGACGCGGGAGCGCATCGTCTCGGCGGCGAACGCGCTGTTTTACAATGACGGAATCCGCGGTGTCAGCGTCGACGCGGTGGCGGCGAAGGCCGGCGTGACCAAGCGGACGCTGTATTACCATTTCCGCAGCAAGGACGACCTCGTGGCGGCCTATCTCGCCGGCCGCGATCAGCCCAATCTCGCGCTGTTCAGGCAATGGTTCGCCGAGGCCGACGACGGCCTGCCGACGCAGGTCGAGCGCATCTTCCGCAATCTCGCGCGATCGGCGCGGCATCCCAAATGGAAGGGCTGCGGTTTCCTGCGCACCTCGGCCGAACTCGCCAACATGCCCGGACATCCCGCCATGAAGATCGGCGCCGCCCACAAGAAGAAGTTCGAGGCGTGGTTGCGCGAGACGTTTGCGGAAGCGGGCATCGTGCAGGCGGCGCAGCTCGCGCGGCAGATCTTGCTGCTGCTCGACGGCTCGTTCGCGGTCGTGCTGCTGCACCGCGATCCCAGCTACATGGAGACGGCAGGCGAGGCCGCATATGCGCTGGTCGAGGCAGCGCTGCCGGGGCGGGGGAAGCGGAGGGGGCGGTAGGTCATACCATCGTGTCCCGGACGCGTTGCAGCGTGTAACGCTGCTCCGCAGAGCCGGGACCCAGTCTTCTCCCGAACGATGGACCCCGGATCAGCAGCGCATCACTTCGTGCTGCGCAGCATCCGGGGAACGAACCCACCGCGCGTTCGCAACATGTCGGCGACCTCATGAAGATCGGACACGACCGCAGCGCATCGTGCGCGCGACTCGTCCGTCGGCGTCACCATATCAGGCACCATGATGGTGATGGCGCCGGCGGCGTGGGCGGCGGTCACGCCGTGGTTGGAATCTTCGACCGCTACGCACACGTCCGGCTTGAGGCCGAAGCGGGACGCTGCAAGCAGATAGAGGTCGGGGCTTGGCTTGCCGCGCGTGACGTCGTCGCGGGTCAGGACCGTGTCGAAACGGTGCCGGATGCCGGCGAGCGCCAGATGGGCATTGGCGGTGCGCAGCGAGGAGGAGGTGACGATCGCCATCGGGCATTCGGCCGACTGCAGCGCATCCAGCAATTCGACCGCACCCGGCTTCAGCGGCAAGCCTGCGCTGAGAAATTCATCGCGGTTGGCGACGAACGCCTTGCTGATTTCCGCGAGCGGAAAGCGTTCGCCGTAGCGCGCGTGCAGCATGGCCTCGCAGTCCGGGCCGGGCAGGCCGACCATCGACTGACACAGCGTCGCGGTGTCGTCGGTGTAGCCATGCGCGCGCAGTGCCGCGACCAGGCTATCGTAATAGACCCGCTCGGTATCGAGCAGCGTGCCATCCATGTCCAGCAACACGGCGCCGACATTCCACTGGCCGGTCGTGTTCAGGCCGTTCACGTCGAAGCCTTCAGGCGCACGGCGGCCTTTCGCAGGCAGTCCGGGCACAGGCAATCGCTGCCATCGAGCGGCATCGGCAGTCGAAAGGCCTCGTCGCTGCACCAGCACGACCCCGACAGGCTGCAGCCGAATTCGGTTCCGCAGTTGGCGCAGGCGAGACGGCGCGTGGCCTGGTTTTCCAACCCGTTTGTCATGAGAGGCGCGTTGATCTCGGGTTCGCCGCGAAGCGCGGTATTACTTCCCGTGCAATATACGCCGCGCAGCACCCAAGGGAAATACAAGGGGACCGATGGCTAACACCCGTCCACCTTGTCCCCGGTCTGAACAGAAGGACCGCGAGAGGGGCGCCGCTACGTCGTTATCCCGTCGATCTCCGCGATCTCCTCTGCGCTCAGCGTCCAGCCGATCGCCTTCACATTCTGCTCGACCTGTTCGACGCGGGTGGCGCCGGCGATGACGCTTGCGACTTGCGGGCGGACGGCGAGCCATGAGAAGGCGAGTTCGAGCAGGCTGTGGCCGCGGGCCTGCGCGAAGGCCTGCAGCTTTTCGACGATGTCCTCGTTGCGGGGCGTGACGTAGCGGTCCTTCAGGGCTGGCGCCTTGGCAAAGCGGGTGTCAGCGGGCGCCGCGGCGCCGCGCTGGTATTTGCCGGTGAGAAGCCCGCTCGCCAGCGGAAAGAACGGCAACAGGCCGAGCCTGTATTCCTGCGCTGCCGGCAACAGGTCTCTTTCGATGCCGCGTACCACGAGGCTGTATTCGTCCTGGCAGGAGACGAAGCGGTTGACGTTCATCTGCCGCGCCATCATTTCCGCTTCCGCAAGGCGCCAGGCCGGAAAGTTCGAATTGCCGATGTAGCGGACTTTGCCCTGGCGGACGAGGTCGTCGAGCGCGCGCAGGGTTTCCTCCATTGGCGTCAGCGGATCGTAATCATGCTGCTGGTAGAGATCGATGTAGTCGGTCTTCAGCCGCGTCAGGCTGGCTTCGACCGCCGACATGATGTAGCGGCGCGAGGCGCCCTGTTTGGTGCCGTCATTGCTCATGGGTTTGGAATATTTGGTCGCCAGCACGATGTCCTTGCGGCGGTCGCCGAGCACGGTGCCGAGCACGGTCTCGGAGCCGCCCATGCCCGCATAGATGTCGGCGGTGTCGAACAGGGTGATGCCGAGGTCGATCGCTTTGTGGATCACCTTGCGCGAAGTCTCGAGATCGGTGCGCTGACCGAAATTGTTGCAGCCGAGGCCGACAGCGGAAACGCGCAGGCCGGAGCCGCCGAGATTGCGAATTTGCATGGATCGATCCTGTGGGAGAAAGCGAGGAGGAGGCCGCATTGTGGCCTCCGCGCCTTCATCCCGCAAGGTGTGCGGCCAGCCTCCCTGGCTTCACTTCATGTCCATGCCCTTGTGCGGATCGTCGGACTTCATGCCGTCCATCATCGCCATGTTCTTGCAGCAGCCGCACATGCCCATGCCGGACTGCTTCTGCGACTGTTGGACCTTGGCTTCCGGCCATTCCGACATCTGCTTCGAGGCGGCCGGCGCTCCGCACATGGCTTGCGAACCGGCTTGCTGACCGCCGCCGCACATGGCGGAGGCCGGCGACAGGCCAAACAACAGGGTGATGGCAGTTGATGCGAGTAGCAGGCGCATGGAAATCCCTCCGGGGCGATCGGGTGAGCATAGGCCTACCCGGGAAAGACCGGCAATCACGTTTGGGTCAAAATGGCCATGTGCTGCCCGGATTGTGCAGCGGCGCTTCACGGCAAGCGGCGCAAAAAAAGTGCGGCCCCGGCCAGACGCGGCGACTGACGGGGACCGCTTGGGGGCGCGTGATCCGAGACGGGGGGTCTGATCAGACGCAACCGGAGGCTAGCCGTACTCTGTTACGCTCGCGTGACAGTAGTACTTATCCACAGGCAGCCGAGCGTCGTGTGACCGCGCTGCGCCGTCAGAAAAGCTTGCGGTAAACCACGAAGCCGGAGCGCTCCGCCACCTTGTCGTAGAGCTGCATAGCGGTGTGGTTGGTCTCATGCGTCAGCCAGTAGACGCGGGACGATCCGGCGAGCTTCGCCTGTTCATAGACGCCGTTGATCAGGGCGCGGCCGACGCCCTTGCCGCGCGCTGCCGCGCTGGTGAAGAGGTCCTGCAAATAGCAGTTCGGTTCGATCGTGGTGGTGCTGCGGTGAAACAGATAATGCGTCAGGCCGAGCAACGCGCCGCCGCTCTCGGCGACCAGTGCATGCACCGGCTCATAGCCGTCGAAGAAGCGCGCCCATGTCATGGCAGTGATCTCGGGCGCAAGCGCCGTCGGTCCGGAGCGGCCGTAGAACGCGTTGTAGCCGTCCCACAGCGGAAGCCACTGCGCGTAGTCCTGGCGGGTGACGAAGCGGATGGTGAGAGCGGGGGACATTCCTGTTTCCATCTTGATCGAGGTGCAGCGCTGCGGATGCGGGTTGGCGGGAAGGCCTTCTTCCTACAGGCGCGCTTGGGAGGGATCAATCTTGCCGGAAGCCCCGTTCTTTCGCGTTTCTGCGATCAGGTGATATTCGATGCGCACGGAACCGGTTTCCGCGTTCCCAGGTTAGAGCATGCCATTCACGAGAGGACGTCGATGCCGACAATATCCCCCACGCTACTGCCGATCCTGATGCTGTTTGCCTCCAACGTCTTCATGACGTTTGCCTGGTACGGCCATCTCAAGTTCAAGGAGAACGCGCTGCCGATCGTCGTTCTTGCGAGCTGGGGTATCGCCTTTTTCGAATACTGGCTGGCGGTGCCGGCCAACCGCTGGGGCAGCGCGGTGTATACGGCGGCGCAGCTCAAGACCATTCAGGAGGTGATCACGCTGGTGGTGTTCGCCGGATTCTCGGTGCTGTATCTGAAGGAGCCGCTGGGGTGGAATCACGCACTCGGCTTTCTCTTCATCGCCGCAGGCGCGTTCCTGATCTTTCACAAATGGACATGAGCGTTCCGCGGCGGACGCTCACTTTGCCGATGGCGCCACCCGCAAAATGCGTCCCGACGAACTGTCGGTCAGCAGCCAGAGCGCGCCGTCCGGACCCTGGCGGACGTCGCGAATTCGCTCGTTGAGATTCTGCAGCAGGCGCTCTTCCGACGTCACCTTGTTGCCGTTCAGCGTCAGCCGCACCAGTATCGCGCCGCGTAGCGCGCCGAGGAACAGGCTGCCCGACCATTTCGGAAAGAGCTTCCCGGTGTAGAACGCCATGCCCGACGGTGCGATCGACGGCACCCAGTATTTGACCGGCTGCTCCATGCCGTCCTTCGCCGTGCCGTCGTGGATCTTGGCGCCGGAATAATCGGTGCCGTAGCCGATCACCGGCCAGCCGTAGTTCCTGCCCTTGCCGACGACGTTGACCTCGTCGCCGCCGCGCGGGCCGTGCTCGATTTCCCAGGGCTCGCCGGAAACTGGATTGATCGCGAGCGACTGAATGTTGCGGTGTCCATAACTCCAGATTTCCGGCTTGGCGTCGGCGCGGCCGGCGAACGGGTTGCCTGACGGCACCGATCCATCGGGGACGATCCGGATCACCTTGCCGAGATGATTGCCGAGATTTTGCGCCTGGTCGCGGTGGGTGAAGTGATCGCCCAGTCCCACGAACAGATTGCCGTCGTCGGCCTGCGCGATGCGGCAGCCGAAATGATTGCCTGACGACAAAGGCCCTTGCTGACGGAAAATGATCCTGACGTCGTCGAGACTGCCGTTGCCGTCGTTCAGTTTCGCGCGCGCGACCGTGGTGCGCCCGCCGCCGTCGGTCCGTTCGGCGAAGCAGAAATAGATCGTCCTGCTTTCCGCGAAGGATTTGTCGGTGATAACATCGAGCAGGCCGCCCTGGCCCGACGCCCAGGCTTCCGGCACGCCCTTGAGCGGCGGCGAGATCTTCCCTTCCGCCGTGACGATCCGCATGCGGCCCGGCCGCTCGGTCACCAGCATCTTTCCGTCAGGCAGGAACGCCAGCGCCCACGGGTAGGCGAGACCCTTTGCGATGGTCTGCACCTCGAGTTCACCTGCCGACGAGCCGAAGCCAGCCTGCTGGCCGCGCGCGGCGGGGGTGACCACGAGCGAGGCCGCGAGCATGATGGCCGCCGTCAGCGAAACGGCCGCAACGCCGTGAGGGGCTTTCATCCAAGTCCAATGGCGATGCCGGGCATCGCAGGTTGCCTTGCGAAAAATACGAAACGCCCGGAACTAGCCGGGGATCGGCATCGCGATGGTAACCCTTATCGACAGCACCGTCAGCGTGACCACAAGGCACAGCGACAACGTGCCGATCGCCAGCGAAGCGGCGATGGCGCTGGCCAAGCGGGGAGAAGCAACTGGCGCGGGGTGGTTCAGAAAGCCCACCGTGCCGGGCAACCGCATCATGTTCCAGATCCTTCGAGACGCGGGCGAATCACTCCGCGATTTCCGTCAACTTCGCCACCATGGCGGGCAATATTGCGGCGGCGGAAGCATCGAAAACGGCGGAATCAGGGCAATGGTTAATGTTGTGCCCACTGTTGTTAACTTTTGGCGGCGTTCTCGCGCGAACGTGAGCGCTCAGGCGCCCGCGGCGATCTGTGCGGCGTCATCGACTTCTGCCCGCCAGTCCATGGTGACGAAGCCGGGGGTCTGTTCGACCCGGCGCAGCCAGGCGCGGATGGCCGGGAAGGTGGCCAGATCGTAGTCGCAGCGGTCGGCGACGTGGGTGTAGCCATACAGCGCGATGTCCGCGACGGTGAGCTGGCCGGCGGCAAAATAGGCATGGGTCTTGAGGTGGTTTTCCATCACCTGGAGCGCCGCATAGCCGCGCTCCATCCAGTCTTCCAGCGCATGCGTCTGCAAGGCGCGGCCGCCCTTGACCAGCGACAGCCAGAAATAGGCAGCGCCGATATTGGGCTCCAGCGCGTGCTGTTCGAAGAACATCCACTGCAGCGCTTCGGCGCGCTCGATTCGCGATTCCGGCGCCAGCGAGGTTCCGCCGCAGACATACCAGAGGATGGCATTGGACTCGGCGAGATAGCGTCCCTCGGCGACTTCCAGCAGCGGCACCTGGCCGCTCGGGTTCTTCGAAAGAAAATCGGGCGTCCGGCTTTCGCCGCTCAGAATGTCGATCTCGATCGCCTGATACGGCGCGTTGAGCAGCGACAGCGCAAGGCGGACCTTGTAGCTGTTGCCGGAGCGCTGCATCGAATAGAGCTTGTACATCGTATCTGGAATTTCCTCGGTCGAGGGGAAGCACGCACGCTGTGGACGCAGCGCTTTCGCGCCGCAACGCGGCTAAACAATGATGCCGATATCAATAGGTCGCAAGGCCTGCGGAATGGAAAAAGTCGAAAACATCTACCGCACTGCACCCGTGCACAACGATTCTATCAACACGCCGGAACAATTAGAATCACGCCTGCGCGACGCGGTGCGCGCCAACCGCATGGCTCGCGCGATCGAGCGCCGCGCGTCGCAAGACAAAAGCGTAGAGGGCCAACTCGACGAGTAGCCCGAGGGGGATGAAGGTGGCGCTCGCGATGCTCCGCGACAGCAGCGGCACGATCCAGGCCGCGGCGAGCAGGCTGATTTCGAAATCGCGAAAGCCGTGCTGCAATCCATGCCGCGCGAAAAATGCGATCGCGACCGCGAGCACCACGAGGTCGTAGTCGAGCACGTAGGGCGTCGCAAGCAGGCTGCCCAGCGCAAGCGCGGCCGCCTTGAGTTCGAACGCGGCGTTGCTGTGCCATAGCCAGGCCAGCGTCGCTGCAAGCGCGGCGAACAGCGAAGCCTGCGCCGCATAGGCGATCGGTACGCTCGCGCCCCATGCCCGGACCGCCGAAAAGATCGACTGGATCTTCTGCCAGCCGGTGCCGCCCTGTTCGAGCACGACCGTCTGGGTGAAATTCATGGAGTCGGCGAAGGCATGCCAGATGCCGCTGCCGAGCAGCGCGAAGCTGATCGCGATCAGTGCTGCAACGGTAGCTGCCGCCGCACCGATCGTGCGCCACCGCCCGCCCGCCAGCAGCGCGATCGGAATCAGGATGCCGAATTGCGGCTTATAGGCGAGCAGGCCGATCAGCACGCCCGCAAGCCATGGCCTGCGATCGAGCCAGTGCAGCGCGCCGCCAAGCAGCGCTGCGGTGAGGAAGCCGTTGTGGCCGTGGCCGACATTGACGAACACCGCCGGGAAGGCGGCCGCAACCAGCAGCGTTTCCCGGCGTGGCAGGATGGCGCGGATCGCGGCGAGGTAGGCCGCAAAGCTTGCGCCCAGCCAGATCGCCAGGCCCCATGCATAGGGAACGGCGGCGACGAGAACGGCAATCGCAAAGAAGAAGGGAGGGTAGTGCCAGCCATAGAACGGCACCTCGCGGCCGTCGAACACCGCCTTCTCCGCCGCGTGCTGGAGCGCGGGCTCGTAGGCGTCCGCGGAGCGGCCCTGCCAGGTCAGTGTGCCTGCCGCATACACGTTGGAAAAGTCGGTGCCGATCGGTTGGCCGTTACGGTCGATCAGGCCTTCGGAAACCGCGATCCATCCGGCAAATACCAGGACCGAGAGGCCGAGCAGGATCAGGCTGTAGGCGCGCATGCGCGCCACGGTCAGCCATTCGCCGGTCCGAAGCGCTTGCCAGATATGAGTCATTTCACCGCGGAATTTGTACGAATATTGCGCCGTATTGCTCCGACCGTACCGAGCCCGCTTTAACGGTTCCCTAAAGTTTGGCGTTTCCCGGCCAAGCTTCTTGCGATGCAGCGCGCAGCGGCCTAGGGTGCCCCGATCCCATCAGAAAGAGTCGTGAATTTCAGTGTTCACGACGTTTGCCAGGAGATGATGATGCCCTTCCTGTCCGCTGCGCTCGCCCGTGTGAAGCCGTCCGCGACGATCGCGGTCACGGATAAAGCACGCGCGCTGAAAGCGGCGGGCCGCAACGTCATCGGCCTTGGCGCCGGCGAACCGGATTTCGACACGCCCGCCAACATCAAGCTGGCGGCGATCCACGCCATCGAGGCCGGCAAGACCAAGTACACCGATGTCGGCGGCATTCCCGAGCTGAAGGAGGCGATCATCGCCAAGTTCCAGCGCGAGAACGGCCTGACCTACAAGCCGAACCAGATCATCGTCGGCACCGGCGGCAAGCAGGTGCTCTACAATGCGCTGATGGCGACCATCAATCCCGGCGACGAGGTGATCATCCCGGCGCCGTATTGGGTGAGCTATCCGGAAATGGTGGCGCTCGCCGGCGGCGAGTCGGTGCCGGTGGTCTGCCCTGCCTCCAGCGGCTTCAAGCTGCGGCCTGAAGATCTGGAGAAGGCGATCACAGCGAAAACCAAGTGGATCATCCTGTGCTCGCCGTCGAACCCGACTGGCGCGGCCTACACGCGCGCCGAGCTGAAGGCGATCACCGACGTGCTGGTGAAGCATCCGCATGTCTGGGTGATGACCGACGACATGTACGAACATCTGGTCTATGACGACTTCCAGTTCGCCACGCCCGCGCAGGTCGAGCCGCAACTGTACGACCGCACGCTGACGGTGAACGGCGTGTCGAAGGCCTACTGCATGACTGGCTGGCGCATCGGCTATGCCGGCGGTCCGGCCGAGCTGATCAAGGCGATGGCGACGATCCAGTCGCAGTCGACCTCGAACCCGTCATCGATCGCGCAGTGGGCCTCGGTCGAGGCGCTGAACGGTCCGCAGGACTTCATCCCTGTGCACAACAAGGTGTTCAAGGAGCGCCGCGACCTCGTGGTCTCGATGCTGAACCAGGCCAAGGGCATCGAATGCCCGCGGCCTGAGGGCGCGTTCTACGTCTATCCATCCTGCGCCGGCACCATCGGCAAGACCGCGCCGTCCGGCAAGGTGATCGAGAACGACGAGGACTTCGTCACCGAACTTCTGGAAAGCGAAGGCGTCGCCGTCGTGCAGGGTTCGGCGTTCGGGCTCGGACCGGCATTCCGGATTTCCTACGCCACCAAGACCTCCGATCTCGAGGACGCCTGCAAGCGCATCCAGCGCTTCTGCGGCAATTTGCGATAGGGCGTTTCGGGCGAAGCAAGCATCACCGACGCGATTAACACCGGCAATATCTTTCATGAAGAGGCCTGCGTAAGCGGGCCTCTTTTTTTGAGATTGAATTCGTCATTCCGGGGCGATGCGTAGCATCGAACCCGGAATCTCGAGATTCTCAGGTGCGCAATTGCGCACCATGGTTCACGCTTCGCGTGCCCCGGAATGACGCCCAGTGGCCCCAGCAATTTGGCACGGGACACGGTGTTATGGCATAGAACGGGCCGCGCCGCGGACGCAGCGCTCTCATTGTCCTTCGCTCGCATTATTTTTCAGCCGGAGATTACTTCATGGTTCGTTCGTTCATTGTTGCCGGTTTCGCCGCCCTTGGCATGTTGGCGGCCTCCGTCGGGGTTGCGAGCGCGCAAGCCCCACAGCGCGTGCAGGTCGGCGTGCTGGAGTGCCGCGGCGGCGCCAGCGTTGGTTTCATCGTCGGCTCCGTGACCCATCTCGGCTGCGTGTTCCGCGCCGACGGCGTGCCCGAGGATCGCTATGTCGCCACGATCCGTAAAGTGGGCCTCGATCTCGGCATCACCCAGGAATCGGCGCTGGCATGGGGCGTGTTCGCGCCGGTGGCGCGACTCGGACCCGGTGATCTCTCCGGCGATTATGTCGGCGCGCAAGGCAGTGCGACGCTCGGTGTCGGCGTCGGCGGCAACGTGCTGGTCGGCGGCTCCGCGAATTCGATCGCGCTGCAGCCGCTCAGCGTGCAGGGCCAGGTCGGCATCGGCATTGCTGCCGGATTGGAAAGCCTGGAGCTGCGGCCGGGGCGGTGACGTCCTCTGTCATTGCGCGTGTAGCGACTCTTTCGCCGTAGCTTTAGCGAAGGCAGAAGCAATCCATTTTTTCGCGGCTGTAGTCTGGATTGCTGCTCCTCGCAATGACGGGGTGAGAGCGCCTGCGGGTCCCACGCCGCAGCGCAGCGAATTTTTCCCGCTTGCCAAAATCGCGGGACAGGCGGAGCATTAGTGCCGCCGACCCAATCAAGGGCCGAGCTCCAACCAAGGAGGCGGCAATGGGACAAGACGTCAGAAGTCCCCGTGGTCCACGGTGCATCGCGCTGGTGGGCCCTTTCCAAAGCGGTAAAACCACACTTCTGGAAGCGATACTGGCGCGAACGGGCGCCATCAAGAATGCCGGCAGCGTCGACGCCGGAACTTCGGTCGGCGATTCCAGCCCCGAGGCGCGGAACCACAAGATGGGCGTGGGTCTCTCCGCCGCCACGACCAGTTTCATGGGCGACAGTTACACCTTTATCGATTGTCCCGGCTCCATCGAGTTCGCGCAGGACATGCGCGCCGCGTTGCCTGCGGTCGATGCCGCGGTGGTGGTCTGCGAGGCGGACGAGAAGAAGTTGCCGCAACTGCAGATTATCCTGCGCGAGCTGGAGGATCTCGGCATTCCTCGTATCCTGTTTCTGAACAAGATCGACCGCGCCAGCAAGCGCATCCGCGAGACGCTGGCGACGCTACAGCCGGCGTCGCGCGTGCCGCTGGTGCTGCGCCAGATTCCGATCTGGAACGGCGATCTGATCGAAGGCTTTGTCGATCTCGCGCTGGAGCGCGCCTTCGTCTACCGCGAGCACAAGCCCTCCGAAGTCATTGCGCTGGAAGGCGGAAACCTCGACCGCGAGAAGGAAGCGCGCTTCTCGATGCTGGAAAAGCTCGCCGATCACGACGATGCGCTGATGGAGCAGTTGCTGGAAGACATCCAGCCGCCGCGCGATGCCGTGTTCGACGATCTCGCCCGCGAATTGCGCGAGGGCCTGATCTGCCCGGTGCTGCTCGGTTCGGCGGCGCGCGAGAACGGCGTGCTGCGGCTGATGAAGGCGCTGCGGCATGAGGCGCCCGGCGTGGCAGAGACGGCCAAACGCCTCGGTGCGTCCTCCCAGAAAGATGCGCTGGCCTATGTGTTCAAGACCATGCATTTGCAGCACGGCGGCAAGCTCTCGCTGGTGCGGCTGCTTGCCGGTCACCTCGATGACGGCGCCACGCTGCAGTCCTCCTCCGGCGAAGCCGGCCGCGTATCCGGCATCCTTGCCGTCAGCGGCGGCCACGACACCAAGCGGGCGGCGGCGGAAGCCGGCGAGACGATCGCGCTCGGCAAGCTCGACGCGGTCAAGACCGGCGACACGCTATCGAGCGGCAAGACTGCGCCGCCGGCGCTCGTGAAGGTAGAGCCGATGCCGCCGGTGCTGTCGATCTCGATTGCCGCGACCGACCGCAAGGACGACGTCAAGCTTGGCCAGGCCTTGCTGCGGCTCAACGAGGAAGATCAGTCGCTGACGATGGTCCAGAACCCGCAGACCCATGACACGGTGCTGTGGGGGCAGGGTGAAATGCACCTGCGCGTCGCGCAGGAGCGCCTCAAGGACCGCTTCGGCGTCAGCGTCAAAGCGCAGCCGCCCGCGATCGGCTATCAGGAGACCATCCGCAAATCCGTCACCCAGCGCGGCCGCCACAAGAAGCAATCGGGCGGCCACGGCCAGTTCGGCGACGTCGTGCTGGAGATCAAGCCGATGCCGCGCGGCACCGGCTTCGAATTCCACGAAAAGGTCGTCGGCGGCGCGGTGCCGCGCAACTACATCGGTGCGGTGGAGGAGGGCGTGGTCGACGGGCTAACCAAGGGCCCGCTCGGCTTCCCGGTTATCGACCTCCAGGTGACGCTGACGGACGGCTCCTATCACAGCGTCGATTCCTCCGATCTCGCTTTCCGCACCGCGGCGCGGATCGGCATGAGCGAGGCACTGCCGCAGTGCCAGCCGGTTCTGCTGGAGCCGATCCACATGGTCGAGATCGTCTGCCCGACCGAGGCCACCGCGAAGATCAACGCCATCCTGTCGGCACGGCGCGGCCAGATCCTGGGCTTCGATACCCGCGAGAACTGGCCGGGCTGGGACTGCGTCCGTGCCACCATGCCGGAAGCCGAGATCGGCGACTTGATCGTGGAATTGCGCTCCGCCACCGCCGGCGCCGGAGGCTTTACGAGGCAGTTCGACCGCATGGCCGAAGTCACCGGCCGCGCCGCCGACCAGATCATCGCCGCGCATCGTGTTGCGGCGTGATTGATGCGGATCGCCGCGGCCTTGGCCGCGGTGGCTCGCGCGGCTTGACACACCTTCAGGGAAGATAAATTGATCGTCGTGGCCGGGTTGATCCCGGCCATCGACGTCATGAGGAGATCGTTGCCGTGACCAAGCCCCCCGCCGCCTGTCTGATCGGATGGCCGGCCGCGCATTCGCGCTCGCCGTTGATCCATCACTACTGGCTGCGCACGCTCGGCATCGAAGGTGGCTACGTCATCGAGGCGGTGCCGCCCGACGAGTTCAAGGATTTTCTGTTCCGGCTGTCGCATCGCGGCTTCGTCGGCGCTAACGTCACCATACCGCACAAGGAGCGCGCGCTGGCGCTGTCGAAGCCGGACGAGCGCGCGCGCGCGGTGGGCGCCGCCAACACGCTGTGGTTTGCCGACGGCGAACTGTGCTCGACCAACACCGACGTCGAGGGTTTCATCGACAACCTCGATGCCAGCGCGCCGGGCTGGGACAAATGCGAAGATGCGCTGGTGCTGGGCGCCGGCGGCTCGGCGCGCGCGGTGG
>JAESGW010000646.1_pt1 | contig 20999 bp, 20 predicted proteins | sample 9269791 | NCBI WGS metagenome assembly JAESGW01 (sample SAMN16773120, study PRJNA677053) | algae metagenome | isolation source: Aphanocapsa lilacina HA4352-LM1 and co-occurring heterotrophs from near cave... | place: USA: Maniniholo cave, near Haena, Kauai, HI | collected 2009-07-28 | reverse complement strand
CATTGTCAACCGTGCGAATCTGGGGATGGAAGTGATGCACGAGCGCAATGCTCACAACTTCCCCTTGGATTTGGCCGGTAGCGAATCGGCTCCGGTGGCGGTGGGCAACGCCGACCTCAACGGCTAATTGCCGGTCCAATTCGAATACGCGAAGAGGCCCCCAAAGGGGCCTCTTTTTCGTGCCAGAATCGGCCAGGACGCAGTGGGATAGTCCAGATGATGCGAATCTTGGGGAAGTATGTGTTGGTGGCGGCATTGCTGGCAGCCGGAAGCGCTGCTGCACTCGCAGATACGTACATGGACAAATTGGCCAAAGTTCAGGTGACACTCCCGGACAATTTCAGCAAAACCCAGAATGGCCAGACCCTGACGGTAAGTGCCCCGGATGAGACCGTTTCGATGGTGATTGACTCGCTGGCTGAGACGGATCTCGAAGCCGCAGGCAAAGCCATCGACAGGCGTGCGGCTGAAAAAGTCAACGAGCTGAAATTCAAGGGCAGTCCCCGCAAAGTCAAGATCAATGGCCTGGAGGGAGTGACGCTTACCGGGTCGGGCACCGTCAAGGCCAAAGCTGTGCGGGTGAACACAATGGCGCTGATCACGCCAGCTAACCGCGTATTCTTCGTGATCACGACGGTGAACGACGACGCTACCAAAGCGGCGGCGCCGGTGGTCCAGCAAATCCTCTCCAGCATCAAGGCGGTTTAGTCGGCCCCGGCCCAGCGCTCCAGGAACCGGCGATAGACAGGTTCGTAGGCAGCAGCCAGGGCTATGTCCGGCAGGACCTGCCCGCCCAGGCGTACCATTCGGGCGGCAGCCCGGGTGACACTCACCCCCCAGGCACCGGCGGCAGCCAGGATTGCCGCTCCGAGAGCGGGCTGCACCTGGGCGGGCAGTTGCAGTTCCCGGTCCAGGACAGCGGCGCGAATGCGAAGCCAGACTTCGCTGCGGGTGCCACCCCCCACGCACAACAAAGCGCCCTGCACCGGCATACCCAGAGCGATCAGACGTTCAAGCCCCAGGCGCTCGACGAAGGCCACCCCTTCGAGCAGCCCGGCGTAAAAGCGCGGGTCGTCGGTCGAAATATCCGGCAACCCCCCGGCAAAATCGGCACCCGAGTGCGGAAAACGCTCGCCCGGTGTGGCCAGAGGATAAGCGGTCTGGCCGGTGGGGAGATGTAAAGTTGCCGCACGCGAGTTCAGCGCTTTCCATTGCTCCCGGGGGTAGAACTTTTCTAGAATCGCCCCACCGCAGGCGGAGGCGGCCCCGGGCAGCCACAGGCGGCCATCGGGATGGAGGTGGCTGTAGACAGCACCGTCTGCGGTAGCGATTTTCGCCGCGCTGACCCCCTTGAAAATAAGTGTGCTCCCGAGGCTGAGGCAGACTTGACCGGCGGCGAGGGCGCCGCCGGCAATCTGTCCGGCCACGCCGTCGGTGCAACCGGCCACCAGCTTCACGCCGCCTCCCAGACCCCATTCGGCGGCAAGGGTGCCCACCACCGTGCCGGGCCGCACGACCGCGGGCAGCTGTGCGGCCGGGATGCCAGCCGCCAGTGCCAGGCTCCACTTTCCTGCCGCGGGATCGTAGCCGCTTTTGAGCGCGCAGGTGTGGTCCGTCCAACCCGCTTTGGCCCCGAGAACCGTCAGCAAATAGTCGCTTGGATGGGTGAGCCGACAATCCGTGCTCCCCTGCAATTGCCACCACAGCCAGCGGCTGAGACCCCAGCCGGCCGGGATGCCGAAGCGCGCCCCAAGCTCTGATCCCCGCCGGTCGCTATAGAGCCAGGCGGCGGCGAGGGGGCGGCCTTGGCAATCCGTAGGCAGGACTGTCCCGGAGGTGCTCGTGGCACTGACGGCCAGTACCCGCCCGGGTAATTCCCTGATCAACGGCCTCCACAACTTTTCGAGTGAGGCGAGCCATTGGGCGGGATCCTGTTCGCTCGCGGCCACCGGCCAGGTTTGCGAAGCTGTGGCGACGGTGAGCCCACTGCCGTCGACGACAACCAGCCGTAAACCCGAGGTACCCAGGTCGATCCCGACGAACAACTCAGGTGCGGTAGCATGGAAGTATGCCGATGACCCGAGAACTACCATGGGATTTTTCGATTCTGAGATTGTCCAACAAGAGGCTCGAGAATTCTACCAGGAGTATCAGGAGCTGATGCAGGTCGGCAGCAACTACGGCAAGTTCGACCGGGAAGGCAAGAAGATATTCATCGAAAAAATGGAAGAATTGCTCGACCGCCAGCGCATCATGCTCAAGCGCATGGAGTTGTCCGATGACTTCATGGCGCAGATGGCGATGAAGCAGATGTCCGATCAGCTCAACACCTTCGGCATGACGCCCCAACAGATGTTTAAGCAGATGGAATCAACCCTCGAACAGATGAAAGCCCAGATTAAGGAATGACATGCCCGCGAGAAAGCTGACCAAAGGACAGCAGGCGGTGCTCGAAGCCCTTGCCAGTTCAAAGCGCCCCCTCTCTGCTCAAGATATTTACCTGCAGTTGCGCGGGACTGAGCAGGAGGTGGGTCTTGCCACGGTTTATCGCTCGCTCGAAGCGTTGCTTGCAGGCGACCGTATTCAGATTATCGACGTGCGCGACAACCAGGCCCATTATTTGATAGGGCGTGCCAACCATAGCCAGCACCATCTCATTTGTCTGAGCTGCAAGCGGGTGGTCCCCCTCGATCACTGCCCGGTGAGCGCTCTTGAACAACACCTTTCCCAGGATCACGCGTTTCAGATTGCCTACCATGTGCTCGATTTTTACGGCACCTGCGGCAATTGCCGCCAGGCTGTGGGAGCCTGAAGCCCACCATGTCTTCTACTGTTGCGATTGTCTGGCACCGTCGGGACCTAAGAGTGCAGGACAACCCTGCCCTCTGGCAGGCAAGCCGCACTGGCGGGCAGATACTCGCTGTTTTCATCGTCGATCCGGCGATCGTCAAGCGCGATGACACCGCCCCGGCGCGGGTTTATTTTCTGCGCGAATCGGTGCTGGAATTGCAAAAGGCTTACCGCACCATCGGTGGCCGTCTGGCGGTGCGCGTGGGCGAGCCGGTGCAGCAACTGGTGGCCCTGGCGCAAGCCGTAGGGGCTGGGGCGGTATATTTTAACGACGACATCGAGCCCTACGCCCGCGAACGCGACGCGCGGGCGGCAGAAGCGCTCCAGGCCGCCGGGATCCAAGCCCACGCCTGTTGCGAGATCTTGTTGCACCCGGCTGGGGAGGTGCTCACCGCCGCGGCTGGCAAGCCCTACACGGTCTACACGCCCTTCTGGCGGCAGTGGTCCGCCAAAGCGAAGCCCAAGCCCTTCCCGACGCCTGAACGCCTTGAAGCGCCTGTGGTGGAGGAGCAGTCTTTTCCAGACTTGGCGGAACTGGGCGGATCCTTCCCGGGCGCGCTGCTGGTCAGCCCGGGCGAGCAATCGGGGCTTGAGCAACTTGAGGCTTTTGCCCGCGATGGGCTTTACCGCTACGGCGAAAGGCGGGATCTGCCCGGTTGCGACGGCACTTCCCGCCTCAGCGCGCACCTCAAATTTGGGACCGTGGGCATCCGGGCGGTCTGGGCGCGCACGGTGGACGCCTGGAAGCAGGCCGAGCACGATCGCGACCGGGCGGGACTGGCAGTCTGGCAGCAGGAACTGGGCTGGCGTGAATTTTACAAGTACGAACTGTTCCACTTTCCGGAACTGGCCCGCCGGCCCTTCCGGCGCGAGTTTGAGAATTTTCAGTGGGATGAGGACCAGGAGCGCTTCGAGCGCTGGTGCCGAGGAGAGACAGGTTATCCGATCGTCGATGCGGCGATGCGCCAGCTCAACACCGTCAGTTGGATGCACAACCGCCTGCGAATGATTGTGGCCAGTTTTCTGACCAAGGATTTGCTGCTGCCCTACGGCTGGGGCGAGCGCTACTTTATGCAAAAACTGGTGGACGGCGATCTGTCGGCCAACAACGGTGGCTGGCAGTGGGCGGCCTCGGTGGGTACCGATCCCAAGCCCCTGCGCATCTTCAATCCAAGCACCCAGGCGGGCCGCTACGACCCCAAAGCCGCCTTTATCCGCCGCTGGCTGCCGGAACTGGAGAGTGTGGACACGGCGCTCTTGGTCACCTCCGAGCGCCTGCCGCCCCTGTTGCGTGCCCAACACCGCTACGCTCAGCCCATCGTCGAGCACAAGGGCCAGCAACAACTTTTTAAGGAGCGCTACCGCGCCGTGCGCGCCCAGCAAGCAGATCCTGGGGAAGGGGACGGTGCTGCGGACAGCGAGTGACAACTCACAAAAGTTGGCGAATCTGCTACAACTGAAGCTAGTAGTAAGGAATATGTGCCATGGCGACCACGTCGCCTGAGCAGTTTCAGCTTTTATGGCGGAACCCCCTTTATTGTTGATGGCCGCGACAGCGGGCGAGTTGTTGCTGCCGTGGCCTGAAATATTGTTGCGGCTGGCTGCTGTCGTCCTGCTGGTCTTGCTGAACGGGTTTTTTGTGGCCACCGAATTTTCGCTGGTGTCGGTGCGCCGCACCCGCATCGAACAACTGGTCGAAGAGGGCGACCGCGGCGCGCTCTCGGTGCAGCGCTCCCAAAAAGACCTCGACCGCTATTTGTCGGCCACCCAACTCGGGATCACGATCGCCTCGCTGGCCCTAGGCTGGATCGGCGAAGGAACGATCGCGGCCCTGATCGAGCCCATCTTGGGCGGCTTCTCGATCGCGGCCGGTTCGGCCCTCGCCCACACAATCAGCACGGTTGTCGCCTTTTTGTTGATCACCTACATGCACATTGTGCTGGGGGAACTGGCTCCCAAGTCGGTGGCCATCCTCTATCCGGAGCGCACAGCACTGCTGTTCGCCTGGCCCAACGAGATATTTTTTAAACTCTTTGCGCCGTTTTTGAGCTTTCTCAACTGGTCGTCGTGGCTGGTGCTGCGCGCCTTCGGGGTAAAGGCCAACGTCAACACCCACACCAACCCGATTGGCCCCGAGGAGTTGCAGTTGCTGATTTCCTCCTCGAGCGCGTCGGGTCTCGATAAAGGCGAGCAGGAACTGCTCGAAAACGTTTTCGAGTTTGGAGACGCGGTGGCTATCGATGTGATGGTGCCGCGCACCTCCATCGACGCGCTGCCTTTTACCGCCACCATCCAGGAGGTGCTCTTCGAGGTCTCCCGCACCGGTCACTCGCGCTACCCGCTCTACGAAGACTCCCTCGACACGATCAAAGGCCAGATCTCGATCAAGGACGTGATCACCCCCCTGGCCAAAGGCGAAGTGCAGCCCGCGGACACCGTGGGCGCTCTGGCCCGGCCGATTCTGTTTGTGCCCGAAAATAAGCGCATCAGCGAGCTGCTCACCCAGATGCAGCGCGAGCGCCAGGCGATGGTGATCGTGGTCGACGAATTCGGGGGGACCGCCGGACTGCTCACGATGGAGAACCTGCTCGAAGAACTGGTGGGCAACATCACCGACGAAAGCGATCAGGCGACTCCCGACATCGTCAAACTCGACGAGCGTACCGCGATCATCCAGGCCCAGATCAACCTGGAGGAACTGAACGATTTTCTGGACCTCCAACTGCCCATCTCCGACGAGTACAAGACCCTGGGCGGTTTTGTCATGTACCAGCTGCACAAGGTTCCCGAAGCGGGCGAGCAGTTCTTGTACAACGAACTCGAATTTACGGTTTTGGAGATGGAGGGACCGCGCCTGGAGCAGGTGCGCCTGGTGTGGCGCACCCACGAAGAAGTCGAGGCGGCGGAGCGCTTGACGGCGCGCGAAGCGCAGGCCAACGAAATCGGCAGATAAGCCTGCATATCTATCTCTTTTGCTGCAGCAAAAATTTACCTGGGTCATCTCCATTCGCCCAGTGGGCGAGGGTGGCGGATGCTAACGTAAATGGAACATCTCAACGTCCCGGAAACCGCGGCTCAGGAGAAAGTCGGCCGCTTTCGGGGCCTCGTGTCACCACAGGAGGCGTTTATGCAATTTGCCATCCACGGAAAGAATATCGAAGTCACCGAACCGATTCGTGACTACGTCAGTTCCAAACTGGATAAAGTGTTCGCCCACTTTGATCAGTTGACGATGGGTGTCGATGTCTATCTTTCTGTGGCACGCAATCCGCGCATTTCCCGCAGCCATTCGGCGGAGGTGACCGTCCAGGCCAACGGTACGATCATCCGTGCCGAGGAAGAAACCGAAAATTTGTACGCCAGTATCGACCTGGTCGCCGACAAGTTGCATCGGCAAATGCGCAAGTACAAAGAACGAATGCAAAAAAAGCCGAAGCCCAAGACCGGTCTGGCGGTGGCCAACCAGGCGCCGATTAGTCTTCCCGATGGCGATGAGAAGGCGACGGCGCTACCCAAAGAAGTCGTGCGCACCAAGTACTTCGCCATGCCGCCGATGAGTCCCGAGGAGGCCCTCGATCATCTGGCGCTGGTGGATCACGATTTTTTTGTCTTCCGCAACGCCGAAAGCGGTGAAATCAACGTGCTCTACGTGCGCAACCACGGCGGCTACGGCCTGATTGTGCCAAGGTAGATTCCCCCGCAGCCCCCCTCAAGCCTTGAGGGGGGCCGGGGGGAGCGCCACATCGATGCGCGGGGCATGGCCCCAGAAAGCTTCGAGCTGATAAAATTCGCGCTCGGAGCGCAGCAGGATGTGCACGATCACATCGCCGTAGTCGGCGAGCACCCAGCTGCCTTCCCCAAGCCCTTCGATGCGCACGGGCTTGCGAGCGAACTCGGTTTTGATTTTTTCTTCGACGGCGTTGCCGATGGCGCGCACCTGGGCGCGGGAGTTGCCGGTGGCAATCACAAAATAATCCGCAAGGATGGTCACCTGGCCCACTTCCAGAACGACGATATCTTCGCCTTTTCTATCGTCGGCAGCCTGGACGGCAGCTAAAGCCAGCGGCAGGGCGCTTTGATCGCTCAACGTGACGAATACTCCTGTAAGGTGGACAGCGCCCAGTTGCGGGTCAGCAGCGTGCGCGGATGAACGGCCCGACGGCTTTCGATCAGTTCCAGGATAGTCTGCTCCGCCCCCAGCAGGACCGCTTCTATCAGGTCGGCTTGGGCGGCCTGGCGCACCCGCGCCACATCCTCGCCCTTGCGGGTCGGTTCGATCCAATCGGCCACGTACAGAATCTGGCTGAGCAGATCCATCTCGGCGTCGCCCAGGGTATGGTTGGCGATCGCCGCGAGCACCTGGGAATCTGCTTCGCCGAAGATTTCGCGGGCAAGCCCGGCGCTGACGTCGGCGTGCAGCAGGTGGGGGGTGCGCCGCTGGATCGTATCGACGGCGATGCCGAGGCGGTCAGCTTCGAGCAAGAGCTTCTCGGGCGGAAAATATTTGGCCAGATCGTGCAACAGCCCGGCCCGGCCGGCCCGTTCGGGCGAAGCGCCGTAGCGTTTGGCCAGTTCGACGGCGGTCGATTCGACCCCGAGGATATGTTCGATGCGCCTGGGCGGTACATGCTGGGCCAGCCATTCGAGCACCGACACCCGCCAGCTCACTTCTAACGCCGGAGTTTGCATCGCGCCGCTCTCGACTAAAACACACCCCATTTTACCAGCCCGGCCGATGGGTCAAAAGAATCGCCGGCGGCTGCAGGGGCCGGTCGGTCTGGGATGGCTCGGCGCACTGCCCGAATGTGGGTACCATGCATAGATACCCAGAACGACCCTCGACCCATGGTGAAGTCAGCCCGCCTCGAGACGGCCGCCGAGCGCAAGGAATTTTTGATCACCGCCGAGGTGATGCCTCCCAAAGGGCCGGACATCGAAGCCTTTCTAGAAAAAGCCACTCTGCTCAAAAACCGGGTGCACGCCGTCAATGTCACCGATTCCAACCGGGCGGTGATGCGCATGAGCCCGCTTGCCGCCTCGGCGTTGCTGGTGCAGCGGGGGATCGAGCCTATCTGCCAGTTGGCCTGCCGCGACCGCAACCGCATCGCTTTGCAGGGCGATCTGCTCGGGGCGGAGGCACTGGGTATCCACAATATCCTGGCGCTCACCGGCGACCCGGTCGGCTGCGGCGATCACCCCCAGGCGCGGGCGGTCTGCGACCTCGAATCGGTGCGGCTGCTCAGGGTGATTGGTGGGCTCAACCGGGGTTTCGACAGCGCCGGCAACGCCCTGAGCAGTCCCACGCGCCTGTTTGCCGGGGCGGCCATCGATCCGCAGTGCGCAAGCGAAGCGGGGCTGCGCTCCCGCTTCCGGCGCAAGATGGAGGCAGGGGCGCGCTTTTTTCAAAGCCAGCTGATCACCGACTTTGAGCGCCTGGCCTGGTTCATGGATGCGATCGCCCACGAGAGCGCCCGGCCGGTGCTCGCCGGGATATTCTTGCTCAAATCCGCCAAGAATGCCGAATTTATCAACCGCAACCTGCCTGGGGTCACCATCCCGCAGGGGATTATCCGGCGGCTCGCCGGGGCTTGCGATCCCCTCAAAGAAGGCACGGTGATCGCCGCCGAGCAGCTGGCCAAGGCCCGGCAGATCTGCGACGGCGTCCATCTGATGGCCATCCGCAAGGAGGAGTTGATTCCCGAAATTCTCGACCTGGCCGGTGTTGCGCCTGTGCAGTAGACAATTTGCCGCCGGGTGGCGCATCCGGGCGTGGTAGGATGACCCCAACTTTTGACGGGGTGTTCATGGCAGGTCTCCTGCGCCGGCTGGGGGCGGCGGCGATCCTGGGGATCGCGCTGGCGGCATCGCCGAGTGTCGACGCCTCCCCGACCATTCAGAATCTCCAGGTGCGCCAGCAGCAGTTGCAGGAGAAGTTGCAGTCGACCCGCAAGCAGGCTGTGCAGCTGCGCCTCAAAGAAAAAGCGGCCCGCAGCCAGCTTGGCGCCATCCGCCAGAACTTGGCGCTCACCACCAACAAGCTGCAGGACTCGCGCTATCGCCTGTCGGTGGCCCAGCAGCGGTTGGTGGCCCTCAAGCGCGATCTGGGCCGCCTGCAGACCGAATTTTTATCGCTGCAGCGCGCTGCCTCCGAGCGGCTGCGCTTTTTGCAGAAGCAGCACCCCGAGCAGTGGTGGGCGCTGCTTTTGGGCAGCCGCGATCTCAACACCCTGATGGATCGGCGCCAACAGCTAGGCAAAGTTTTCGAGCGCGATCAGCAGCTGCTCGAGGCCCTCGATACCCGGCGCGAGCAGGTCACCCGCAAGCGCAGCGCCGTCGAGAACCAGAGAAACGACATCGCTCTGATTGCCCAGCAATTGGCCGGCCGCCGCTCGCAGTTTGCCCAGCAAGCCTCGATCCAATCGGAACTGGTCCGGCGCCTGAGCACCCAGCGCGCCGCCTACGAAGCGGCCCAGCGGCGGCTGGCTGCCGATTCAAAGCGCGTCTCGGCGATGATCCGCACGATTATCGCAAGCGAGCACCGCTACAACAGCGTCCAGGGCAGCGGCCGGATGATCCTGCCCACCGAAGGCCGCCTGAGCAGCCGGTTCGGCATGCGCCACCATCCCATCTTCAAAGTGCGCAAGATGCACACGGGCATCGATGTCGCGGCCCGCTCGGGCACTCCTATCCGGGCTGCCGACGACGGCACGGTGCTCTACGCCGGCTGGTACGGCGGCTACGGCCGCTGTGTGATCGTCAGCCACGGCGGCACGCTCTCGACGCTCTACGCCCATGCGAGCCGTCTATTTGTCACCGTCGGCCAGACGGTCAAAAAAGGCGACCCGCTCGCCGCGGTCGGCTCCACCGGCTTTTCGACCGGACCGCATCTGCACTTTGAAGTGCGCGTCAACGGTTCACCCGTCAATCCCCTCGATTACCTGCGCTGATGAGCATCTTCGACGTTTTTGCCCTGTGCAATCCGCTTTATGACCTGCAGGTGCAGGTCTCCGACGCCCTGCTTGTGAGCTTCGGCTTTCCCAAAGGCGGGGTCTGCCTGATCGACCGCGAGCAGTACGACGAGCTGATCCCCAAACTGGCGGGTCTCCCTATCCACGCCACTCCGGGCGGTTCGGCCGCCAACACGGTGATCGGCATCCAGCAGCTGGGAGGGAGTACCTGCTACACCGGCAAAGTCGGCGCCGACAGCTACGGTGCCGCCTACCGCAACGGCATGCTCTCCCGGGGGGTGCAGGCCAACCTGGGGGTCGGCTCCCAACCCACCGGGCTGAGTGTGATCTTGATCACCCCCGACGCCCAGCGCACGATGTTCACCTACCTGGGCGCCTGCCGCGAACTGGGGCTGTTTGACATCGACCCCGATGCGATTGCCCAGAGCCGCTATCTTTATGTCACGGGCTACTGCTGGGATACCCAGAATCAAAAAGATGCGGTGCTCTTTGCTATGGAGCAGGCCCGCGCCGCCGGGGTACCCATCGCTTTGAGTCTTTCCGACCCGTTCGTGGTGCGCCGCCACAAAGAAGAACTGCGGCGCGTGGTCAATGACCATGTCGATGTGCTCTTCGGCAACCAGGAGGAGGCGGAGGTCTTCACCGAGACCAGTTCCCCGGAAGCGGCGGTCGATGTTCTGCGCTCCTACTGCAACACGGCGGTGGTCACCATGAGTGCCGCCGGTTCCTACATTGCCCACGGCAGCCATCTATACCGCATCGAACCATTTCCGGTGGCTGCCGTCGACGCGACGGGCGCGGGCGACATGTACGCGGCGGGGTTGCTCTACGGCCTCACCCACGATCTGTCCATCTCCGCCACCGGCCGGTTGGCTTCGTATCTGGCGGCCAGGGTGGTGGCCCAACTCGGTCCGCGCCTCGATGCCATCGATCCCCAGGTGGTTGCAGAACTGCTCGCCGGAGCCTGAAAACACAACATAAGGGGCAGCCCTGGAGGGCTGCCCCGAGTGGAGAATCGATTGTCGGAGGTCGTCGTCGTCGACTACTCTTCTGCTTGCTCTTCTTCCTCTGCTTCGAGTTGTGGGTAGTAGAAACCCGTGTTGTTGCCCGAGAGAATCGACTTGCCGAGGGCAAGGGCTTTTTCAGCCTGCACACGCGCTTTGCGCTTCCAGGTGGCGCGGCGCTGATCCCGCTTGGCATTGGAGGTCTTTTTCTTTGGCTGAGCCATGGCTAATAAATTCCGAGGTGCGCTAAAAAAGCTTTCCTATAATAGCGCACCGCTGATGGCCCGTAAACTCACCAAACACCACTGCCCCCGACCAGGAGCATATACGACCAATCCTCGGCGGTTGAGGTTGTGCATCGCCCGGAACACTACCCAAGGCGGTTGGCCCAACTCGTAGGTCAGTTGTACAATTGAACGCGGTTGGCGGCCCAGTTCGGACAGGATCCGCTCCTGAAGTTCCGACTCCAACATGACGCTAGTCATATATATCGGCCTCCTCATTGCTTTTCACAAAGGAACTTAAAACTGTGTGCTGATCGGGTCTCTCCCTTATACCCGGCCTGACGACTCGGGGATCACGCATCTGTGCGAATTTTTGTTGCATAAAGTTTTGGGGATAGCTGTCCCGCACTTATCGAAACCAGAGATATGCTGAGCTAGGGGGTAATGCGAATCCAATGAACAAGCCAATCGCTTCAAAATCTTCTTTTACAGTCACAGCAACGCTTTTGGCCGTTAGCTCATCGTTTTTTGCGGCGGGGATCACTTTTGCTGCGATCGATGATGATATTTACGAGGGCAGTGTTTTCTCACTCTACGGAAACAACGGCGCCCTGGTGCCGCCGCGTATCACGCTGGCCGAATCGATCCGCCGCCGTCAGCCTGCCCTGGTCATTCTCTATATCAACGACTCCCGCGATTGCAAAAAGCAGGCCTTCGATATCACCCAGCTGCAGTCTCGCTTCGGCTCGCAGGTCAATTTCATCGCTGTAAATGTCGACACCTTCCCACAGGATCAGCCCGACCTCCAAACCTACTTCCAGGGCGAGGTGCCCAAGCTGCTGCTCTTCGACCCGCGCGGCAAGCTCCTGTACGAGTCCACCGGCTACACCCCAGCCCGCACCGTCGAACCCTACTTCCGCAAACTCGTCATTGCCCTCCCCCCCCGTTCAACCCCAGCCCCCCTGGCACCGGCTCTACCAACTCAGCCGTAAATATCAGATACCAAATCCGGGTGAAGCGGCATGGCTCGAATGACGCTCTTCTCCTGGGTCTTTTTGGGTTTGTTTGGGTGGATTCGGCGGCTTTTGCTGGGCACGGCGGTCTGTGGGGCGAGAGGCGGAACCCCCTTCGCGCTTCCCCTCTCGCGCTCTCCCCCTCCCCGCGTCGCGGGGGTGCCACCCCCCCGACACCCCCCGGACTTAGCGGCGCGGCTGAGAACGAGCATTGGCGGGTTGGGTAGGCTTACTCTTCATCTAAGCAGCAGCGACAGACAATGCCTGAGGGAACTGGTTATTCTCATCGCCAGAGCAACCACATAAGACACAAAAGGCGAACCTATATGTAATGGACAATTCACGCACAGGATCGCAGGCATAACCGGGGAGCCGGTCACTCATCGTAGGTCTGGCAGGCTCCCTGATGGCAATCTTCCTGCCAACCGAAGTTTTCGTCCTGCCACTGCCAGCAGCGCAGGTGCCAACGGTAGTCGCCCACAGCTACCGCCCCCACGTAATTTTTGCCCGGCTCGATTTGCCGGATAAGCCAGTGCCCGTGCTCCTCGCAGTTGGCCAACAAGCTCACCTCGCCGTCCGGTTCGATTGCCACATCGAATTGATCAAGAGCCAGTGCCAATCCCTTGCCGCACGCCTTGACGTAGGCTTCTTTGCAGGCCCAGAAGCGGAAAAAAGCCTCCTGCCGCTCCAGGGGCTCCAGCACCTTGAGCATTTGCTTCTCGCGGGCTGAGAAGAACCGCTCGGCTATCTGATCCATCGCCGCCAGAGAACGGACCAGTTCGAGATCGACACCGATCTCCCTGCAAAGAGTAACGGCAATAAGCACTACTTCCCGCGAGTGGGAGAGGTTGAATTGCAGGCGGCATCCGGGCAGGGCCAGGGCCGGTTTGCCCTTGACTCCATAACGGAAGCGGATCTGAGCAGCGGGTATATCCAGGTAGCAACGCAGAATCCGGCGCAGCAGCCCCCGGGCGACGATAAAGCGCCTCTTGTCCCCCACGAAGCGGTAGCGCTCGGCGCGGTGGCGCTCGTCCTCCGAGAGCGTTTCGAGCAGTTCGGTGACGCGCGCGTCCGGCTGCATCAGACAGGCGCGCCAGATGTGCACTTCATCTATGCCCAGAGCGGGTCGTCCGGGGGCCGGACGCCACAGGCTGCGGTCATACTCTGGCACGGGCTCCCCCTTGGGTCCAGCCTTCTGTGTGCAATGGTTCGTGCAATTGTTCGGCGATCACCGCCACTAGCGGCAGATTGGCGTCGTGGATAAAAAAGTGACCGCCGGGATAGAGCTGCAACTGGAAGGCGCCGGTTGTGTGAACGCGCCAGGCTTCCAACTCCTCGATACCGACGAGTCTGTCCTCAAGGCCGCCGAAGACCCCGATAGGACACTGGAAGGGGCTCCCGCTTTTGTGCTGATAAGTCTCAAGCACGGCCATGTCGGCCCGCAGCACGGGCAGAAAAAACTGCAGCCACTCAGGATTCTCGAAGATAGCCTGGGGAATGCCATCGTAGCGGCCGCGCAGTTGCTCGATAAATTCCTCGGTAGGCAGCAGGTGGATCGGGCCGAGCCGCTCGGCGAGGTGCGGAGCCTGGCGTCCCGAAAAGAAGAGACAGGCCGGGTGCGTGCCGTACTGCTGCCGGAGGCGGCGGGCCAGTTCGAAGGCCACCAACGCTCCAAGGCTATGGCCGAACAGGGCGTAGGGCAGGTCGAGTCTGCCTTCGAGCGCCCTGACCAGCTGTTTGAGAAGCGGCTCTAAGCGATCGAGCAAACCCTCCTGCCACAGGTGTTCGCGGCCGGGAAACGGAAGCGCGCATACTTGCACCTCCGGCGGCAGGCGCCTGTTCCAGGTGCTGTACAGGGAGGTTCCACCCCCGGCATAGGGCAAGCAAAAAAGGCGCAGGCGCGGCTTGGCTTCCCCGCGCGCAGCCAGTGAATGCATAGTCATCGTTGAATTTCCAAAACGGTGTGCTTGGCAGGCGCATCCTGCACCAGCCTGGCCGGTTGCACGCAGCGCGTGCAGTCATTGCCCGGGCTGGCCCTGAAATTGGCGCTGCAGGCGTTCGCTCAAGGTGCCCTGCAGACCCTGCAGGCGGTTGAGGACCCGGCCGTCGGCGGCCTGCGCCATCAGATCGACGGTGACGCTGTTCGCGCTGCGGGTTCGGACCTGCAGACGCACAGAGAACGGTTCGCCAAAGGGCAGGGGCGCAAACTGCTCGTAGCGCTGAAGCCTGGTGGGCAGACAACCTTTGCGGCAGAACCTGTGGGTCCAGATGAGCATTCCCTGCAACTGCACATCGACCACAAAGGGGTTGTGGAAGCGGACGGGAAACTGGCCCTGCAGGCGCCGGGCGATGGGCGGTAGCTGGCAGCGCAAGGTCAGTCCGTCCGCATCGATCGCCAGCAGTTGCTCGATCCCCTGGAAGCAGGGGCCGTGAAAGAGGACGCCGCTTGCGTAGAACGGGTTTGCGTCCACACCGGTTTGGGTGGGGGGCGGGCCGTCCGGTGGGATGTCGCCATCGGGCCATTGCCGCGCGAGGGTCACCCGGCAGGCATAGTGAAAGACGGCTTTGCCCCGGCTGCCCTGGCTTGAAACCTTGGCTAGAAATTGCAACCGGCCCTCGGCGGGTGCGGGCAACTCCTCCAATTCAAGGGTGCAGGCGTGATCCCGCTCGCCGTCGAAGACGATGCCTTTGAGGACACGGGCTTCTTCATAGCAATAGGCGGTGTAGCCGGGGCAAAGTTGCTCGCAGGCGGCGGCGATCCACGCAAAGGCGCAGGTAAACGGCAACACGGGCTTACCGGCGATCGCGTGGTCCGGCAGGAAGGGATTGGCCGCCAGATTCAGCTGCCTTTCGATGCGCACGCGCCGCGCCGCCGGTGCGATCTGAACCGGGGGTTGCACCAGCGGGCTGCCGATGATCCGCTGCAGGGGCAGCCTGTCGGCTGTGGCCAGTTCGGCCAGGAACGCTTTGACGCCGGCCTGGGGAGGGATGACGGCGATCTGTTGGCGCTCGAAGGAGCGCTTGAGTTCGGCGCTCACCATCCCCCCGTCCCAGGGTCCCCAGTTGAGCGCCAACACCCGGCAGGCCGGGAAGAGCTTCTGGATGCGGTGGGCCGCCTTGTTGAGCACTTCGTTGGCCAGGGCGTAATCGGCCTGACCCAGGTTGCCGAAGCAGGCGGCCACCGAGGAAAAGAGCACCAGGTACTCCAGTTGTTCCGGGGGCACGGCCGCCAGCAGATTGGAGAGGCCATCGACTTTTGGCCCATAGACGGCCGCAAAATCCCGGGCGGTCTTCTTTTCGAGGCGTTTGTCAGCCAGGCTGCCCGCCCCGTGAACGACGCCCGTCACCGGGCCCAGCTGAATCGCCGCCGATGTGACAGCCGCCTTGACGGCCTCGGCGTCCGTCACATCGGCGCAGGCGTAGAGGGCCTGCCCCCCCGTCCGTTCGATCGCCCGCAGGGTCGATTGAATTTCCCGCCGGGCGGCCAGCTCCCGGCAGGCAGATTCGAGGGCCGGCGGGGAAAGCTTCTCGCCGCGGGTGGTCGCCTCGTCTAAAAGTCGCCGCTTCAGGGCCGCTTCGTCCGCCCCCCAGGCCCACTCGGGCACAGCCTCAAGCCCCGAGCGGCCCAACAGCACGAAGCGGCAGCGGTAGAGCGCGGCCATCGCGACGGCGCAGCGGGCGGTGATGCCCCTGCCCCCGCCACTTACCACAAAGACCGATTCGGGACGGATGGCGGCGGGCACCGCCGGCAAAGCCGATACCCTGGCGGGCACGGCAACGAGGGTGACCCGTCCTTGTCGGCCGTAGCCCGTCTCCGCCAGGGCGATATCCGGATCGTGCAACTCCGCCAGGATGTGACGGGCGGCGGGTTCAGCCGCGATCTCAGGATCGAGGTCGACAGCCCGGCAGAAGACCTGCGGCCATTCCTGGCGCAAGGTCTTGCCCAGACCAAAAAGCGCTCCGGAGGCGGGCCGAAAGGCGCCGTTGCCGTCCAGGCCGAGCGCTCCGTCCAGGCGGGCGACCAGCACCACCGCACCGCGCCCCCCGGCCCCGGCCGCCCGCTGCAAAGGGCTGCTCAGATGTCGAAGCAGCAGAAACACCTGCTCGATCGGTTCTCTGTCCGCGGCGCTGATAAAGCTGTGGGCGGCGGCCCCGGGGGGCAGCACCGGGTGCAGATGGATAAACGCCCCGAGGGGGCCGTGGCGCTCCTGCAACGAGCGCACCTGCTCGGCCTGTTCATCCTCGGGCGCCAGGACGATCCTCTCTATACCGTCGCTCGGCGGTGCGTCCGCACCGGCATCGCGCGCCGAGGTGAGCATCACCACCTTCCATCCCCGTTCGCTCAAAAGCCGCGCCAAGGGGGCGCCGACCCCGGAACCGTCCCCAGCCATCAAACAGAGTGGGTGGGCTGAAGGATTAAGCATCAGGCTGTCAGGATCCGGTAGCGCCTGCACTTCGACAAGACGGCGCGCGAGGGCCGGAATCAGCAGGGGCGGTGTCGACTGTCCGGATTCGGGGTTCAATTTTTTTTTTGGGCAGCCCCTTCCAGATGCGCGACGATCTGCGCGAGCGTCTGCAGTTCGGCCATGTCGTCGGGTTGGATGGTCGGCAGTTCGGGAAACTTCTCCTGCAACGCCCCGAGAATCTCGACCCGTTTGATCGAATCGATGCTGAGGTCCGCCTCCAGATCCATCTCCGTCTCGATCATCTCGATTGGGTAACCCGTTTTGTCACTGACAATCTCCAGCAAAGCCTGCTCGATACCCGACGGCTGCGGCGCCGCAACAGCCGGCACAGGCACGGATTGCTGAATCTCCAGTGCCGCTACCGGTTTCGCTGCCGCGTACGGCTGAGAAGTCGCTTCCCTAGGCGCCTCGTGTCCATTGTTTCCGTTGGTGAGGATAGCTGGCGGTGCCGGAGCGGGCACCGGGCAAGCAGGCCCCTGCTTCTGCCATAGGGGAGGCAAAGCAAGCGCCTGCCCACCCTCGCCGATCAGGGCGTATTGTTGTTGGGTCAGACGGTAAAAAGCCCTGGTGTATTCGCTTTGAAAGCGCAGATATTGCTCGTGGCTGCGCAACGTCCCTTCCAGATGGTGGTAGAAGCGCTGCATGCCGCGAGCGAGGGTGGCGAGAACTTCTTCGGTCATCGGGATCGATTTTTGGCCGGACAACAAGGAGAACTGCTGGCCGATCAGATTATCGATAAGGTGAGTGGATTCCACTTGCTGCTGCAGGTACTGCCCGTGCAGCTGCATCAACTGTTCCTGGTGGTTACTGAATTGCGCCAGATTGAACTCGACGCTGGCGAAGGCTTGCTGAAGATCCAAAGTGGTTTGAGTCATCGCTAGATCCCGTGGTTCATGGTGGCGGTTTTGTGCAGATCGAGCCGGCGCCGTATTTGGTACGGGACCAGCGTGTTGATCCGCCTGCCCGTTGGTTGTCGGCGGCTGCGGGCTGGGCCGGGCCGCCTGCCCCCCGTTTCGGCCCTGTCCCTCCTGCAGGGCCTGCTCGAAGGCGGTCCTGGTTTTGAGGCTGACGTAGTTGCCGGCACCCAAACGGATAGGCATCCCGCGCGCGCGTTTGGCTGCGGGCGGTGCGAGCGGCCGGCAGAAGGTGTCAAATTCGGCCAGGGTCAAACCGGCGACGCGCAATTGCACCACCGCCTCGCGCAGTTGGCGGTCGCTGTCGCGCTTGGCGCTCGGATTGAGGGCGACGGCCAGATGGGGCTTGCCCGCCAGAATGTCCTTGACCAGATTCGTCAACACTCCCTTCGGGCCGAATTCGACGAAGATGCCGCCGCCCTGGGCGTGGATGTTTTCAATTTCTTGTTTGAAGAGCACCGGCTGGAGGATGTTGTCTTCGAGGGTCTGGCGGATCACCTGGAGATCCGCAGGATAGAGAGCACCGGTCGCGTTGCTGAAAATCGGTACCTGCGGTTCGCTCAGAGCCACTTGCCGCACGGCCTGGGCGAAGCGTTCCTGGGCGGGGCGGACCAACGGCGTGTGGAAGGCCGCCGCCACGGGCAGCAGCTTGACGCGATAGCCCCGCTCATCGAGCCGCCGCTGGGCTTCGACGATTGCGTCACTTGCCCCGGCGAGCACCACCTGATTGCCGGAATTCCAGTTGGCGGCAATCACCTGGGGCAGGTCCGCGATCTCCTGCTGGATTTGCTCCCAATCGCCGCCGACCGCCAGCATGCTGCCCCGTTCGCCCCCGGAAGCTGCGCAGACGGCCATCGCCTTGCCCCGCTCCTTGACCAGGCAGAAGTAAGTCTCCTCGTCGAGTACACCGGCGGCCCATAGCGCTGTCAGTTCACCGAAGCTGTGCCCGGCCACAAAGTCGGCCGCAAATCCGGCCTCGCGCAGCAGCCGGTAGTGGCCTGCGCTCAGGGCGCTGGTGGCCGCCTGGGAGTATTCGGTTTCCAGCAGCGCCTTCTGCTGGGCGGTTTGCTGTTCAGGATCGAGCGCCGGCATCGGAAACACCACCTGCGAAACGGGCCTCATCCCCTCGGCGACAAACAGGCGATCCAGGGTGGCGTAGATGGCGCGCAGCGGTGGGAAGTTCATCGTCAACGTCCCACCCATATTCAAGTACTGCGATCCCTGCCCCGGAAAGAGGGCGACCACCTTACCCGATGCAGCCCGCTCGCAGTAGTAGACGCCCTTCGGATGTTCCCAGTGCGGCTCGCCCTGCTGCTCGCGCAGGGTGATCAGCGCAAGCTGCAACAGCTCGCGCGCCTCCGCCGCCAAGGCGGCCACAAAGCCGAGCCTGGCGTCGCCGGATCCCGGCTTCGCTTCCCGGCTCGACGCGCACAATTCGGCAAACGCTTGCGCCTCCGGCAGACTTTCCCAGCGGTTCAAGGCGCCCTCAAGTGCACTGACTAGAGCAGCAGGGGTGGACGCACAGAGAACAACCGACTGGGCCGGACGGTGCAGGCGGTACGGCCCGGACGGCTCCTGTCCGTATTCTTCGAGCACAACGTGGTGGTTGGTGCCGCCAAAGCCAAACGAACTCACCCCGGCGCGGCGCGGCAACTCGCCGCCCGGCTGCACCCAGGGCCTGGCCTCGGTGTTGAGATAAAAAGCCGACCCTTCGATAGCGAATTTGGGGTTGGGGCGACCGACGTTGATGGTAGGCGGCAAGATCTTGTGGTGCAGCGCCAGGGCCGCCTTGATCAGGCTCGCTGCTCCCGCGGCACCTTTGGTGTGCCCGATCTGGGATTTGACGCTGCCCAGGGCGATGGCTTGCTTGTGGTCCTCCTGCCTGCCGAACATCCGATCGAGGGCCGTAAACTCGCACAGATCGCCCGCGTTCGTGCCGGTGCCGTGGGCTTCGATGAGCCCCACACTCTGGGGAGCGATCCCGGCGCTGCGGTAGGCCTGCTGCAGGCAGCGCACCTGCCCCTCCGGGCGCGGTGCGTAGATGCTCTTGTGGCGTCCGTCGCTGGAGCTGCCCACACCCCGCACGACGGCGTAGATGCGGTCGCCGTCGCGCTCGGCGTCAGCCAGACGCTTGAGCACCAGCATGCCGATCCCTTCGCCGACCATCATCCCGTCGGAATCGGCGTCGAAGGGGCGGCTTTGCTGCTCTTTGGAGAAGGCTGGGGTTTTGCTGAAGTTGAGATAGGTGAGGATCGAATTGTCCAGATCGAGGCCGCCGGTAAGCACCATGTCGCAGCGCTGTTCGCACAGCTCGCTGAGCGCCGCTTTGAACGCCATCAGCGAACTGGCGCAGGCCGCGTCCACGACGCAGCTGGTGCCGCCCAGATCCAGGCGGTTGGCGATCCGTCCGGCAATCACGTTGGCCATATAGCCCGGGTAGGCGTTCTCCTCCCAACCGACGTAGGCCAGCTTTATCCTTTCGACAATCTTCTCGGTGTCGGCCTCCGAGAGGCCGTAACTTTTGAGCACCTTGCGCCAGACAGGATGCTGCAGACGCGCCGTCAGCGGCACCACCAGCTGCATCGATCCCGCCATCAACCCGAGGATGACGCCGGTACGCTCGCGCACAGCCGCACTCGCTTCGCCGTAGCCTGCGTCCGCGAGGGCCGCTTTCGCTGCGACCAGCCCCAGCAACTGGGTCACGTCGGTCACTTCCAGGATGTTGGGGGGTAGACCAAATTCGAGCGGATCGAATTCGATGTCCGGGATGAATCCGCCCCGCCGGCAGTAGGTCTTGTCCGGGGCCGCCGGGTCCGGATCGTAGTAGTCTTCCAGCCGCCAGCGCGACGGCGGTACGTCCGTCAGGCAGTCGATTTTGCCCAGGATGTTCTCCCAATACTCCTGAGCGTTGGAAGCTTGCGGAAAGATCCCGGCCAAACCGACGATCGCAATCGGTGTGCGCTGCAGCGCGGTATCGCCGGGATCGGGCGCAGCCAGATGTTCAGCGTTCACTGGGAACCTCCCTACAGTAAAGCGGCGGTTGGGATTGCAACCCAAACCGACGGGCGTAAGATTGTCGTTCTCGATGCAGCAATGCATCCGTTCAGGCAAACCGGGTACAGGTTCTGGGCAAGCCCTGGACGGACGGCATTTATGGATTGGCAAAATTCACCGAGGCACTGCTGCTCTCCAGCTCAGGTTCGCAGACGGTTGCGTGCTTTTTGAATTGTCGATAAACAGCTTCCAGATGCGCGAGATTCGCTTTGATCTCCTCCAGCTGGAGTTGCAGTTGCTCTTCGAGAGGGGCTGGAACGGTTTGCACTACCGATAACATTTCCTGATTTTCACTCGTTTGCATAGCTGGCTCCTTGGTAACGATGGTGTATTGGTAGTGGTCCGGTTTGAGGCTCAATAGGCACGGTGTGTCATCTTCTCGACGGCCTTGACAATGTCCTGCGGCTGCGGGATCACCGTCGCCTCCATCCGGCCGTTGTAGGGCACCGGCACATCCTTCGACGCCAGACGCAACACCGGCCCGTCCAGATAATCAAAATAGTGCT
>JAESGW010000645.1_pt1 | contig 21022 bp, 18 predicted proteins | sample 9269791 | NCBI WGS metagenome assembly JAESGW01 (sample SAMN16773120, study PRJNA677053) | algae metagenome | isolation source: Aphanocapsa lilacina HA4352-LM1 and co-occurring heterotrophs from near cave... | place: USA: Maniniholo cave, near Haena, Kauai, HI | collected 2009-07-28 | reverse complement strand
ACCTGTCGCCGAGCTGGTACATCGAGGCGTTGAAGCACATCAAGGGCAAGGTGGGTTCGCAGCTGTCGGGCCAGCCGCTCACCGAGGCGAACGCCTACATCGACTACTGCATCAACGCCCTGAGCTAACTGCTCTCGGCTGAGCTATCTGGGGCAGGCGATGCATTTCGCCTGCCCTTTTTAATGGAAGCCGGTCGATAAAAACCGCCGGGAAAGCAGACCTTCCCGGCGTCTTCGACAGCAGTCGTTAATTGTCAGACGATGCCGCGGCCGGAGCGCAGCAGGTTTTTAGGGTCGACCTGGCGCTTCTGGCCCTGCAGGTTCAGATTGGTGTCGCTGCCGGCGTCGCCGCGGTAGAGTTTGAACATCCGGTTGAAGCTCTCTACGGTCTGGCCAGACTGGGACTTGAAGCCGCGGTAGTAGGGAACGACATTTTCGCCGAAGGCCTGGATGTACTCGTCGCTGTCGATGTAAGAATCGATCTCCGCGTCATAACCGAACGTCTGGTAGCGGTCCAGGTGCTCGGCGATCTCCGACTGGTTATAGGGGGCGCGGCCCAAAAAATGCTTGAAGTTCAGTTCGATAAAGCGGTTGTTGGAGGTACAAAGAAAAAAGCGTTCCTTGTACAGTTCGGATTTGGCCAGAAGCCGTACGAATTCGCGCACGCTGATCGAACCGTTGCGCAATAGCGACTCGGCGGAGGTGAGCCGCTCGCTTTCGAGCACGTAGGTGTTGCCGAAGATCTGTTTGTAGGCCGCTACGATCGCCGCCCGCACATCGGAGATGTCAGCTTTGGCCCACAGTTCGACCTTGAGGGGAATGGCGACCGAGCTGATATCGGGCGGTCCTAGGGCCTCAAGTTCCGCCGGGGAAATGTCGAGAACCCGACCGCCCTTGTTCTTGATATAGGTCATCTCGGCCAGCAGCCGGTCGAGGGGCACCACGACGCTGTAGCTGTTCTGGCTCGGCTCGTAGGTGTCGAGGCTCGGCCAGGGATGGTGCGACAGCGTCGGAGAGAGAGTCATCGTCACTTTGAACAGTTTGCCGCCCCGCTGGCTGCTGGTGGTGAGCACATTCATCGATCGGTTCTCCTGATAGGTCGTCAAAAATCAAGGCAGATTTGCTGAACAGACCGCGGTTGCCGATTGTCCTCCCGGTCGCTCCGAAGTCAGGCACAACAAACACCGACGCCGCAGTGCGACCGGACTGCCTATTGAACAAGGTTTTCCTTGATATTATTGTTCAAATTTACACTCCGCAATCGTCAAGAATTATAAAAAAGATGGAGCCTTCTTCGAACAGCCAGGAAGCCGCAATTTTTCTGGAGCGATCAAGTTGACCGTGGAGTGAACAAATGCACAGCCCCGGGCGTCAATAGGGCCTGGAACGCCAGACTAATCCTGTCGAACCCCTTGACGGGCTACGCCTGTGTTCCGACGAGCAATCGAAAGACGCGTTGGTAAATGAGTGATGACAAAAACAAAAGCAGCGGTGACCGTGGCAAACCTGCATCTGCGCCGGGGCACCCCCGGGGATGCCCCGGCCTGCGGCGCCATCGCCTACGAAGCGTTTCGGGGCATCGCCACGGCCCACAATTTTCCGCCGGATTTTCCGTCGGTGGAATTTGCCGTGGGCATCCTCTCCTATTTGCTCGCACGCAAGGATATCTATCCGGTGGTTGCCGAGGTGGACGGGCGGGTTGTAGGGAGCAATTTTCTCTGGGAAAGTGCACCTGTCGCAGGCATCGGACCCATCGCCGTCGATCCGGCTATCCAGAGTGCCGCGGTCGGGCGGCGGTTGATGGAACACGTGCTGGGGCGCGTGGAGGAAGGGCGCTTCGCGGGGGTGCGGCTGGTGCAGTCGGCTTACAACCTCCGTTCGTTTTCGCTCTATGCCAAGCTCGGCTTCGCGGTGCGCGAGCCGCTGGTGGCCCTTGCCGGACCTGCGCTCGATATCGCCGTGGAAGGCTATGGGGTGCGGCCGATGGCAGAAGCGGACCTGAGCGCGTGCAACCGACTTTGTCGGCGCGTCCATGGCTTCGAGCGCTGCCAGGATCTCCTCGACGGGATCGCTCAGGGTACGGCAATGGTCGTCGGGCACGACGGGCGGATCACTGGCTGCGCATCCGGTCTCAATTTTTTTGGTCACGCCGTCGGTGAGAGCAACGACGATCTCAAAGCCCTGATCGGTGCGGCCGGGGAATTTGAGATTCCGGGCTTTTTGCTGCCGACGCGCAACGCCGAATTGTTGCAGTGGTGCCTGCATCGGGGCTTGCGCATCAGCCAGCCGCTAACGCTGATGAGCCAGGGCCTGTATAGCGAACCGGCTGCACCCTTTTTGCCGTCGATTCTCTACTGAAGCGGCCGGGGCGGCACCGGATAGAAACGGCCGTCCAGGCCGCGCACCCAGCTTAGTCCGTCCGGGTCGGCCCGCTTGCGCACCCGCCGGGTGCTCCGACCCGAGCGGCACCAGTTGGCAAACAGCGGCCCCAGTGCGTCCCACTGCTTGAGAACGAGCTGCTGTGAGACGCCCAATCGCTCGCCGAGCGCTCTCGCGGTAATACCCTGAGACAGATCGGGGGACGGAGTCGAGGGCTGGTAGTCAGGCTCAAGTTCCATAGCCGCTATTATTGTGGTGGGCCGGGTGAAAATTCGTATCTTTTCTCAGCGACTCGCAGATAATCGCGGGATTATCAAGGCAGATGGCCTCCAAGCACCATCGGCGCCTACCAAGACCTCGCAACACCTTCGTCGAACTTTCTGCAAACGGGGTGATTGCCATGGCGTTGCACCGAGCCGGATTCTATCCCGCCCAGTTTCTGATTCCTGTGGCGATGTTGCTGGTACTGCTGCTCACAGCCTACATCTTCCGCTACCGCTACTTCAGCCCTTCGGAGCGCCTGGATCGGTTTACGGGAGATCCGCAGTACTACAGCCACACCGAGCGGACCTGGAAGCCTGCCGAGCCGAGCCGCTAAGCGCACAGGCCGCGGCGGTATGCTAGATTGCGGTCCGCGCCCTGCCCCGGCGCGCGTCCAGTCCGGTGCGGCACGCTTCTATGCCCAGAATATTGATCTTTCATGCCTCCTTAGGTTCGGGCCACATCCACGCCGCCAACGCCCTGGGTGAGGCGTTCTCCCGCTATCCGGACGTCGAGGTGCAAATCGAGGATGCCCTCGCTTACGCCAGCCCGATCCTGCGCGAGACACTCATCCGCGCCTACGAACAGCTCAGTGAGAAAGCCCCGCAACTCTACCGACTCATCTACGAAGGCAGCGACGTCTCCGACCTCAAAGACTCGATGAGCAACACGCTGCTGCTCAGCAAAATCGAACGGCCGTTTTTTCGCAAGTTCGAGCAACTCATCAAGCAGGCAGCCCCCGACGTGTTTATCTGCGTCCAGCAGATTCCGAGCCGTTTGGTGCAGCTATTCAAGCAGGAGTTCGACTGGCCCCAGCCGCACTATGTCGTGATTACCGACGCGGTCGCCCACAGCACCTGGATCAACTACGAGGTGGACGGCTACTTTCTGGCGAGCGATCTCACCGCGAACATTCTCACCAAACAGGGCGTCGACCCCGAGTTGCTGCACGTAACCGGCATCCCCGTCAAACTCGAAATCGCCGAAGCCAAACCCGCCCGGCAGATGCGCGAGCGCCACGACCTGCCGCTGGACGCGCCGGTGATTGCCCTTTTTGGCGGCGGCCTGCAGCCGCGGCGGGTGCGGCTGATGGTGGCGGGGCTACTCGAAAGTCCGTTTGCCGGGACCCTTGCGGTGGTGGCCGGCCGCAACCATGCCCTCGGTACAGCCCTTGCGGACCTGGAGGACGGTCCGGCCATGCGCCTGCGCTCGCTCGGGCAGATCGATTTTGTGGACGATCTGATCGCCGCGAGCGACCTGGTGATCACCAAGGCCGGTGGGCTCATCGCCAGCGAGGTGATGGCGCGGGGTACGCCGATGGTGATCGTCGATCCGATTCCGGGCCAGGAGGAGTGGAACGCCGATGCGATCGCCGCCTACGGCGCCGGTATCCAGTTGCGCCTGCCGGAGATGGTGGCACCCACCGTGCAGTTTTTGCTGAGCGCACCGGAGCATCTGGCTTTTATGCGCTCCCAGGCGCGAAAATATGGGCGTCCCACCGCGGCCCTCGCCGTCGTCGAATCGATTCTTGCCCGCCTGAGTGTCTAAAGATGCCCGAGTCCTACACCGACAACACCGAGCCAAAAGGGAGCGGCGATTTTCTCTGGGGAGTGGCCTCCTCCGGCTACCAGAGCGAGGGCGGCTTCAACGGTCCCGGCCAGCCCCACAACAACTGGGCGCGCGGCGAAGCGAAAGGTACCGTCATGCGCACCGGGGCCGCAGCCCAGTTCTGGACGCGCTACGAAGCCGATTTTTGGCTCTGCCGGGGCATGGGCCTCAATAGCTTTCGTTTGGGACTGGAGTGGGCGCGCATCCAACCGCGCTTCGAGGCCCGGCCCGGCCCAGCTCCCGCCTTTGACACCGCCGCCCTCGACGCTTACGCCGAGCGGCTCGCCGCCTGCCGCCGCGCCGGTCTGGAGCCGGTCGTGACGCTGCACCACTTTACCCATCCCGCCTGGTTGGGGTCGGACGCGTGGCTTGCCCCCGCCACCGTCGACGGTTTTGCCGAGTATGTCCGCGTCGCCGTGGGCCATATCAACCGCCGCCTGATCGATAGCTACGGTCTGGCGCCGGTGCACTGGTACATCACCATCAATGAGCCGAACATGCTGGTGCTCAACAGCTACTTCGGCCGCCAGTTTCCGGCGGGGCCACACCGGGGGACGGAAGCTTGCCTGCGGGCCTACGACCATCTGCTTGCCGCCCACGTCCGGGCCTATAACGCCATCCACAATCTCTACGAGCAAGCGGGTTGGCCCCGGCCGCGCGTCACCCTCAACACCTTCGCAAGCGATCTCTACTGGTCCGACAAGGTGCTCTGGGACCTGTTGTGCCTGCGCGAGCGGGCCATTCCTGCCGCCAATCTGCGCGAGCACCTGCATCGGCAGGCGGAGCGCTTCGAGGCGGCGCTGGCGGCGGCGCAATTGCCCTTTGTGCGGGATCTGCCCTACCGCACCGGCCGGCTTGTCCACTGGTGGGCCAACCGCTTCGGTTACCGCTCCTTCGACGCTCGCCACTTCGCGCTGTTGTTGCGCACGCTGGAGGCGAGTCCGCGGGCACGGGTCATCGACTACGTCGCCATCGACTACTACGACCCGTTCGTGGCCCATACGCTGCGCCTGCCCTCGTTTTCGGATTTTGAATTTAAGACGACGGGTCTGCGCGCCTGGATGATGAGCGGCATCACCAGCAAGTGGTGGGACTGGCGCAGTCTGCCGGAGGGATTGCATTTTTTTTGCAGCCACTACGCGACGGAGTACGCTCTGCCGGTGCTCATCGCCGAAAACGGCATGGCTTTGCGGCGCAAACCCGACAACAGCGCCGCCGGTCACCGCCCAGATCAGCTACTCAGAAGCCAGTTTCTCGAAGCGCATGTCCAGCAGGTGCAGCGGTTGTGCGCCGAGGGGGTGCCGGTGGCCGGCTATCTGCACTGGTCGCTCACCGACAATTACGAATGGGGCTCCTACACGCCGCGATTCGGGTTGTTTGCCATCGATTTTGCTCGGGGCAGCGAGCGTCTGATCGAAGATCACCTGGGGGATAGGCCCTCCGAGACCTATGCCCGTCTGGTGCGCACCTTGACATCTGACATCTGACACTTGGCAATTGGTTTGGCACGAGGGTCTGGGTCGCGAGAGGTGGAACCCCCTTCGCGCTTCCCCTCTCGCGCTCTCCTCCTCCCCGCGCCGGGGGGATGCCACCCCCCCGGACTTCAGGGCGAGGCGGGCGGGAGACTGTGTGGGTGGGCTTGGCAGTTTTCCAGTGCGTGCACGCTTTGCGTGTCGACTGCGGCATGGTCCCGGGTGAGTCACTGTGCAGAGGAGAAAAGAAAACTCCCGCGCCTGGGGGCGCGGGAGGGGGCATCGAACCAGAAACAAGGAGGAGTTAAGAGGGGACGGAGGGAAACCGACGAGGGCTTGGGGGGGGAAAGCAGCGGGAAAATTTAAGCCAGCTCGGCGCTTTGCATCCAGATCCATGAACCGAGCGCAGCGGCGAGGGCGAGCAGCACCAGCGGCACTGCACCGGTGGCATAAAACGGCATCTGGCCGGTGGTGGCGGCATAAACCATCGTCAAGCAGCTGAGCAGCGGAATGGCGATGCCGACGGCGGCTCCAAGAATCTGTAGGGCGTAGAGGCGGTGGCGGCAGTGGCTGGTCATGGCGGCGGCTCCTGGTGCGGTTCGATGGTTCGATTATTCCCCGCCCGCCCCCATCACCGATATGGCACAGCGGGCAGTCCCGATTGCGCTCGATGGCAATCGCGAGCGCCAATGTGGGCAATGGCGCCTATCTGCCCACCAGCGCAGTGCGTACCCGAGGCTGAGGGTGTTGCCCCGGTCGGCGCCGCTGTGGGCGAGCAAGATAGAGGTGATAAGGAAGGTTACAGGGTGCACGCAACCTCGATTGACGGAATATGATATTTTGTCCTCATAAAACATCGAGCAACGTTCTGATAGCCCGAAAGTCTCCGAAAGCAATTTACCGCTCGCTATTATAGGGAAGGCTTCCATGCCTACTGCTTCTGGTATCCAAATCCCACCGCCTGCCCATTGGAAGGACTTCGAAAGGCTTTGCGCGGACTTGTGGAAGAGGCTCTGGGCAGACCCGGCCACTCAGCTGCATGGGCGCGAAGGTCAGCCACAATGCGGCGTAGACGTCTGGGGTAGGCCAAATGGCGGATCGAATTGGGCGGGGCTTCAGTGCAGCAGAAGGGGGGTATTCATACTACAAAAGCCCGAGGTCTTCTAGCCGTCGCGCACCGTGGACGATGCGCTCAATACGCACTTGAGTATTAATCTCGCGATAGAAAAGTAAATAACGCCTATGGACCATCGCCCGGATACCCGCTCCCAGTTGCTCCCGCTGCGGGTAGCTCTCGGGGAACTGGCCAATTTTGCGGCAGTGCTCGCGCAGATCACGCACGAACTGCAGGGCACGCTGGGGATTGTCCGCAGCGATGGCGTCGGTTATTTCTTCGAGATCTTACTCGGCGAAAGGTGAGAATATAACCTCCATCAAGGCTCACAGGCGGCAGACGAGTCGCCATAGCGAGCTTCGAGGCGGTTGAACACTGCGTCGGCGGACTGACCCGGGCCGCTCCCGGCCCCGTCGCGGATGAGTTGGCGCATCTCCTCCAGCTGCATCTGGCGCAGTTTCTCCTGGTCTTCTAAAAGACGGAGGCTGGCACGCACGACCTCACTGGCGTTGGTGTAACGGCCACTGTCTATCTGCAAGCGGATAAACTGCTCGAAGTGTTCACCGATGGCATAACTGGACGGCATGGCTGTCTCCCGGTCGCTTCCGCGTCCAACCTAACAAAGCCGATAACTGTTAGCAACAGTTGATAAAACCCTGGCAGGTGTTTCAGCCTGATTTTGTGTGCCATTGCAAGGCCAGTAGACTTTTCAAAAGCGGGCAAGAGACCTGAACACCTCGGACACAGAAATTCCGTCTTCACTTCAAAGGAGACAGCTCTCGGTCATGGACGGATGTGCGATAGGATTCAGTGCACTTGCCTGTGCGTAAACTGTGACCTGCGAAGCGAAGGGATGGCCGATGAGTGTGTCCAAATTGACGGTGAAGACGACGGTGGTCGATATCGACGGCGATGAGATGACCCGGATCATCTGGGAGATGATCCAGCAGAAGTTGCTCAGGCCGTATCTGGAGATGACCACCGAGCGCTACGACCTTGGGATCGAAAACCGTGACGCCACCGACGACCGGGTGACGGTGGAGGCGGCTGAGGCTATCAAGCGCTACGGCGTGGGCGTCAAGTGCGCCACGATCACCCCCGACGAGGCGCGCGTTCAAGAATTTGGTCTCAAGAAGATGTGGAAATCCCCCAACGGCACCATCCGCAACATCCTCGGGGGGACGGTCTTTCGTGAACCGATTATCTGCCGCAATATCCCGCGGCTGGTGCCGGGCTGGACGCGACCTATCGTCGTCGCCCGCCATGCCTTCGGCGATCAGTACCGGGCCACCGAGTACCGCGTGCCGGGGCCGGGAAAACTTAAACTCGTCTTCGAGCCCGCCCAAGGGGGCGAGCCGGTCGAGCAGACGGTCTTCGATTTTGCGGACAAGGGCGTCGCCCTGGGCATGTACAACCTCGATTCGTCGATCGCCGGGTTCGCCAGGGCCTGCTTCAACTTCGCCCTCACCCGCAACTGGCCGGTGTACCTGTCGACCAAAAACACGATCCTCAAAGTCTACGACGGCAACTTTAAAGACATATTCCAGAGCGTCTACGACAGCGAATTCAAGGCCGCCTTTGCCGAGCACGGCTTGAGCTACGAACACCGGCTCATCGACGACATGGTGGCTGCCGCCCTCAAATGGTCGGGTGGGTTCGTCTGGGCCTGCAAGAACTACGACGGCGATGTGCAATCGGACGTGGTGGCCCAGGGCTTCGGATCCCTGGGCTTGATGACTTCGATTTTGCTCACTCCCGACGGTAAGACCGTCGAGACTGAGGCCGCCCACGGCACAGTCACCCGCCACTACCGCCTGCACCAGCAGGGCAAGCAGACTTCCACCAACCCGATCGCCTCGATTTTTGCCTGGAGCCGGGGACTTTGGTATCGCGGCCAGTTCGACGGTACCCCGGAGATTTGCGCTTTTGCCGAATTGCTGGAGCGCGTCTGCGTCGGGACGGTTGAGGCGGGCGAGATGACTAAGGATCTGGCGCTGCTGGTGGGTCCCGAGCAACCGTTCCTCACCACTGGTGAATTTATCGACGCCATCGCCCGCAGGCTCGACGCCGCTTACGCAGAACGCTTCGCCGCCTGACGCGGTCCTTCAACTGCAACCGAACCGGCAAGCGGTTCATCTACTGTGGATAGCGATGACTTGGAAAGCGATGGATATTGCATTCGGGCGGGAGGTCTGTTGCGATCTGCACTCCGCACAAAGGCGCGAATGGCTGGTCACCAACGGTCTGGGCAGTTACGCCTGCGGCACGGTGGCGGGGCTTTTGACCCGGGGCTATCACGGATTGCTGATTACCGCTCTCAAACCGCCTTTGGGCCAGACTTTGCAGGTGGCGAAACTCGACGAGACCGCCCAGTACGACGGGCGGAGCTATCCGCTGTTTGCTAACCGCTGGATAGACGGTGTCAACCCCGAAGGGCAGGTGCACATCGAGCACTTCAGTCTAGACGGGGCGATCCCCCACTGGCGCTTTGCCTGTGCCGACGCGCTAGTTGCCAAGCAGATCTGGATGCAGCCGGGGGCGAACACCACCTACGTCCGCTACCGCCTGCTGCGCGCCACCCAACCGCTTACCCTCTCCCTCAAGGTGCTGGTCAACTATCGCAACCACCATGGCCGCACCCGGGCTGGAAACTGGCAGATGGACATCGAGTCGGTCCCGGACGGCATCCGGGTAATGGCCTTCGACGGGGCGGCTCCTTTTTGGGTGAGGGCGGTGGGGGCGGTCTTTACTCCTATCCACCAGTGGTACCGGCAATTTTTTCTGAGCGCTGAGCACGAGCGGGGGCTTGAATCCCTCGACGATCATCTGTGCGCAGCCACGATCGCATGCACCTTGCAACCTGGTCAGGAACTCACTGTAGCGGCGAGCGCCGAATCGCAGGCGGCTCTCGATGGTGCCGAGCGCCTTGCCGAGCGCTGCGCTTACGAGCAGAACCTGTTGCATGCGTGGAAAACAGCGGATCCGGACAGCGGCAGGGATCCCGACTGGGTGGCCCGGCTGGTGCTCGCGGCGGATCAGTTTATTGTCGAGCGGCCCCTGCCCGGTACTTCCCCCGGCAAGACGGTGATCGCCGGGTACCCGTGGTTCAGCGATTGGGGGCGCGACACGATGATTTGCTTGAGCGGGCTCACCCTCGCCACCGGCCGGCCGCGGGTGGCCGAGGCCATCTTGCGCACGTTTGCCCCCTTCCTCAGCCGCGGCATGCTTCCCAACCGCTTCCCCGACGACGGCTCGCCCCTGGGCGAAGGCGACTACAACACAGTGGATGCGACACTCTGGTACTTCGAGGCGATCCGCGCCTACACGCAATCGACTGGCGATGAGCGGTTGCTGAGCGATCTGTTCGCGATCCTGGCCGAGACAGTCGATTGGCATCGCCGGGGCACCCGCTTTCACATCCGCCAAGATCCGCTCGACGGCCTGCTCTATGCGGGCGAGCCTGGGGTGCAATTGACCTGGATGGACGCGAAGGTGGGCGATTGGGTGGTCACCCCCCGTATCGGCAAACCGGTCGAGGTCAACGCCCTCTGGTACCACGCTCTGTGCACCATGGCCGCTTTTGCCCACCAGTTGGGTCGGCCGGCCTCCGAGTACGCGGCGATGGCCAAGCAGACCCGGCGCGGGTTCGAGCGCTTCTGGAATCCGGCGGTCGGCTACTGCTTCGATGTGCTGGAGGGTCCCGGCGGAGATGACCCGGCTTTGCGTCCCAATCAGCTGTTGGCCGTCTCGCTGCCCAACAGCCCCCTGGACAATGGGCGCCGGCGCGCCCTCGTCGATGTCTGCGGTCGCACGCTGCTGGCCGGCTGCGGGCTGAGGAGCCTCGCCCCCGGTTCGCTGTTTTACCAGGGCCGCTACGGCGGAGACCAAAAATCGCGCGACGGCGCCTACCACCAGGGCACTGCCTGGGGCTGGCTGCTGGGCGTGTTCGTGCAGGCCCATTTGCGCGCCTACGGCGATCGGGCGCAGGCCCGAGGCTTTCTGGAGCCTATCGCCAATCACCTGTGCGACGCCGGACTGGGGACGGTGAGCGAAATTTTTGACGGAGAGGCACCGATGATCCCCAAAGGCTGCATCGCCCAGGCCTGGTCGGTGGCCGAAATTTTGTGCGCCTGGCGGTACAGCCGCTAATTCAAACGCCTGCCGTTTGGCCCGTCAGCACCCGCTCCTCGGCAACCACCGGCGCCGGCGGCCGGGAACCCGCTTCGCGCACGATCCATTTTTGTTGGCGCTCCACCACGATGCCCTCCTCGCGGTAGCGGGTCAAAAGCCGGGTGACGCTCACGCGGGTGGCGTTGATGGCATTGGCGATCTGCTGGTGGGTCAGGCGGATATCCAGCAGAACGCCCTCCTCGGTGCGGCGGCCAACCCGCCTGCACAGCAGCGCCAAAAAAGCCTCGAAACGCTCCGCAATGCTGCGCCGGTTGCTGACGATCAAAAATTCTTCATTGCGCTTGAGACTCTCGATCAAATAGGGCAAGACCTGCTGGGCGATGCGGGGGCATTGTCTGAGTTCGGCAATGTGCAATCGGTAGACGCTCACGGCCGTCAGCGCTGTCGCCCGGTAAGGGCTCACTTCGCTGAGGGGCAGACCAAAGGGCAAGCTCGGGGTAACCAGGCCAAGCAAGCCTTCTTCACCGGTGGCGTGGGAGGTGGCAATCAGCACCACGCCGCTGATGCACAGGTAGATGTGATTGGCGGAACAGGGAATCGTTTCGCCCACGCAATAGTGGTACTGCGGCAGAGACTGGTAGCTATTTAAGGCAAGCTGGCTCATCGCTCCTCCAACCGAAACTGACGGGGGGATGAAGACGGAAAGTCCCTCCGGCTTCAACCAGGAACACTCCAAGTTTAAAGGGAGGCAAAAGCACAAACCAGCGACAGAATTATCCGACTGTGGGAAGATCTTGCGCTTGTCGAGCTAGCTGTGGGCGGCGCTCACCGGGCCGGCGTTCGTCTTCCAGTGGGCGTGGCGCCAGACCTGGGGCGGGGCGTTGTGGAGCCTGCGAAACTGTTTGCTGAAATGGCCGGCATCGAGGTACCCGGTCATCTCGGCTATCTGCTGCACCGAGTACTCGGTAGAGACTAAAAGCCGCCGCGCTTCGGCCATGCGGTATTCGACAATCCAGCACAGCACCGTGCGCCCGGTCTCGCGCCGGACAAAATCGGTCAAATAGGCGGGGGAGCGGTTGACCGAGCGGGCAACATCGCTGAGGCTGATCTGCTGTTTGTAATTGTCGGCAATGAAGCGAAGCGCACTGGCAAGCAACGGCTGCAGATGCAAAGGTTGCTGGTTGGCATGGGAGGAGGCAAGCCGCGCCGTATCGATCAGCATCAGCACCAGCATCGCACAGACGGCCTCGGCAAATCCGACGCGCTTGCGATCGAGTTCGTGGGCCATCTTTTCTAACCGGGCCTGCCAGTGCGGCTGCTCGGCCGCCGGCACCTGAAAGTGACCGCTCTCGACGCCCTTCGGACGCAAAAAAGCGAGCAGCAGCAGATCGTCGCTGACCAGCCAGGAATTGCCCATCCCGCGCTCGACGGCCAGGGCGTCCGCTTCAAAGGCGACAATCCAGCTTTTTTGGCCCCGGATACCGCTCATGTCGTGAATTTCGTTGGGGGCAATCAAGAACAAATCCCCGGCCCTCGCCCAGAGCTTGCGCGAGCCCAGCCAGTGCCAGCCTTCCCCTTCTTCGATATATAAAATCTCAAAGAACGTATGGCCGTGGGGACCGAGCGACACCCCCTCGCCGCCGGGAATGCAGACGACCGCGACGCGGGGGGATTCAGGAGACGCAGCGTTGAGGGGCAGGATGCTGTGGGGCTTCTGCACAGAAGGAAACCTCAAGTGACTAGTTCATACGCGCCCTTACATATATACCCTTCAAGGAGTGGATTCCCGTATGGATCAATACATTTTAGATTTCTATACGAAAGGGCGCCGGAGGCAATCAAATCGCGGGTTTTGGCGAAATGTGCCTGCCTATCCGAGGCCCTTCAGTCGTAACCACCTAGTGTAAACAGAGCTATACTTTCTTTTATGGTGTTGAGCAAGCCGTGCAGTTGGCCGGCTTTGAGCAACACGAGGTGCCCCGCTTTTAGGAGCCGAATTTCGAAGCAACGCTCCCGATCGCTGTGCTGGCACCAGTCGCCGGTGATCATCAGACCCTGGCCCTGGCTCATCACAAAGATTTCCTGGTTGTCGCGGTGGCGGTGCAGGCCGATGCCGCCGCCGGGGTAGAGCACGCTCAGATCCAGATAATCGACGGCCAGAAAGTTTTCGGTGGTTCCCTCGGGGTGCTTGCGGCCGAAGGCATCGAAGCTCCAGGGGGCGACGCGGCGGCCGAGTTCGCCGCTACCGCTATGGCACCCGTAGTTGGAAAACAAGTTGCGATACTCCAGCAGGCCGAGGCCGCCATGGGGGGTGCGGCTGGTACCCGTCTGCCGATAGTGGTCGCTGCCGCGCAGGGGCATGCGGAACTGGTAGCGGTAGTTGCGGCCGTTCTGCGAATCCCAGATGCGCTCATCTTCGCTCGCCCAGGCCAGTTCGATAGCGAGCGGCAAGACCGGGTGCAGGGTGTGGTCGGGGGCGATTTCGGCGAGCGGGTGGTGGTCTGCGGTGTGCTGGGGTAAAAAATCGGTACGGTTGCCGCGCACCAGATCGGGCCGGCGTTGCAACTCGCCGCGGGCCAGGGCGGCGGCGCCTTTTTGGTCGAGATGGTCGAGGACCGCCGGGCTGCACCCCCACAGTTCCACCTCGTAGCGACCGCTCAGACGGTTGTAGGGGACGACGAGGGGTCGGGCGGTATTCGCTTCCCCCACCTTCAGCCACAGCCGGATCGCATCGCCCAGACCGCCGGGGCGGCTCTGCCACAGCCGCGAATCGGGGCCGCCCCGGTACGATAGGCGCAAAAACGGTCCCGTCCACTCGCCGCAGTGCACCCAGCCGCGCACCACGAACGCGTCGGCGCTGTGAAAATCGAGCACGTTCTGTTTTTGAAAGTCGCCTTTGTCGTCCTGGTGGCCAGGGTGAAGCGGCTCGCCGTTCCAGGGGGCGCCCATTTCGAGGTGTTCAAAAGGGAAGAGATATTCCAGGCTGTCGGCCAGGTAGTGTTCGCGCTCGGCGGCAAGGGTCACCCCCTCAACGAGCCTCAGCAACTTCGAAAGCGGGTTGGTGCGCTCGCCGCAGGGCGGACGCACCCGGTCGGTAGGAACGATATGCATGGCGGCGGCCCGGTAAGGGTGTGCAGGAGGAGGCAAAGACCAGTTCGACGTGCTGAAGGCTCTCGCAGTGCTCGAAGGCGGGGCTGCAGCTTCTAAGCCGGGTGATCGCCCCTTCGCAGCCCATGCGCTGGAGGATCGAAAAGTCGTGGCTTTTGCCGGGAGGTGGTTCGAGCGAACTCCAGATCTCGACGGCGAAAAGATCGCTACCCGGCTTTCTGTGCAGGGTGAGGGCGGCTTCGCAGGTCGGGTGGTTGGCTACAAAGCCGAATTGGATGCCCACGCTCAGGGTGGGGGCCGGGTGGTGGGAGCGATGGCATTCGACGCGCAAAAACCGGCACAAGAATCGGCCGTCCAGGTAAACTTCGCCCAGGCTGACGCTCGCTCCGCGGCGGTGCTGGGTGCACGAAACCCGATAGCGGTAGCGCGAAGCGACGGTCGGACAGTGGCCGCTCTCCCCCGGCGCACGGCCGCCGAAGGGCGCTTTAGCGAGCGGGATGCGGATGGACGCGCTTGGAACGGGCATAGTTCAAATCCTCGCAAGCAGGTGATCGGCAATTCGAAAGGCGTTCGCCTGGATCGTGAGGGTCGGGTTGGCGCCGCCGGAGGTGGGCATAAAGGAGCCGTCGGTGACGTAGAGATTGTCGAATTGCCAGGCCCGGCAGGTCGGGTCCAGCACCGAATCGGCCGGGTCCGCCCCGAAGCGCGCGCCGCCCAGGATATGGTTGGCGATGCGCGCCCGGGCGTTGGGGGCGAGGTGGACGCCCCCCTGGCCTTCGATGGGATGGCGGCCGTGGACCGGGTCCGCCCCGAAGCGCAGGATGCGGGCGCACTGCTCGGCAAGCAGGTTCATCGCAGCGATGTCGTGGGGGTGCCACTGCTTGATGATGTAGGCGGCAGGCCGGTTCCACTTGTCGCGCGCGCTCGGGTGCAGGGCGATGCGGTTACTTTTGAGCGGCACCTGGTTGGCCATGAAACAGACCGACAGCAGGGTGCCGAAACTTTGATCGAGAAAGTCGATGAGCGGCTCGCCCAACAGGCGCGTGTCGCCCTCGAAGGCCCGCCAGATCGTGTCGAGATCCTGGCTGCCGTGGGTGCGGGCCAGCGACAGCGGCAGGGCTTGATCGGAGGTGTTGTTGTAGATGACCCCGCCGGCCCACAGACCGGTTTGGTGCAAGAACGCCTCGCTCTGGCAGGCGTCGGTGGCCCAGTCGCTATCGAGGGAGCGCGACTTGTCGCAGCGCCGGTGCATGATCGCCTCGGCCCCCCCCAGACAGTGGGTAAGAAAGTAGGCGCCTAACAAGTCGTTGTGGTGGATTCTGCGGTCGAATTCAGCCCCTTCGAGGGCGGAGAGGGCCAGTAGCCGCACCGACTCGATGGCCGAGCAGGCGACCACGACGACGGCGCCGGGCTTGAGGTCCAGGCGGCGGGCCGCACCGCTCGGGTCGCGATAAAAAAGCCGGTCGATCCGCCCGCCGGGGGCGCACCCCAGGTGGGTGACCACGCAGTTGGTCCACAGCGCAAAATTTTCCAGACGGCTGACGGGCGTGAGCAGCGAGACCCAGGTGTTGGACTTGAGGCCGAGCGGATCGCCGTAGCGGTTGATAAATCCCGATTTGGCCACTTCGCTCTCGGCGGGGACACACCGGCCGCTCGGAGCGTGATCTTCAGTAATCACCGCGAGCGGCGTCCGGTAACTGGCGAGCCCCAGAGCGTCCAGGCCGGTCTTGACGTAGTCGCTAATCGCGTTGGGGGGCAGGGGCCGCTGGTAATAATCGCCGCCGAAGGGTTTGGCTTGCCCCGAACGGGTGCCGTTGATGCCGATGAGCCGCTCGGCGCGGCCGTAGTACGGTTCGAGATCGGCGTAGGTGATGGGCCAGTCGCGCGCCTCGCGCCGGATGTCGCCCGCCGGGTCGTCCTGAAGATCTGTGCGCTCGGCGTTGAAGCTGCCCAGGCAAAAGTCGATCGGGCAGTAGCGCAGCGAGACGCCGCCGTACAACTGGGTGCCGCCTCCCACCACCTGGGCGGTGTAGCCTTCGATCGTGGCGCGATCGCGGCCGTCCTCGCCCTGGTAGATATGCGGCTCGTCGTTCAGATCGGGCTCAACGTGGCTGGAATAATAGGACTCGCCCCAGTTGCTCACCCCGGGGACGCGGATGCGCTTTTCGGGGCCGGTGGCGAACAGCTCGTCGCGCTTGAAGTCGCTCAGACCGTTCGGGCTCTGGTACTGGGGACGAAACAGCGGCCCTTTTTCGATCACCAGGACCGCTTTGCCGGCTTGGGCCAGGGTGTGGGCCACCGGTGCGCCGCCTGCGCCGCTGCCGATGATCACCACGTCAAAATCGTTGTGCATGGCGAGTGTCAGAAAAAATAATTGTGACGATGACTAGCCGCGGTAGACGGTGCTGCTGCCGAGGGGGTACTCGATGGCCCGCCGCCAGGCAAACAGGGTGTCGCCCTCCGGGTTGCGGTAGCGCTCCTCCAGGTACGCCCAGCCCGCCGCCCCGACGTTGCCGCCGTACTTGGGGTGGGAAAAAGCGCCGGTGAAGGTATGGCGGCGCAACAGCTGCAGGAAGTAGGCGGGGCTGTTGTAGGCGGTGTAATCCCACCCCGGCACCCGGCCCCTGGCCATCGCCCGGCACAATTCGTCAAAGACCACCTCCGGCAGTTGGGCCGGCTCGCTGTCGGGATGGGCTGCGCGCAGCAGCTTGTCGATTATCGGCAAACAGAGGCGATAGGCGATCAGATGGTGCCGCTCCTGGCGGGCGAGCAGCTTGTCGATAAAGTTGACGACGCCCACCGAACGATCCAGCCGCTGGGTGTGGGCGTACTCGACCTTGCGGCTTTCGCGGTCGATCTGCTCGTAATAGCGATCGATAAAGCACCTGCGCTCGGCGCGATGCAAAGGCAGGACGCTGCCGGTGAGCCGGGCGAGCAATTCCACTTCAGCGGGCTCGAAACTCAATAGCTCCGGACACAGATCGGTAAACAGCCGCGACCAGGGCTGGCCGTTGTCGAGCACCACCCGCTGGGGGTTGATCGCATCGAGGCACACCCGGCCATCCACGATGAACTTGTAGACATAGACTTTGCCCTTGGGCAGCACCAGCGTCAGGGCGTGGTACACCGTCGGTTCGCCCAGAAAACGCACCGGTTGGAGCAAAAAACTTTCGTACAGACAGGCAAAATTGCCGATCAGCCGCACTTCGCCCGGTGGGGACGAACCGCTGTGTTTGTAGACGAAGGTAACCCGATTATAAAAATAACTCGTCTTGGGGTCTTTGCCGTCCCAGTAACTATCGACACTCGGAAAGCGCCAGGATTCACAAATAGATCCCAGGGCATCTTGCTCTTCGAATTGACCGTAATTGTGGCGAATTTCCTGGTTCTCACGGGTTAAATATCTTGCACAATAATTCAGGACATATTCGTCGTCCTGCGGCAAAACCACAATCGACATGACGTTCTACTCCGGGGATATCAAAATAGACTCAGGCTGCAAAATAGGCGAATATAGCCACATGCATGGGGACTTGGAATGCCACCGAAACCCTTGCATAAAGCCTGAAATAAAATTTCAGAAGCTATGCCGGACAGCGGTTTCACCACTCTTCTGAGTGAGTGCTCATCGAGTGTGTTCGACTTGAGTGAATGTTAAAAGTCAAAACCACCGCGGGCAAGGGAGTTTCTTTGGGAGAATCGGGAGAATTTTTCGCTAAAGCTTCTTTTAAGAAAAACCAAATAGTTACTTGGCTGTCCTGTCCATCCGCGCCGACAAAATTTGCTATCAGTCGAATGCGAATGTACTTCCTTCGCCGATTCAAAAATGAAGTGCAACGGCTGAGAGCCTTCCCCTGAGGGGGCTCACGGAGGTAGCCTGGCGTTTACTACGACGAAAGGCCACCCCCATGAGCTACACCCAGCTGAGCGCCCAGGAACGCCAGCAGATCTATGCGTGCCGATCCCAGCAAGGCTTGAGCCTCCAAGCGATTGCCGGCTTACCGGGCCGCAACGCCGGCACTATCAGTCGGGAACTGAAGCGCAACCGCTCGCAAGGGCTGGTAAGGAATTTAGCGAGCACGAGAAGCTGAGCGAAGCAGTTGGAGCAGCGTGCTACTTTGCGAAGCCATATCCCTGTTGGGAGCGGGGATTGAACGAGCATACGAACGGTATGCTGCGTCAATTTTTTCCAAAAAAGAGAGATTTTTTGATTGTGAAGCCTTAGCCGTTGCAGCAGGCGGTAGATTTGCTGAATGACCGGCCGAGAAAAGCGCTTGGTTATCGGACACCTCGGGAGGTATTCTTGGGTGAGTCAGGCCCTGTTGCACTTTAAACTTGAATGGGCTGTCCCGCATGCTGAGGGTGCTTTTGTCCATCACCAGGGCCAGCCAGCAACTGCAAAAGAGCCTGGAATGGAGGACAGGAAAATCATCATTGGGCAAGGTGGACAGAAAGGTTTTGACAAGCTGCGGAAAATCGAGTGGCACCGCTCTAACGAAAAAGAAATGATTTACAGCCCGAAGTTTACACGACTTCGGGCTGTTTTTGTAGGATCAATTCCTGACATTCAACACTTCTGGTTTCAGACAATAGAGAATAGCAGCCGCAAGAAGAGGTACTGCACTTTGAGATAGAGGTTGCGCTTGTCGTTGGCAGAAATTCGGGTGTAGGTTGTAGGGACAAGGGTTTCACTGTCACCCTCCAACGGCCCTTTTAACTTACCAAAAACCCGGGCAACCCATGACCACCAACGGCCAACCTCCCGATCGAATCGAGCGAATCGAGCGTGTTCTGGAAGCTTTGGTCCAACAGTTTGGCAACCAGCTCGGCCCCATTACCGAACTGCGCACCGGTCAAGTGGTGCTCAACCAGCAGCTTACCCAAACGCTGCAGCATTTGGCTGCCACCGGCTCGGCCGTTGAGCGGATGGCCAACATCCTCGGCCAAATCCTGCCGGTCATGCAAAACATGCAGCAGCAGATGCTCACCCAGCAGGAGCAGATCTTCACCCAGCAAGAACAACTGCAGCGCCATCAAGAACGTATTGAAGATCTCTATAGGGCGCAAGGGCACATTTTGCGCCGGTTGTTCGGAGAGGAGCAGGAATCTTGACGGCGCATCAGCGTGCAGGGAGCGCAGGCTTCTCTAAGCCTGCGCTCCCTGCACGCTGATGCGCTCGATAACGCGCCCAAGGGGCAGCCTTCAACCGTCGTCACGCGCCTGGACAAGTGAAGCGCGCAGTTCCTGGGCGGTGAGCGTCCGCCCATGCACGAGGCGATGCGCTCCGGGGCGAGCCCCAACTGTGCCAGCTTCTGGGCAAGGCTGACGGTCGCCTCCTGGGCGGGAGGCACGATCCCGTCGGCATTGACGTTGATGAGATCGGCCTGAAAGAGAATTTTTTCTTGGGGAAGCCAGGCTACGACCCTCTCCTGGGCATGGGGGTTGGGGCCGATGTCGTAGAATTCGACGATGCGCTTGCTGTCTCGGAATACCCGCTTTTTGCCTTCGATCGTTTCGAGTTTGAGCGGTTGGGGCTTCCTGGCAAACTCATCCGGTGCAATGGTGTAGCGGCCGGCCATCAGCTTTTCGATCGCCCCCCGGTTACCCGGGGTGGTGACCACCGTGGTGCCCTCGGCAATATAGGTCCGCACGCCCCCGGCGTGGTCGGCGTGGTGGTGGGTAAGCACCAGATATTGGATTGGTTTGCCCGGAACGGTCTTTTTGATCCGCTCGATGACCCTGCTGGTGTGGGCGGAGTAGGGCAGCGGCTCGGGGGCGTCTACCACCAGAATGTACTTCTCGAAAGCGACGAACAGGGTGTTGTAGTTGAGGGCCGCGTTCTCGAGAAGATACACGCCCTCGCCCAGTTGGGTCAGCTTCTCACCGTCGGGGGTCGGGGCGGGGGCCTTTTTGAAATTTGCCGGGATCACCACCTGGGCGTCGCTCACCGCCTGGCCAAATTGCACCTGGGTGTACTTGGTCGTTTGAATCGGCTCGCCGGCGTTATAGAAGGAACGGCCGGTGGGCACTTTGACGCCTTCTACCTCCCGGTAGCCCGGATAGACGAATTCGGAGCGCGAGTCGCCCACCGCCGGGTCGGTATACAGAAAATCGCTCTTGGTGAGCAAGCGGGTCTGGGCGTCGAAGTAGAGGGCAAGCTGGCGGCCGTCGTCGCGGGCGTAGGTGATCACCTGCTGTTTTTTGCCCCCAAAGTCGTCTTCTCCGACCCAGCGCAAGGTAGCGACGCGGTTACGGGCTTCCCGCAAAAGCAAATGGGGCAATTTGCGCACGATGGCGCGGTTGGCGGCAATCGACGGGTCGGCAATCGCCACCGCCGTTTTGGCCCGCATGTCCAGGTTGTAGCCATTCTGACCGTCGATGATCGTCCGGTTCCAGACGACAATTCCGGGAAAAGCTGACTTTTGTTCGTTAAACAATCGGCCGGCCTCGTAGTCAATAACGGTCACCTCTTCGTAAGGGGTTTTGCCAGAAGTGTTGAATGTCAGGAATTGATCCTACAAAAACAGCCCGAAGTCGTGTAAACTTCGGGCTGTGAATCATTTCTTTTTCGTTAGAGCGACGCTACTCGATTTTCCGCAGCTTGTCAAAACCTTTCTGTCCGCTTTGCCCAATGACGATTTTCCTGTCCTCGATACCCGGCTCTTTTTCAGTTGCTGGCTGGCCCTCGTCATGGACAAAAGCACCCTCAGCATGCAGGACCTGTTCAAACGTCTCAACCACACCGGTATCTCCGTCGATATCTCCACTTTTTCTAAAGCCTGTAAGTCCCGTTCTCTTTCTACGTTTGAGCAGCTGTACCGGGATTTGCTTGTCCGGCTCAGGCGAGAGTTGCCTGCCAAACAACTGCATCCTTGCCCGATTGATTCGACCGTGGTCAGCTTGACAAGCAAGCTGCTGTGGGCACAGGGCTATCACCAGGTTAAACTGCT
>JAESGW010000644.1_pt1 | contig 21087 bp, 18 predicted proteins | sample 9269791 | NCBI WGS metagenome assembly JAESGW01 (sample SAMN16773120, study PRJNA677053) | algae metagenome | isolation source: Aphanocapsa lilacina HA4352-LM1 and co-occurring heterotrophs from near cave... | place: USA: Maniniholo cave, near Haena, Kauai, HI | collected 2009-07-28 | reverse complement strand
AGCCGGCAGAAGACTAACCTGCTCGCGACTCTCGCCGCTCTTGTATGTCCGATTCGTCATAACCAGAATCGTACATCAACTCGCAGCCCAAGCTAATCTTGCCCAGTCTCGCAGCGAAATCCGGGGCTGAGTCTGCGATCGGGATTCCCGGATTGCGCCATAGCCGATGCGAAGCATCGGCGTTCTAAGAACGGCGGCCTGAAGGCCGCCTATGCCATCCGGGCTACGGCTCTCAGTCCGGAATCGTGCTCGCGCCTTCGCCGAGCGGCAGCTCCATCATCACCGTGTCGAGCCAGCGGCCGAACTTCAACCCGACATTGTGGAACGTGCCGACCATCTGAAAGCCGGTCCGCTTATGCACGCCGATCGATGCGGCGTTGGCCGAATCACCGATCACGGCCACCATCAGCCGGTAGCCGCGCTTTTCCGACTCGACGATCAGCTCCTGCATCAGCCGCGTGCCGATTCGCTTCCCTTGCGCCGAAGGGTCCAGATAGACCGAGTTCTCGACCGCGAAGCGATAGGCCGGGCGCGGCCGGTACGGTCCGGCATAGGCGTAGCCGACGACGACGTCCTCGACCACCGCGACAAGATAGGGAAAGCCGGCGGCGACCAGCGCATCGTAGCGCCGGGTCATCTCGGCAAGGTCCGGCGGATCGAGCTCGAAGGTCGCCGTCCCGGTGTGGACGGCGTGCGCGTAGATCGCGGTGATGGCGGGCAGGTCGGCCGGCGTTGCGGCCTTGATGTGAACGGCTGGCATGGCGAGGTCAAACTAGCCCATGTGCCCGCCCAAACAAGAGCCCCGGCCTTTCGGCCGGGGCTCTGTAACCGATAATCGGCTTGGGCGAATTATTCGCGCTGGCCGAGCAGCTGCATCAGCAGCGTGAACAGGTTGATGAAGTTCAGGTACAGCGACAGTGCGCCGAGGATCGCGGAGCGTTCCGCCATCTCGCCTTCGCCGGCGTAGCCGTAGATGTACTCGTTCTTCAGCCGCTGCGTATCCCAGGCGGTCAGGCCCGCGAACACCAGCACGCCCACCACCGAGACGATGAACTGCAGCATCGACGAGGCGAGGAACAGGTTCACCAGGCTGGCGATGATCACGCCGAACAGGCCCATGATCAGGAACGAGCCCATGCCGGTGAGGTCGCGCTTGGTGGTGTAGCCGTAGAGGCTCAGCGCACCGAACGAGGCCGCGGTGATGAAGAACACGCGCACGATCGAGGTGTGCGTGTAGACGAGGAAGATCGACGACAGCGAGATGCCCATCAGCGCTGCGAAGGCCCAGAACAGCATCTGCGCCGTTGCCGGGCGAAGCCGGTTGATGCCGAAGGAGATGGCGAACACCATCACCAGCGGGGCGAGGATGAACAGCCACTTCAGCGGGCTGGCGAACATCGCGACGCCGAACGACGTCAGGTAGGTGTTGCCGATCCGGCCGGCAGCGCCGGCCGCTCCGTCAGCGACGGCGCCCATATAGACGCCGAGCGCGGCAAAGCCGGTGATGGCAAGGCCGATCACCATGTAGTTGTAGATGCGGAGCATGTGGCTGCGCAGACCGGCATCGACGGTCGCTGCATCCGCGCGGGTGGCAGCCCGGCCGAAAGGAGATGCGTAGTTGCGGTCCAAGTCCGACATGGTCGAAACCCCGAATGTTGTCCGGCGTGGCGCAGGGCCTGCGTTGCCGGCTCGATATTATCCCGAATGCCCCGATCTCGTAGCCTTTGAGGGCTAGTTCAACTGGCATCCGACCCGAAAGAACATGTGGGAAACTAACACATTCGCTGCAACGGTCCACGCGCGGCTGAATGTCGCGAAACAGCGATTCCCCTGCTACATTTTGTCATAAATTCCGCAAGACGGGCGCTGGCTTCTGGTTCAGCGCGATCAGCGTGCCGACCAGGCCGAGCACGATGGTGACGGCGAGGGCGCCGGCCACCACCGCCGCGGCGCTCGGCCCGTCCCAGACGAATGTCAGCGTCATGAGCCGTGTGACGATCAGCCATGCGGCGACGGTTCCGGCGAGCAGTCCGAACACGGCCGTGGCGAGGCCGATCATCAGGTATTCGAGTGCGTAGGCGCCGATCAGGCGGGCGCGGGTGGCCCCCAGCGTCTTCAGGATGACCGCGTCGTAGACCCGGTGGCGGTGACCGGCGGCGAGCGCCCCGCCGAGAACGAGCATCGCCGCGACCAGCGTGATCGCGCTGGAGGCACGGATTGCCAGCACCAGGTTGGTGACCACGGCGCCGACGGTCTGCAGCGCTTCGCGGACACGCACGCTGGTCACGCTGGGAAACGCCTCGGCGACCGCCTTGATGATCCGGGCGTCGGTGTCCGGGCTGCCGTTCTTCTCGGTCAGCGTCGCGATGTGGGTGTGCGGAGCGCCGCGGAATGCGTTGGGCGAGAACACTAGGACGAAATTGATGCCGAGGTTCTGCCAGTCGACCGTGCGCATGTTGGCGATCCTGGCGGTCACGTTGCGGCCGAGCACATTGACGGTGACGTTATCGCCGAGCTTCAGGCCGAGGCCGGCGGCAAGCCGCTTCTCGAACGAGACCAGCGGCGGGCCGTCATACTCCGGTCCCCACCACTCGCCCTCGACGACCTTGGAACCCGACGGGAGGTCGCCGGTATAGGTGAGGCCGCGGTCGCTCTGCAGCACCCAGGCCGCGTCCGACGACGGCTTCAGCTCTTCCGCCTTGAGGCCGCGCGCTTCGACGATACGGCCGCGCAGCATCGGCACCCGCTCGATCTTGCTGCCGGGCGCGCGCTCGATAAGGAACGCATCGAAGCGGGCAGCATCGGCCGTCGGGATATCGACGAAGAAGAACGACGGCGCCTTCTCCGGCAACTGCGCCATGAACTGGCGCTGCAGGTTGCGATCGATCTGCGTAATCGTCACCAGCACCGTCAGGCCCAAACCCAGCGACAGCACCACCGATGGCGTCAGCGCGCCGGGCCGGTGGATGTTGGCGATCGCAAGCCGCAGCATGGTCGCACGCGGCCGCGGGATGCGCCGCGCGCCATCCATCACGCCGAAGGAAATCAGCCGCAGCAGCCCAAACACCGCAGCCGACGCGCCGATGAAGATCAGCGCCACGCGCCGGTCGTAGGCAAGTCCAACGGCGACCGCGATCAACAGCGCGATCACGACAACCATCATCAAGAGGTAACGCCGACGCGGCCAGTGCCACTCGCTTCCAGTGGTCTCGCGAAACAGCGTCGCAACCGGAACGTCATGCACGCGCCCGAGCGGCCACAGCGCGAAGGCGAGCGCCGTCAGCAATCCGTACACCAGCGACAGCGCAAGATCGCTCAGGTGCACGGCGGGCTGGATCGGTAGCGGCAGCACGCTGCCGAGCACGCCGACCACGACGAACGGCAGCGCTGCGCCGAACGCCAACCCGATCAGCGATCCGATCAGCGCGAGGATCACGATCTGCACCAGATAGATCGTGAACACGCCGTCTCCCGTCGCCCCCAGCGCCTTCAGCGTCGCGATCACGTCGCGCTTGCGATCGAGGTGGCTCTTGACGGCGTTGGCGACACCGACGCCGCCGACCAGCAGGGCGGAGAGCCCGACCAGCGTCAGGAATTGCGTGAAGCGATTGATGTTGCGTTCGAGCTGCGGCGAGGCATTGCCGCGGCTGCGGATCTCCCAACCCGCGTCGGGCAGCGCCTTGCGCACGGTGTCGCCGATGGCCAGCACTGCGGCCTCGCTCGCCGTGGCATCGGGCAGCTTCACGCGATAGATCCAGCGCACCAGGCTGCCCGGCTGCAGCAGTTCGGTCGCCCGCAGGCCGGTTTCGCTGATGAGGAAGCGGGGCCCCAGGCCGACACCGCCCGCCAGCTTGTCCGGTTCGGAGCTGACCACCGAGCGGATTTCGAATGCTGCCGAGCCGACGCTCACGCGGTCGCCGACTTTCAGCCCGAGCCGCGCCAGCAGCACGGCGTCGGCAGCGGCGCCGAATGCGCCGTTGCGCTCGGCGAGCAGCTCGTTCATCGGCAGTTGCGGTTGTGCGGTGATCTTGCCGACGGTGGGATAGGCGCCGTCCACCGATTTCAGCTCGACCAGCGCAAGCTGGCCGTCGGGCGAGCGCACCATGCCGCGCATGGTGGCCACTGCCGACACCTGGCCCTGTGTCGCGAGGTACGCCCGCTCCTCCGGCTTCGCCTCGCGCTGGATCAGCGAGAACGCGATGTCACCGCCGAGCAGCGTGCGGCCCTCGCGGTCCAGACTGTCGGACAGGCTCGCGGACAGCGCGCCGACCCCGGCGATGGCGAACACGCCGAGCGCGATGCAGGCAACGAACACGTAGAAGCCGCTTAGGCCGCCGCGCAGCTCGCGCATCGCGTAGCGAAACGCCTGCGACGATGCGCGATCACGACCGGGCGATGGGGTGGATTGCGGAAGATCCGACGTGAGGGTCGTCATCGGTTAGGCGGCGCCGGCGCGGGTCTTGCCGGCCGCTTCCGTGTCCACGCGGCCGGAGCGCAGGCGTACCACGCGGTCGCAGCGATCTGCGAGACTATGATCGTGAGTGACCAGCACCAGCGTCATGCCGCGCTCGTCATGCTTGGCGAACAGCAGGTCGATGATCTGCTTGCCGGTGGTCTCGTCGAGATTCCCGGTCGGCTCGTCGGCGAGCAGGATCGCCGGATCCGCCACCAGTGCGCGCGCGAGCGCGACGCGCTGCTGCTCGCCGCCGGAAAGCTGGGAAGGATAATGATGCAGCCGCTCGCCGAGCCCGACAGACGCAAGCTCCTGCTCTGCGCGTGCGTAGGCGGTGGCGTCGCCCGCGAGTTCGAGTGGCACTGCGACGTTCTCCAGTGCCGTCATCGTCGGGATCAGATGAAACGACTGGAAGACGATGCCGATGTTGCGCCCACGAAAACGTGCAAGTGCGTCCTCGTCCAGCGCATTGAAAGTTGTTCCGTCGACCACCACTTCGCCACCGTCGGGGCGTTCAAGTCCGGCCATGACCATGAGCAAGGTCGACTTGCCGGAGCCGGATGGACCGATCAGGCCGACCGCACTTCCCGAGGCGATCCGCAGGCTGATATCCTTCAGGATATGCACGCGCGCTGCGCCGGAGCCGAGAGATAGGTTAACGTTCGAAAGCGCGATTGCGTCGGCCTTCACGCCGGCACGCAAATGAGGATCGATGAGACTGTCCATGCAACCGTCATATGGGACATTCAGGGTGTTGGTCGAGAGGCTCACGCAAATGTTGTCGCTCGCAATCATGGCAGGATTGGTCCTGATGTCGCCGAATTCCGTCGTGAGCGCCAACGCGCAGGCCCCGCTCAAGCTCGCTGTGCTCGGCGACTCGTTGACCGCTGGTTACGGTCTGCCCGCCGAGGCGGCATTTCCGGCCAGGTTGCAAAAGGCGCTGCGCGAGAAGGGCATCAAGGTTGATATTCTGAACGCCGGCGTGTCCGGCGATACCACCTCGGCCGGCCGCGACCGGCTCGACTGGTCGATCCCGGAGGGGACTGAAGCCGTCATCGTCGAGCTCGGTGCCAACGATGCGTTGCGCGGGCTCGATCCGAAGGTGGCGAGAGCCGCGCTGGAAGACATCATCAAGCGGCTCAAGGAGCGCAGGATTGCGGTGATGCTTGCGGGCATGTATGCGCCGCGCAATTTCGGGCCGGAGTATGCGGCGAAGTTCGATCCGATCTATCCGGACCTGGCGAAGGCTTACGACGTGCCGCTCTATCCGTTTTTTCTCGACGGCGTTGCCGGAGAGGCAAAGCTCAACCTGCCGGACGGCATTCATCCAACGGCCGAGGGTGTCGACATCATCGTCGGCCGCATTCTCCCCGCGGTTGAGGCGTTCCTGGCCAGGGTTTCGGCGGAGCGGCGCTAAAAAACCGTCACAAAACTCCACCCCGCGACGCTTCGCAGCGCGGCCCGGTTTTGTTATCAAGGGGTACCGGCGATTCGTCGCTATCTAGCATCGAGGAGTGTGCGATGCCCCGCCTGTTCACCGGTCTGGAAATCCCCGAGGACATCGGCCATTCGCTGTCCTCCTTACGCGGGGGACTGCCGGGGGCGCGCTGGATCGATCCGGAAAACTATCACGTCACGCTTCGCTTTATCGGCGACATTGATGGCATTGCCGCCAACGAGGTCGCCTCGCTGCTGTTCAGCGTCAAGCGCAGGCCATTCGAGGTGAAGCTGCAGGGGCTTTCGTCGTTCGGCGGCAAGAAGCCGCGCGCGGTGGTGGCGTCCGTCGCCCCTTGCCGGCCGTTGATGGAATTGCAGGCGGAACTGGAGCGGCTGTTGCAGCGGGTCGGGCTCGACCCGGAAGGCCGCAAGTTTACGCCGCATATTACCCTGGCGCGCCTGCGCGATGCCTCCAACCAGGACGTCGCCGACTACCTTTCGGTGCGCGGCTATTTCCCGAGCCGCAGCTTTACCGTGGATCGCTTCGTGCTGTTTTCCTCGCGTGCCTCGGTCGGCGGCGGGCCATACGTCGTCGAAGACGCCTATGCGTTGAGCGCCTGAGCGGTCTGCCGGAAGGTGGATACCCCTTGCATTTGACACGGTTTTGAGCCGTTAAGGCTGCATGTCTGCTGCGAAGCCTGCCTCGTTCCAATCCCAATATCAGGCGCTTGTGACCTCCGGCGAAATCGAAGCCGATGCGGCGCAGGCTGTCGCCGCCGATGCCTTGGGCTCGCTCGAGGCGCGGCTTGCGCACTATCGCCCCGCTCCCCGCAAGAACGGATTGCTCGGCCGGCTGTTTGGCAACGGCAAGCAGACGGAACCGATCAAGGGGCTGTACATCCACGGCGACGTCGGCCGCGGCAAGACCATGCTGATGGATCTGTTTTTCCATGCGAGCCCGGTCCGTCGCAAGCACCGCGCCCACTTCCATGAATTCATGGCGGAGGTGCACGAGCGGGTGCATGGGTTTCGTCAGAAGATCGCAAGCGGCGAAATCTCCGACACCGATCCGGTGATCCTGACGGCGGCGACGATCTTCGACGAAGCGTGGTTGTTGTGCTTCGACGAATTTCACGTCACCGACATTGCCGATGCGATGATCCTCGGCCGGCTGTTCACAAAATTGTTCGAGCTCGGCACGGTGGTGGTGGCGACCTCCAACGTCGCGCCGGACGACCTCTACAAGGGCGGATTAAACCGCGGACTGTTCCTGCCGTTCGTCAAGCTGCTGCAGGAACGGATGGACGTCCTGCGGCTCGATGCGCGCACGGATTTTCGTCTCGAGAAACTTGCCGGCGTCAACATGTGGCATGTGCCCGCAAACAAGGATGCGGACGCAGCGCTCGACAATGCCTGGCAGAAGCTCACGGGCGGCGCGCCGGCCAAGCCGCAGGATCTCGTCGTCAAGGGGCGCCGCTTCCGCGTGCCGCGCGCTGCGCACGGTGTCGCCCGCTTCAGCTTCAAGGAGCTGTGCGAAGTGCCGCTCGGCGCATCGGATTACCTGCGCCTCGCCCATGATTTCCATACGCTGGTGCTGGACCGGGTGCCGGTGATGCACTACGAGCAGCGCAATTTCGCCAAGCGCTTCATTATCCTGATCGATACGCTGTACGACAATTGCGTGAAGCTGGTCGCGTCGGCCGATGCCGACCCGCTCTCGCTCTACCTTGCGACCGAGGGCGTGGAGGCCAACGAATTCAAGCGGACCTCGTCGCGGCTGATCGAGATGGGTTCGGAGTCCTATCTGGCGCTCCCGCACGGCAGCCGCGAGCAGCAGCTCGGCAGCGGTTCGCGCGAAGGTTTGATCGAAACCTGAGCAGTTTCGGATTGCGCCGAATTATTGAGCTAATGCCGTCTTGAACGCGCCCCATGAAAGGGCTATCGACCGCTTAAGGTTCTCGTTTCCCACCACCCTGTCTCCCGTAGGCTCAGAAGGACAGTCACCCATGGCGCGCGACAAGATTGCTTTGATTGGTTCAGGTCAGATCGGCGGCACACTCGCCCATCTCGTCGGCCTCAAAGAGCTGGGCGACGTGGTGATGTTCGATATCGCCGAAGGCATTCCGCAAGGAAAGGCGCTGGATATCGCCCAGTCGTCGCCGGTCGACGGTTTCGACGCCGCCTATACCGGCGCCAACTCCTATGAGGCGATCAGCGGCGCGAAGGTCTGCATCGTCACGGCCGGCGTGCCGCGCAAGCCGGGCATGAGCCGCGACGATCTCCTCAGCATCAATCTGAAGGTGATGGAACAGGTCGGTGCCGGCATCAAGAAGTATGCGCCGGATGCGTTCGTCATCTGCATCACCAACCCGCTCGACGCCATGGTCTGGGCGCTGCAGAAGGCCTCCGGCCTGCCGGCGAAGAAGGTGGTCGGCATGGCCGGCGTGCTGGATTCGTCGCGGTTCCGCTACTTCCTCGCCGACGAGTTCAATGTCTCGGTCGAGGACGTGACCGCCTTCGTGCTCGGCGGTCATGGTGATACGATGGTGCCGCTGACGAAATACTCCACCGTCGCCGGCATTCCGCTGCCCGATCTGGTCAAGATGGGCTGGACCTCGCAGGCGCGCATCGACGAGATCGTCGACCGCACCCGCAACGGCGGCGCCGAGATCGTCAACCTCTTGAAGACCGGCTCGGCATTCTACGCGCCGGCGGCTTCCGCGATCGCGATGGCCGAAAGCTTCCTGCGCGACAAGAAGCGGGTGCTGCCCTGCGCCACCTGGCTCAACGGCGAATACGGCATGAAGGACATCTATGTCGGCGTGCCGGTGGTGATCGGCTCGAAGGGGGTCGAGCGGATCGTCGAGATCGAGCTCTCAGGTCCCGATCGTGCGGCCTTCGATAAATCCGCCGACGCGGTGCGCGGCCTGATCGACGCCTGCAAGAAGATCGCACCGGACCTGCTCGGGAAGTAACGACCCCGAACGGCAGGCGGCTGCGTCAACGGCGCTGGTGCCGCCGATTTGAAGTTCCTGCATCACTTGCGGCAAACTCGATCAGGAACTTCAAATCGATAAGCGGCACCAGAGTTAAATACGGTCCTAGTGCCTTTTTCTCTTCCGAAGTTCGTGTCTCGGAGTTGCTGCTAGGTTTCACGAACTTCGGAAGCGGCACTAGGGTGGAAGATTAGGGTCGAGGGGCGATCGAATGAATATCCACGAGTACCAGGCCAAGGCGGTGTTGAAGGAGTTCGGTGTGCCGGTGTCGCGCGGCGTGCCGGTCTTCAAGGCCGCCGAGGCTGAGGCTGCTGCGAAGGAGCTTGGCGGCCCGCTGTGGGTGGTGAAGAGCCAGATCCACGCAGGCGGACGCGGCAAGGGCAAATTCAAGGAGTCGTCCGCGGGCGACAAGGGCGGCGTACGCCTCGCCAAGTCCGTCGACGAGGTGAAGAGCTTTGCCCAGCAGATGCTGGGGGCGACGCTGGTGACGATCCAGACCGGGCCCGCCGGCAAGCAGGTCAACCGTCTCTACATCGAGGAAGGCTCCGACATCGCCAAGGAGTTCTACCTCTCGGCGCTGGTCGATCGTGAGACCTCGCGCATCTCCTTCGTCGTATCGACCGAAGGCGGCGTGAATATCGAGGAAGTCGCGCACAAGACGCCGGAGAAGATTGTGACCTTCTCCGTCGATCCGGCGACCGGCGTCATGGGCCATCACGGCCGCACGGTGGCGAAGGCGCTCGGGCTGACCGGTGATCTCGCCAAGCAAGCCGAAGACCTGGTGACGAAGCTCTACACAGCGTTCGTCGCCAAGGACATGTCGATGCTGGAGGTGAACCCGCTGATCATCACCAAGCAGGGCAAGCTGCTGTGCCTCGATGCGAAGATTTCGTTCGACAGCAATGCGCTCTATCGCCATCCGGACATCGTCAAGCTGCGTGACGAGACCGAGGAAGACTCCAAGGAGATCGAGGCCTCGAAGTACGACCTGAACTATGTCGCGCTCGACGGCACCATCGGCTGCATGGTCAACGGCGCCGGACTTGCCATGGCGACCATGGACATCATCAAGCTCTACGGCATGGCGCCGGCGAACTTCCTCGACGTTGGCGGCAGCGCGACCAAGGAGAAGGTCACCGCGGCATTCAAGATCATCTCCTCCGATCCGAAGGTGAAGGGCATTCTCGTCAACATCTTCGGTGGCATCATGAAATGCGACATCATCGCCGAGGGCGTGGTCGCAGCGGTCAGCGAGGCGGGCCTGAAGATTCCGCTGGTGGTGCGGCTCGAAGGCACCAACGTCGATCTCGGCAAGAAGATCATCAAGGAGTCGGGGCTGAACGTCGTCCCGGCCGATAACCTCGATGACGCCGCGCAGAAGATCGTCAACGCCGTGAAGGGCGCGGCCTGATGCAGATGAGGAGCGCCAGTCTCCTGTCTTTCAGTGTGGCGCTTCCGCTCATGACCGCGTCTCTGCCCGCCGTAGCCGATGAAAACGACGACGTGCTGAAGGTCGTCGACGACTTCTGCGCGAATCCTCGCGACAAGCTGAAGGACGTCGGGGCGAAGGCGTCGAAACTGGGCTTCGGAGCCGAGTATGGGCAAAAGCGTGGACCGCCTCCCGTGCACGGGGCTTGGCTGCCGAAACTCGGCACCGGCTCCGCCCTCACATTCTCCGCGAAAAGCGCTTCGGAGCCGGTTGATGAGTGCCGGCTCGTGTCGCATGTGCACGATCTGGCCGATCTGGTTGCGCGCCTGAAGACGAAGTTCGACTTGGGCGAACCGAAAACGAGCGATGCCAGCGTGCAGCTGACGATGAAGGGGCAGAAGACCATCGGCGGGAAGGCGCACTCGGTTGAACTGGTCTACGGCTTCGAGGAGAATAAGCCTTCCGGTGCGTTCACCCTTACGACCTATCGCTAGGGAGGGTTCGTCGATGGCTGAAGATCGCCTCACTGCCCCGAAACCGCTCGAGGAGCATCGCAAGCTTGCGGCATTTTCCGGCGAATGGACCGGCGAAGAGACGGTTTATCCGTCGCGCTGGGTCGATGGCGGCCCGGCCATATCGCGCGTCGTCGCGCGGATGGATCTCAACGGCTTCTATCTGATCCAGGACAGTGTTCAGACCCGCGATGGCAAGCAGACGTTCGCTACCCACGGCGTGTTCACCTTTGATCGCGAGGACGGACTCTACAAGCTGTTCTGGCATGATTCTCTCGGGTATTTCGCGCCAGCGCCGGCGTCCGGAGGCTGGAAGGACCAGAAGCTGACGTTGCTGCGTGGCTCGCTGCGCGGCATCGCGCGCCACGTCTACGAAGTGCTCGATGCCGATACCTACAGCTTGAAGATACAGTTTTCGCCCGACGCGGAAGGATGGGCCGACGTGCTCACCGGCGTCTATCGGCGTCTGAAATGAACCCATTCGTCGTGAGAAATGTCGAAATGGCTCGGCAATCGTCAGACGGTTCATCACCTCCCCCTGAAAGGGGGAGGTCGGCTCGCGTAGCGAGCCGGGTGGGGGTAACAGCGTCGCGTTTCAATCGGACGCGTTTGAAAACGAAGCGCGCTCGGGAATTGCGTGTCGATTCGACCGATGTCGAGGCGCGCCTCTGGCAACAATTGCGAGGCAAGCAGCTCGGTGTTGATTTTCGTCGTCAACATCCGGCGGGGCCATACTTCCTAGACTTCTATTGTTCTGCCCTGCGTTTCGCCATCGAACTGGACGGTGGACAGCATGCCGAACCGTCAGCCGTCGCGCGCGATCAGAGGCGTACGCGCTGGTTGGCCGAACGCGGCGTTACCTTGTTGCGTTTCTGGAACTCGGATGTGAACGAAAATCTGACCGGAGTACTGGAAACCATTGCTGCCAAAATTGTCACTCTGCAAGAATCGAACGTAACCCCCACCCGGCGCTGGCGCGCCGACCTCCCCCTTTCAGGGGGAGGTGAAACGGCCCGTCGCGGACGAGGAGACTGATGTCCATCCTGATCGACAAGAATACCAAGGTCATCTGCCAGGGCTTCACTGGCAAGAACGGCACCTTCCATTCGGAGGCGGCCATCGCCTACGGCACCAAAATGGTCGGCGGCACCTCGCCGGGCAAAGGCGGCTCGACGCATCTGGGCCTGCCGGTGTTCGACACGGTGGCCGAGGCGCGCGAGAAGACCGGTGCCGACGCCAGCGTGATCTACGTTCCGCCGGCGGGCGCAGCGGATGCGATCTGCGAGGCGATCGATGCGGAAATTCCGCTGATCATCACCATCACTGAAGGCATCCCGGTGCTCGACATGCAGCGCGTCAAGCGCTCGCTGTCGGGATCGAAGTCGCGGCTGATCGGGCCGAACTGCCCGGGCGTCATGACCGCAGGCGAGTGCAAGATCGGCATCATGCCGGGCAGCATCTTCAAGCCGGGCAATGTCGGCATCGTCTCGCGCTCGGGAACCCTGACCTACGAAGCTGTCTACCAGACCTCGCAGGAAGGCCTCGGCCAGACCACTGCGGTCGGTATCGGCGGTGACCCGATCAAGGGAACCGAGTTCATCGAGGTGCTGGAGATGCTTCTGGCCGATGCGAAGACTCAATCGATTGTGATGATCGGTGAGATCGGCGGATCGGGCGAAGAAGACGCCGCCCAGTTCCTGAAAGACGAGGCAAAGCGCGGCCGCAAGAAGCCCATGGTCGGCTTCATCGCCGGGCGTACGGCACCCCCGGGACGCCGCATGGGACACGCTGGCGCAATCATTTCCGGCGGCAAAGGCGACGCAGAATCGAAGATCGCCGCCATGGAAGAGGCCGGCATCCGGGTGTCGCCGTCGCCGGCCAGGCTCGGAAAGACTCTTGCCGAAGTTTTGAAGTTCTAATTCATTTCTTGTGTCGTTTCATCACCCGGCGCTAACGAAAATAGGTTAATCAGGGCCGAAGCACCCGGATGTCCTCCGATCCGGGGAGAGTCGCCGTTCTGGCGACGTCAGAAGTCGAAAATCAGGACGTGCTCATGTCTCGTCAGGACGCGAATGCCGCTTTCGCCCTTTCTTCCTTTCTCTACGGTTCCAATGCCCCCTACATCGAAGAAATGTACGCCCGGTTCGAGCAGAACCCGGGTTCGGTGGACAGCGAGTGGCAGGAGTTCTTCAAGAGCCTGAAGGACCAGCCCGCCGACGTTAAGCGGAGCGCCGAAGGTCCGTCCTGGGAGCAGCCGAACTGGCCGGTCACGCCGCGCGATGAGCTCGTCTCCGCGCTCGACGGCAACTGGGCCGTGGTCGAGAAGTCGGTCGGCACCAAGCTTGCGGCCAAGGCGCAGGCCAAGGGCGTCGAATTGTCCGCAGCCGACGTGCAGCAGGCGACGCGCGATTCGATCCGGGCACTGATGCTGATCCGCGCCTATCGCATGCGCGGTCACTTCCACGCCAATCTCGATCCGCTCGGCATCGAGCCGCCGAAGGACCACGAGGAACTCGATCCGCGGTCGTACGGCTTCACCGACGCCGACCTCGACCGCAAGATCTTTCTCGATCACGTGCTCGGGCTCGACTTCGGCACGCTGCGCGAGATTGTCGCGATCTGCCAGCGCACCTACTGCCAGACGCTCGGCGTCGAGTTCATGCACATTTCCAATCCGCAGCAGAAGGCTTGGATACAGGAGCGCATCGAAGGTCCCGACAAGGAGATCAGCTTCACGCCGGAAGGCAAGCGCGCGATCATGCAGAAGCTGGTCGAAGCAGACGGCTTCGAAAAATTCTGCGACGTGAAGTTCACCGGCACCAAGCGCTTCGGCCTTGATGGCGCCGAGTCGCTGATCCCGGGACTCGAGCAGATCATCAAGCGCGGCGGCAATCTCGGCGTGAAGGAGATCGTCATGGGCATGCCGCATCGCGGCCGGCTCAACGTGCTGACGCAGGTGATGGGCAAGCCGCACCGCGCGCTGTTCCATGAATTCAAGGGCGGTTCGTCGACCCCGGACGAGATCGAAGGCTCCGGCGACGTGAAGTATCACCTCGGCGCGTCATCGGACCGCGACTTCGACGGCAACAACGTGCACTTGTCGCTGACGGCGAACCCGTCGCATCTCGAGATCGTCGATCCGGTGGTGCTCGGCAAGGTGCGCGCCAAGCAGGACCAGCATCGTGATCCGCCGGACATGCGCATTTCGGTGATGCCGCTGCTGCTGCATGGCGACGCGGCGTTCGCCGGCCAGGGCGTGGTCGCCGAATGCTTCGGCCTGTCCGATCTGAAGGGCTATCGCACCGGCGGCTCGGTGCACTTCATCGTCAACAACCAGATCGGCTTCACCACCTATCCGCGCTACTCGCGCTCCTCGCCGTATCCGTCCGATGTGGCGAAGATGATCGATGCGCCGATCTTCCATGTGAACGGCGACGATCCGGAGGCTGTGGTGTTCGCGGCGAAGGTCGCGACCGAATTCCGGCAAAAATTCCACAAGCCGGTCGTCATCGACATGTTCTGCTATCGCCGCTTCGGCCACAACGAAGGCGACGAGCCCGGCTTCACCCAGCCGTTGATGTACAAGAAGATCCGCTCGCATCCGTCGACGCTCGACATCTATGCGAAGAAGCTGATCGCCGAGAACGTCGTCACCGAAGGCGAGGTCGCCAAGGCGAAGGCCGATTGGCGTAGCCGCCTCGAGGCAGAGTTCGAGGCCGGCACCGGTTACAAGCCGAACAAGGCCGACTGGCTCGATGGCCGCTGGTCGGGCATGAAGGCCGCCGATCTGCTGGAAGACCCGCGCCGCGGCAATACCGGTATCGAGGTCGGCAAGCTGAAGGAAATCGGCGCCAAGATCACCGCCCTGCCGGAAGGTTTCCGCGTTCATCGCACCATCCAGCGTTTCCTGGAAAACCGCCGCAAGGCGATCGAGACCGGCCAGGACATCGACTGGGCGACCGGCGAGGCCTTGGCATTCTGTACCATCCTGAAGGAGGACAATCGCGTCCGGTTGTCGGGACAGGACAGCGAGCGCGGTACGTTCACCCAGCGCCACTCGGTGCTGTTCGATCAGGAGGACGAGAGCCGCTACACGCCGTTCAATCATCTGGGCGGCGAGCAGGCGGCGTACGAGGTTTTGAATTCGAGCCTGTCGGAAGAAGCGGTGCTCGGTTTCGAATACGGCTACTCGCTCGCCGAGCCGAATGCGCTGACGATCTGGGAAGCGCAGTTCGGCGACTTCGCCAACGGCGCGCAGGTGCTGTTCGACCAGTTCATCTCGTCGGGCGAACGCAAGTGGCTGCGCATGTCGGGTCTCGTCTGCATGCTGCCGCACGGCTACGAAGGGCAGGGGCCGGAGCATTCCTCGGCGCGGCTGGAGCGCTTCCTGCAGATGTGCGCGGAAGACAACATGCAGGTGACGAACATCACCACGCCTGCGAACCTGTTCCACGTCCTGCGCCGTCAGCTTAATCGCGAAATCCGTAAACCCCTGATCATGATGACCCCGAAGTCGCTGCTGCGCCACAAGCGCGCGGTGTCGCGGCTCGAGGAAATGGGCGCCGGTACTTCGTTCCACCGCATTCTCTATGACGACGCCGAGATGCTGAAGAATGAGAAGATCAAGCTCGTCGCCGACGACAAGATCCGCCGCGTGGTCCTCTGCTCCGGCAAGGTTTATTACGATCTGTACGAGGAGCGCGAGAAGCGCGGCATCAACGATGTCTATCTGATGCGGCTCGAGCAGCTCTATCCGGTGCCGATGAAGGCGCTGGTGCAGGATCTCGGCCGCTTCAAGCAGGCAGAGATGGTCTGGTGCCAGGAGGAGCCGCGCAATATGGGCGCGTGGCATTTCATCGAGCCGTATCTCGAATGGGTGCTCAACCAGGTCCATGCCGCACACAAGCGGCCGCGCTATGCTGGCCGCCCGGCGGCCGCCGCGACCGCGACCGGGTTGATGTCGAAGCATCTCGCGCAACTCAAGGCGTTCCTCGAGGAGGCGTTGGGCTGAGTTTAAAAATTCGCAGCGCCGCGACGAGCCGATCGAAGTCCCTTCGGTCGGCTGTGTCGCGGGCAGCCGCGATTCTTTGTTTGTGAGCAAGTCAGGCGTGGATGGCCGGGAGAAGCCCGGCCATGACGCAAAAGGAAACGATCATGACCGAAATCCGCGTGCCGACCCTCGGCGAATCCGTCACCGAAGCCACCATTGGCAAGTGGTTCAAGAAGACCGGCGATGCCGTCGCGGTCGATGAGCCGTTGGTGGAGCTCGAGACCGACAAGGTGACGATCGAGGTGCCGGCACCTGCCGCAGGCGTGCTCGGCGACATCGTAGCCAAGGATGGCGAGACGGTCGCCGTCGGCGCGCTGCTCGGCCAGATCACCGATGGTGCCGGTGGTGCGAAGCCGGCTGCCGCTCCCGCCAAGGCCGCGGCACCTGCCGCTGCTGCAGCGCCGGCGGCCGTAAAGGCGCCGGTCGATGCGCCGCTTGCGCCGTCGGTGCGCAAGCTGTCCGCCGAGAGCGGCGTCGATGCTTCGACGGTGCCGGGCAGCGGCAAGGACGGGCGCGTGAGCAAGGGCGATATGCTCGCCGCAATCGAGAAGGCCGCAGCGCAGCCGACCCCGATCAATCAGCCGGCCGCAGCCGTGCAGGTGCGCGCGCCGTCACCGGCCGACGATGCCTCGCGCGAAGAGCGCGTGCAGATGACGCGACTGCGCCAGACCATCGCCCGAAGGCTGAAGGAGGTGCAGAACACCGCCGCGATGCTGACGACCTTCAACGAGGTCGACATGACGCAGGTGATGGCGCTGCGCAGCCACTACAAGGATCTGTTCGAGAAGAAGACCGGCGTGAAGCTCGGCTTCATGGGCTTCTTCGTGCGCGCCTGCGTGCAGGCGCTGAAGGACATCCCGGCCGTCAACGCCGAGATGGACGGCACCGACCTGATCTACAAGAATTACTACCATGTCGGCGTCGCGGTCGGCACCGACAAGGGCCTCGTCGTTCCCGTGGTGCGCGACTGCGATCACAAGTCGATCGCCCAGATCGAGAAGGACATCTCCGACTTCGGCCGGCGCGCGCGCGACGGCCAGCTCAAGATCGACGAGATGCAGGGCGGCACGTTCACGATCTCGAACGGCGGCGTCTATGGCTCACTGATGTCGACGCCGATCCTGAACGCGCCGCAGTCCGCCATCCTCGGCATGCACAAGATCCAGGAGCGGCCGATGGCGATCGGCGGCAAGGTCGAGATCCGGCCGATGATGTATCTGGCGCTGTCCTACGATCATCGCGTGATCGACGGCAAGGAAGCGGTGACCTTCCTCGTGCGGGTCAAGGACAGCCTCGAAGATCCGGCGCGGCTGGTGCTGGACTTGTGATCGAACAGCCGCCGAAGGGAGTGCGTGGTGGCTGACGAGGTTGCGATCGTCACCGGCGGAAGTCGCGGCATTGGCCGCGCCACGGCCCTTGCTCTTGCCGCAAGCGGCTATCGCGTCTGCGTCGGTTTCGTCAGCAACACGCAGGCCGCCGGCGCGGTCGTGACCGAGATCGAAGCGAAGGGTGGCAAGGCCATCGCCGTCAAATGCGACGTCGCGTCCGAGGCCGACATTCTGGCGCTCTTCAAGGCGGCCGACGCCCTTGGCCCGCTTGGCGCTCTCGTCAACAGTGCGGGCGTCGTCGATGTGACCGCGCGGGTCGACGAGATGAGTGCGGCACGCATCCAGCGGATGATGAACATCAATGTCATCGGCAGCATGCTTTGCGCGCGCGAGGCCGTGAAGCGGATGTCGACGAAACACGGCGGCAAAGGTGGCGCGATCGTCAACGTCTCATCCGTCGCCGCGACGCTGGGATCGCCCGGGCAATATGTCGACTACGCCGCCTCGAAGGCGGCGATCGATGCGTTCACGGTTGGCCTCGGCCGGGAGGTGGCTGCTGAGGGCGTTCGCGTCGCCGCGGTGCGGCCAGGCCTGATCGATACGGAAATTCATGCCAGCGGTGGCGAGCCGGACCGGGCGCAGCGGCTGGCGCATATGGTGCCGATCAAGCGGGTTGGAACGGCGGACGAAGTCGCCAATGCGATCGTCTGGCTTATCTCGAACAAGGCGTCCTACGTCGCGGGCGCCCTTTTGGATGTCTCGGGCGGGCGCTGAGTCGGCCGGGCAGCAGGACAACAGGAAGCACTCATGGCTTACGATCTCATCGTCATCGGCACCGGCCCCGGCGGCTACGTCTGCGCGATCCGCGCGGCGCAGCTCGGCATGAAGGTTGCGGTGGTCGAGAAGTGGTCGACCTTCGGCGGCACTTGCCTGAACGTCGGCTGCATCCCGTCGAAGGCGATGCTGTTCGCCTCGGAGCGGTTCGAGGAAGTGACGCACGCATTTCCGAAGATGGGCATCAAGGTCGGCAAGCCGGAGCTCGACCTGCCGACGCTGCTCAAGTTCAAGGACCAGGCGGTCGACGGCAACACCAAGGGCGTCGCCTTCCTGTTCAAGAAGAACAAGATCGACCCGTATCAAGGCGTCGGCCGCATCCTTGGCGCCGGCAAGGTTGAGGTGAAGGGTGCCGACGGCAAGACGGAGGTGCTGGAGACGAAGAACATCGTCATCGCCACGGGCTCGGATGTCGCCCAGCTGAAGGGCATCGAGATCGACGAAAAGCGCGTGATCTCGTCCACCGGTGCGCTGACGCTCGGCAAGGTGCCGGGCAAGCTCTTGATCGTCGGCGCCGGCATTATCGGCCTCGAGCTCGGCTCGGTCTGGCGCCGCCTCGGCGCGCAGATCACCGTGGTCGAATTCCTGGACCGCATCCTGCCGGGCATGGACGGCGAAGTGGCGCGGCAGTTCCAGCGCATGCTGGAAAAGCAGGGCATGGCGTTCAAGCTGGGTTCGAAGGTCACCGGCGTCGACACCGCCGGCAAGACGCTGAAAGTAAGCATCGAGCCCGCGGCCGGCGGCGCGGCCGAGACGATCGAAGCCGACGTCGTGCTCGTGTCCATCGGCCGCGTGCCCTACACCGAAGGCCTGGGGCTGAAAGAAGCGGGCGTTGCGGTCGACAACCGCGGCCGCGTCGAGATCGACGACCATTTTGCCACCAACGTGAAGGGCATCTACGCCATCGGCGATGTGGTTCGCGGCGCCATGCTCGCGCACAAGGCTGAGGACGAAGGCATCGCGGTCGCGGAGATTCTGGCCGGCCAGGCCGGCCACGTGAACTACGACGCGATCCCGGGCGTGGTCTACACCTCGCCGGAGGTCGCCTCCGTCGGCAAGACCGAGGAAGAATTGAAGGCCGCCGGTATCGCCTACAATGTCGGCAAGTTCCCGTTCACGGCGAATGGCCGCGCCAAGTCGAATCAGCAGACCGACGGCTTCGTGAAGTTTTTGGCGGATGCGAAGACCGATCGCGTGTACGGCGTGCACATCGTCGGCATGGAGGCCGGCGAGATGATCCACGAATGCACGGTGCTGATCGAGTTCGGCGGCTCGTCCGAGGATCTTGCGCGCACCTGCCATGCGCATCCGACGCGCTCGGAAGCCGTCAAGGAAGCGGCCATGAACGTCGCCAAGCGCGCCATTCATATGTAAAGCTGGCCCCCAAGCTCCACGCACAAGGGAGAAGGGGGAAGATGCCGGACGGCTTCATCGACGAATTGCGCGGCGCGCTGGAAAAGGGCTCGGTGCTGACCGGGGCCGACATCGACGCGCGTTACCACCACGACATGGCCGGCAATCCGGTGGCGAAGCCGCGCGCGGTGGTGCGGCCGAAGACGACCGAGGATGTCTCGGCGCTGCTGCGGCTTTGCCATCGCGAGCGGGTGCCGGTGACGACGCAAGGCGGCATGACCGGGCTCGTGCGCGCTGCGCTGCCAAACGCGAACGAGATCGTGCTGTCGATGGAGCGCATGAACGCGGTCGAGGAGGTGGATACCTCCGGCGGCGTCGCCATCGCCCAGGCCGGCGCGCCGTTGCAGAAGATCCAGGAGCGGGTCGAGCAGGACGGCTTCATGTTTCCGCTCGACCTCGGCGCGCGCGGCAGCTGCACCATCGGCGGCAACATCTCCACCAATGCTGGCGGCAACCGCGTGATCCGCTACGGCATGACCCGTGACCTGATCCTCGGCCTGGAAGTCGTCACGGCCGACGGCACGGTGCTGAAAGGCTTGCGCAAATACATCAAGAACAACACCGGCATCGACTTGAAGCAGCTCTTCATCGGCAGTGAGGGCATCCTCGGGGTCGTGACGCGCGCCGCGCTGCGCATCTTCCCGGCGCCGGCGGAACGGCAGGTAGCGCTGTGTGCCTTGCCATCCTTCGCCGCGGTGGCTTCGTTCCTGAAGCTTGCGCGAAAACACCTCGGCGGCGAGCTCACTGCATTCGAGGGAATGTGGAATGAGTACTATCGCTTCACCGTCGAGCGCGTGAAGGGCGTCACAGGTCCGTTGCCGACGCATCATCCGTTCTATGTGCTGCTCGAGGCCTCGGGCAGTGATCCCGAGCGCATCCATGCCGATCTCGAGAAGCTTCTGGAGATCGCGATGGAGGAGGGGCAGGTCGTCGACGCGACCATGTCGACCTCCCATGCATCGGTGGCGGCGATCTGGCGCATCCGCGATTCCTCCGTCGAACTCGGCCGTACGTTCCCTTATCCGTCGAAAATCGGTTTCGACGTCAGCCTGGCCATCGACCGGATGGAGGATTATGCGGGCGCGATCGCTTCGCGCATCAAGCAGATCGACGACAAGGCGTTCGCGGTGATCCTCGGCCATGTCGGCGACGGCAATCTGCACGTCGCCGTGCACCACGAGCATACGCCACAGCGGCGTGAGGAGCTCGAGAAGCTGGTCTACGGCATTACTGGGGAGTTCGCAGGTTCGATCTCCGCCGAGCACGGCATCGGCATCCTGAAGCGCCCGTATCTGAAGCTTAGCCGGACGGCGGAAGAGATCGAGACCATGCGCACGCTGAAGCGCGCGCTTGACCCGCATAATATTCTGAACCCGGGACGGATTATCGAGGTGTGACGGCACCGGTTGCGCGGAGCGCTTCAACACACTCCGTCGTCATCACCGGGCTTGTCCCGGTGATCCCGCTTAGGGACGCAGTGCCTTCCTAAGCGGGATTGCCGGGTCAAGCCCACGGCTGTCCGGTTCATGTGAAGTATAGTTCAAGCCTTAATTGATTTGTACTTGCAGGGATCGGCTGTAGCGGTTCGAGCAGCCGGTCGATTGGGCGTCTGTGCATGAGATTTGTGCGCACGAG
>JAESGW010000643.1_pt1 | contig 21240 bp, 19 predicted proteins | sample 9269791 | NCBI WGS metagenome assembly JAESGW01 (sample SAMN16773120, study PRJNA677053) | algae metagenome | isolation source: Aphanocapsa lilacina HA4352-LM1 and co-occurring heterotrophs from near cave... | place: USA: Maniniholo cave, near Haena, Kauai, HI | collected 2009-07-28 | reverse complement strand
CGCTCTAGTAGGGTAAGCTGGCTGAAGCTCATAGGGGTTCCTGTTTGTCGTAGTAAACGTCAGGATACCTCTATGAGTCCCTCAGCGGAAGGCTCTCAAGCGTTGCACTTCATTTTTGAATCGGCGAGAGATCAAAATTTTTGCCAATGAAAGCAATGCTGAAAAGTAATTTGAGAATAGGTAGCTTGAGAATCTGATGACATAGCTTGCGCTTACGTATCAAGAGCTGTTGTGTTTCTGTTCTGTATCTTCTAGACAAAGGAATCGTGTATGGCTGGACAAATGTGTTGGCTTTCTAAAAGTGTACTTGGAGGCGATAAAGTATTGCACCTGAGGCTTGAAGCCGGTCGCCCCTGGTTACCTTATATTGCTTATTCGATGCTTGCGGTTCCCGATCACAAAATCCCGAAAGGCTCAAAGGGCTATGCGACCTTCCAAAAACTCCTCAAGGCCGGATGGCAAGTAGTTCCGAGCGGCGAACAAATGCGGGAACCCGGGTGGCGGAACCAAGAAAGTGCATGAGAATAAAGCAGTATATTCTTGCTGTAAACCAGTCTGGAAGTTTCTTGAGAAACTATGCGAAAAACATCCGGATGCACACAGAACGCTTTTATTCGGATCGAAAATAGCCCAGGTTTTCGATCTAAATTTTCAACTTCGGCCTCGACTAGACGAAGTTGGCCCTTTTGCCTGATTTGCGGATTGCAGGTGAAGGGCGTTCAGCCAAAAGGCAGATGATCCGCCGAATTTGTTAAAGCAAGCTGTGGGGGACAGCCTATTGGAGAATTTGCAAATGGAAGGAACGTTGACGAAAAAAGCAGTTGGCGATCTCGAGTACGACTTGGTCACGGTGTTGCAGAAAAAAGCCTGCGCGGTGTCGGCGTACGAGACGTACATTCGCGACGCCCAAGCGGCGAATTCACAGCCCTGTGTCGAGTTGTTTCAAAAACTGCAGCGTCAGGACAACGAGTGCGCCGCGGAGCTGCGTCGGCACCTCGCACAGGTGATGCAAAACGGCCGGATGTAGCTTTACGTATGCCCAAAATTGGGTAAATCGCATTTGAACACAGCACCGAGGACACGGAGCGTACCACAATGACCCCGGAATTTCTTCCTGAGAGTAGCCCGCGTTACCACACCGCCAAGATCAAAACTAAGCTTACCGAATTGGTGGAACACCTCCGCACCGACGTGGACAAAGTGGACGATACCAAGGCGCGGGTTCTTTTTGAGACGACCGCTGAAGTGTTGCTTGGTTTGCGAACTGCTTACGACCACTACGAAAGCGGTTCGGAAAAAGCGTTTCGACAGTAGTCTCGGCCCTGGTCGGCGGTTTTCCATATCGCCGACCGGCACCGGCCGTAGGATAGGCGCAGAAGATAGGTCGGGCTGCAAAGCTTTTCGCACATGATAACGCCGGTTTTCCTGCAGGACACTTGGGTGTGGGCCAGTTGGGAGCATTTGCTGGATCCGGCTCTGGAGAAGGCCAAGTTTTATTACAACAGCGGCTGGATGCGCGTTGAGATGTCGCCGGTCGGACCCTCCCACGCCCAAGACAATGGCCTTGTCGCCCCGATTATCGCCCAGTGGCTACTTATCCGGGCTCTGCCGCTGTCCAGCTACATCAATGTCACCCTCAGAAAGTCTGGCCTCCAAGAAGCCCAGCCGGACCTGGCCGATTTTGCAGGGCAAGCCGACCGCCGTCCGGCTCGCTCCAACACGCCAACCGACCTGGGAACCGTTCTGCCGCCGGTGTTGGCCATCGAAATTTCAGCAAGCACACTTGCGGACGATTTGGATGCCAAACGGGAACTGTACGCCCGATTGGGGGTGGGGGAATATTGGGTGGTGGACGTCGAGGCGGTTGAAGTCCGCATGTTTGCCACAGCTGAGGACAAGAGCGCTCTGGTACCGGTCCCACATCTACGGGTGCTCGCGGGCTTGGAATCGTCGGCCCTGGCCGAAGCCCTCAGGCGCGGCCGGGGTGAAGGTGACGCCTCAGCGATGCGCTACATCGCTGGTATCGTTTAAATGGTAATTGCTTAAACCCAGGCCCCACAGGGCGCCCACGCCGCCGGAGGAATTCCCGCCATGAGCGATCTGCCAGTCGCCTCAACCCCCGCCGAACCGGTCCAGTACGGTGAGCGGGCCATCGAAGAAGGCCGGCTCATCACCTTTCCTAATCCCCGCCCCGGCCGTGACTACGACATCCATATCACCCTGCCGGAATTTACCTGCAAGTGCCCCTTCTCGGGTTACCCGGACTTTGCGACTATCTATCTCACCTACGTTCCCCACGAAAAGGTGGTCGAGCTGAAGGCCCTCAAGCTCTACATCAACAGTTTCCGAGACCGCTATATCTCCCACGAGGAGGTGGTGCACGTCGTACTCGACGATTTTGTTGCCGCCTCCGATCCGCTGCGCGTGCACATCAAGGGCGACTTTAACCCGCGCGGCAACGTGCATATGATGGTCGAAGCCCGCTACACCCGTCCTGACACCTGACACCTGTCCATGACCAATCTCATCGCCGACGCCGAACGCCTCAAAGAGCGGCTCGAACTGTTGCCTACCTCGGCGGGTGTCTATTTGATGCGCGACGCGGCCGGGGAGATTCTCTACGTCGGCAAGGCCAAGAACCTCAGAAACCGGGTGCGCTCGTACTTTCAACCCGGGCACGACCACTCGCCGCGCATTGCGATCATGGTGGGCAAGGTCTACGACTTCGAACTGATTCTCACCGACACCGAAGCGGAGGCCCTCGTCCTCGAAGACAACCTGATCAAGACCCATAAGCCGCGCTACAACGTCCTGCTCAAAGACGACAAGCAGTACCCCTACCTGTGCATCACCTGGTCGGAGGAGTATCCGCGCATCTTTATCACCCGCCGCCGCGGCAGCGGTCACCCGGAAGACCGGTACTTTGGTCCCTACACCGACGCGGGGGCGCTGCACAGCACCCTGGGCCTGCTCAAAAAACTCTTTCCCCTCCGCCAGCGCAATTCGCCCGTCTTTAAGGACCGCCCCTGCATCAACTACGAGATGGGCCGCTGTCCGGCGCTGTGTCAGCGGTTGATTTCGCCCCAGGAGTATCGCGCCACCATCCGCCAGATCCAGATGATCCTCCAGGGGCGTACTGCTGAACTGATCGCCCAACTCGAAGAGCAGATGCAAGCGGCCGCCGCCGCGATGAACTTCGAGCACGCCGCCCGATTGCGCGATCGCATCACCGGCCTCAACCAGTTGGGCGCCCACCAGAAGATTACCGTCCCGGATAGTTCCGTCTCCCGCGACGCGGTTGCCCTCGCTGCCGACGCTTCGCTCGTCTCGATTCAGCTTTTTCAGGTGCGCTCGGGCAAGCTTATCGGCCGGCTCGGGTTTTCAGCCGCCGCTTCCGGCGAGGAGCCCGGCCGTATCCTCCAGCGCGTGCTCGAAGAGCACTACCGCGCTTCGGCTCCCGAGGAAATTCCCCTCGAAGTGCTCACCCAGCATCCGCTGCCGGAGGCGGATATTCTGGCTGCCTGGCTTGCTGAGAAAAAAGGCCGCAAAGTCGAAATCCACGCCCCCCAGCGCCAGATCAAAGCGGAACTGATCGAAATGGTCGCCCGCAACGCCGAGGCTGAATTGCAGCGGCTGGAGCGCTTCTCCCGCCGCCAGGAAAAGGGGCTCATCAACCTGGCGGAGGCTCTGGAGTTGCCGAGCGCTCCCCGGCGCATGGAGTGCTACGACATCTCCCACATCCAGGGCACCGACACCGTCGCCTCGCGGGTGGTCTTTCTAGACGGCGCACCGGCCAAGCAGTTCTACCGCCACTACAAAATCCGCGATCCGCGCATCGTGGCAGGACGGCCCGACGACTTCGCCTCGATGGCCGAAGTGATCTCCCGCCGCTTTGCGCGCGCCGAAAGCGAACCGGAGGGCGACCTGCCGGATCTGGTGGTGATCGACGGCGGCAAGGGGCAGCTTTCGGCCGCCCGCGCCGTCATGGAAGAACTGTCCTACGGCGATGTACCCACGATTGGCCTGGCCAAGCGGCTCGAAGAAGTCTTCCTGCCGGGGCGTTCGGACCCGGTGATCCTGCCCGAGGGCGATCCGGCTTTGCACCTGCTGCAGCGCATCCGCGACGAAGCCCACCGCTTTGCGGTGAGCTTCCACCGCGAGCAGCGCGGCAAGCGCATGACCCGCTCCAGCCTCGATGACATCCCCGGCATCGGTCCTGCCAAGCGCAAGATCCTGCTCGATACGTTCCGCTCCGTACCCGTACTCGAAAAGGCAAGCTTCGAGCAGATTGCCAATACCCCCGGCATCGGCCCACGCCTAGCGCGGGTGATTCACACGTACTTCCACGGCGAGCCGCAAGCAGTGGCAAGGGCACTGGAAGCTGAGCAAGCGGCCAATTGATTCCGGCACCCTCGCTGAGCATCAAGCCCACTGCACCAAATCAACGCTCCAGTGCGTTTCGAGAATGGACAACCGGCAGGTCGATGCGCGAAGCGTACACCGCGTTGCGCTCGACGCTCACTACCGGATCCCCCTGCGCCGGGTAACGGGCGAAGTTATCTTTGTCGTGCCCGGCAATGGCCAGGCGCAATTTGTGGCCCTTGCGGACCAGCGCCGAGGTCGGTAGGAGTTTGAAGCTCAGTCGGGTGATCTTTCCGGGTACCAGGGGTATGCCGTCTGCACGTTTGAAGGAGTGGTAGGGTCCAAATTGCCGATACGGCGAGGTCTCAGTCGAGATCTTGCGGTGCAGCACGCGCAACTGCCCTTCGCTGAGGTAGGTCACCTGGCCTGCCTCGTCTACCTCCTCCAGATAGGCGTAGAAGGCCCCGTCCGTTTCGGTCGAAGTGACCCAGAAGGTAACGACGGGATGACCCGTGATTTCGGTGTCCTCCGCCAGGGGAGCACTCGTATAGGTGAGGCAACGCTTGTCCTGCTCGGTGCGGTCGTAGGCAACGAGGGCGTTTGGGTTGGAGTCTGAATTCCAGCGGGGCGTGGGTCCGGAGGTTGCCTCGAAGTCGACGGCATAGACATCCTCGCCGACCGGTTCTTTCGGCGCGACGGTCTGCAAGCTGCCGCCCGCCGCCAGATACCACGGCTGTGCCTGAGCGCCCTTCGGCGGCCAGACCCTGGTGGTCTTCCACCGCTCCTCACCCAGGGTGTAGTAGTGGAGCACCCGGGGTACCTGCAGGCCGGAACGCCCGGCTTCGGTGTCTTGAAGATGCGCGTCAAAAAAGCGCAGGACGAGTTCGCGCCTCTGGTCTACCGAGGGTCGGATCGGGGCGTCGGGCGGGGCGTAGGGATTGACCGTCCGGTTGAGCGGGTGGTTGAAAGGACCGATGACGCCCACGTAGGGTCCCTTGAAGGTCGCAAACTGCCCAAGCACCCCGTCGGCCACGCCGAAATCAAACCAGCCACCCCACTGAAAAAGTGCCACGCCGGAACTTTCAAGTGCGCGCCGGAAGCGATAGAGGCCACGCTCGTCCAGCGTGCCCACCCCGGGCGCCAGCAGCTCGTCGCGGTAGGTGGTTTTCTGGGCCACCGCGAAAAAATCCGGATTCTTGGTGTGTTGCTCCACCGCCGCGCTCAATAGTTGCCGGTCGGTGTCGGCATCGACCGGTTTGACGCCTGTAAACGGCAGCGACCCTTGGCAGGCGGTTTTCGCCTCGCCCTCCAGCCCCAGGCACAGGTCGTTGAGGTTAAGAGCGCGGATCCGTTCGGACGCCCCTTTGATCCAGCGCTCGTTGAACAGCCCGCCGGGAAAAAGAATCTGGGCGTAAGGATCAAAGTCGATCGACAGCGGAACGACCGCTTTGACCGCCGGATGGCCGGCGGCGGCCAAAAACTCCGAGAAATTGCCGGCCCCGGAGTAGCCGTAGGCACCGACTTTGCGGTTCGACCAGGGTTGGGAGACGATCCAGTCGACTACGGCTCGGTACTCCTGGATCTCCCGAACGGTGGGATACACGCCGTAGTTGCCGAAGGACGCGCCCGTACCGGGTACATCTACGAGCACCACGGCGTAGCCAGCCCGGTTGAACGCGCCCCAGTCGCCCTCGGTGGGCAAGCCGGGGATCTGTTCGGAATCCGGCCCGTCGATCTGGCTTTTGTCTTTCAAATCCACAGCCCGCCAGACGTAGGCCGGGTGGACGATGGTCGGGATGGCGGCACCCGCCGGCAAGTTTTCCGGCAGCCACACATCCAGGGCGATTTTCGTTCCGTCCCGGGCGGTGATGTAGAGCGCCCGGTTTCTCGGATGACCGGCCGCAGGAGCGGCGAAGGGCACCGGATTTGCCGAAGCGGCCGGAGCGAGCGGCGGGGGGCACACGGTCACGATGGCGGCGGCGGTGGCGAAGGCCGCCGCTTTCAAGCGGGTGGCAAGCGGTCCTGACATGGTGACTCCGTCGAGGTTCACAAGCCCAAGCCTGCCGCGGGAGCCCGCCCGCTACAACGACAAAAGTCACCGGTAGCTGGTGACTTTTGTCCTTGCCCTCTGTAGGACCGGATGGTTACTGTAGGGCAGTGCGCGTTCGCCACCACCCGCTTTGACCGCAACGATGGATGCCGAACCGGCTTTTTCTCCCGCAATACCCAGAGTGCTTCGCTACGTAGAGTGGACGTACCTTGCCGTGTCCGCCCTCGTCCTGCTGCTCTGCCGCGATCTATTCCCGGCCGAATTTGCGCTGCAGGTGTTCGCTTTTTTTGGTGTGCTCGTCCCGCTGAGCCTGCTTTCCCCCAGCAACTGGCCGAACTGGGCTCGATGGGCTTACCTGCTGACGGCCATCGCGCTCATCATCGCCGCCAGATACATCGGCATCAGCCTCGATATTTTGCTGTATATCTACATCGCCAAGGGCTGTTTCCTGCTCGATCGCCAAGGGCTGGCTTGCGTCGTCTTCGCGGCGGGGAGCGGTTTTTCTATGAGCTATGGGGCGAGCATCCCGAAGTCCATCCAGCTGCCTGCCATCCAGGGGATCTTGCCCACCGCCCAGCAGTTTTTCGTTGCCTTGCTCGGGGACTACCTCTCGGCGGCGGCGTTCACCGTTTTGTTCTGTTTCACCGTGATGTCGGAGCAAAGGAGCCGACAAAAAGCGGAGTGGTTGTCCAGGCGGGTGGAGATCTTGGCCGCCGGCCTCGAACGGGCCCGCATTGCCCGCGACATCCACGACTCGCTGGGGCACACCCTTACGGCCCTGGGTGTCCAGCTCGAACTTGCCCGTAAGTTGCACCACCTCGAACCCGGCCGGGCCATCCGCCCGCTGGAGATTGCCGCGCAACTGGCGGACGAATCGCTTTTGAATGTGCGTCGGGCGGTGCAGACGATCCGCTCAGAAGATACAGACCTGGGTAACTCGCTGCGCACCTTGATCCAGCAGGTCAAACGCGACCACGCACTTGAAATTGAGCTTCGGTTGGACCTGCCGCCACTGCCGAGGCAAACGGAGTATCAGCTCTATTGCATCGCCCAGGAGGCGCTGACTAACATTCAGCGCCACGCCCACGCCTCGAAAGTCCGCGTCTGCGGCAGCACCACGCCCAAGCGCATTGTCCTGAGCATCGAAGACGACGGCCAGGGATTCGATATCCACACATCGAGCGGAGGATTCGGCCTGCGGGGAATGTGTGAGCGGACGCAACTGCTGGGTGGTGATTTCCATATCGACACTACCCCGGGACGGGGCACACGCCTGGAGGTCATTGTTCCACGATGATTCGCCTACTGGTGGTCGACGATCAGCCGCTATTCCGTCAGGGTCTGTCGGCATTGCTGGCGCTTGAAGCAGACTTGCAGATAGTTGGCGAGGCCGAGCACGGTGCTCAGGCAGTGAGCCTGGCTCAGGGGCTGCAACCCGATGTAGTGCTGATGGATGTGCGGATGCCCGTTTGCGATGGGGTGAGCGCCACGCAGCAGATCCTCGGGCAGTTTCCGTGGATGCGGATTCTGGTGCTGACCACTTTCGACGAGGACGAATACGTCTGGCAGTCGCTGCAGGCGGGAGCCCTGGGCTACCTTCTCAAAAACACCCCTTCCGCTCAGATGGTGGCGGCGGTGCGGGCTGTGCACCAAGGGCATGGCCAACTTGGCCCGACCATTGCGCCGAAGGTCTTTTCCAGCGTGCGCCCCGCAGCGATTTGGCCTGGCCCGGCGGATGTCGGGCTTTTGAATGAGCGGGATCTGGCAATTTTGAAGCTGTTGGCCACCGGGTTAAACAACCGGGAGATCGCTCGGGCTTTGCACCTCGCCGAGGGAACGATCAAAAATCACCTCACCCAGATCCTCAGCCAGCTCGGCCTGCGCGACCGAACCCAGGCAGCACTCTGGGCCCAACGGTATCTGGAGTAATTGACAAAAGCACCGTCGAAGTAGTAGAGCCCCGATCTTTGCATTAGGACCTTGCATGAATCAACGGCCCGAATGCTACAGCGCGCTGCGGTAGGAGCCGCTAGTACACCCTTACCGACTTCGGTCGTCGATTCGTCGACGTGCTCGATTCCATCGAGCAGTTACAAAAAGAGGCCGTGGCCCTGGAGAAATAAATCTTTCGATCCTGACACCTGGCTCTAGCGCCCGCTCAGCAGCGTCTTACTCAGGGGCCGCCAATCCCCGGAGGCGATAAATGCGCCCCAGTAGTACGGGTGTTGATAGCGTTTACTGCCCAGCATCTTCAACTGCTCCTGTCTGAGCGCCTCACTGCGGCCCCGGCCCGTAAGCAGGTTGCGGTAGAATCCCGCCATCAACTGCTGGGTGCTCTGGTCATCCACGCGCCACATGCTCAGCACCTGGCTGCGGGCCCCGGCGATGGCGAAGGCGCGCCTGAGGCCATAGACGCCCTCGCCGCTGTAAATTTGCCCCAGTCCAGTGTCACAGGCAGAAAGCACCACCAACTGCGTACCCTGCAGATCCAGATTCGCCGCCTCCAGGGCGGTGAACACGCCATCCTCGCTGCCGCTTTCGCGCCGGTTGAACCCGGCCAATGCCAGGCCCGAGCGCAGCATCGGGTTTTCCTGCAGCACGGCGCTTGTGCCTTTGCGGCCCAAAATGCCGGTATCGCTCAAGAAAAAGCCGTGGGTGGCCAGGTGCAGAATACCCGGTCCCTGGACCTGCTTGAGGGCGTTCTCGGTGGCCACCGCGTCTGTAAGCGTGCGCGCCCCCGGCAACAGGGCGGCGAGCGCCTTCGCCTCCTGCAGGCTCCCCGGCAACGGTCCCACCTGCAATTCGCCCAGATCGCCTGAGCGGGTGGTCGCGCTGCTGGTCGCGCCCACCGGTAAGGGAGCGGCGGAGCGGCCGTAGTCGGGGGCGGCCATCACCAGGGGCGCTTCGCGCGCTCCTATCGCCCGCTCCTGCAGCCGCACCAGTTCCCGCCCGGTGTTGAGGTAACTGACGGTGTAGTTTTCGATCAAGTAGCGGCCCTGCCCATCGATCAGCACCCCAAAGGGCAGGGTGTGCAGTTGCCCGTCCGGCGAGAGCAGCAAATGTTTGACCCCGCCCAGCCTGCTGCGGATGGGACCGAAGATCCGCTCATCGACGGTGCGCGCCAGTCTGCGCACCAGGGGCACATCGGTGCTCTGCCTGCCGACCAGGTCGCCTAGGAGCATCGCCAGCTTGTCGAGCGCCTCGGCGGCTCCGAGATCGACCCATTGGGGATCGCCCTGGGTTCGCAGGACGTAGGCGGCGTAGCGGGGCTTTCCCCACTCATCGGCGGGGCTTTTGGGTTTGAAGTGGAGCGGCCGGTAGCGCACGATTTCGACGAGCGCGGCGTCGGCCGGGATTTGTTGTTGCACCGCTTCGATTTGCACAGAAGCGCCGCTTAACCGGAAAGCCGCATTGCGCTCGGCCAGCAATTTTTCCAGCTGTTCTGCGTCGCTTTGCAGGCGGGCGACGACCTCTTTGTAAGATTCGTCCGCGTCGATACTGGCGCCTTTGAACACCAGGGCCGCCAGTTGGGAGCGCACTTCTGTCAATTGATCGAGCACCTGTTGAGCCTGGGGGTCCAGACGACGGCGCAGGGCGCTGCGATCTTCGCTGAGCACATCGAGGACGCGCCCTTTGCGCTGCAAGGTGATAGCAAGGGCCAGGCGGGCAGCATCGGCGTTGCCCGCCAATGCCTGCAGGTGCAACGAGAGCGCCTGATCGTTCGACTCGCCGGCATTGTTGAGAAATTCCTGCTTTTCAAGCTCCGAGCCGATGCTCATCAGCGGAGCGAGGTTGCGCTCCTGAACGCGAATGGTGCGCTCAAGGATGGGGAACGCCTCGGCGTGGCGGTTCTGGGCCATGAGCACCTGGCCTAGAACCGTCAGCGTATTGGCGACATCGCTGTGCTCCAGGCCAACCACCTTCTCTTGCAGGCTAAGCGCCCGGCGAATGGATGCTTCCGCCAGGGCGTACCTGCCCTGGTACAAAGACAGTTCGGCATAAGAGGTGAGCGTGGTGCCCACGTCGGGGTGTTCGGCCCCAAAAATCTGCTCGCGAATTGCCAGCGCATCGCGGTAGAACGGCTCAGCTTTTGCAAGCTCTCCTTGCATTGTGTACACTTCCGCCAGGCCGCTCAGGCTGGAGGCTACGAGCGGGTGCCTTCCACCGAAGGCTTTGAGGCGGATCGCCAGGGCGCGGCGATGCAGTTGCTCGGCGCGGGCATAATCGCCGCTCTGGGTGTAAAAGAGGGCCTGGTTGTTGAGATTGATGGCGACAGTCGGATGCTCAGGCCCCAGCGAATGCTCGAAGATCTCCAGGGCGCGCCGGTGTAGAGGCTCCACCAGCCGAACACTGCCCCGGTTGTAGTACAACAGCGCCAGATTGTCGAGGCGCTGGGCGAATTCGATGCTCTGCGAACCGTTGAGCTTCTCAGCGATGGCCTGCGAGCGCAAGTAGAGAGGCTCCACCTGGGCGAATTTGCCCTGCCTCCAGTAGAGCACCCCGAGATTGTTTAGGCTCTTTCCTACTAGGGTGTCATTCTCGCCTAGGCGTCTTTGCCGAATGGCCAAAGAGCGCTCAAAAAGTTGCTCCGCAACGGCATACTTGCCCTGCGACATATACAGGATCCCCATGCTGTTGAGCGACTCGGCCACATCGAGATGTTCAAGGCCCAACAACTTTTCGCGCATCGCCAGAGCCTGCTTAAAAAGTGCTTCGGCCTGCCGGAAATTGCCCGTTTGCAAATTGAGCGACCCCAATTTACCGAGGCTTGCGGCAACCTGCTGATGCTCGGGGCCGAGGGTCCGCTCGTACAACGCCAGGGCAGCTTTGGCCGGTTCGAGAGCTTCTGCGTATCGCCCGGCCTCCTGCAAAGTGGCGGCTTGCTTGCTCAGGCGCTCCGCCTCCGCAAGGGATTGCGGTTGCTCGGCGGCGTGCAGCCAGGTCGGTACAGCAAAAGCATCGATGCCAATTCCAAACCCCAGATTCAGCAGGAGTACTGCGGGTACCCACAACTTCCGCAACCCGGCGCTCACCTGGGCGCCCTGTAATTTTCGCTTGTGCATTTACCACGGATTCCGCAATTGAACACTCGGGCTGCCCCCTGCTCACCCCAACAGCGTACCGCTTCACTCTGCGTTGATGTAAATGCGGCCGTAGTTGGCGGGAATTTCTACTTTGTGAAATTCCCCGGCGGCGGCGACGTCGATGTCGTAGGCCGGGTTGACGCTTGGCGCGTCGATCTGCTCACGGTAGGTGCCTGCACTAGGGAAAGGCAACCAGATCTCGCGCGGACTGTCGCTGAAGTTGAGGCAGACGATAGCCACCTGCGCGTCGGCAACTCCCGGTGTCCGGCGCAGGTAGGCGATCACCCCGTCGGTGGGACGCGAGTGCTCGTGAAAGTAAAACGACTCGCGGCTGCGCAGGGCCGGATACTCCCGCCGCAGCCTGGCCAGGATACGATAGAGCCGCACCAAAGCGCGGCCCGACTCGTCGTAAAAGTATTCCCAGCGAACGTCCCGGCGAAAGGAAATGCGCAGATTGCCGCCTCCGGGCAGGGTGTAGTTTTCGGCCAGTTCCTGGCCCTGCCAGAGCATCGGAATACCTTGGCAGGTATAGAGTGCGATGGCAAAGGGCTGAAGCTTGAAGAAGTTGCGGCGATCCCCGTACTGGATGTCGCCTTGCCCGCCGAGCGGCGGCAAAAGACCGTAGCGGGTGATCAGCCGGCTATGGTCGTGGGTCTCGAAGTACTGAAAAGGCGCGACGGGCATCGCGATCCCCCCGGCGTCGCGGGTATCCGGGTACTCAATCAGGCGCGCATCGAGCAGGTGGGCGAAGCGATCGTCCGCGTAGCGGTGCTCGGCCATGTTCTCAACCTTGTTCAGCAGTTCGTTTTGCCAGGCGCAGTTGGAGAAGGTTTGGCGGAGGATGCCGCGCGGATCCGGCAGGTGCTCGGCGCACTGAATAATCCGGCTGAACCCTGCGGGATCTCGGAAGCGGGCCGCCAATTGGGGATCGCCGAGCGAGTCGTTGTAAGTGTCGTAGACCAGTTTTGCGTACCCCTGGCCAAGCGGGCCGTCGTACATCCCCGGCACATAGTCGTAGCGAAAGCCGTCGACATGGTACTCCCGCAGCCAGTAGCGGTTGCACTCCAGAAAATATTCACGGGCAAAAGGCTGAGCAAAATCGATTTGTGTTCCAAAAACGCCTTCCCCAAAGGGTCCAATGATCGGGTTCGCTTCGCCGCAATCCCGGTAGACCCGCGCGTAGGGAAAATTGTCCTCGACGTGTTCGTAGACCGAATCGAGGATCACGGCGATCCCGCGGGCGTGGCAGGCATCGACCAGTTGCTTGAAAGCCTGCCTGCCGCCGTAGCGCTCCTCCGGTGCCCAAAAGTGCAATGGACCATAGCCCCAATCAAATTCGTGGCGGACGCTGGTGATGGGCATCAGTTCCAGACAGTTGACCCCCAGGCCCTCCAGATAATCGAGTTGTTCGATCACTCCGACAAAGTCGTCGTTAAATTCGTCTACCTGCAACTCGTAGACCACCAGATCGTCGAGAGCCGGTACCTTAAATTCGGCGTCGCTCCAGGCAAAGGGCGCTTCGGTATCGGGAGTGCGAAAAGCGGCTAGTTCCCCGACGCCTGTCTCCCGGGCAAACGGGTCGGTGAACCGGAGCGTCACCACCCGGCTGTGGCGGCGCAACTGGTAACGATAGAGATAGATCCCCGATTTGCCGAAGTGACTCGGCAGGTCCCCGTGCGATGCAAGTTCAACGGTCGTTTCCCACAGATCGTAAGGGTGTTCGTCGCGGCAGTTCAAATAGTAATCCTGCGGCGGAACCTCGGGGGTAAATTGATCGTTTTTGTGGATGACTCGAACGAGAACTTCGTAGCCTTTTGCAAAGGTAATGTCAGGCAGGTAGACGCCAAATCGTACTTTTAATTCTCCGGCTTCGCCTAGAAAAGGATGGGCTCCAACTTCTAATGCGTCCATATTTTCTCCTATGATTGCCAGTCTGCACCAGGCTTCCAATTCAAGCTCGATGTTTTCGGGATATACGCACTTTTCTAGAACAGACCCAGGCACTTTATGCACAAATCCAAGGCCTCAAGCTTCAGTGCCCGGCAAAATCAACATCGCATCCCCGAACGAGTAGAACCGGTAACCTTTGTCGATGGCCTCCCGGTAAAGCGCCAGTAGCCGCTCCCGGCCCATCAGGCTGCTGACCAGCATCAACAAACTGGACCGGGGTAGGTGGAAATTGGTGATGAGCCCTTCGACTATCCGCCAGCGGTAGCCCGGATAAATAAACAACTCCGAGCGGCCCGGGCCGACGGCAGGCAAACCGAGCGGCTGCGCCGCGCTTTCAAGGGCGCGGGCACTGGTGGTGCCGACGGCGATCACCCGCCCGCCGTGCGCGCGGGTGCGCTCGATGGCGAGGACGGTCGCCTCGGGAATCTCGTACCACTCGCGGTGCATGCGGTGGGCGTGAATCGATTCGGTCTGCACGGGGCGGAAGGTGCCCAGGCCTACGTGCAGGGTGAGCGTCGCGCGCTCGATGCCCCGCTCAGCAAGACGGTCGAGCAACTCGCCGCTAAAGTGCAAGCCCGCGGTCGGGGCGGCCACCGCCCCCGGCCGACTTGCCCAGACGGTCTGGTAGCGCTCGTCGCGGGCGCGGCTCGCTTTGAGGTAGGGCGGCAGGGGCGTGTGACCAACGCGATCGAGGGCCGCCTCGAAGTCTTCCTGGGCCTCGAAGCGCAACCAGCGCCCGCCGGTCTCGGCGTCCAGCTCCGTGACCTGGGCGGCAAGCACCCCGTCAAAGTCTATACGGGCGCCGACGGCAAGCCGCCGGGCCGGTTTGACCAGGCACAGCCATTCGCGGGGGGCGCGCGGCTCCAGCAGCAGCACCTCCACCCGGCCACCGCTAGCCTTGCTGCCGAACAAGCGGGCGGGGATCACGCGGGTGTCGTTGAGTATCAGCAGATCTCCGGGCTGCAGCAACCCTGGCAGGTCGTAAAAGCAGCGGTGGGTATGGGCCTCCCCGCCCACGACCAATAGCCGCGAATGGTCGCGCGGCTCGGCGGGTTGCTGGGCGATGCAATGCTCCGGCAGCGCGTAGTCGTAGCTGTCGGTTAAAAAGTCGCGTGCATCAATGGGCGCGTTCATGGGACGGATCTTAACCCGCCCGGCCTTCAGGGTTGGCCGCCGCGACCGCCGCCGCGACCGGCGCGCTCCACGAATCGGGCGCGCAACTGGGTGCGCTGGGCCGGGGTGAGTACCGAGCGGATGCGCAGCAGGTTCTCGAAGCGCTGGCGATCGAGCCTTTGGCGGTAGACCTGCATGCGGTCGTACTGGGAGCGCAACTGATCGTCGGGGGCGTCGCTGGTGTAGAGCGTGCGCAATTGCTGCTGTTCGCTGTTGAGGTTGTCGCGCAAAGGTGCCGCCTGCTGCTGGTCCTCGCGGCGCAGATCCTGGATGCGGCTGCGCTGCTCGGGGCTTAGCCCCAACCCGCGCAGATCGAGCGATTCGGCGACCGGCTCGGCGAGGGTGCCCGCCGCTCCCAACAACAAACCCAGCAGCAAGATGGACAACGGCGGCAGGACTCTAGAAGCGCACATCGTAGAGATCGGTCTGGGGGTCGACGGCAAAAAATGTATCGGGTTCGCGAATATTCAAGCCGGCGGTCTCGAAAGGCGGCTCGCCCTTGGGATTGCCTGACTGCTGCTGCTGCCAGAAGCCGAGGCCACCCAAAAGCAACAGCGTCAGACTCGCCGCCGCTACCAGTGCCGGTGGACGGCGGCTCATCCGGGGCAGAGCCGGGGCAGGTGCCAGGGTGGCTTCGAGAATGTGCTCCTCGAGAGCCCTCGCCGGGGCGGGGGGCTCGGGAGCGTTGCGGCGCAAAAATTCTTGTAACGGGTCACTCATAGCTCGATTCCCCGGGCGTAGAACCATTCGCGCAACTGGCGGCGCGCGTAGAACAACCGCGATTTGACCGTGCCTGTCGGCACGGTCAACAGTTTGGCAATTTCATCCTGCGGCCGATCGTGCAGATCGTGCAAAACCACCACATCGCGGTGCTCCTCCTTGAGCGTGGCGAGCGCCTGCGACACAAGCTGCTCGCGGTCGAGGCGCCCAAGCGGATCCTCGCCGCGCGCGGCAAGCGGCAGATTGTCGATAGGCACCGCCACCGGCCGTCGGCCGCGGCGCCGGCGCGCATCCTGGCAGCAGTTGACGGCAATACGAAAAAGCCACGTCGAAAACTGGGCATCCCCGCGAAAACCCGGCAGCGCCTTGAAAACCTTGACGAAGACTTCCTGGGTAAGATCATCCAGGCTTTCGATATCGCCCATCATCTGGTAGAGCAGGCCGCGCACCTTCGAGACATAGCGCCGGTAAAGCTCACGAAACGCCTGGCTGTCGGAGCGACTTGCCCGCCAGACCAGTTGCTCGTCGCTCACCTGGGTCACAGCAACGCCCACACGCATCGAACCTCTCTCGCTTTGTACACCCATTGACGCCCGGGTGAACAGGCAGGTTCACCCGGCGACGCTAACAGTTGCTTCCCTGACAGTTGTGGCCTTCGATGCGGCTGGCCAGCTCCTGGGCCAGATCGTAACCGCTTTGATCGGGCAGGTCGTCTTCTTCAGAAAAACCGACCGGCTGGTACCCATTTTCGCGCACGACCGCCAGGGCGGTTGCCAGTTCCCGCAACAGCGCGTCGTCGCTCTCGGGCAAGGGTGCGCGCAAAACCGGGATGCCGTGCAGTTCACAGTGCTGGTACTGTGCCTCGGTACTGACCACGTGCACGGGGTAGCGGCCGTTGAAAAGTAGACATGCCTTTTTCTCGGGGCAGCGGGCGAAGCGCACCAGAGAAAAACAACCTTTGATGCGGCGAGCAAGTCGCGTCAAGCGCGCAAGGTCGATGGGGAGCATGTTTTTGCCTGGGCAAATTTCCATTACCAGCATGCCCCATGATCCCTGAGTTTGCCAGCACCTTCCCCTCGCCGGCGGTGCGAATATTTGTTTATGTATTTGAGCATACAAAAATCCAGCGTCGATACCAAAAGTTCCTGCCCAGGGAGGGATGCCTACCGATGGCGGGGCGATCCTGCTAAAGTAGCCACGCAGAGGCCAATGGGTACCACCAGCCAACTATGTCAGCCGCCGAATCTCCCCCCAAGTTCGTCGCCGGTGCGATTGTTTTTCCGGTGGCGGGTCTTTTGGTATTGTGCCTGGCCTTTTATTTCTGGCGGCTAGATGGCTACACCCTGTTCGATCGCACCGAAACGGAGACGGCGGAGGTGGCCCGGCAGATGTTTGTGACCGGCGATTGGGTGACGCCGGTCTTTAACGGCATCCGCTACTTCGACAAGCCGGTCTTGCTGTACTGGCTGATGGCGATGGGTTTCGGCGTTCTGGGAGTGGGCGAGTGGGCCGTGCGCCTGCCCTCGGCCCTGTTTGCCACGGTGCTGGTGCTGGCCACCTACGCCTTTGCCCTGCGGCTCTATGGCCCCCGCGTGGCGCTTCTGGCCGGGACGATCCTGGCGGCCAACCCGTTATTTCTGGCCCTCGGGCGCACCGGGGTCACCGACATGGGCCTCACTTGCTTCATGGCGGCGGCGCTCTTTGGCTGGTACTGGTCCTACAGCGGCAGACACCCCTGGGGTTACCGGCTGGGCTTTGCGGCGGTGGCTGGGGCGGTGCTCATCAAAGGCCCCATCGGGCTTTTGCTCCCCGGCCTCATCGTGCTGATTTTTTTGTTGTGGACCGGCCAGTGGCGCCGACTCGGGGAGATCCCCTGGGTGAGCGCGGTCGCTATTTTTGCCGTATTGACGCTGCCCTGGTACGTTCTGGTCACCCAGGCCAACGGTATCCAGTTTTTGCAGACGTTTTTCTTCCACCACAACCTCAATCGCTTTTTGAATGTCGTCGACAATCAGCCTGGTCCCTGGTACTACTACCTGCTGGTCACCCCGGCGGGCTTTTTCCCGTGGATCGTACTGCTGTCGGCCACCGTGCCCCGGCTGGTGCGCTTCGACTGGTTGGGCTGTCGCTTCTGGGCTTCTCGCTCGCCCCAGGCGCAGTTGCCGTTGTTTTTGGCCCTCTGGTTCGCCGTGGTGCTGGTGTTTGTGAGTGCGGCCTCCACGAAGCTGCCGCATTACATCCTGCCGGGCCTGCCGGCTCTGGCGTTGCTGTGCGCATTGGTTTGGGAGGGGCGCGCGGGCGCTGAAAAGCTCCTGTTGCGCATCGGCCTGGGGGGGGTAGCTCTTGGCATGCTGCTGCTTGCGGGGGCTTTTGCCTTTGCGCTGCGCTTCATCGACGACCCGTCCCTGCCCGAGTTGCGCTCGAGCATCGAAGCGACCGGCCTGCCCTGGATACTCACCGCCATCGCTCTGATTGCCGCCGCCGCCGTCGCAGTTGCCGCCGTCAAGCCCCGGCTCGATTGGGCTTGGGCTGCCTGTCTGCTCGCCTACAGTCTTATCTTTCCGGCTTTGATTGGCGGCCTGATGCCCGTGCTCGAACCGCAGGTGCACAGGCCGCTACTTGCTATGGCCGACCAGCTGCGCACCGAAGCTCGCCCGGGCGATTTGACCGCCGCCCTGGGGGTCTACGCCCCCAGCCTCAACTTTTACTCGGGCCTCAACCGCATTCCTGTCTACCAAAAGAGCCCCGAAGTGCGCTATCAGATGGCCCAGGACCGGCGCATGCTGCTGGTGACTACCCGAGGGCGGCTGTGCGAGCACTGGATGATCCTCGACGATTTTCCGATTATTTTTACTTCCGGTATCTACAAGCTCTACGACATCCCGCCGCGCTCGAAGCTCAGATACTCAAAACCTGGTGCCTGTGAGGAAAATTGACCCCATATGTGCCAATTTAGTCCCATCTTTCGGGTAAACTGGCGGAAAAATTCCTCTTGCCGCCATGCCTACGCTTCTCGAAAGACTGCAGGCTCCTTTGCGGGAGCGCCCCGGCGAAACCAGCGCGAACGCATCGGTACCCGAGGCGCGCCTGCTGGTCGTGCTCACCCTCTGCTGGCTCGCCTTGGGCCTGCTGGTGCTCTTTTCGGCTTCCTTGCCGGTAGGCGAGTTGCAGTACGAGGACGGACTGCGCTTTTTTACGCGCCAGGCGCTCACGGCGGCGGTGGGGTTGGCGCTGATGTTCTGGCTGTGCCGAACGCGCATCGACCGGCTGTTTGCCGTAGTTTTGCCGGTGTTCGGGATATTGCTGGCGATGGTGTTTCTGGTCAAAATTCCGGGTATCGGCGTCGAGCTGAACGGCGCGCGCCGCTGGATCCAGCTGGGGCCTTTTTCGTTGCAACCTTCTGAACTCATCAAACCCTGCGTCATGCTGCTGGCAGCCCCGCTGATCGCCAACTGGCGAAGGCTGCCGAATTTTACGCGCGTGCTCGGGCTGGCGGGTGGGGCTCTGACGGTGGGCGGTGTGCTGCTCCAGCCCGACCTGGGAACTGCTGCCCTGATTGGTGTCACCCTCTGGCTGATGGGCTTTGCAGGGGGAATGCCCCTGGGCGGTCTGTTCGCGGTGCTGGCGGCCGGGGGCGCGGTCGCCGCCTGGAAAGTCAGCACCACCGCCTACCAGATGGGTCGGGTGACCGCCTTTCTCGATCCGTGGGAGGTGGCTCGCGGGGAAGGATATCAACTGGTCCAGAGCCTGCTTGCGGTCGGGTCCGGCGGCCTGCAGGGCACCGGATTCGGTCTGTCGGCCCAAAAATCCGCCTTCTTGCCCTACCCCTATTCGGATTTCATCTTCGCGGTTTTTTGTGAGGAATTCGGTCTGGTGGGGGCTGCCGCCTTTGTGCTGTTTTTGTTGCTTTTTCTGGTCGTTGGCTTGCGGGTGGCGGTGCGCTGTGCCGAGCCGACCCGCAGGCTCATCGCCGCCGGAGCCACATTGCTGCTGGTCACTCAGGCATTCTTCCACATCGCCGTGGTGACAGGGGCGGTGCCGCCCAAGGGCATGCCCCTGCCGCTCGTCAGCTACGGCGGCAGCGGTTTGATTGCCAGTCTGCTCTGTTGCGGTCTGCTCATCCGGGCCGCCTGCGAAATGAACCTGGCCCCGGCGGTGCGCTTCGTGCGCCGCCGTCCGGCATCACCACCGCCCCGTCCGGCAGCGCGCGCCCCGCGGCCTACCTCCGAACCCGTTCGGCGGGAGCCGTCGCCCTTGCCGGCTTACCTGCTCGATACCGCCGTCCGCAGCCGCTGACTTATCGCCTTTCGATCTGCGAGGTTCACTTGCCACGGGCTTCGCTGAACCACTGTGCCGAGAGCATCTGCTTGAGCAAGTCGCGGCCCAGCAGGTTGTCTTTGCCGCTGCCGCCCAGGACCCAGCCTGCCTTGAGGGATTTGCCCTTTTGCTCGGGCAGGGCGATCGAGTCGGGGCGGTAGCGCCGCAGTTGCTCCTTGCGTCCGTCCGCGTAGGCCACCTGCAGCGTCTCGGGCAGGGGTCGGATGCCCGTGCGCGCCCGCGATTCGTCGTTCAGTAGCGAGTAGGCGGCCCCGGTGTCCACCAGCAACAGCACCGGCTGGCCGTTGATGAGCAGCCGCCGGTAAATCGGCGGCACGTAGGCCTGCTGCAAGCTCACCCCCCGTTCCTTGTCGCCCGGCACGGGGATCGCCGCTCTGCGGCTGCGGCTTCCCAGATCCGCCACCGAGGAGACCTGGGCAATGGTCGGATCGACGGCCTTGGCTTTGTCGAACTGCCGCCGGTCGCCCTCGAGCAACCCCAAAGCCAGATGGATATCCGCCTCCAGGGAGGTCTGCGGCTTTTCTTTGAGCGCGGCGTTGAGGACTGTTTTTGCGTCGCCGCTGGGGTCAAGGGCAGTAAGGATGCTGCCTTTGAGGTAGAGAGTGTAAGCTTTCTCGCTGCGGCTCTGGGCCTTCTCCAGGCTGCGGTTGACCAGGTCAAGGGCCTGGCCGGGTTGGTCGGTTTGCAAAAGGGCGAGGGCGCACTGGCTGAGCGTGTAGGTGGAAGCGGCGGACTCAGCCACTGCGCAGTAGCGGCCTGCCTCCTGCTGGTTCTCGATGAGAATCTCCTGAGCGAGCAGGCGGCCGACGCGAATATAGTTGTTGGCGGCGATGCCGTTTTTGGGATCGGTTTGTCTGGCAAGCCGGTACGATTCCCGTGCTCGGGCTAGATTGCCCTGCTGTTCGTGGGTCTCGCCAATGTCATTGTAAATAACCGCAGCGACAAAATCGTTGCGGTTGTCTTGAGACAGGGCTATGTCGAGACCGCTGTGATAGTCTTTCAGGGCAATATCCCATTGAAGCTGCTGACGTTCCAGTGTGCCAAGGTCTCGATAGATCAAGATTTCGTCTTTTTTTGAACCCATGGCATGAGCTACGGCAAGAGCCCGAGCGAGTGCTTGTTTGGCACCGGAGTAATCGCGATTGGCCATGGCAATTTCTCCGATTGCTTTGTATGCAGCGGCCACCCCTTCTTGGTTGCGAACTTCTTCAAAAATGGCGGCGCATTTTCGCGCATAATCAATCGCCTCACGATAAAGTCCGAGATAAGAATAGTCTTCGCTCAGATAAACCAGTGATTGGGCTTCTTCCAGACGGTTCTTTGATGTTTGAGCAATGCCCAACGCTTTTTTGTGATATTCGACTGCTCTTTCTGCTTCTCCCAGTTCCCTGTAAACGGCTCCCAGAGTACCGAGAACGTAGGTTTCCAATTCAGGACTCGCCGATTCAAAAATGAAGTGCAACGCTTGAGAGCCTTCCGCTGAGGGACTCATAGAGGTATCCTGACGTTTACTACGACAACCAGGAACCCCTATGAGCTTCAGCCAGCTTACCCTACTAGAGC
>JAESGW010000642.1_pt1 | contig 21246 bp, 23 predicted proteins | sample 9269791 | NCBI WGS metagenome assembly JAESGW01 (sample SAMN16773120, study PRJNA677053) | algae metagenome | isolation source: Aphanocapsa lilacina HA4352-LM1 and co-occurring heterotrophs from near cave... | place: USA: Maniniholo cave, near Haena, Kauai, HI | collected 2009-07-28 | reverse complement strand
GCCATGCTCCGCAGCATAGCCGCGGCTGCAATAGATCGCCCATAGATCGTCGGCGAGGCGTCGCGCGACCATGCCGCTTCCGGTGATCCGTTCGGCGCTGCGCAGCGCGACTTCCGCCGCGCCGACCGAGAGATCGCGCTTCTCGTCGGTGGTATCCAGCTCGATATGGATTTCGGGGTGGGTGTCGTGCAGCTCGCGCAGGATCGGCGCCAGGATCGTCGAGGCGTAGATGTGCCCGACGGTCAGCCGCACGACGCCGCCCGCCTCGCGCTGCTGCGCCGCTCCGGCGTCGGTAAAACCGCGCGCCGCCGCCTCCACCCCGCGCGCATGCTCCAGCAGCCGCTCCCCCGCCGGCGTCAGCGCATAGCCCGCCTGGCGGCGTTCGAAGAGGACAAGGCCGAGCGCATCCTCCAGCGCGGCGACGCGCCGCGCCGCGGTCGTCTGGCTGACCCGCAGCGCGCGGCCGGCGGCAAGCGTGCTGCCGGTTTCGGCCACCGCGATGAAATGGCGGATGTCGTTCCAGTCGATCATGGCGCCATTCTGCACTTTTGCAGAACGCTCGCGCAACATCGTTGTTCGTCGAACGCGACGGAAAGGCGTAAACAGGCCTTGCACCGGTGCAGGTTGAACCCCTCCCCAGGAGACACCGAGATGAAGATGCTTTTCACGCTGGCGGCGCTTGCCGCCGCGGCCATTGCCGCGCCTGCCGCTGCGCAGGTTGCGGCTCCCGAGACCCTGTCGCGCGCCGTGCGCGTCGCCGACCTCGATCTTGAGAATCCGGTCCATGTCGCGCGGCTGGACCGGCGCATCGGGCGCGCGGCGCGCGCGATGTGTGACGCCGGCCCCACCTATGGGCCCGCCGCAAAACGGCAGGTGCGGCACTGCATCATCAAGGCACGGACCGACGCCGCGGCCCAGCGCGACCAGGCGATCGCGGCGGCGCGGCTATCACCCGGAACCCGGACCGCAAGCCGGTGACGAAATGCCCGGAGCCCCGGCTCCGCGCATCAGGAGCCATCCGGCTCCCTCATGACTGAGGCCTTCCGGGCTCCATCCCGGAAGGCCCCTTTTTCTGCTCAAGCGCGCGGCGCCTGCCGGCGATAGCCGAGCGCCTCGGCCACATGGATGCGGCCCACGCCTTCCGCGCCCGCGAGATCGGCGATCGTTCGCGCCACCCGCAGCACGCGGGTATAGCCGCGCGCGGATAGCCGCATCGCCTCCGCCGCCTGCGCCAACAACTTGCGGCCGGGTTCATCGGGAGTGGCGACGGCGTCGAGCACATCGCCGTCCGCCTCGGCGTTGGTGCGGGCACTGACCCCATCATAGCGCGCGGCCTGTACCGCACGCGCCCCGGCGACGCGCGCAGCGACCTCGGCCGATCCTTCGGTGGGCGGCGGCAACACCAGATCTGCAGCGGAGACCGACGCGACCTCGACATGCAGGTCGATCCGGTCGAGCAGCGGGCCGGACACCTTGGCCTGATAATCCGCCGCGCATTTTGGCGCGCGCGAGCAGGCAAGCGCCGGATCGCCGAGATGCCCGCAGCGGCATGGGTTCATCGCCGCAATCAGCTGTACGCGAGCCGGGAAAGTCACATGCGCATTCGCCCGGGCGACGGACACCGTGCCTGTCTCAAGCGGCTGGCGCAGCGAATCGAGCACCGCGCGCTGGAATTCGGGCAGCTCGTCGAGGAACAGCACCCCCAGATGCGCCAGGCTGACCTCGCCCGGCCGCACGCGCAGGCCGCCCCCGGTCAGCGCCGCCATCGATGCGCTGTGATGCGGCGAGCGGAATGGCCGCACGCGGGTCAGACGGCCTTCGCTGAGCGTGCCGGCGACCGATTGAACCATAGACACCTCCAGCGCCTCGGAGGAATCGAGCGGCGGCAATATGCCCGGCAGGCACGATGCCAGCAGCGACTTGCCCGCGCCCGGCGGACCGACCATCAGCAGATTGTGCCCGCCTGCTGCGGCGATCTCCAACGCGCGCTTGGCGGTTTCCTGACCTTTCACCTGTTTGAGATCGGGGCCGATCCCGGGCTGATCGACCACTCCGGGCTCGGGCGGCCGCAGCAGCCCGGCGCCTTTGAGATGATTGAGCAGCCCCAGCAGGTCGGGCGCGGCGACGACCTCGACCGATCCAGCCCATGCCGCCTCCGCGCCCTGGCTTGCCGGGCAGACAAGTCCCAACCCGCGCTCGCCCGCATGGATCGCCGCGAGCAGCACGCCCGGCGTCGCGGCAATGCGGCCATCGAGGCCAAGTTCCCCGACCACCAGATAGTCCGCCAGCGATTCGCGGTCGACCACGCCCATCGCCGCCAGCAGGCCGAGCGCGATCGGCAGATCGTAATGCGATCCCTCCTTGGGCAGATCGGCGGGCGAGAGGTTCACGGTGATGCGCTTGGGCGGCAGCGCCAGCCCGATGGCGGAGAGCGCCGCGCGCACCCGCTCCCTGCTCTCGCCCACCGCCTTGTCCGGTAGCCCGACAACCACGAACGCCGGCATGCCGCCAGCGATCTGCACCTGCACCTCGACGCCGCGCGCCTCCAGCCCCAGATATGCCGCCGTCGAGACGATCGCGACCATGTATTTCCCCCCATGTCCCGAACGGCTTAACCGGCACAAATGGCGCGGTCGATTGTTTTTGCCGTGATGGCGCACCACCTCCCTTCCATGACGCCGCAACATTCCAACTGGGTGCGTACCGGCCTGTTCGTGCTGGGCTGCACATTGGTGGCGGTTTCGCCCGCGGTCGGCGTGATTCCAGGCCCCGGTGGGCTGTTCGTCTTTGCCGCAGGTGTGGCGCTGATGCTCAAGACGTCGCTATGGGCGAAGCGGCAGTTCGTTCACGTCCACCGCCGCTGGCCGAAAATCGGTAACGCGCTCAACCGAGGTCTCCGCCGGCCGAGCGCGCGCCGCCGTCGCGCGATCGCCGATGGCGACACCATGCCCGCCGATTGACTTGCCGCCCGTTTTTGCATATCCGCGCCCCCAACAAGGCCGTCCGTGTGGCGGCCCTTTTGCATTGACGTACAGATTCGCAAGGGAATGACCGATGAAGCGCACTTTTCAGCCGAGCAACCTGGTGCGTGCGCGCCGCCACGGGTTCCGCAGCCGCATGGCGACCCCGGGTGGTCGCAACGTGATCCGCGCCCGCCGCAACCGCGGCCGCAACAAGCTGTCGGCGTAACCACGCTACGCGTCCGCAGGGATTTCCTTGCGGCGAATGCGGGGAAGCGCGCGCCGATGCCGGGATTCGTCCTGCTGGTCCGCCCCCGCGATGATGGCAACCCGGCGATTCGCATGGGCGTGACCGTCACCAGGAAGATCGGCAACGCCGTCGTGCGCAACCGGATGAAACGCCGGTTCCGCTCGCTTCTTCGCGACATGCTGCCCGAATCGGGCGTGCGCGGCGCGGATCATGTGCTGATCGGCCGCCAGGGCGGGATCGAGCGCGATTTCGCCAAGCTGCGCGCCGAACTCGCCAAGGCATTGGCGAAACTGGCGTGATCGCCAGATTGCTCATCCTCATCGCGCGCGGCTGGCAGATCGGTCCGTCGCGCGTGCTGCCGCCATCGTGCCGCTACAGCCCAAGCTGTTCGGCCTATGCAATCGAGGCGCTTCGCCGCTATGGGGCGGTGAAGGGAAGCTGGCTCGCGACGAGGCGGCTGTTCAGGTGCCACCCCTGGGGTGGCTCCGGGCACGATCCCGTGCCGTGACTGACAGGGAAAATACAGGCTCGTGAAAGACAATCGCAACATGATCCTCGCGATCGTGCTCGCCGGGATCATCCTGTTCGGCTGGCCGTATCTGGTCGGCAAATTCTTCCCGAGCGCGACCCAGCCATCGACCCGGGTCGAGAATGGCAAGGTCGTCGCGAACCCGCAGCCCGACGCCGATCCGACGGCGGATACCCCGCGCGCGCTCCGCGCCCGCGCGGTGGTGCTGGCCGAGACCCCACGCCTGCGGATCGATACGCCGCGCCTGCAGGGCTCGATCAACCTGAAGGGCGCGCGCGTCGATGATCTGACGCTGACCCGCTACAAGGAAACGATCGCCGACAATTCGCCGCCGATCCGCCTGTTCTCCCCCGCCGGCGCGCCGGATTCCTATTTCGCCGGTTTCGGCTGGGCGGGCCAGGGCCTGACCGCGCCCGACGCGAACACCATCTGGACCGCCAGTGCGCCGGTGCTGAAGCAGGGCCAGCCGGTGACGCTGAGCACCGTGAGCGGAGGGCTGCGCTACCAGATCCAGTTCGCGATCGACGATGGCTATATGTTCACCGCCCGTCAGACCGTGGGCAATGCTTCGGCCGGCCCGGTCGCCGTGCGGACCAACGGCCTGCTCAGCCGCGCGGGCATCGGTCCGGACAAGGATAGCTGGACGATCCAGGTCGGACCGGTCTGGGTCGCCAACAAGGCGGCCGAATACGGCATGAACTACAGCAACGTCGCCGAGGGACCGAAGACCGTGACGACGACTGGCGGGTGGGCCGGCTTTACCGACCATTATTGGTTGGCGGCGCTGGTTCCGGACCAGGCCCGTGCCGTCGAACTCCGCTTCCGTCCCGGCAACAACGGCAGCTTCCAGGCCGATTACCGCACGACCGAGCCGACGATCCTCCAGCCGGGCCAGGCCGTGTCGCAGACCGCACGGCTGTTCGCCGGCGCCAAGGAGGTCGATCTGCTCGACCGCTATGAGGACAAGGAAGGCGTCTTCTTCTTCGACAAGGCGATCGACTGGGGCTGGTTCGAGATCGTCGAGAAGCCGATCTTCTACTTGCTCGACTGGCTGTTCCAGGCGACCAAGAATTTCGGCATCGCCATCATCCTGCTGACCTTCATCGTCCGCGGGCTGATGTTCCCGATCGCGCAGAAGCAGTTTGCCTCCATGGCGGGCATGCGCGCGGTGCAGCCCAAGATGAAGGCGCTGCAGGAACGCCACAAGGATGACAAGCAGACGCTGCAGCAGGAGATGATGAAGCTGTACAAGGAGGAGAAGGTCAACCCGATCGCGGGCTGCCTGCCGCTCCTGCTGCAGATCCCGATCTTCTACGCGCTGTACAAGGTGCTGCTGTTGACCATCGAGATGCGTCATCAGCCCTTCGCCGCGTGGATCAAGGATCTCGCCGCGCCCGATCCGCTGACCCCGGTCAACCTGTTCGGCCTGCTCGATTTCGCACCGCCCGCCTTCCTCGCCATCGGTGTCCTGCCGATCCTGGTCGGCGTGACGATGTGGATGCAGTTCAAGCTCAATCCGCAGCCGATGGACGAAATCCAGAAACAGGTGTTCGGCCTGATGCCGTGGATCCTGATGTTCGTCATGGCGCCGTTTGCGGCGGGGCTGCAGCTCTACTGGGCGACCTCGAACATCCTGACCATCGCGCAGCAGAAGTGGCTCTACAGCCGCCATCCCGCCCTGAAAGAAGCGGCGGCCAAATGAGCTTCGACGAGGACGCGATCGAGACCGCGCGCAAGACCTTCGCCGGCCCGATCGCATTCCTCAAGTCCGCGCCGGACCTGAAGTTCCTGCCCGACGCGACGGTGCCGGAGGTGGCATTCGCCGGCCGCTCCAACGTCGGCAAATCGTCACTGCTCAATGCGCTGACCAACCGCAATTCTCTGGCGCGCACCTCGAACACCCCGGGGCGGACGCAGGAACTGAACTTCTTCGACGTGGGCGCTCCCCTCGCCTTCCGGCTGGTGGATATGCCCGGTTACGGCTTCGCCAAGGCACCAAAGGACGTGGTCCGGAAGTGGCGCTTTCTGGTTAACGACTTCCTGCGCGGGCGGGCCGAGCTCAAGCGTACGCTGGTGCTGATCGACGCGCGTCACGGCATCAAGGATGTCGACCGCGAGATCATGGCGATGCTCGATGAGGCGGCGGTCAGCTACCGCCTGGTCATCACCAAGGCGGACAAGGTCAAGGCGACCGAGCTCGACGCGGTAATCGCCGACACCGCCGCCGAAGCGCGCAAGCGCCCCGCCGCGCACCCCGACATCATCGCCACCTCGGCCGAAAAGGGCCTTGGCATCCCCGAACTGCGCGCCGCGGTGATCGAGGCGATCGGCTGACCGATCCCGATCAGGCTTCGACATAGCTGGCCTCATAGCTGATCGGAAAATTCACCGACCGCGCGATGAAGCAATATTTGTGGATGTCATGGTGGATGGCATCCGCCCGCGCCAGATCGGTGCCGGCCGCAACCTCGATCCTGGGTTTCAGCGTCGCGCGAATGAACCGGCCTGCGCCGTCAGGCGTGCTCTCCCCGATACCCGACGGCTCGTCGGAATAGGCCAACACGGTGATCCCGGCGCTGCTCGCCAGATGCAGATACCAGAGCATGTGGCACGCGGAGAGTGCGGAAAGCAGCAGATCCTCCGGATTGGGCAGCGCCGGATCGCCACCCAGCAGCGGATCATTCGAGCAATGTACGACCGGCTTGCCCGGGGTGCCGATGTCCCAGGTGCGATCATAGCCGCGATATGATTTGGTGCCTTCGCCCCGGTTCCCGGTCCATTCGACCCGGCAGGTATAGTCGTGCTCCTTGGCCATGCCCGTTCTCCTTCAACTGGCGGGCGGGAATGGTTGCGCCCTGCCCCGCCCCCCGGCTATCCACCCCGCATGCTCAAGCTCTTCATCGGTAACAAGGCCTATTCATCATGGTCGCTGCGCGGCTGGCTGGCGTGCAAGCAGTCCGGGCTGCCGTTCGAGGAATCGGTCGTCCCGCTCTATAACGAGGAATGGGACAAGCGCCGCGAGGGCGACGAGTTCGCGCCGGGGGGCGGCAAGGTGCCGATCCTGTGGGACGGCGAGATCGTCGTGTGGGACAGCCTGGCGATCGTCGAATATCTCGCCGACAAGGTCGGGCGCGACACCTTCTGGCCGGCGGACGAGGCCGCGCGCGGCATGGCCCGTTCGATGGCTGCCGAGATGCATTCGAGCTTCGCCGCGCTGCGCCGCAAGCACAGCATGAACATCCGCCAGGTGTTCCCGCCCGCCAAGATCGATCAGGACGTGTTCGCCGACCTCGCCCGCATCATGACCTTATGGGCGCATGCCCGCGCGCGTTATGGCGGCGAAGGCGATTTCCTGTTCGGCGATTTCGGCGCGGCGGACATCATGTACGCCCCCGTCGTCACGCGGCTGGCGACCTATTCGATCCCCGTCCCCAATTTCGCGCAGGCCTATATGCACGCGATACTGGGCCACCGTTTCATGCAGGACTGGATCGCCGCTGCGCAGGAAGAGGAATGGGTGATCGAGAAGTTCGAGACCCCCACCCCGCCCGAAGCCTAGAAGTCCGTGCCGTCCCTGCGGCGGAAGCCCTTGCCCGGGAACAGGTGCATGTCGATATCGGGATAGTGGCAATCGGTATCGCTCGGACTGCCCACCGCGATGAACACGCAATCGGCGTCGCTGCGGTTCTGCAGGACATGGCCGTTGCCGTCGCCCTTGGGGAACGCAGCGCAATCGCCCGTGCGCATCAGCGTTTCGCCGGTATCGTCCACCAGCACCGCTTCACCTGCGATCACCACGACGAATTCATCCTCCCCCTCATGCCAATGTCGCTGCGACGACCATGCGCCGGGCTTGAGCGTCGCGTGCGTGACGCCGAAATCGGCAAGGCCGGAAACGGGACCAAGCCGCCGGTACCAGCGACCCTGCACGGGTCCGGCATATTCGGGCGGATAGCCGGTCGCGTTGGTTTGCGGGATTGTATCGAGATCGAGCTTGGGCAATGCCACCTCCCATGAACCATGCCGCCACCACCCTGCCCGATGTCGTCGAGCTCACCAAGGCGCTGATCGCCGCCGAGAGCGTGACCCCCGCGACCGGCGCGGTGTTCGACGTGCTGGAGGCGGCGCTGGTACCGCTGGGCTTCGCGGTCGAGCGGTTCATCGTCGGCGAGGCGCCCGACGGTCCGGTCGAAAACCTGCTCGCGGTGCGCGGGGATGGCGCGCCGCATTTCGCTTTTGCCGGGCATCTCGACGTGGTGCCGCCGGGGCTGGGCTGGCACAGCAACGCGTTCGCCCCCGAAATCCGCGGTGACCTGCTGTACGGGCGCGGCGCCGTGGACATGAAGGGGGCGATCGCCGCCTTTGTCCTGGCGGCAGCCGAGGATCGCGGCGGCACGACCAGCCTGATCATCACCGGCGACGAGGAAGGTCCGGCGATCTTCGGCACCCGCGCGCTGATCGACCGCATGGCCGAACGCGGCCTGAAACCCGATCTGTGCCTGGTCGGAGAGCCGACATCGGTCGACCGGCTGGGCGACATGATCAAGATCGGCCGGCGCGGATCGGTCAATATCTGGATCGACGTGCCGGGACGGCAGGGCCATGTCGCCTATCCCCATCTGGCCGACAACCCGATCCCCAAGCTGGTCCGCGCGCTGGCCGAGATCGACGCGATCGTGCTGGACGAGGGCACCGAGTGGTTCCAGCCGAGCAATATCGAACTGACCGACATCGAAGTCGGCAATCCGGCCACGAACGTGATTCCGGCGCGGGCGCAGGCGCGGCTGTCGATCCGCTTCAACGATCTGCACCGGGGCGACGATCTGGCTGCGCGGGTGATCGAGATCATCCAGCGCCATGCGCCGGGGGCCATCGTCACCCCGCGCGTTTCGGGCGAAGCCTTCATCACCCCGCCCGGCGATTTCTCCGCGCTGGTCAGCGGCGCGATCGGCGAGGTTACGGGGATTGCGCCCGCGCTCTCCACCACCGGCGGCACCAGCGACGCGCGTTTCCTTTCGAAGATATGTCCCGTGGTCGAATTCGGCCTGATCAACGCGACGATGCACAAGCTGGACGAGGCGGTCGCGGTGGCGGATCTGCACGCGTTGACGCGGATTTACGCTGAGGTGCTCCGCCGGATCTCGGCCATAGCCTGAACCAGAAGCTCGGTTTTTTTGGCAGCCCCCAAAAAAAAATCGCGCATCGTGTCGAATTCCCTGCGTCTCGTTCGTCGTCAGGATACGAGGCCGATCGCGGACCTCGCCAACGAAGGAGAATTTCGATGCGTATGATGGTGTTCGTAAAGGCGACAGAGGACAGCGAAGCGGGCATGCAGCCCTCCGAACAGCTCAGCGAGATGTTCGTCGCGATGGGCAAGTTCAACGAGGAACTGGTCAATGCCGGCGTCATGGTCGCGGGCGACGGGCTCAAGCCCTCGTCGCACGGCAAGCGGATCGCATTCGATGGTGCCAGCCGCACCGTGATCGACGGTCCCTTTGCCGAGACGCGCGAGCTGGTCGCCGGCTATTGGCTGTGGGAAGTCAAGGACATGGATGAAGCGGTCGCATGGGTGAAGCGCTGCCCCAACCCGATGTTCGGACCGAGCGAGATCGAGATCCGTCCGCTTTACGAGATGGAGGACTTCGCCGATATCATCCCCGCCGAAGCAGCGGCGATCCACGACGGCATTGGCGAGAAGCTCGAGAATCGCTGACCCGCTTGCCCTGCCCCGCCTCGCTCCCCTAACCCGGTGGCAATGGCGGACAGCGAAACCCGACGGGCGATCGAAGCGGTGTTCCGGATCGAACGGGCGAGGCTCATCGCGAGCCTCGCCCGGATGGTCCGCGACGTCGATCGGGCCGAAGAACTGGCGCAGGACGCATTGCTGATCGCGCTCGCGGAGTGGCCGAAGTCCGGCGTGCCGCAGAACCCGGGCGCATGGCTCACCGCCGCGGCCAAGCGCCGCGCGATCGACGGCATCCGCCGTGACAAGATGCGGATGGCCAAGCACGCAGAGATCGCCCGCGACCTCGACGAAGCGGACAGCGGCGCGGAAGCGAGCATTCGGGCCCTGGAGGCCGCCATGGACGACGATATCGGCGACGAGCTGCTCGGCCTGATCTTCACCGCCTGCCACCCGATCATCTCGGCGGAGGCGCGTGCGGCGCTGACCCTGCGCCTGATCGGCGGGCTGACCACCGACGAGATCGCCCGCGCCTTTCTTTCGACAGAGCCGACCATCGCGCAGCGGATCGTCCGCGCGAAGAAGACGATCGGCACTGCCGGTCTCGCCTTCGAAGTGCCGCGCGGCCCCGAACGCGCGGACCGCCTCGCCTCGGTGCTAGAGGTCATCTACCTCATCTTCAACGAAGGCTATGCGGCGACCGCCGGAGAGGATTTGATCCGTCCCTCGCTATGCGCCGAAGCGCAGCGCCTGGGCCGCATCCTTGCCGGCCTGATGCCCGATGAGCCCGAGGTCTTCGGTCTGCTCGCGCTGATGGAGATCCAGGCGTCGCGCCTGCGCGCCCGCGCACGCGCGGATGGCGGCTTCATCCCTCTGCCCGAGCAGAATCGCGCGCATTGGGACCAGTTCCTCATCCGCCGCGGCCTCGCCGCGCTGGCACGCGCAGAGGACATGGGCGGCGCTTCCGGCCCCTATGCGCTGCAGGCCGCGCTCGCCGCGTGCCATGCCCGGGCGCTCAGGGCCGAGGACACCGATTGGCTCCGCATCGCCGCGCTCTACGACCGGCTGCGCGAGGTCATGCCGTCGCCCGTGGTCGATCTGAACCGGGCCGTGGCCCACAGCATGGCCTCCGGTCCCGAAGTCGGGCTCCGGCTGGTGGACGAGATTGCGGGGATCGCGGCGCTCAAAAACTACGCGCCGCTGCCCGCGGCGAAGGGCGATTTCCTGTTCAGGGCCGGTCGCCTGGCCGAAGCGAAGGCGCAGTTCGAAACCGCCGCCAGCCTGACCCGCAATGCCAGCGAAAGGGCGTTTCTGCTGACCCGCGCCGCCGATTGCGCGCGATAGCCGCTCAATCCGGCTGACCCTATCGCCGTCGCAGCACGATATAGAGCGCGCCCGTCCCGCCGTGGCGGGGATGCGCGGGGCGGACCGCGGCAATGGCGTTTGCATGGCGGGATGCCGCGAGCCAGTCGGCGACCACCGCGCGGATCGCGCCCCTGCCCTCGCGGGCGCCTTCCGCGCGGGGTTTGCCCGTGACCAGCAGCACGACGCGGTCGCCGCGCTGGATGGCGGTTTCCAGGCCGAAATCTATCCGGGCATAGGCGCGGTCGAGCGTGTGGCCGTGGAGGTCTATGCTGCTGTCGGGGGAGACGATGCCCCTGCCCAGCTTGCGGTCCCAACCGCCGTCCAGCGTGCGCTGGTCGTGCGGCTTGGCGGCGGGCGGGGTGTGGACCGGCATTGCCGGGGCGGGTTGGCGTTTGGGTGGAGGCGGTTCTGCCTTGGGCGGCGGGGCGGCGATGGCGGGGCGGCCCAGCGGGCGAACGGTGGAGATCACCTTCGCCCAGAGCGCCGCCTCTTCAGGGCCGAGCGGCCGCTCCACCCGCGCCCTCCGCCTGCAGTCGGGCGAGCGTGCCCTTGGGCAGCAACAGGAACGCGATGCCGCGCGCGGACATGCCGCCGGCGATGGCGCGCGCCTCTTCGCCCGCGCCCCAGAAGGTGTCGAAGCGGTTGCTGCCCTTGATCGCGCCGCCGACATCCTGCGCGACCCACAGGCCGCCCACGTCCTGCCGGTCCATCGACAGGAACACCGGCGCGCCCAGCGGCACGAAGTTCGGATCGGTCGCGACGCTGGCCTGGCCGACCACCGGCAACCCCATCGATCCGAGCGGACCGGGGCCGGTCAGTTCGCGGAAGAACACCCAGCTCTTGTTTTCGTTCATGATCGCCGCACCCTCGACCGGGTTGGCGCGGAGATATGCCATGATGCCCTGCATCGAGGTCTGGCCGGGGCCGAGCAGTCCGCGGTCCTTCATCAGCTTGCCGATGCCGGTATAGCCGCGCCCGTTCTGGCTGTCGTAGCCGATGCGCATGACGCCGCCATCGGGCAGGCGCAGCCGGCCCGATCCCTGGACCTGGAGGAAGAACAGCTCGACCGGATCGGCGGCATAGGCCAGTTCCAGCCCACGGCCGGCGAGTGCGCCTCCGACGATTTCGGATCGCTCATAATAGGGCACGAAGGTCTGCCCGGAGACGCGGCCGCGCAGCTTGCGACCTTTGAATTCGTCGGTGAAGGCGCCCAGATCGACCTCTGCCAGATCGGGCGGCTTGCGGTAGATCGCCGCCTCATAGCCGGCGCGGCGGGTGCGCGATCCCGCGATCTCAGGCTCGTAATAGCCGGTGGCGAAGGCTTTGCCGTCTGCTACCTGCACGGTTTCGAAATGGCGCGCGAAGAAGCCGCGGGCGTCACCGCCGGCGGTGTCGGCGCAGGCCGGCTGCCAATCCGCGCCGCGAGTCAGTCCGCTGGCGTCGGTGCGCTTGACCAGGCTGGCGCAACTGGTGCGGAAGGCGGACAATGCACGGGCGGCGGTGGCCTCGTCGATCGGCAGCGAGGCGATATCCGGCCCCGCCATCAGGCTGGCCGCCCGCGCGCTCGTGATGTCGGTTGTGATCGCGGGGGCGACCGCCGCCGCCATCGGCGTAGCGGCGACGGGTTGGCGCGCGGCTGGCTGCGCGGTCGCGGTGCTGCCGGTCGAGCGCGGGGCGACGCCGTTCGAGCACGACGCGAGCATCACCAGCGCGATTCCAGCCCCCCAGACGCGCATCGGCCGTTTCAATCCTCGTCGGTTTCGACGAGCTTCCAATTGGGATCATCCCCCTTCAGCGTCCGCGCGAAGGTCCAGACGTCGTGCGTCTCGACCGCATCGCTCATCGATCCGGCGATGACATTGCCTTCCGCATCGCGCGTGACCGCGGCGATATCGGCGTCGATCCGCACGGTGATGCGGGCATTGCGGCCCTCGACCGACGCGGCGGAGATGATCGCGCGTTCGATGCCGACCAGCTTGTTGTCCAGCGTGTGGCCCGATTCGGCGCGCTGGGCGATGGCGGAGGCAAAGGCGGCGCGGACATCGTCGTCCACCAGCCAGGTCAGTTCCTCCTCGTCGCCGCGCCAGAATGCTTCGAGGATCATCTTATAGGCGGACTTGGCGCCATCGACGAACTGTTCGGGGGAAAATCCCGGTTCGGCCATCGCGATCGCGCGGACGCCGGTTTCGGCGGCGGGATCGACCACGGGATTGGCGGTATCGCGCCGTTCGGACGGAATATCGAGCACCGGACGTTGCGTCGGGCCGGCGATCTGGCCCTCTTCGGCGGTGCGCGGCAGCGGCTGTTCATGGCCGGTACGCTTGCCCAGCACGGCATAGAGCCTGAGGGCGAGAAAACCCGCGACGAGCGCCAAGAGAACGACGTAAACCACTATGCCTCCAATCCGGAACCTGAAACGTAACATAGGCGCAACGCGCGACGGTTTCAAATGGCGCACTTTGCGCGACCGCGCCGGTTGAACACGCTCCGCGCGCCTGCTACGCGCCGCCGCTGACGGGACGCCTGCCGTCCCCCATTTTCACATGCAGGATCGAGACACGGACATGGCCGAACAGGATGGCGAGACGCAGGGCGCAGGCCCGGAGGAACAGTTCACCAATGGCGCGGACAATCTGCCGCAGGCGGGCCTGATTTCCCAATATGTCAAGGATCTGTCGTTCGAGAACCCCAATTCGCCGGCGGTCTATCAGTGGAACGAGCAGCCGCGCGTGGACGTGCAGTTCAACATCGGATCGCAGCGCGTGGGCGAGGATTTCCACGAGGTGCTGCTGAAGCTGGAGGTCACCGCGACCGCGCCCAATGAGAACAAGACAGCGTTCGCCGTCGATCTTACCTATGCCGGGCTGTTCGGCATCCGCAACGTGCCCGAGGACCAGATCCAGCCCTTCCTGCTGACCGAAGCGCCGCGGCTGATCTTCCCATTCGCCCGCCGGGTGCTGGCCGATGCGGTGCGCGATGGCGGTTTCCAGCCGTTGCTGCTCGACCCGATCGATTTCAATGCGCTCTACGCCCAGCAGGCGACCTCGATGACCGGCACGGGCGGCGAGGAAATCTCGTTCGAGCCGAGCGGCCAGGCCTGATCCGGATAGCCGGGCACCGCCCGTGAACCTGCTCAAATCCACCGGCACCATCGGCGGGCTGACCCTGGTCAGCCGCGTGTTCGGCTTCGTACGCGACATATTGCTGGCGCGCGTGTTGGGCGCCGGGGTGGCGGCGGACGCGTATCAACTGGCCTTCCGCCTGCCCAACACCTTCCGCCGGCTGTTCGCCGAGGGCGCGTTTTCCGTCGCTTACGTGCCGATGTTCAGCCGCAAGCTGCACGGCGAGGGCGGGCTGGCCGAGGCGGAGAATTTCAGCCGCGACGTGATGTCGGTGTTCGTGCCGATCCTGCTGGCCTTCACCGCGCTGTTCCTGCTGATCATGCCGTGGTTCGTGCTGGCGATTGCGGGCGAGTTCCGCAACACGCCGGGCAAATACGAGCTGGCGGTGGAGCTGTCGCAGCTGGCCTTCCCCTATCTTTTCTTCATCAGCATCGTCTCGCTGTTGACCGGCATCCTCAATTCGATGTCGCGTTTCGGCCCCGGTGCCTCGGCGCCGATCCTGTTCAACATCACGCTGATCGGCGGGATATTGCTGGGCGGTTTCCTCCGACCGCCGGGGGGCGACGACGCGATCGTCGTGCGCACGCTGGCGGTGTTCGTGTCGCTGTCCGGCCTCGTCCAGCTGCTCTGGCTGTGGTGGTATGTGCGCAAGGAGGGCATCTCGCTGAAGCTGCGCCGGCCGCGCTTTACCGCTGATGTGCGCGAGCTGGGGCGGATCATCCTGCCCGCCACCTTCGGCGCGGGAATCTATCAGGTCAGCCAGTTCATCGACACCTTCTTCGCTACAAGGCTGCCGACGGGCACGCTGACGCATCTCGCCATGGCCGACCGGCTCAACCAGATGCCGCTGGGGGTGATCGGCATCGCGCTTGGTACCGCGATCCTCCCTGCCCTGTCACGCCACATCGTCCAGAACGACGAAAGCGGCGCGCGCGGCCTGCAGGGCCAGGCTATCGAGTTGGCCATGCTGCTGACGCTGCCCGCCGCCGCCGCGCTCGCGATCTGTGCCGGGCCGCTGGTCGACGGATTCTTCGTCGGCGGGCGGTTCACCCCTGAAGACGGGCGGACAACCGCGGCGGTGCTGCAGATGATCGTCATCGGCCTGCCGGCCTATGTGCTGGTCAAGATCCTGATCCCCGGCTTCTTCGCGCGCAAGGATACGCGGACGCCGGTGTGGACCGCGGTTGGCGCGCTGACAGTGAATGTCGCGCTGATAATGGTGCTGATCGGGCCTTACGGAATCCTCGGCCTGGTCGCAGCGGGCGCGGCGGCGGCCTGGTTCAACACCTTCCTGCTCTACGTGATCCTGTCGCGGCGGGGGCATTACAAGCTGCAGGCGGCAGTAGCGCGGCGAATCGCGCTGCAATTGCTCGCGACCGGCGCGATGGTGGGCGTGCTGCTGCTGGTGCGCGCCAATATCGATTTCCTGCTGACGGGCGGCACGCTCGCCAAGCTGGTCGCGATCGGGCTGCTCGTCGGCATCGGGCTGGCAGTGTATGGCGCGGTCGCCTGGGTGATCGGCGCGGTCGATCGCGATCAGATCGCGGTGCTGTTCCGGCGCAAGCCCGCGGACGCCTGACGCGGCCAACGGTTCGTCGCACGCAAGGAACATTCAACCGCTATTCATGCGTTGGGGCACATGGTAGGTTCCACATAGCAACGTCATGCTTTTGAACGCTCTAGAAGGTCGAACGTCATGCATAAGTCCCTCAAGATGCTCGGCATCGCATCGCTCATCGCGCTCAGCGCCTGCCAAACGGGTTTCCGTGGCGATGTGGCGCGCTTCCAGCAGCTTCCGCCCGCCCAGGGTGAGACCTTCTATGTCGAAGCGTCCGACCCCAAGCTGCGCGGCGGCATCGAATTCAACCAATATGCCCAGATGGTCACCGCCCGGCTGGTCGAGCAGGGCTATCGCCCCGCCAGCTCGCGCAACGGCGCGAATCTGCGCGTGACGATCGATTACGGCGTCGATACCGGGCGCGAGCGCGTAGTATCGACCGGCTTCGGCGGGGGTTATGGCGGCTTCGGCTATCCCTATCGCTGGGGCCCGCGGCGCGCGTTCCTCTACGGTTTCCATGATCCGTTCGCCTTCGGCCCCGGCTATGGCGATGTGTCCAGCTACACGGTCTACACCGGCGAGCTGGACATGCAGATCGAGCGTGCCGGATCGGGCGAGCGCCTGTTCGAAGGCCGCGCCCGCGCCCGCTCGCGCGACGACGATCTGCAATATCTGGTGCCCAACCTGATCGACGTGATGTTCGCCGATTTCCCCGGCCGTTCGGGCGAGACGCTGAACGTGACGCTGCCTCCTCGCAAATAAGCGGGCAGCAAACGAAACACAGGGCGGTGGCCGCAAGGCCGCCGCCCTTTTTCGTGTCAGCCTTCGAGCTGGCGGATCAGCGCGCGCACATCGGTGTCGAGATCGCTGTCGGCGACTCGTAGTTCCTCGATACGGCGGACGGCGTGGATCACCGTCGAGTGGTCGCGCCCGCCGAACTTGCGGCCGATCTCGGGCAGTGAGCGTAGCGTCATGCGCTTCGCCAGATACATCGCGATCTGGCGCGGGCGGGCCACCGCGCGGGCGCGGCGGGCGGAGAGCAGATCGGTGGTCCTGAGCGAGAAATGCGCGGCAACCGCCTTCTGGATATCGTCGATGGTGATCTTGCGCTGCACCCCGCGCAGCACGTCGGCCAGCGTCTTTTCGGCGAAATCGCGGTCGATCGTCTGGTCGGTCAGCAGCGCATAGGCGACGAGGCGGTTGAGCGCGCCCTCCAGCTCGCGGACATTGCCGCCGATGCGCGTGGCGAGCAGTTCGATCACCTCCTGCGGCACCCCGGCATCGCCCAGCTCGGCGAGCTTGGCGTCAAGGATTGCGCGGCGCAGCTCGGGCTCGGGCGGCTGGATCGAGGCGACTAGGCCATAGCCGAGCCGCGAAAGGATGCGCGCCTCGACCCCTTCCAGATCGTGCGGGCTGCGATCGGCGCTGATCACCAGCCGCTTGCCCGAACCGATCACCTCGTTGACCGTATGGAAGAATTCTTCCTGGGTCGCTTCCTTGCCCGCGATGAACTGGATGTCGTCGATCATCAGCAGATCGGCCGAGCGCAGCCGCGCCTTGAAGCTCAATGTGTCGCGCGCGCGCATCGCCGAGACGAATTCGAACATGAACTTTTCGGCCGACATGGTAACGATGGCGGCATCTGGATGGGCGGCGCGGAAGGCGTGGCCGATCGCGTGCATCAGATGCGTCTTGCCGAGGCCGGTGGCCGAATGGAGGAACAGCGGGCTGTAGCGCGGGATGCCCGGCGCAGCGATCGCCTGCGCGGCGTTCAGCGCCAGCCGGTTCGAATCGCCGACGACGAAGCGATCGAAGGTGAAGCGCGGATCGAACGGATCATGATGGATCGGCGCCGGCGCCGCAGCCTCGGCGACGGGCTTCAATGCGACGACGGCGGAAGCGCGGCGCGTGTCGCAGGTCTCGACGGTAAGGCCGGTGAAGGCCGGCAGACAATCCCGGAACGCGATTCGCAGCCGGTCCTCATAATGCTGCGCGACCCAGCTGGTCATGAAGTCCGACGGCAGCCCCAGCCGGATCGAACCCGCACGGTCACCGGCACCAAGCAGCACCATCGGCTTGAGCCACTGGTCGAACACACGCACGCCCGCGGTCTTGCGCAGTTGCGCGCGCACGGTTGCCCATGCATCGGCCAGCGCCTGTTCTTCGGGACCCAGTTCGACCGCAGCAAGGCTCAACAAACACACCCCTTCATTTCCGAAAGCGCCTGTCGCTTTCGATCGCAATACCCCGCAGCAATAGCCCCCTACGCCGGAGATCGTCCGGCCCAGCCCTAACGCTTGCTGGTGGCCTCGGCGAAGAGACTCGCCGTGACGAGCGACTGTTTTAGGAACAGCGCGGCGCTGCGATCAAGGTCATGAATCTGAAATATCCCCGCTTGACTCGAAACAGGGGACCTATTGCGTTGAATATTTGATAACCCACTATTTTATCAGGATTAATCTTCGAGAAAACTGTGGATGAACTGTGCGAATCGCGGTGATTCCTCATATCCGCCACAAACACGAAAAAACCCGCCGACCAGAGGCCGGCGGGTTGTTCGATCGATATTCCCGAATCGGGTCAGCCGAGGTTAGCGACGGCCTTGGTCAGGCGCGCGAACTTCCGCGACGCGGTGTTCTTGTGCATCACGCCGCGCGCGACGCCGCGGGCGATCTCGGGCTGGGCGGCGGCCAGCGCCTCGGCCGCGGCCTTCTTGTCGCCCGCGCCAAGCGCTGCTTCGACACGCTTCACGAAGGTGCGGATGCGCCCAACGCGGTTGCCGTTCACTTCCGCGCGGCGGTCGTTCCGCCGGATGCGCTTTTTCGCCTGGGGCGTATTCGCCATGTCTAAGCCTCGAAACCCGCTAATGATGAAAAGGACGATAAATGAAAAAGGGACGCGGAACCGCCCGCGACCCTTTGAAGATGGGCCGCATACTGCAACACCCCGTTTCGGTCAACCTATCGCTGGCAGGAAGGGCAGAAAAAGGTCGATCGCCCGCCATCGACGCGCCGTTCGACGGTTCCGCCGCACGGACACGCCTCGCCTTCACGGCCATAGACGCGAAACTGCTTGGAGAAATAGCCCAGTTCGCCGTCGGGCCGCGCATAATCGCGTAGGGATGATCCGCCCGCCTCGATCGCCGCCAACAGCACGTCGCGCACGGCATCGACCAGCCGCTTGAGTTGCGGCTTGCTGACTGCCCCGGCCGCGCGAGTCGGCGCGATCCTCGCAAGGTTCAGCGCCTCGCACACATAGATGTTGCCCAGCCCGGCGACGATTCGCTGATCGAGCAGCAGCGGCTTCACCGGCGCGACCCGTCCGGCGAATGCGCGCGCCAGATGCGCGGCGGTGAAATCGGGGCCGAGCGGCTCCGGGCCCAGCGCCGCGAAAGGCGGCCACACCGGCAGCGCGTCGGTCGCCACCAGATCGACCGAACCGAATCGCCGCGGATCGTTGAGCGCGATGGTGCGGCCGGCATCGGTCTCGATCACCAGATGATCATGCGGCAGCAGCTCGCCCGGATCGACCCGCCAACGCCCCGACATGCCGAGATGGAAGATCATCGTGTCGCCGCGATCGGTGTCGATCAGACCGTATTTGGCGCGGCGCGACAGGCCGGTCACCCGCGCGCCGGTCAGCCGCTGGCCGAGATCCTCCGGGAATGCGCGGCGCAGGTCGGCGCGGCGCAGCAGCACGCGCGTCATGACATGACCTTCGAGCACGGGCGCAAGGCCGCGGACGGTGGTTTCGACTTCGGGTAATTCCGGCACAGCAACGCGCTAGGTTGCGTTTGCGAGGGGCGCAAGGCGCGGCTAGAGCGGCGGCCATGACCGACACCGTATCCTTCGGCTATCAGCAGGTCGCGCCCGACGAGAAGACCGCGCGCGTCGGCACCGTCTTTTCGAGCGTCGCCAGCCGCTACGATCTGATGAACGACGCCATGTCCGGCGGCATGCACCGGCTGTGGAAGGACCGCTTCGTCCGGCTGGTGAAGCCGCGCGTCGGGGAGGCGATTCTCGACATGGCGGGCGGCACCGGCGACATCGCCTTCCGCCTCGCCAAATCGGGCGCGCAGGTGACGGTGTCCGACATCAACCCGGACATGCTCGCCGTCGGCATGGACCGCGCGGCGAAGCGCAGGATCGACGGCCTGATCTGGTCCGAACAGAACGCCGAGACGTTGAGCTTCGCCGATCGCAGCTTCGACGCCTACACCATCGCCTTCGGCATCCGGAACGTGACCGATATCCCAGCCGCGCTGCGCGAGGCGCACCGCGTGCTCAAGCGCGGCGGGCGGTTCTTCTGCCTCGAGTTTTCCACCACATTGTGGCCCGGATTCGCTGACGTCTATGACGCCTATTCGCACAGGATGGTGCCCAAGCTGGGCAAGCTCTTGGCGGGTGACGAGGACAGCTATCGCTACCTGATCGAATCGATCCGCCGTTTTCCCGACATGCCGACGTTCGAGGCGATGATCGGCGAGGCCGGCTTCACCAACACCCGCGTCGAGCCGGTGCTGGGCGGTCTCGTCGCGATCCACAGCGGCTGGAAGATTTGACCGCTCCCGTCGTCCATCTCTGGCGCATCCTGAAATGGGGCCGCATCCTGGCGCGCCACGGTGCGCTGCGCGGGATCGAACGCGATCCGCTGACGCCGCCGCCGGTGCGCCGCATCGCGCGGCTCGCGCGGCTGGGCGCGCGCGTGCCCAAGGTGCCGGCCTATGCCGATGCGTTCCAGTCGATCGGCCCGGCGGCAATCAAGTTCGGCCAGACGCTGGCGACGCGGCCCGATCTGGTCGGTGAGGACGCGGCGCATGATCTGTTGCGGCTGCAGGACGCACTGCCGCCGGTGCCGTTCGAAAAGATCCGGCTGCAGATGCAGCAGAGCCTGGGCAAGCCGCTCGATGTGCTGTTCACCGAGATCGATCCGGTGGCGATCGGCGCCGCATCGATCGCGCAGGTGCACGCGGCGATCACCACCGACGGCCGCAAGGTCGCGGTCAAGGTGCTGCGCCCCGGTGTCGAGGCCGAGTTTGCCCGTGCGATCGACACCTATGAATGGGCCGCCGCGCAGGTCGAGGGCATGGGCCGCGAGACGCGGCGGCTGCGCCCGCGGCTGGTGGTCGAGACGTTCAAGCGCTGGACCGCGCGCGAACTTGATCTGCGGCGCGAGGGCGCCTCGGCCTCCGAACTGGCCGAGGCGATGGAGGCCGAGCCCGGCTTCACCGTGCCGGCGATCGACTGGCAGCGCACATCGGGCAAGGTGCTGACGCTGGAATGGGTCGACGGGATCAAGCTCAGCAATCGCGAAGCGCTGATCGCGGCGGGCCATAATCCCGCGCAGCTGGCGCAGATCCTGATCCGCGCCTTCCTGCGCCAGGCGATTTCCGAAGGCTTCTTCCACGCCGACATGCACCAGGGCAATCTCTTCGCCCTCAGCGATGGCCGGATCGCGGCGATCGATTTCGGCATCATGGGGCGGATCGACCGGCGCGCGCGGGTATGGCTGGCGGAAATTCTCTACGGACTGATCACCGGCAACTACAAACGCGTCGCCGAAATCCATTTCGAGGCGGGCTATGTGCCGCCGCACCATAATGTCGAGGAGTTCGCCACCGCGCTGCGTGCGGTGGGCGAGCCGATGCGCGGGCTGCCGGTCAAGGACATGTCGGTCGGCGCGATGCTCGACGGGCTGTTCGCCATCACCCGCGATTTCGACATGCAAACGCAGCCGCACCTGCTGCTGCTGCAGAAGACGATGGTGATGGTCGAAGGCG